>R28__coassemble_578_pt1 | contig 13907 bp, 16 predicted proteins | sample R28__metabat2_low_PE_030 | metagenome-assembled genome bin R28 | reverse complement strand
CAGCTTCTCGCAAGCCTATCCGGCTTTTTCATTTTTCTGTCCTAAAATCGGGGGGCAGCATAAAGGCCCATATCCTGGCGGCCGTTCATCAATTCACGAAGCATGCGGTTGGTAAGCATGTGGCCGGGGCGCGCACCCAGCATGCGCATGGCGAGGCTGGCGTACCAGGCAGGATTCCGGAGGACGGGACGGACAGAGACGATATCCGCCAGCGGCAGCGCGTAGCGTTCCGCGAAGAGACGCAGTTGCACGCGCACCAGATCCGCCGGGGCCAGGGAATAGTAGTGCCGCCCGGTGCCGTCCTGCATTTTCACATACGCCACATGCCAGTCGGGCATTTCGGCGGGCTTGCGGTAAGGCTTTTCCGCCTGCCCCGGGTCGGCGGGGAAGGAGAATACATTACCATCGGTGTAGATGCCGTAGATGTGCTTGAGGGAAGCGAGCATGGCGGGGTCGCCCTCGGTGAGGTCCTTCATTTCCTCAATTCCCGTGCCAAAGGCATCCGCCCAATTTTCCACGAGACTGCGGTAGGTCTCACTGCTGTCCGCAAAGGCGCAGCAGAGCAGATAGGCGGCGAAATCACGCTTCGTCTTGCCTCCAAACATATTGAACAGCGAATCTTGCCGTCCCATGTTGCGGAAACACACGTTGGACACGTACAGCCGCACTCTCCTACCACTCTCCATGCGTTCAATCTACCCCCAGGGCATGCGCGCTGTCAATGAGAATCATCTAACAATTAGACAGGCGCGGCTCAATCCAGCAGGGCCTGCTCCAGGGTCTCCACGGAGCCGTACACGGGCAGTCCGCTCTCCACGAGGTCGCGCACCTTGGAATAGCCCCAGGCCACCAGCATGCACGGGCACGGGGCGTTGCGAGCGGTGCGGGCATCATACATGGAATCTCCCACCAGGGTGAGGTCCGCAACGGTAACACCCCACTGGCTTGCGATGTGATGGAGCGCGGCGGGGTCCGGCTTGCGGGGAAACTCTCCCGTGTAGCCCTGGATGGGGCTGAACGGGATGGTGGGGAAAAGCGTTTGCACCATGGGCAGGGTGACATCATGCGGCTTGTTGGAGAGCACGGCCATCTTCACGCCTTCCGCAGCCAGGCGGTGCAGCATGATGGAGATGCCGGGGTACACGCGGGTCAAGTCGCCCTGCCAGCAGTTCGGGTACTCTTGGCGGAAGCCGTTGTGCACGGCCTCCAGCTGGTCGGCGGGAGCCTCTGAGGCATCGGCGTACCCAATGGCGGCGGCGCAGAGGTTGGCGGCGCCGCGGCCAATCATGAGACGCACCGCATGCTGCGGATGGGTGGGCAGGCCGAGCTGCTCCAAGGAACGGTTGAGCGCCTGCGCGATACCCGGCAGGGAATGCACCAGCGTGCCGTCCAAATCAAAGACCAGGTGGCGTTTCATCAGTGTATGAAGCCGCGTTCGGATGATTGCAGGAAGTCCACCAGGTGGCGGACGTGGGGGTTGTTGCCGTACTGCTCGTCGGCAGTGACAACGGCCAGCTCCTCCTGCAAGTTGCCACCCTTGTTGAGGAAGAGTTTCCTGTACACGAACTTGAGGGCGCGGATGTCCTCATCCGAGAACCCGCGGCGCTGGAGGCCGATGGTGTTGATGGCGCGCACCACGGCGGGCGAGCCCTCGATGATGGTGTAGGGCGGTACATCCATGGGCACGCGGGCGCAACCGCCCACCATGGCATGCGCACCCACGCGCACAAACTGGTGCAGCGCGGCGAACCCGCTCACAATCGCCCAGTCGCCAATCTGGCAATGCCCGGCAATTCCGGCGTAGCCGGAGACGATGCAGTGGTTGCCCACCACGCACTCGTGGCCGCAGTGGCTGTTAATGAGGAAATTGTTGTGGGAACCGATGATGGTCTTGGTCTCCGGAGTGGTGGAGCGGTTGATGTTGCAGTTCTCGCGGAAGGTGTTGTGGTCGCCCACTTCCAGATAGGTGGGTTCCCCCTTGTACTTGAGGTCCTGCGACTGCAGGCCAATCACGGCGAACGGGTAGAACACATTGCCCTCACCAAAGGTGGAAGGCCCGCCCAGCACCACATGGCTGTGCAGGACGCACCCGCGCCCAAGGCGCACATGCGGCCCCACCACGCAGTAGGGCCCCACCTTCACGTCCTCTGCCAGCTCTGCGCTGGGATCAATGATTGCCGTGGGATGTATCTCTGCCATGCGGCTATTGTACGCCGCGCGCCGCGAAAAATCAAGGCAAAAAAGGAGTGGCGGAAAGGGCCGGACGGGGTGGGTCCTGCCGGTTCATACAATGCCGATTGCCGAGCCCAACGGACGAAAAACCGTTTCTGAAGGAGAGGGAGGACTACAGCATCCCTAATACTGTAGTATCCTCGCATCTTCGTTAGCGGTTGAAGCTGCTGCGAAAACTGCGAGAGCCAAGACTATAGCAAAGGAACGTCAATTTTCAACAGGAAGCAAAAAATCCTTGATTTCATCACGAAATTTCGTCTAACAAAACATATCAGTATTAGGGAAACTTAAAGCTAACAGCAATATGGAAGAAGAAACAGCAAAAGAATTGTTGGATGAGCAGCCGCTCACCCCGGTGGATGCCGCGCGCATCATTTTGGAAGCCACAGAAATGCTGACCCCGCGCGCGACGGGGCTGGAGCGGGTGGAGGTGCTGCAGCTGCTGCGGCGCGTGATGCGCCTGGGAGTCACGGCACTGAGCCATGAGGAAAACACCGTTTCCTTTGCGCAGGCCGGCTGGGAGAGCATCGATGCCCGTGCGGGGAGACGCCCCACTACGCGGCGGGACCTGCGACACTACATGCGCCGCTTCCTGAGGCAGGAGGGCGTGGCTGAGCGTCCCCTGCGCGACATGAGCACGAAGGAATGCGCCAAGCTGCTGAAAGAGACCTGCGGGACATGTGCAAGCACATACCGCAAGGGGCGCATGATTCTGCACAGCATCTTTGAATACGGCATCCGCCAGGAATGGTGCGATTCCAACCCCGTGGCGCGCATCAAGGCCCCCACGGAGGAGGAAAAGACCATCCACCCGCTCACGCTGGAGGAGGTGAAACGCCTGGAGGAGACCGCGCAAAAGCCGGAACACCGCGCCATGCGGCTTTCCCTCAAGCTCATGCTCTACTGCGGCGTGCGCCCCACGGAGGTGTCACGCCTGGAGCCGGACAAGGACATCGACTGGAAGGGGCGGGAGCTCATCATCCGCCCGCAGACGAGCAAGACGGGCGGCGGGCGCGTGATACCGCTACGCAAGGTGGCGCGGCTCGGAGAGCAAGACCGCACGATACCGGGAAATTGGCTGAAGCGGTGGCGCCTGCTGAGGCAGGAGGCGGGGTTCACGGATTGGCGAGCAGACGCATGCCGGCACACGTTTGCGAGCTACCACGCGCGGCATTTCCGCAATCTGCCGGAGCTGCAGCTGGAGATGGGGCATTCCGACTCCAACCTGCTGCATACGCGCTATGTGACAGCCTTCCTGGACAGCAAGGCGGACAGTTTTTGGAAGTAGCGCAGCTACTGCACAAACTTGACAAAGCGCACGCAGTCCTCACCCAATTCGGCGTTGAGGGCTTGGATGAGCTTAGGCTTGATGCGTTCAAGCTCAAAGCGCACAATGGGGTGGTTCACCCACACGCGGGCCGTGTGGCGTGAGACAGACTGCAGCTCCGTGCAGGTGGCAAGGGATTCCCCCGCCACGCGTTTCCACACGCCGGCCAGTATTTCCGGCGCCACGGCCTCCTGGTCCAGGTGCAGGCCCTCCAGCACCTCCCCCAGCAAGGATTCCAAGCCGCGCATGTTGGAGGTGACGGAAAGACGCGGGGCTGCGCCATAGAAATCCGCCAGCGCCTGGTCGCGCGCGCCCTGGGAGGAGCTGCGCACGCGCTCGGCGCGCAGGGAGCCGTCCTCCATCTCCACCAGACGGAAGCGGGGCACGTTGCGGCCGCGCTTGGGGGAGCGCGCGGCTGTCTTGGCTTTCACTTTGCGTGGTGCGGGCATGGAAAAAAGCAACCCGGGGGACTCGCCGCCGGGTTGCAGGGGTTAAATTTGATTCATGCGGGATGGGATATTACTCCCCATCGTCGCCGATAGCCTGCACGGGGCAGCCTTCCAGAGCCTCACGGCAAACGGCAATCTCAGCGTCCGTCTCCGGCTGGCGGCACACATAGGACACGCCCTCATCGTCGTCTCGCTTGTAGAAATCGGGTGCGGTCTCGCGGCAAAGGTCGCAGTCGATGCAGTTGCTGTCCACGTAAAACTTACCGGGCACATTCTTCTCGTTCTTTTCGTCTACTTCAGCCATGATAGTTTATAATATCGGGTTGGAAGCTCCGTTTTACACCCCTTTTTGGAGGAATGCAATCTTTTTTATTGCCAGCAGGGGCATTTCGCGGCACAATAGGAGCATGCCGGATACTGACACAGAAGACAAACCGTACGTTTCCCGCACGCAGCAGAGAAAAATCGATGCCATGAACCACCTGGGCCGCGGTGCCGGGTTTGTGGTGCTTCTGCTGGCAGCCGCGTTTGTGGTATGGTTTGCGTGCAACGTGCCGGGGCATCCCTGGCGCCAGAATGATGCCAAGCTGCCATGGCACGGCGAGGGCGTAATTGTCGAGGAAGCGGACGCGCAGTGGAATTCCACCAAGGGCGACGAGCGCCTGGAGCTGCGCGCCCTGCTCTACCCCACGCTGCACCTCAAGCTGGGCAGCTGCACCGGCACCGGCTACCTGCACATCGTGTTCAGGGATCCGGCCAACCACCAGGTCGGCAACGTCTGCCGCCTCCCGTACCGCGATGGCCAGTTTATCGAAACCAACGATTTGACCATCCAGGCGTCCGGCAAGGAGGCCACGTGCTACATCGAGACGGGCATTCAGGACAGGGACTCCTACATCCTGCACAAGATGAACATGGATAAGCCGCTGTGGCGCGTGGATATCCGCAACGAGCCGGACGGCAAATACGAACTGGAAGAGCTGGGCCACAAGAGCATCCCGGCAAAGGACTTTCCCGGCTTATGAGCAAGGACGCGGCAGCCGCATCTGCAAGCCCGCAAGGCCGTGGTGCGCGGCGGTTCCCACTGAATTGGCTGTGGGCGCTGCTGGGCGGTTCGTTCATGGCTCTGGCGTACCCGCCGTATGATTTCGGGAGCCTGGTGTGGGTGGGCCTGATACCCTTGCTCTCAGTCCTGTGGTGCGGGCGCAGGGGATTCTGGCGGGGGTTCCGGCTGGGGTGGCTGTACGGCATGGGCTGGTATGGCGTGAGCTTTTGGTGGATTCACAATGTGGGCGTGGTGTGGGACATACCCCTGCCCGTGTTCCTGGGCACGGCGTTCCTGCCGCTCATGGCGCTGTACTCCTGCCTGCCGGCGCTTTGGGGCGGCATGGCCAACACCTGGCTGCGCCCCTGCTCCGCCGAGACGCCGCAGGTGAACGGCCTGCCGCAGGAGGAACGCAGGAAGGCTTGGGGCGAATGGGCATCGCGCGACACCCTGTGCACGCTGCGCTGCGCGCTGGGACTTGGAGCGCTGTGGGTGTGCATCGAGTGGCTGCGGGCGAGCGGCACGCTGGGCTTCAGCTGGTGCAGCCTGGGAACGGCGCTTTACGATGGGCTCTCCATGGTGCAGTGGGCGGAGTTTGTGGGCACGAGCGCGCTGGCGTTCATTCCGGTGTTCACGTCTGTGGTTCTGTGGTGCGCGCTGCGGCGCGCGGTGCTGCACTTCAAGGGCTGCGGGATAGGCTGCCGCCCGTGGGATTTCTATGGAGCGGTGGTGGTGCTGATGGTTCTATTCTCCGGCGGGCTGTACCTCTCCCGCCAGTATTCGCCGCAGGTGATGATGCAGCGCCCCGAGGTGCTGCAGCTGCCCGTGGCCGCCGTGCAAATCAACCTGGACCAGAACGAGCGCATGAGCGCCGGAAGCGTGCAGCCGCACCTCTACGGCGTGTATCTGCGCGCCACCAAGAGCGCCTTTGACCAAATCCAGAAGGACACGGTGCAGCGCGCCGTGGAGCACCCGGATTTGGCCTTCACCCAGCAGCTCCCCGTGTGGGTGGTGTGGCCGGAAAGCGCACTGGGATGCCCCTTCCTGCGTGATGCAGACACGCGCGCCATCATCCCGGACCGCTACACCGGGGAGGAACTGATGGGCGAGAACGGGCTGCCGAAGGTGCGCCAGTTGGTGCGCGAGATGGGCGGGCAGGATTTCGTGCTCTTCACCGGGGTGGACGAATTCCTTTGCCGCCCCGCGGATGACGGCACGCTCTCGCCCGCTGGCATGCTCAACTCCATGGCCGTGATGCCCGGCGGGCAGGACTCCGCCCTCACCGCCTCCAAGCAGCACCTCATGCCCTTCGGCGAGTACATACCTCTTGTGGATTCCATCGGCTGGATCGGCAAGGCGTTCTCCGCCATCACGGGCACCCAGGTGGGAGACGGCATCATCCCCGGCACGGGCAGCGAGCCCCTGCGCGTCCCCGTGCCCGGCACGGACGAAACGGTGGATGCCATTCCCGCCATTTGCTATGAGGACACCGTTTCCCCGCAGGTGGCCAAGTTCGTGCGCCCCGGCCCGCAGGTGATCGTCAACGGCAGCAACGACGCCTGGTTCCGCGAATCCGCCTGCGGCGAGCAACAGGCGCGTGCCGCCGCCTTCCGCTGCATTGAGCTGCGCCGCCCCATGGTGCGCGCCGCCAACATGGGCGTCACCTGCGCCATTGCCCCCAACGGCGCGTTCATCCACGCCCTGCGCAAGGGGGACGGAGACCCGCACCTGGACGGCTTCAGCTACGCCGTGCTGCCCGTGGACCGGGAGGCGGGGGTGACACTATACGCAGCCTGGGGAGACTGGGCGGTTGTGCTCTGCCTGCTGCTGGCGCTGGGCACATGCGTTCCCTCATGGAAGGGCAAGCCCGCGCGTGATGACAAGGGAGAGTAACTCCCCCGCGCAACAAATGATACCGGCTACTCGGCGCGGCCGGTGATGGCCTTGGTGAAGGCCTCCATGGCAGCGGTGAGCGCGGTGGAGTGGTAGTATTCCCTGGCCTTGAGCTCGGAGTTCACCTTGATGACGGCGAAGAGGGCGTCATCGTACTGGGCGGGGGTGACATCCGTGCGCTGCTCCAGGATTTTCTGCACTTCATCCTGCTTGTCCATGATGAGCTTGACGGCGCTCTCCACGTTGGAGGCAAGGTCAGAGACGGCGGGCGCGGCGGCATCCGCGGAATCCTTGTCCTTCACCCCCTGCAGGAGGGAAGTGAGCTGGGTGAGGCAGGAGATGACTTCGTCCTGTACGGCGTAGTAGTCCTGCGGGGTGGTGGGGTTGTCCGGCAACTCGGCAAGCGCGGGGCAGCAGAGGGCGGCAATCAGACAGGTGAGAATGGTCTTTTTCATAAAGGGGGGAATTAAAGTTCAATCCAGGGGAGGCGGTTGGCGCGGGGCGCGCAATGGAGCGCGGCAGGCAGGCCGATGTCGTCCAGCGTGGCCTGCATGGAGGCGCGGGCGAGCTCCGGCGTGTTGCACTCCGGGCTGATATGGGCGAGCACCAGGTGGCGCAGGCCGGGGTGGGCAACCGTACGCACAAAGTTGCACGCCTGCTCGTTGGAGAGGTGTCCGCTGGCACAGGTGATGCGCTCGATCAGCCGCTTGGGACGGCCGGAGTTCTGCAGCATCTCATCATCGTAGTTGGACTCCAGGTACAGGGCATCCACACCCGCCAGCATTTCGTCCATACCACGCATGATGCGCCCGGTGTCCGTGACATAGCCGAGCTTGACACCGCCGCACTCGAAGAGGTAGCCGAGGGGATCGGCGGCATCGTGGCTCACGCTGAACGGGGTGACGCGCAGGTCCTCCAGCTCCACGGTGGCACCGGGTTCCAGGAAGGTGTAGGCGGCATCCGGCGCCACGGCGCGCAGATCCGGCGAGAGGTAGCGGCTGCAGTAGACGCGCGGGGCGTACTTCTTGCAAAACTGGCCGAGCCCGCATATGTGGTCCACGTGTTCATGGGTGATGAACACGCCGCCGATTTGCGGTGCGGGGACACCGCAGTCCTGGAGGGAGTTGCGGAGGCGCAGACAGCTGATACCGGCATCCACCAGCACGCTTACGCGGCCGGTGGACACCACGGTGGCATTGCCTTGGCTGCTGCTTGCCAGTACGGAGAAGCGGAGCATGGGGTGCAATCAGATTTCATCATCCGCCGCCAGCTGCGGAGCAGGAGCGGCAGCGGGCACCAGGTCGTCCGTGGCGGGCGGTGCCACGTCCTCGGGCGTGAGCTGGTCCACAGGCTTGCCGTTGAGCTTGCCGGTCTGGGCGTGCAGGAAGGCGGTGATTTCACGCACGGCGGTCTCGCTGGGCGTGATGGCGTTCTGGGTCATGCACATGATGCGCACGGCATCCTCCAGGGAGTCCACGGTGCCGGTGTGGAAGTAGGGCCAGGTGAGGGCCACGTTGCGCAGGTTGGGCACGCGGAAGAGATCCTTGTGGGCGGGGTTCTTGGTGAAGTCCATGCGGCCGAAGGCACCCTCCTGGTATTCCGCGTTCTTGGCGGCGGCGGGCTCCACGCCATCGGGGTGGCAGCTGGCGCAGGAAGCGTCCTCAGGGCGGCTGGAGTGGGAGCCGGGAATGCCCTTGGTGGCGAGCTCGCGGAGGTCGGCATGGGTGTTGATGTTCTCAAAGCTGATACCGCCGAGGGTGGGGCCGGCGTGGCAAGTGGCGCAGCCGTAGAGCACAAACTTCTTGAGTCCCTGCTTCTGCTCGGAGCTCAGCGCCTCCGTGTCGCCCTTCAGGTAGCGGTCGAAGTCGGAATCCGGGGTGACGAGCGTCTGCTCGTAGGCGGCGATGGCATCCGTGATGGTATCGCCCGTGATGCCCTCGTCACCGTAGGCCAGCGCAAAGAGCGCGGCCAGGCGAGGGTCCTTGCCCAGCTTGTCGGCAATGGCCTGCCAGTCCTCGGGGTACTGGTAGCCCATCTCCACGGGGTTCAGGGGAGGACCACCGGCCTGCTCCTTCAGGTTGGCGGCGCGGCCGTCCCAGAACTGGCGGATGTTGCCGGCGGCGTTGTAGACGGAGGGCGCGTTCACGCCTCCCTTCTGCGGCTTGCCGTCCGTGCCGGGCACGCCGTCGGACTTGGGCTTGTTGTCGGTTCCGCCCTTGGTGAGGTCGTGGCAGGAGGCGCAGGAAACCTCGTTGGTGGTGGAGAGGCGGGGATCATTGTAGAGCAGCTGGCCGAGCAGCACGCGAGCCTTCTCCTCGCGTGCGGCAGGTGCGGGCACGGGGGAAATGGGCATGAACATGCGGGCCTGCGCGCCTTCCGGCTTGTAGTGGTTGCGCAGCGCGGCCACGTCTGCCGGCGTGAGCGCGGAACCCAGGTGCACGGCGGAGTAGGATGCCGGGGGCATGCGGCGCGTGGAGAGCACGCGGTCCATCTTCAAGTAGTCCACCACGCCGGAGTGCAGCGAGTGGTCCGGCTCCAGCGTGAACGAGGCCTTGGCGGCGTCAATGTGCCGCTGCATCAGCCCCAGGGAAAGCGTGTTCAGGAAGGAATTGGGCTTGGCATCCGCGGCATGGCAGGCGGCGCACTTGTAGTCCAGCACAATTTTGGCCTGCTTGGCGGCCTCCACGGGGTCTGAGGGGGTGGGCGGCTGTTGGGCGTCCACCATGGCGCGGTGCAGGCCCATGGAAATGCAGGTGGCGGCACCGCCCAGGACACCCGTGCTCAGCAAAGCGAAAAACAATTTGGCGAAATGTGATTTCATCTTCTTCTGTGAGTTGTTTCTATGAAAAGTCCCGTTTTCGTAACGATGCGGGCATTCTAACATTTTTTCCACGCGCTGGCAAGCGGGCATTGTGCGTTTTTCATGCAGAGTTCAGTTGCACAGGGCGGCTGGGGATGGTAGAATGGGGATGATGAAAACAGTTAAGGCAATCGGGGTTGATTTCGGCGGCACCAGCATCAAGATTGGCGTGACGTGCAGAAGCGAGGTGCTGACCAAGGCGAAGCCGCTGCCCACGCAGCAGTTTGATTCACCCAAGAGCATCATGGCTGCCATGTGCGGGAGCATCCGCGGGCTGCTGCAGGAGCACCCCGACGCCGTGGCGGTGGGACTGGGCATGCCCGGCTGGGTGGATTTCTACAAGGGCATCCTCTACCAGCTGACCAACGTGCCCGTGTGGTCGCAGCAGGAGCCCGTGCGCGAAATCATGGGCGCGGAGCTGGGGCTGCCCATCGTTCTGGACAACGATGCGAACTGCATGGCGTACGGCGAATGGAAGCTGGGCGCGGGCCGCGGGATGGAGAACATCACCTGCCTGACGCTGGGCACGGGCATCGGCGGCGGCATGGTGGTGAACAACCGCATGCTGCGCGCCAAGAACGTGTCCTGCGCGGAACTGGGGCAAACCAGCATCGACTACCGCGGAAAGCTCGGCACCTTCGGCAACCTCGGCGCGGTGGAGGAATACATCGGCAACAACGAGATTGCCGCCTACGCCAGCGAGCGTTACAAGGCCATCGGCCAACACCGCGAGCCTGCGGACTGCACGCCCTACGCCCTCTCCCAGCTGGCGGCACAGGGTGACGAGCTGGCGGTGGAAATCTACCGCGAGGTGGCGGAGAAACTGGCGTGCATGATGATGAACGTGATGTACGCGTTCGCGCCGGAGGCGTTCATCCTGGGCGGCGGTGTGGCCAAGGCGGGAGATTTGCTGTTCAAGCCTCTGGAGGAATGCCTGCGGCGGCAGTTGTTCCCGGTGCACGCGGCCAACCTGCGCATCCTGCCCGCCGCGTTCGGCGCGGATTCCGGCCTCATCGGCGCCGGTCTCATGGCCGCCCACTACGCCGACGGAACGCTGGAGTGAGGCGGTGCCATTATTCGTAGTGTCCGCGCGCGGAGCGGATAAAGACCGTCTGCGCCTGTTCGTCCACGCAGTAGATGATGCGGTCCTTCATGTTGATGCGGCGAGACCAGTAGCCGGAGAGGTTGCCCACCAACTGTTCGGGGCGTCCCTTGCCGCTGTACGGGGTCTCGGCAATCTCCAGAAGAAGCTCCGTGACCTTCTGCGCGGCCTTGCTGCCAGCGCGCTTCCAGAAGCGCAGGTCGTCCAGCGCGGCCTTGGAAAACTCAAGCTTCATCTTCCTGCATGAATGCCACCAGCTCCTGCGGGGTCATCACCACGGTCTCGCCGCGCTGCTTCTGCTCCAGGGATTCGTTGAGGTGCCGCACGTTGGCGGGGGAGGACAGCTGCAGCATGGTCTCCTGCCAGGACTCCCACTCGTCCAGCGACATCATCACCACCTTCCGCTGACGGGAAGATATGACCACCGGCGTGGAGTCGTCCACACACGTCTTGATGGCGGAGGCCAAATTCTGGCGCGCCTTGCTGTAGGATAGGGAAATGGGAACCATACGCGCAATGTACAACAAATCTGTACTCTTGTCAAGCGCAAAAAAAATCACTTCCGTTGTGTCATACTTTCAACAAATTTGTTAGGAGAGGTATTAACCTATATAGAGGGTTGCGCACGGCGCGCCCCGCGAACAATACTTTACAGCCATGCCAGAAGACAGCCATACACCGCCGCCGGTTCCCGCATCCCTGCCCCCCGTACCCCCGCCAGACGCGCCGCGTACCTACCCGCACGCGCCCGTGAAGCCGCAGGGACCGCCCACGGACCCGTCGTGGTGGCGTCTGGGCTGGGTGCCGCTGGTGGTGCTGGTGATGGCGGCTGTGTCGGCCGACCTGCTGTGGCCGCGCATCGCGGCGAATGCAGCAGACTTCCCGGTGCTGGGGCTGGGCGCGGCCATCGGCGCGGCGATATATCTAGCGGCAGTGCTGCTACTGCGCAAGGACGTCTCCCGCAACGAGCGGGTTTTCATGATTGCCATGGGAGTCATCGGCATCCTGGCGCTCATCATGAGCGGCAGCGGGCTGAGCTGGCTGGCGCTCATGCTGGCACCGGTTGTCCTGGTGCACTGCTTCGCCACGGATGTGGAGATACCGGGGGACGACCCCAAGGCGAACTACCGCAACTGGTGGCAGTACTGGACCGCACGCCGCAAGGAGGCGCAAGGCAAGCGCAACTGGCGTGGCATCCTGCCCACGCTGCTGAGCGTGGCGGTGGGCGTGGTGCTCTTTGTGGCGTTCCTGGGCATCTTCGCCTCCGGCAACCCCGTGGTGCAGATGGTGTGGGAGAAGATTTGCGAGTGGTGGAACGCCCTCATTGAATTCCTGGACCTGGACTGGGACTTCTGGATGCACCTGGGCCGCTGGGTGCTGGGTGCGGCGCTGTTCGGCGTGCTGGCAATGCGGCGCTGGAAGCGCACGCACAAGGCTGCCGCCCCCGCCCCGGCCATGCCGAAGACAGAGGGAACCACGCTGCTGCCGCATCTGCCGCTCATGTCGCTCATCGGCATCAACCTGGCCTTCCTCATCGCCACCTCCACGGATATCGCCTTCCTCTGGTTCGGCAACGTGCCCGACGGCATCTCGCAAACCGAATACCTGCACGATGGAGCGGAATCCATCATCTGGGCGTCCGTGCTGGCATCCGGCGTGCTCATCTTCCTGTTCCGGCGTGATGGCTCCGCGCGAGAAACCGCGCCGTGCAGCTTCCTGGGCTACCTGCTGGTGGCGCAAACCTTCCTGCTGGCGCTCAGCGTGTACGTGCGCCTGTACCACCAGATAGCAGACTACGGGTTCACGCCGCGACGCATCGAGGCCGCGGAGGCCCTGCTGCTGGGGCTGGCGGGCCTGGCAATCCTGGTCATCTACATGGTTCGCAGCGGCAAGCTGATGCGCTACGTGAAGACCTGCGTGGCCACCATGGCGCTCATGGTGTTCGCCTTCACGGTGAATCCCCCGGGTCATCTGGCCGGCAGCCTCAACCTGGCCTACATGGATTCCCACCCGCAGTGGAAGTTCCAGGACTCCGATTTCAGGTACGGCCACATGGACGTGGCGGACAACCTGGATTTCGCCTGCCATGTGCTGGAGCGGAACACGCGCGCCATGGAGAGCCTGCAATCCGAGGATGTCAAGAAGGTCCACGCGGAGGATGTGGAGGAACTGCGCACCAAAATCCGCTACGAGGCCGACCAGGCCATTAAGCGCCTGGAGCCCGGCCGCTGGACCACCTGGAACGTGCAGGCCGCCAAAAACGCCAACGCCGCCCGCGAATTCCTGAAAAAATACCATTGAAAAATCTCCATTGGGAAATTCAGATAGAGCCGCCATGAAAAACGCCCTGCCCTGTCTTGCCCTGCTCCTCGGGTTGGCTGCGGCTGTACCCGTGGCTGCGGGTGCGCCCGCCAAGGCCGACCGCGCCGCGGCAGCCTGCGAGCGTGTTCGTCCTGCCCTGGGTGAGCATTTCGGCAAACCTGTCTTCCTGCGCATCATCAAGGAAAAGCTGGAGCTGGAACTCTGGGTGCAGGAGAAATCCACCTGGCGCGTCCTCAAAACCTACCCGGTGGCCGGCATGAGCGGAACACTGGGTCCCAAGACCGCCGAGGGTGATTGCCAAGCCCCCGAGGGCTTCTACGCCGTCGTCCCCGGTGCCCTCAATCCCAAGAGCAACTACCACCTCTCCTTCGATATCGGCTACCCGAACGCCTATGACCGCGAGCTCGGCCGCACCGGCTGCCAGATTATGGTACACGGCAGCGACTGCTCCATAGGATGCTTTGCCATGACAGACCCTGGAATCGAGGAAATCTACACCATGGTGGACAAGGCGCTGCAAGCCGGGCAGAAGGCCGTACCCGTGCAAATCTACCCCTTTGAAATGACCCCGGAGCGCATGCAGAGGGAAAAGGATTCCCCCCACATTGAATTCTGGCGCCATATCCGGCGCGGCTGGCAGTTCACCCACACCCACGCCGCCCCCTACCTTCCGTAAG
>R28__coassemble_570_pt1 | contig 14089 bp, 9 predicted proteins | sample R28__metabat2_low_PE_030 | metagenome-assembled genome bin R28 | reverse complement strand
CCAAACCCTTCTTTCTCGACCCGCTCTCGGCGTCCTGAATGATGACTCAACACGGGTTCACTCCCATGCGCGATTCCGGCTTGCGTTGCGGCGTGGATGCTGTATGATATGCGGGAGCGCACGAATGAGCACGCGATACACCGCACTGGCCACCATCGTCTGCAGCCTGGCACTGGCTGCAGCGCAGCCGCTTGCCGCCCAGTCGCTGCGCGGCGGGCAGACTGCCTCCGTGGGCAACGCCCGCCGCGGCGTGGCCGACCCCGGGGAGTACTACCTGGGCGCGTACCAGCTCATTCAGGAGGCGGAGAAGCTGGCGGAGCAGAAGGATTACCGCAGTGCACTGCGCAAGGGGCGGGACGCGGAGCGCCTGCTGGCGGCCATCGTACGCGACTTCCCGAACTGGAAGCCCAACCTGGTGCAGTACCGCCGCACCACGCTGGCCCGCAACCTGGCCGCCTATGAGGAAAGGGCCAAGGCGCAGCCTTCGCAGCCCCGCCGCGAGCCCGGCAGCATCGCCTCCCGTGAGCATACGCCCGCTTCCCCCACCTATATTCCGCCGGAGACGCGTCCCGGCAGCGGCACGGACGATGAGTCCGCCCGCACTCAGCAGCTGCGCTCAGAGCTGGCGCGCTCCCAGGAGGAGGTGCGCCGCCTCTCGGATGCCTACAAGGAGCTCAGCGACAAGGCGGCCGCCCTGCAGCGCCGCGTGGTGGGTGCCGAGCTGGAGAGCCGCCAGTACAAGGAGCGCTATGCGGAGCTCCAGCAGCACATCGAGACCGAGCGCGCCGCCGGCAACCAGGTGGTGGACTCCCTCAACCGCCAGCTGGCGGAGATGTCCGCCAAGTACCATGCGGCGGATGATGCGCGCCGCCAGGCGGAAACGCGCATTGAGGAGCTCAATTCCACGCTGGAGCAAACCCGCCTGGAGCTGGAGAAGGTCACCCTGGAGCGTGATACCCTCAAGCAGGAGAACGAGCAGCTCCACGCCATCGTGGACCTCAACAGCCCGGAGAAGACCAAGGCCCTGCTGGACCAGAACCTTACGCTGGACCAGAAGCTCAAGGAGGCCCTCAACCGCGTGCAGGAGCTGGAAAGCCGCATGGAGGCGGAGGGCGACGAGCGCTCCGTGCTCGCCCAGCAGCTGGAGGCCGCCCGCAAGGAGGCCGACCGCCTGCGCGAGGACATGACCGGCCTCTACGATGAGAACATGGCCTACCGCAACCGCGTGTCCACCCTCACCGAGCGCCTCAACAACCTGGAGGCCGAGCTGGAGGCCCAGGCCGCCAAGCCCACCGTGGACCCCGCTCTGGCGGAGGAAAACCAGGTGCTGCGCGAGGTTGTTGCCAAGCAGAAGCGCACGCTCAGCATCCAGGCGGAAGGCCGCAAGCTGCTCATCGAAACCTACAAGCAGATGAAGAACGCGGACGCGGAAACCGTTGGCGCGCTCCAACGCCTGGAGGATGAGAGCAACCCCGACCTCACCGATGCCGAGCGCCGCGTGGTGGACACCATCAAGGTGGCGGAGGATGGCAAGGAATCCCCGGTCAACATTGGCGAGCAGGCCGTGCGCGCCGTGCGTGCCGGGCTGGAGACGCAAGCCCTTGCATCCCTCGCCCAAAAAGCCTTCTCCAAGAAACGCTACACCGCCGCGGAGCAGCTGTACCGCACGCTTGTGGATGCAGAGCCGGACAACGTGCCCGGTCTGGTGAACCTGGGCACCATCCTGCTCTACCGCAACCGCTGCGAGGAATCGGTGGAGTATCTGGAACGCGCGCGGCGCCTTTCCCCCAACCTGGCCGTGCCGTACTACCTGGCGGCCATCAGCTACTACCGCCTGGACCGCATGGACGAGGCGCGCCGCCTCTTCGCGCGCACCATCGAGCTGGATCCCGCCAACGCGGAATCCTTCTTCTACCTCGCCAACATCGAGGGCCTGCGCGGCGAGCATGAGCGAGCGCTCAAGCACTACGCCGCCGCCATCAAGCTCAAGCCCGCCATCGCTGACGCCCACTACAACATGGCGCGCATCTATGCAGAGGCCAAGAAGATACCGGAGGCCGCGCGCGCATACGACCGCGCCATCCACTACGGTGCGGAACCCGACCCCGAATTCGAGGACTACCTCCGCAACCATCCCGACAACACCGCCAAGCCGGGAACCGACCTGGTGGAAACTGTGACCCCGGAGGACGAGGCCGCCAAGCTGCGCGAGGAGGACACCGAGATGCAGCAGATACTGGAGGAGCACCAGCAGCAGGAGGAGGCCCAGGTGGCCAGTGATGCCGCCGCCGCCAATGATGCCGCCTTCGAGACCCGCCTGCAGCGCATCACCCGCCCCGTGGACGCCGCTCCCACCGCATCTCCAGCCGGAGCCGGCCATGAGGTGAGCGCGGATCTCTTCTCCACCAAAACCATCAGGAAGAGCGGGCGCAAGATTGAACTCCGCCTCAAGAAGCCCCAGCCGGAGCGCATCCGCAAGCGCGGCGGTGATATCCAGAACCGCTAGGCCTTGCGGAAAAGACTTGAAAAATGGCGGAAAACACGCTCAGCCCGATGATGGACCAGTACCTGCGGATGAAGCAGGCGCTGCCGGAGGATGTGTGGCTGTTCTTCCGCGTGGGGGACTTCTACGAGATGTTTTTCGAGGACGCGCAGGAGTGCTCCGCGGCGCTGGGGCTCACGCTCACCAAGCGGCAGACCATCCCTATGTGCGGCGTGCCGTTCCACGCGGCGGAGGGCTACATCGGCCAGATTGTGAAGCTGGGCAAGCGCGTGGCCATTGCAGACCAGATGACCGACCCCGTGCCGGGCAAGCTGGTGGAGCGCGAGATCACGCGCATCGTCTCCGCCGGCACGCTGGCGGACCTCTCGCTTCTGGAGAGCGGGGAGCACAACTACATTGCCGCCTGCTACCATGAGAAAAACGCCTGGGGATTGGCCTGCGCCGACCACACCACCGGCGAGTTCACCGTGGCGGACTACGACAGCCTGGAGTCCCTGGCGGACGAGCTGGAGCGCATCCGCCCCAGCGAGCTGCTGCTGAGCGACGAACAGCGCGACGACTTCCCCGGCGTACCCGTGACGCAGTACTACGACGGCTACACCTTCCTTCCCGGCGTGGCGGTGCCGTTCCTGGAAAGCCACTTTCGCGTGCATTCCCTGCAAGGCTTCGGCTGCGCGCACCTGAGCGCCGCGCTTGGCGCCGCCGCCGCCATCCTGCACTACCTGAAACACCAGCTGCGCCGCACCACCGACCACCTGAGAAAACTCTCCCTGCGCGCCACGGACAACGCCGTGCTCATCGACACCGCCAGCCGCCGCAACCTTGATTTGGTGGAGGCTCGCGGTGGCGTGAAGAACACCCTCCTCGGCGCGCTGGACAACACTTCCACCCCCATGGGCGCCCGAAAGCTCCGCGATTGGATCCTGCATCCCATCTGCGATATGGACGCGCTGCTGCGCCGCCAGGAAATCATTGCCGGCTTCCTGCAGGAACCCTTCCTCATGACCAAGCTGCGCAGCTCGCTGAAAGGCGTGCGCGACACCGAGCGCCTGGTCTCCCGCCTTTCCCAGGGCGCCGGAAACGGGCGCGACCTGCTGGCGCTGGGCGCATCCCTGCAGCAGCTGCCGGACATCTCGGCCGATTTGACCGCCCTGGCCGCCAAGGCCCCCGTCTTTGCGCCGCTGCCGGGGCAGGTGGGTGACTTCGCGGAGCTCACGGAGCTTCTGCTGCGCGCCATGGTGGACGAACCGCCCGTCACCATCAAGGAGGGCGGCATGATCCGCGACGGCTACGATGCCCAGCTGGACGAGCTGCGCGCCGCCTCGCGCGACGGCAAGAACTGGCTCGCCGAGCTGGAGGCCCGCGAGCGCCGGGAAACCGGAATCGACTCCCTCAAAATCCGCTTCAACAACGTCTTCGGGTACTACATCGAGGTCACCAAGGCCAACTACTCCAAGGTGCCGGAGGGCCGCTACGTGCGCAAACAGACCCTCGCCAACGCCGAAAGGTTCGTGACCGACGAGCTCAAGAAGATGGAGGGCACCATCCTGGGTGCGGACGAGCGCGCGCGCCAGCTGGAGTACGAACTCTTCTGCAACCTGCGCGCCAAGGTGGGCGAATACATCGACCGCATCCAGGCCACCAGCGAGACCCTGGCGGAGGTGGACGTGCTGCTCTCCCTGGCGGAGAAGGCTCAGCTGTACCGCTACTGCCGCCCCCAGCTGGACAACAGCCGCGACCTCCAAATCCTCAACGGCCGCCATCCTGTCATTGAGCAGGTGCTCACCGACACCTCCTTTGTGCCCAACGACACCGACATGGATGCGGAGGCCAACCGCGTACTCATCCTCACCGGGCCGAACATGGCCGGCAAGAGCACCTACATCCGTCAGGTCGCCCTCATCGCGCTCATGGCGCAAATCGGTTCCTATGTGCCCGCGGATTCAGCCCGCATCGGCCTGGTGGACCGCATTTTCTGCCGCGTGGGCGCCAGCGACGACATCGCGCAGGGCCAGTCCACCTTCATGGTGGAGATGAGCGAGACCGCCCTCATCCTCAACAACGCCGGCAACCGCTCACTGGTCATTTTGGATGAAATCGGCCGCGGCACCGCCACCTTCGACGGCCTCTCCATCGCCTGGGCCGTGGCGGAGCACCTGCACGACGTCATCGGCGCGCGCACCCTCTTCGCCACCCACTACCATGAGATGACCGACCTGGAGCAAACCCACCCCGCCGTGAGCAACCGCCACGTGGAGGTGCGCGAGTGGAAGGACGAAATCGTCTTCCTGCGCAAGGTGCTGCCCGGCCCGGCGGACAAATCATACGGCATCCAGGTGGCGCGCCTGGCGGGGCTGCCCAAGCCCATCATTGACCGCGCCAAGCAGATTCTCACCCATCTGGAGATGCACGCCGCCACCCATGAGCCCAAGACCAAGGCCGCGCGCCGAAAGAAGGCCGCGGAAACCGGCATGCCCGCGCCGGAGGCCGCAGGAGGGCAAATGGACATGTTTGCCCTGCTGGACGGCGGCATGAACCCGCCGCAGGAGTGATTTTTGCGAGAAAAATCCACCTTGCGCGGAAAATTGGCTTGACACCGTCGCCTTCTTGCCTATACTGGTATTGAAATTCAGCCATGAAGACTCTTTCCATCCTTACATTCTCCCTTGCCGCTGCGCTTGCCGTGCAGGCCGCCCCCGTTGTGGACAACGCGAAGGACCTTTCCGAGGACACCCTCAAGGATATGGCCACCCCGCGCCAGAAAGCCAGCATCGACAAGTACAACAAGGCCCGTGAAAAGGCCGAGAAGGACCGTGAGGCCGCCATCAAGGACGCCAAGGAAATCACCGTCCGCAACGACAAGGGAATGAAGAAGACCATCCAGCGCCACCACCTCAACTCCATGCTGCCCCCCTGCGAGCGCGAGCCTGAAGAGCCCCGCGAGCCCGGCAACTACGAGGTGCGCTATTAATCTTTCATCATATTTGTTTTTCTTGTTATACGCAGCCTGCCTGTGCAGGCTGCGTTTTTTTCAAATTATAAATCGTCAATCCAAGCGCGTCATCCACTGCAACAGTTTACGCTTGCCAATTGTCGATGCTGTGAGATAATACGCGCGTACCACCACCTCCCATGGCGGATGATATTGAACAGTTCTACAAGGAACCTTCCAAAAAGGAATGGAGGGGTTTCTGGACGCTTGTGGCCGTTCAGGCGCAAAACGCGTTCAACGAAAAGGCGGTCCAGTTCCTGCTGATACCGCTGGGTGTATGGCTGTGGGGTGCATCCGGCAGCACGCTGGAATACACGCTGGGCGCCATCTTTGTGCTGCCCTACATCCTCTTTTCCCCGCTGGTGGGGTGGTTGGCGGATTGTTTCTGCAAGACTCGCATCATCCAGGTGATGTGCCTGCTGCAAATCTTTGTGATGAGCTGCATGCAGTTCTGCTTCTACATGCACGACATGACGGCGGCCATCATCTGGTTCACCGTGTTCGCCACGCAGGCCACCATCCTCTCCCCCGCCAAGAAGGGCATTGTGAAGGACCTGCTGGGCTCGCGCTACATCTCCTTCGGCTCCGGCATCATTGAAATGAGCATGGTGTTTGTGCTGTTGGTGGCGCAGATAGGCGTGTTCTTCTGGTTCAGCTATCTGCTGGATGCCTACTCAGCGCAGCCGGACGGTGCCATGGAGGCGGGCTGGAGCGCAGTGAAGCTGCCCACCTGGGTTTTCCTGAGCCTGGCGAGCGTGGTGGCCGTGGCTTCCTTCTTCCTGCCGCGCTATGCGGTCAAACCCCCGCGCCCGTTCAGCTGGAGCCTGCTCTGGGAGCATTTCACCCAGGTGAAGTACCTCTGGCGCGACCGCAACCTGCGGCTTAGCGAGATGGGCATCTGCTACTTCTGGTGCCTGGCCGGCTCCCTCTTCCTTATCCTCATCCAGATTGCCAAGGCCATGCAGGCCGCGGACCCGAACGTGAACTTCAGTCTGGAATGCGGCATCCTCATGGCCTGGCTCACCGGCGGCGTGGTCGTCGGTGGCGTTACAGCCTCCCGCCTGTGCAAGGGGGCCAACGAGCTGGGTCTCATCCCCCTCGGAGCCATCGGTATCACCGTCAGCACGCTCCTGCTGGCCATGCTGCCGGTCAACACGCTGCCCAGCAACATCCTGCTGGCGCTCACGGGTGCCTTCGGCGCGGCCTATCTGGTGCCGCTCAACGCCTACCTTCAGGACAACTGCGACCCCTCCAACCGCGGCAACATCATTGCGGCGGGCAACCTGATCGACAACCTGATGGGTCTGGTGGCCGTGGCGCTCATGTGGCTGATGTACCAATTCGGCGCATCTCCGCAGATGCAGTTCTTCGTCCTCTTCCTCATCAGCCTCTTCATCCTGATATCCGCATTGCGTTTGATACCGCAGGACTTCATCCGCATGCTGGGCATGTGGTTCATGCACCTGTTCTACCGGGCGCGTGTGCTCAACGTGGATCGCATCCCGGAGCGCGGCGGCGCCCTGCTGGTGGTGAACCATGTGACGTATGCAGATGCGCTGTTCCTGACGATGGTGGTGCGGCGTCCCATCCGTTTCATTGTGGACGAGGAGTTCACCTCGGTGCGCTTTGTGGGCTGGATTCTGGAGCTGTTCAACTCGCTGCCCATCTCCAGCAGCAACCCCCGCCATGCCATCCATGAGGCGGAGAAGGGCCTGGAGAACGGAGATATCATCTGCATCTTCCCGGAGGGCCAGCTCACGCGCCACGGCTGCATCACTCCCATCCGCCGCGGTGTGGAGGTTATCACCCGCCGCGCCAAGGTGCCCGTGATTCCCATCTACATGGACGGCTTGTGGGGCAGCGTGTTCTCCTACTTCGGCAACCGATTCTTCACCAAGCTGCCGCTGCGCTACCCGTACCCGTACACCGTGGCCGTGGGTGAGCCCTTCACCCCGCGGGAATGCAGTGCCGACAGCGTGATGCGCTCCTTCCGCTCCCTTTCCGCCCAGTGCCTGGAAACCACGGATGCCAGCAGCCGTGACGGCCTTATCCGGCATTTGGAGCAGATGGGCAACGCCCCGCTGGTGCATGCCCAGGGCGGCCAGTGCCTCACCGGCTTCCAGGTGGCAGCCGCTCTCATCAGCCGTGAACCCGGCGAGGATTGGAACCCGCTGCTGGTGCGCTGGATGGAGCTTCTGCAGGAGGCTTCCAAAGATATCCTTCCGCTGCACCGCTATTGGATGAACGTGCAGCAGGTCTGCCGCGTCAACGCGCTCAAGCCGGGCGTACCCGTACTTGCCACCGTGGGACACCAGGAGCCGCAGGAGCTCGTGCTCTCCGTGCTTTGGCCCGTTGTCACCCACACCCCGGTATACCTCGTGGAAACACCGCAGGAGATGCTGCCCGCGGAGGTGGACCAGATGGTGGGCGGCACCCACATGCGCGGCATCCTCTTCAAGTCCATTCCGCACCACCAGGCCCCCTTCTTTGATTTCAGCGGCGGCTCCGCCATCTCCACGCCCAACATGCGCTGGCGTCCCTGCCTCGCCACCCCGCGCCACATCATCATTTCCATGAGCATGTGCCGCAGCGTCTTCAAGATTGGCGACGGCACCAGCCAGCTCGGTACGCGTCCCCGCACCCGCGGCGTCCTGCTGCCCGGCTTTGCCATCCTGGGCGCGCGCGAACAGGGCGGCACCTCCGTTTGCGGCCCCAGCCTGCTGAGCGCGTTCTCCCTGCCGGACAACCTGTATCTGGACGAGAGCGGCTTCCTCGCCGAGCTTTCGTAAATGTCCAGCCATCGGTTTTGTTTAACAAGGGAGCCCCTTTGCAGCCCTTTTTTATGCCCTTTGCGGGGCATTTCCATATGTTAGTCTAACATATGGAAAGTTAGATTGCGCGTGCTCCGGGGAAGCTGTATGTTTCCTTCATGTTCCGACTGTGAACACTGAACCCACGAATAATCAAAAGAAAAATGAAAGCAGCCCCTATTGCGCTTCTTGCCCTCGCAAGCCTTGCCTTGGCAGAGGAACCAACCGTCACGCTCAACGATATGTTGTTCACTACAGCTGTGCCGACCGATATCAGAAATGACGGCGGCGCCTACAGCGGAATTGTCATGACAATTTCCAGGGAGAACGATCGTTTGAGCACCCAACAGGATTGGATTCTCAACAATACCTTCCAGCTAACGAGCGTTGAGCTGGCCGCACGCAATACCACTTCAACCGATTTGAACGGCACCATCCTTATTCTAGCTGATGCGGGCAACAAATTTCTGGCTGCCTCTCAGGTGGCCTCCGTGACCAGTATAAGCCACAAAGACGATTGGGGCTGGGACTATACCCGCCCGTTTGCCACCTACACCTCGTTTCTTGATGCGGATGAGGAAGCAGTGACATTGAGCCTTGGTACGGAATACCATTTGTTTGTCAGCACGGGAGCGAAACTGGAGAGCTTTCTGGGAAGCGGGGCGGAGGCGCTGAGCAGCGCCTATGTGAATACGCCCAACTTGTTTGCCTGTGGCAAAAACGGTTTCCCTGCGGCAACGGCAAGCAATCTTGGGTTCCTGAGTGGAACCCTCGGGGTGACCTCGACGGGATATGCCCCCTTGGTGGGTATAACGGTGAGCAATGCACCCGTACCGGAGCCCGCCACGGGCACGCTTTCCCTGATGGCGCTGGCCGGACTTGCCGTGCGCCGTTTCCGGAAGTGAGCGCCTGAGGATGATGTTGCAAAAGAGCCCCTCACGCCGGGTGGCGGGAGAGGCTCTTTAGCGTTTAGTGAATGCATGGGGCATGCCGCCCCGTTCATCAGAACGGGTTGAAGGAAACCTTGGGCTTGGAGACCGGGGTCTTGGAATCCGTGGTCATGAGCTGGCCGATCTCCTCCACCCAGAAATCGATGGTCTGCTTCTGGTAGGCGTAGGGGCGGTAATCCTTGGAGTCGAACCCTATGCGACCTATCACGGACTGCATGCCGTACTCAAAGTCTCCGGTTTCGCAAATCACCTTGCCGCGGTCGTCAATCAGGCGTGCGCCGAAGGAGATGTAGCCGGTGTCGTCCTTCTGCCCCAGCACCAGCGATGCGGCTGCGCTGCCGCCCTTGATGAAGATGCCGGGCACCTGCATGGCCACGTTCTTGGCCACGTTGGTGGATTTCACGGAGAGCATGGCGACTTCCAGCGTGTACACACCGCGTCCGGGCTTGGTCACCAGGTGCAGGTTGTTGTTGGGGTCCTTGTCCAGACGCTGGAATTCCTTCTGCAGCTCCTTGTCGAAATAGTCGCGCATGTTCTCGATGCGGGTGGCGAGCGCGGCGTCCTTGGGGCGCGGGGTGAAGTAGTCCAGTGTTACGGGCTTGAGGATGATGGTTTGGCTCTTGCCGTTGGTTCCGTGCACGCGCGCATCCCATTCGGCGTCATCCATATCGTCCCAGTAAGCCACCATGGGAGTGCTCTCATACTTGCTCTTCTCCAGGTGCTGGAAGAAGCCGCTTGTCTTGGGAATCTTGTTGAAATCCGCGTATGAGCAGGAACTCACACTGACAAAGCCGGCCGCCATGACCAGCGCGATAAGGCAGGATGCGAATTTGCGTACCATAATACTATGATATTAGCGATTCCCCCCGGCAGGGTCAAGTTTTTTCCACCCTTTAGGCCAGCTTCTTGTCCAGCGCCAGCAGGAGGTGGGAGACAAAGCTCAGCAGCCAGGAGCATAGCACGCTTACGCCGCCCAGCACAATGCTGAGCACAAAGGTGACGAAAATGGCCACGAAGTCCCATTCCGGCATGGAAAGCAGGTGCGCCAGCAGGGCGGGACCCAGCAGCGCCAACGGCAGCAGCAGCCACGCCGCCCACCGCCTAAAACCGTGCGGCGGACGCCGCCACCGCAGCAACAGCGCGCCGTCCACCAGCAGGCTCTGCCCGAAAAACAACGCCGCCCAGCTGAGCAGGATGATGCCGGAGACGAATGACGTCAGCCCGGCGTTCTTGTTGAAGAAGCCCACCCAGGAGGGCGGGAGGTCATCCAGCCAGGACGCCCGGGAGGGGAAGCGCGCGGGGATGGTGCGGGGCTGCGGCTTTTCCTGCTCCTCCCCCGTTGCGAAAGGGAAATGGTCGCATATGGTCACGGTGCAGGAGTTGCCGCGGCTTTGCATGGTGATATCCACGCTTTCATGGGAAACCCGGCCCTCCTGCGTGCGCAGGCAGCAGGGGCCGGGGGAGGCAAAGTGCACGGTGCCATCCCCAGCCGTTTCCCCTTGCTGCAGCTGCAGCGCGGCGGCGTAGTCTGCCACCTGTTGCGGCGTGGATTTCACGGTGACACTCAGGTGGCCGTTGAACCAGTCGCAGTCGGTTATTTGCGGTTTGTCGCCAAGCCAGGGTTGCAGCTCGTACCACGGCACCTTGCCGATAGAGCTGCAAACCATCCACCACCCGCCCGCATACAGCAGGCACAGTAGGGCATACACCAGATAGCAAACGCCGCGGAAGGATTTTCTCCAAACGGGATTGTTCATTGTGTCCATAACGTTTTCCATACCCCCTTAAGCGCGAAAACGGCCGAATGCACGGTAAAAAATGAAAAATGTGAAAAAAAGTTTGGGGAGGTGCCCCCCCCCCTGCCGCACTCAGGTTCGGATGATGAGGATGGTGATGTCGTCGTTCTGCTCGTTGCCGCGGGTGAAGCGCTTAAGGTCTGCGGAGAGGCGGTCGGTTGCCTCCTTGGCGGACATCCCCGGGGTGACGGTGCGGGCCCAGGCCATGAGGCGCTCCTCACCGTACTGGTTCTTGTCCGGGTCTTCCGCCTCGGTCACGCCGTCGGTGTACAGCACAATGGTGTCGCCCTCCTCCATCTGGCGGGTCTGCATTTTGAACTCGAAGTCGTCCATCACGCCCACCACCAGGTTGGGGATGAGCGGCAGGAAGTAGGGCTCGCCGTTGCGGGGGATGACAACGGGCGGGTTGTGGCCGGCGTTACAGTAGTTCAGCTCACGGGTTTCTGTGTTGAAGCGGCAGAGCAGGAGGGTGACGAACATGCCGCTCTCGTTGTTCTCCGTAAGGCTGCGGTTGATCTTGCCCGCCATTTCCGAGAGGTCGATGCCGTGGCCGCCCACAAAGCGCAGGGAGCTACGGGTAATAGCCATGATGAGCGCGGCGGATACGCCCTTGCCGGACACGTCGCCCACGGCAAAGTACATCATCTTGTCGCGGGTGGTCACGTCGTACAGGTCGCCGCCCACCTCCTTGGCGGGGTGGATGTCCGCGTACACATCCACCAGCTTGATGTCTGCAAAGTTCTTGGGCAGCATCTGCATCTGGATGTTGTGGGCAATGTTGAGCTCGCTTTCCAGGCGCTGCTTGCCGGCGGTGGTGCTCTTCAAGTCCTGGATGTACTGGGTGAGCGAGCCCTGCATGTAGTCGAAGGAGTCGCGCAGCTGTCGGATTTCGTCATCGGTCTGGATATCCGGCAGCTTGGTGTTGAAGTTGCCCTTGGCGATGCTCATGGCGCTTTCCGAGAATTTGCGAAGCGGCGAGGCCGCACGCTCGATGGACGCCCGGCACAGGAGGAACAGGCCGAACAAACCCGCCACCGCGAGCACAACGACCACCAGGTTCATTTCCGTGGCGCGGGCCAGCACCGAGCTGTACGGGCAGATGATGGAGGCGGACCACCCGTTGGAGAGCGGGCCGTACACGCCGAAGTATGATTTGCCGTCCTTCTCGAATTCCGCGCTGCCCTTGAGCCCCGCCACCATGTCCAGGGCTGTGTCCCAGGCGCGCTCGTCCTCTTTCTCTGCCGCCACGGAGAAGATGGTGGAGCCGCGCAGCCAGGAGCGGTCCGGTGCGGCGACGTAGGAACCGTTGCGGCTGATGAGAATGGTGAAGGAGTCCTTGTACGGGTGGATGTCACCGAACTTGTGGTAAAGCCAGTTCAGCGCGATATCCGCGGTGATTACGGCGTACAGCTTGCCCTCCTTGTCGAATATTGGGCGGCTGTAGGTGCAAATCCATTGCTCACCGCCTCCTTCGTCGTAGTACGGCTCCGTCCAGCATGCCTTCTTGGTGAGGTACGGTATCTGGAACCAGTCCATCAGGAAGTAATCGTACGTTTCGCTTCCCAGGTGGGAGTGCTTCACGTCCTCCGTGTCCTCATCCATCCAGGTGTACGGGGCGTAGTAGTGCCTGCCCTTGTGGTAGTCTGCCACAAAGGCCACGGCACTGCCCACAATGTGTTCGTTGGATTCCACCAGTTTGCGGGTGAGGTGCAGCAGGTAGGCGTCATCGTTCTCATGCCCCTCCACCATCCAGGCGGTGTTAGCGGTGGCCACCTCCACGCTGCGCAGCTCTTTTTCCACGTCCGCGATAGTGGCGTCCAGCAGGTTGGTGGCGGATTTGGTGGCTTCTTCCGCGATGAGGTGGCGGCAGGTTTGTGCGGCAATGGCCAGCACTCCGACGAAGAGGACGGAGATGAGTGCAATGACGATGAGACTCAACCTCTGTGCAAAGGATTTGCGTTTACTCATGGCGTATCATCTCGTCGTAGCGAATGGGTTTCTTGATGAGGGCGGCGCGGAACATAGAGTCCACCAGCTTGTTGAACATATCTTCCGGAACTTGGGCGTAATCCCGCGTGCCGGTGGTTGGGTTGACCTGTAGACGCAGGAACTCCTTGAGCATCATGCGCTCAATGGTCGGGTTGCTGCTCACGTGGCCAGACTCGATGTATCTGTGGGTGATGGTGCAGGCTTCCTCCATGTGTTCGGCGGCGTAGTCCCAGCCCCTTTTGGTGGCGCGCATAAAGGCGGCTATGGTGGCTTTGTTGGCCTTGTAGTATTCCTCGGAGACGTAGAGCCCGTCTTCCGGGGTTCTGGGCAGGTGGTCGTGGCAGCGCAGCACATGTTCCTCCGGCACGCGGCCTATGGCCAGCAGCAGGCGCAGGTACTCGTTGTAGCTGTAGCACAGGGTGGCGTCCACGGCATCGTAGGTGAACAGGCTCAGGCTGTGGCTGAAGGGCACTGTCTCCAGATCCAGGTTGAACTCGTGGCACAGCACATCGAACAGCTCGCAGAGGCCGAACTGCCAGCGGGCAACGTGCATGTGGTTCAGGTCCTTGGGTTCCCTGATGGGGCGGTGTGCCACCACCCACAGCCCGCTCATCTGGGTGATTTGGCCCACGTTGACGATGGGTGCGCCCTGCGCGCGAGCGGCGATGGCCTGCATGAGCTGCAATCCGGCAATGTCAGTCTGCCCTGCCTGCAGGAGCTGCAGGGACGTTTTATTGGAGTTGATGCCCATGTGCTTGAACTTGACATCGAGCCCCTCATCCTCGTAGAAGCCCTTTTCCTTGGCCACATAGAACCCCGCGAACTGGGTTTGGGGAATCCATTGCGGTGCAAAAACCACCTCTTTCAGCTCTGCATGCAGAACGGAAAGCGCGCAAGCAACAAGAGTGATGAGCAATACCAGCTTAGGCACGATTCCCATTCTAGCATAGCTGCACGAACGCGGCAAGAAAGAAGCGCATTTTTCAGCGAATTGTGCACATGTGTCCCAAAGAAATTTTTCCGTGGGCAGAAGTGCCGATGATGGCTGG
>R28__coassemble_564_pt1 | contig 14231 bp, 13 predicted proteins | sample R28__metabat2_low_PE_030 | metagenome-assembled genome bin R28 | reverse complement strand
CACAACCTACCACCACTTTTTTGTGCCTTCTCGAAATTTTATGGGACGGCAGTGATTGTAAATCGTCAATTGTAAATCACTTGCGGTTGATGATTTCCTGCAGGCGTGCGTGCATGGCTTGCACGCGGTCGGGGTGCTGTGATGCCACGTCCTGCTTTTCCTCGATGTCGTTGGCGAGGTCGAAGAGGCGGTCGGGCTGGTTGTTTCGGCCCATGACGAGCTTCCAGCTGCCCTGGCGGAGGGCGAGGGTGCCGCCGCCGCTTTCCACAATCTCGCCGCGCCCGGCGGCATCCTGCCCCAGCAGGGCGGCGGGGTGGGCCTCACTGTCGGGCAGGGCATCCACGGGCACGTCCACGCCGGCAATGGCCGCGAGCGTGCGGGAGAGGTCCACCTGGCTCATGAGCGCGGCGCTCTGTTTGCCGGCAGGCACGTGGCCGGGCCAGCAGACGATGAAGGGCAGGCGGGTGCCTCCCTCCAGAATGCCGTACTTGCCGCCGCTGTAGGGGGCGGCGGGGTTGTGGCCCTTGCAGTCCACGTCGGCGTTGTCCAGGTAGCCGTCGGAGATGACAGGGCCGTTGTCGCTGGTGAAGATGAAGAGGCAGTCATCATACCCGCTTTCCGTGAGGGCGGTGCGGATGCGGCCCAGGCAGTCGTCCATCTGCAGGGTCACATCCCCGCGGATGCCGAGCCCGCTCTTGCCGCAGAAGCGCTTGTGCGGGTCGCGCGGCACGTGGATGTCGTTGGTGCAGAAGTAGAGGAAGATGGGCTTGCCCGCGCTTTCCTTGATGAAGCGCACGGCATCATCCGTGATGGTGTCGGCCAGGTCCTGGTCTTTCCAGAGGGCGGCGGTGCCGCCGCTCATGTGGCCGATGCGCGAGATGCCGTCGATGATGGTCTTGTCATGCTGGTGGTCGGCGGGGCGCCCCCACTTCTTGAGCAGCTCCGGGTGTTCCTCTCCCGTGAGCTCGCCGGGGAAGGGCTTGCGGTAGTCGATGCGGATGGGGTCCTTGGGGTCCAGGTTCACCACGCTGCCGTTGCGCAGGTACACGCAGGGCACGCGATCCGCGGTGGCGGCCATGATGAAGGAGTAGTCGAAGCCGACCTCCGCGGGGCCGGGCGAGATGTGGGAGTTCCAGTCGGTGGGCTGGTTGCCGCGGCCGAGGCCGAGGTGCCACTTGCCGATGGCCGCGGTGCGGTAGCCGGCCTTCTGCATGAGGGCGGGCAGGCCCGCGCGCTCCTCCTTGGTGGGCAGGGCCAGCTTGGCGTCGCCGTCCAGGATGTTGGTGTTGTTGCGCCAGGCGTACTGCCCGGTGAGCAGGGAGCAGCGGGAGGGCGTGCACACGGAGTGCGTGCTGTGGGCGTCCGTGAACGTGAGCCCCTGGTCCGCCAGACGCTCCAGGTTGGGGCAGGGGGCCTTTTCGCAGCCGTATGCGGAGGTGTCGTGGTAGCCCAGGTCGTCTGTCAGGAAAATGACGATGGCCTTGGGCTTGTCCGCTGCCAGCAGGGGCAGCGCCGCCAGCAGGGAGAGCAGGAGTGCGCGTTTCATGCCGTTAGCGGTTTTGCTGTTGGCTCTGCTTCTTGTCCGCCCGCATCAGCAGGGTGCTGCAGCAGATGAACAGCGTCCACACGGCGGTCACGGATATGGCCATGGTGATGATTCCGGTGAGGGTCATGATTGGGGAGTCTTGATTGAGGGTTCACCCGGCAGGGTCTTGTTGCGGAATTTTTTGGAGGTGTGCACCACCATGCAGCAGAACACCATGGTGAGCACCACCCAGAGCATGGGCAGCACCGCCCCTATCTTGCATTCCAGCAGGTCGCGCACGGGCTGGCACACCTGGTTGAAGATGTTGTCGTACAGCCAGGCCACGAAGATGATGCCCAGGATGCCGGGCGCGGTCCAGTTGATGACGAATTTCAGCAGATGGGAGGGTATGCGGATGAGCGCGCCTCTCTGCAGTTCCTCAATGCCGCGGTCTGTGCCGATGATGAAGCGGAACATGATGAAATAGAGCGCGGTGATGATGTAGAGGCTCATGGTTCCCATCCAGAAGTCCAGGGTGGAGAGGGCAACCATGCCATCACCGGAGAACCAGGCGACCATGAGCGCGCCGATGAAGATGAGGAAGCTGACGATGGCGACGCTCTGGAAGCGCGGGATGCCCCAGTACTCCTCGATAAAGGCGATGGAGGGCTGAACCAGTGAGATGGAGCTGGTGATGGCCGCCACGAACAGCAGCAGGAAGAACACCGTGCCGAAGAACTGCCCCAGCGGCATGGCCGCAAACACCTGCGGCAGTACGTTGAAGCCCAGGCCGAACGTGCTCGCCCCGGCTGCCGCCGCCACGCCCAGGAACGAAACCGCCGCCGGGATGATCATCATGCCCGCCAGGCCCACCTCCACCGCCTCGTTGGCGGCGTTTGCGGTCAGTGAGCTGAGCGCGATGTCCTTCTTGGGATCCACGTAGCTGCTGTAGCACAAAATCACGCCGAAGCCGATGGAGAGTGTCCAGAAAATCTGCCCGGCGGCGGCCACCCACAGGTTGGGGTTGAGCAGGCCGTGCCAGATGTCAATCGACTCCGCGCGCACGGACACGCCGGGGTTGGCCTTCTGCACCTTCTCGATGAACGCCTGGCTCTGCTCGGGGGTGGAATTGGCGGGTATCATGGCCAGGGTGTTGGTGCCGCCCTTGCCGTCGTCCGCCACCAGCACCACCTTGTCCGGGTTCCACATGTAGCCCAAGCCCTGCTCCACGCTGCGCTCGGGGTATGCGGGGTCCGGCGTGCCCAGCGTCAGCACACGCACCAGAATGGCGACGGCGATGAGCAGCAGGATGGGCATGCTCCATTTGCAGAACCACTCGATGCCTTTCACCACGCCGCGGTACAGCAGGTAGAAGTTGGCGAAGAGCGCCAGCAGGAAGAAGAAGATGAGGCTGCTTTCCTTCTGGAACACGTCTCCGTCTGCGGCTGCTCCCGTGAAACGCGTGAAGAAATCGCCGAACTGCTCCGGCGTCTCCAGGTTGAGGTTGCCTATGGCGGTGTGCCAGGCATAGCCGAGCGTCCAGCCCTCCAGGTCCATGTAGTACATGCCGATACCCAGCGGGGCCACCACGCCGAACACGCCAAGGTATTTCCACTTGTGCGCGTAGTCGGAGAGCAGGGTGAAGATGGACGCGCAGGAGTGCCCGCCCAGTCGGCCGCCGCAGCGGCCCAGTGACCATTCCATCCAGCTGAGCGCCAGACCCATGAACACAAACGCGCAGAAGTACGCAATCATGAACGCGCCGCCGCCGTACTGCGCCGCCAAGCCCGGAAAGCGCAGGAAATTGCCGAATCCCACCGCGCTGCCGGCCACGGCCAGCACCACTGCCAATCCGCTGCTCCAAGAATCTCCCCTTTTTCCCTTTGACATAACTCTTTACGCGGTTATCCTAATCGCCCGCCGTTGCAATGTCAAGCATATCCGCGCGCGTGAGGCGCGCGCGGGAGAACCGAAAACGCCAATCAATTTTCCCCCCTCTCCGCCAACTTCGCCCGTATACCCTTCAAGAAGACGCTTTCCAGCGTGTTGCGGGCGGGTGCGGTGCCCACCCAGGCATCCCCCGCCACGGCGCGCAGCTGCTCCAGCAGCTCCGGCGTGGGGTTGGACAGCGTGACCTCCGTGCGGCGGGAGTCGCGCGTCAACTCGTCCACGGAGCCTTCCGCAATCAGGTTGCCCTGGTAGAGGATGCCCACGCGGTCGCAGACCTCCTGCACCTGCTCCAGCAGGTGGGAGCAAAGGAAGATGGTGGTTCCCTGCGCGCGCAGCTGCAGGATGATATCGCGGATGGTGCGGGAGCCGAGGGGGTCCACCCCGGCGGTCGGCTCGTCCAGCACCAGCAGGCGCGGGTTCTGCACCAGCGCCTGCGCCAGGCCCACGCGCTGCAGCATGCCCTTGGAATACCCGCCCAAACGCCGATGCGCCGCCTCCTGCAGCCCTGCAAGCTCCAGCAGCTCGTCCGTGCGCCCGCGCAGCGCGGCGCCGCGCAAGCCGCACAGGCGGCCGTAGAAGCGCACGGTCTCGGCACCGGTGAGGAACTTGTAGAAGTACGGGTTTTCCGGAAGGAAGCCAATCTCTCGGCGGTTGACGGAAGCCGCGGCGGGGTGGCCGAACACGCGGCAGGAGCCAGCATCCGGGCGCAGCAGGCCCACCAGCATTTTCATGATGGTGCTCTTGCCGCTGCCGTTGGGGCCTATGAGGCCGTACACGCCACCCTGCGGTATCTGCAGGCTCACGCCCTTGACGGCATAGACCCCGCCCTTTCCCCAATGCCCGGGGAAACTCTTGTGCACGGACTCTATCTCAACCGCCGCCGCCATGCCCTCCCCTTCCTAATCCTAATCCTAATCCTAATTACTTCGCTTTCGCCATCAACCTGAGCATGTTCTTGGCCATCTCGATTCCCTTCTCGAAAATCTCCACGCGCATGTTCTCGTTGGGGGAGTGGATGCGGGCATCCGGAAGGTCCAGCCCCAGGAAGAGTGCATCCTTGCCGAGCACCTTGGAAACCTCCGCGATAATCGGGATGGAGCCGCCCTCGCGCACCAGCACGGGCGCGTTGCCGAAGGTCATCTCCTGCGCCTTCTGCGCCGCCTTGCCGAACGCGGAGTTCGGGTCGCTCAGGTAGGCATCGCCCGCGTGCTGGCGGGTGAACTTCATGCGCACGCTCGGCGGGCACACCTTCTTGAAGTGGGCCTCCACCTTGTCCATCACGGCCTCGGGGTCCTGGCCGGGCACCAGGCGGCAGCTCATCTTGGCGAACGCGTGCGTGGGGATGACGGTCTTGGAGCCCTCGCCCTCGTAGCCGCCGGAGATGCCGTTGAGCTCGAAGGTGGGGCGGGCGTACACGCATTCCGCACCGGTGAAGCCCGTTTCCGTGCGGAGCTCCGGCACGCCGGTGAGCTCGGCCAGCTCGGCATCGCTCATGCCGGGCACGCGGCGCCAGCTCTCGCGCTCCCACTGCTCGATTTCATGCACGCCGTCGTAGAAGCCCTCCACGGTCACGTGGTTGTTTTCATCGTGCGTGGTGGCAATCATCTCGCAGAGCGTGGTGATGGGGTTGGCCACCGCGCCGCCGAAGATGCCGGAGTGCAGGTCCATGGCGGGGGCGGAAACCTCCAGCTCGAAGCAGCACAGGCCCTTCAGGCCGTAGGAGAACGAGGGGATGTCCGGCGCGGCCATGCCAGTGTCGCTCACCACGATGACATCGCATGCCAGGTCCTTCTGGGCCTCCGGCGTGCGGATGAACTTGAACAGGCTCTCGCTGCCGCGTTCCTCCTCGCCCTCCAGCAGGTAAATCACGTTGAGCGGCAGCTTGCCGTCCTCCTGAATCACCTCCTGCGCGCCAAGGATGTGCGCCATGATCTCGCCCTTGTCGTCGGATGCGCCGCGCGCGTACACGCGGCCGTCGCGGATTTCAGGCTTGAACGGGTCGCTCTTCCACTCCGAGATGGGATCCACGGGCATCACATCGTAGTGGCCGTAGATGAGCACCGTGGGCGCTCCCTCCACCTTCGGGCTGTGCGCCACCACAATCGGGTGGATGTCCGTCAGGTGCTTCTTGGCGTCAAAACCGAGCGAGCTCAGCTTCTCCACCAGGAAATCCGCGCAACGCTCCACATCCTTCGCATACTCCGCCACCGCGGACACGCTCGGGATACTCAAAAAGGCAAAAAGGTCATCTATCTTGCTCATGCCCCCATCCTACCACCCCGTCCCCCGTATGGCAAGAAACAACGTGGTGTGAATAGGATTTCGGATTGAGGATTTGGGATTTTGGATTTTGGATTTTGGATTTTGGATTTTGGATTTTGGATTTGTGGGTAGAGCCGCGCCCGTAGCCGCGCCAGCGTCCGCTGCCCATCCGGCAGCATGCCGGATGGGCTTGAAATCCCCGCGCCGCCCCGCGGCGCGCAAGTTCATAAATAGTACTTAGTACATAGTACCTCGTAAATTGGGCGTCATTCCACTTTTCCCCTTGCATCGGCAAGGGAAAAGTGTAGAATGACACCTATATGAAGGCTCTCGTCAAAACAAAGGCTGACAAGGGGCTCGAACTGATGGACGTACCCATGCCCGAAGTCGGTCCTAACGATGTTCTCGTCAAGATTTACAAGACCGCCATTTGCGGCACTGACATGCATATCTGGAACTGGGACCCCTGGGCCCAGCAGACCATCCCCATCGGCATGCACGTGGGCCACGAGTACTGCGGCATCATTGAGAAGGTGGGCGCAGCCGTGACCGCCTACAAGCCCGGCCAGGTTGTCTCCGGCGAGGGCCACATCGTGTGCGGCACCTGCCGCAACTGCCGCCGCGGCCAGTTCCACCTTTGCCCGAACACGCAGGGCGTGGGCGTGAACCGCCCCGGATGCTTCGCGGAGTACCTCTCCATCCCCCAGAGCAACATTGTGCCCATCCACCCGGATATGTCCATGGAGATTGCCTCCATCCTGGACCCCCTCGGCAACGCCACCCACACCGCCCTCTCCTGGGATTTGGTGGGTGAGGACGTGCTCATCACCGGCGCAGGGCTCATCGGCTCCATGGCTGCCGCCGTCTGCAAGAAGGCCGGCGCCAAGAGCGTCACCGTCACCGATATTTCCGACTACCGCCTCGGCCTCGCCAAGAAGTTGGGCGCCGACCGCACCGTCAACGTTAAGAACGGCGACTCCATCGAGCAGGCCATGAAGGACCTCAAGATGACCGAGGGTTACGACGTTTGCCTGGAAATGAGCGGCGCTCCCTCCTGCCTGCAGGACATCATCAAGTACTCCATGTACGGCGCACGCATCTCCCTGCTCGGCATCCAGCCCGGAAACACCAGCATCGACTGGAACACCTTCGTTTGGAAGGGCCTCAAGATGAAGGGTATCTACGGCCGCGAGATGTTCTCCACCTGGCAGAAGATGGACGCCATGATCCGCTCCGGTCTGGACGTTTCCCCCATCATCACCCACCGCCTGGACTACACCGACTTCAAGGACGGCTTCGACGCCATGAACTCCGGCAAGTCCGGCAAGGTCATCCTCACGTGGGCCAAATAATTTACAATTGACCCGTCTTCGCCAAGGCTACGCCGAGGCAAGCAATTGACAATTTACAATTTGAAAGTTCGCGCGCCCCTGCGGGCGCGCGGCTTTTTTTAGTGGTGTACAAAGAAAAATCTTGACAAGCGCCGAGGAAGTGGTAGGATGTTCCGTGCCCTGAGTTAAGGACGAAATTAACCAGCCTTTAGCAGTAATTCTCCCACAATTCGGGAAGCAATGAGCCTAAAGGCTTTTTTCTTTTACCATGACAAAGACGGCAATAATCATTGACGGCGCTTTCTATTGCAAGAGAGCGCGCGTGCTTATGGGGGATGTGGCTCCCAGAGAACGGGCAAAGGAAATCCAGCAATACTGCAACAGGCACATGCGGAACGACAAAGACAGCGAGTTGTACCGCGTCTTGTTTTACGACTGCCCTCCCTCAACCAAAAAAGTTTATCATCCCTTGCTTGGCAAGGACGTGGATTTGGGGAAAAGCCCCATTTTCAAATGGACCTCAGAGCTGCATCAGGAGATTATTCTGTTGCGCAAGTTCGCTTTGCGATTGGGTGTGTTGTCAGATGAGCATGCCGTATACCGCATAAAGCCCATGGTTGAGCGCAAAATTGTTGCCGGTAAAATGACGCTCGATGCCCTGACGGCAAACGACTTTGAACTGTCAATAGCCCAAAAGGGCGTGGACATGCGCATTGGCTTGGATATTGCAAGTATGAGTCTCAAGAAACAGGTGGACCGTATTATCCTCATTTCCGGCGATAGCGATTTTGTACCCGCAGCCAAACTGGCAAGGCGCGAAGGCATCGACTTTATTCTGGATCCCATGTGGCACCCCATCAAACATGATTTGTGCGAACACATAGATGGACTGCGCACGATGGCTCCCAAACCGCACACTCCCTGCCAAAACGCCTAGTCCTCAATGCCACCGCGCCGCAGGCGCGCGAATTCTCCCAATCGTAAATCGTAAATCGTCAATTGTAAATCTTATGGTTCCCGCGAATCCCCACATTTCTTCCCTTGTTCCCTACAAGCCCGGCAAGCCCATTGAGGAAACCGCCCGTGAAATCGGCATGCAGCCCGGCGATATCGTCAAGCTCGCCTCCAACGAGAACCCGCTCGGCCCCTCGCCGCTTGCCGTGCGCGCCATGCAGAACGCCGCTTGGGAATCCAACCTCTACCCCGACGGCTCCGCCTTCACCTGCCGCCAGCGCATAGCCTCCTTCCATGATGTCGCCATGGAACAAGTTGTCGCCGTTGCCGGCAGCAGTGAGCTCCTCCTTCTCCTGAGCCTGGTGTTCCTCGGCCCCGGCACCCATGCCATCGCCGCAGACCACAGCTTCGCGCTCTACAAGATCCTTTCCCAGACCGTCAACGCCGGTTACGTCTCCATTCCCAACAAGCCGGATTTCTCCACCGACCTCCAGGCCACCCTCCGCGCCATCACGCCGGAGACGCGGCTCGTCTACATCGCCAACCCCACCAACCCCCTCGGCACCATGGTTCACCAGCAGGAGCTGGACGACTTCATGGCCGCGGTTCCGGATCACGTCGTCGTTGTCTTTGACGAGGCCTACATCCAGTACGCCGATGACCAGCCCGACACCCTCAAATACCTGGACCAGGGCAAGAATGTGGTGGTTTCCCGCACCTTCTCCAAGGTCTACGGCCTCGCCGGCCTCCGCGTCGGGTACGCCGTCACCACCCCGGAGATTGCCGCGGACCTCAACCGCACCCGCTCCCCCTTCAACGTCTCGTCTCTAGCCCAAGCCGCCGCCACCGCCGCGCTGAACGACTCCCACCATCTCCAGCAAGCCGTCGCCCTCAACCGCGCCGGCCGACAGTTCTTCGAGCAGCAATTCCAAGCCCGCGGCATCCCCTACATTCCCAGCAACACCAATTTCATCCTTGTCAAAATCGGCAACGGCCTGGATTGCTTCAACAAATGCCTCGCCCAAGGCGTCATCCTCCGCCCCATGGCCGCCTACGGTCTCCCGGAATACATCCGCATCACCATCGGCACCCAAGAACAAAACGAACGCTGTTTGCAGGCGCTGTTGGGAGAATAGCCCCATCCGCGCCACACAGATGCGTGGTTTGATTTCGGATTTGGGATTTAGGATGTGAAAAATTCGCGCGCGCTGCGCGGAAATTTCGGCCGCTCCCGCGGCCCTCGAAACTACGCGCGCAACGCGCGCCGAATTTTCAAATAAGTCCCTAGTACTTAGCTTGCCTCGGCGTAGCCTTGGCGAAGACGGGTACATCCCCAATAGCCTGCTCCAAGTCGCCGCTCTCCACAGCCTCCCGGAGCCCATCTATCCTATTTTGCTTATCCATTTGATTCATAATGTAGTTGCAAAGTCCAGGCAAGAGCATCACCCCTCACCAAAACCGCCCAAATTCTACACCAACCCACCCCAAATGTCAAGCTCCATCCCACCGCGCTGCCAATGAAAAGCGCGACACCAACACGCGCTTTCCTCTGCCACGTAGGCGCGCCAGCCCATCACCCCAGATGTCCAATATACTGGACTACCATACACCCCGAATGTTGACTATAATCAGCTATCCGACATGTCATCATTTTCTCGGTTCATTATACCGAATGGAATGTGTACGCATGGCGTTATTTTACTAGCCGCCTCTAGATGCTGCATTTGATCGTCAAAGAATAGGTGAGGACGAAATACCTCCAAAACCTTTTTCTTTTCTATCCCTCCCAGGAAAAAGGCTTCTGCAGCGACTATCCCCCATTCATTTAAAGTCGTAATTACTCTCTCATGCGCGGGGGCATTCCTCGCTGTAACAATAGCTATTCTCAATTTCGGAACATAAGAGGCATCTTTCTCATGCAAACGCTGTTCCCATGCCTGAATTTTAGACAATTTGTCAATTAGAGGCTTTAGCGGCCCTGGAGGAAGGGCTATGCCAGCCCTGCTTTTTTCAAGAGCCTGGTATTTGTCTATTCCTTTTTCCTGATATTCGCTTTCTGCCGAATCATCAGCTATCACACCATCGAAATCGAATGCAATGCGCAGCTCATTTGTTTGCGGTTCTTCCAATGCTTCTGTTGGTAGCACACAGCCAGCTGGATAGCCTGCTTGCACCGCTTCATTCACATCGTTTTTATCCGCACTTAAAAACAGCGAACAGTTGAAAGCCTTCAAATACCCATATGGTGTTCTGCCCGCAGTAAATGCGCCACGTGTAATATCAAGCTTATAGGCTTCGCATGACTTGAACGCGCGCAATCCACTAACTGGTGCGTTTTTGGACAGCAAAACCACCTCAATAAATGGTTTTTTCGATTGTCTATTGAACTGAAGCAACCTTTTGACAAAAGGGTAAGCAACGCCTTTGTCTATGATCTTATCCTTATTCTCCCATTGATAGTCACGATATGCTTTTTCCCCTTGGCTTTCAAAAATCTGATTTTCAGATTCCAAGTTAAAAAGGGCGCGAGAGGAAACTGCGACAACCAACTTTCGGTCCATCGAATATGACATAACAAGGCTTCTGACTTAGATGTCGATACAAATAATGCTCAAATGTGCGAGCCTATGCTATTTACCAGACGTAATTGGCTCCATGAACATTTTAGTAAACTCCCCGCGTCCTCTGTGACCGCAGCGGTAGGAATGTTTCTTGGAGAACTCATTTAGCTCTATCAACGCCGAATAGGGCATGTACCAGAGTGACAATCCATCATACTGGTCGCTGTCGGCTTTCTCCAATACCTTCCCGCGGTCGTCGTCAGGAGCAACTACTACGTAGTCAGTGGCACTGTGAGCTGCCCTTTCATGCAATCGCTGCATTCTGGTAAGGCCGGAGGTTACCCCTGTGGTATGTTCCACTTCAAAGACAAAAGGCATGCCCCCGTTAAACCAGATGCAATCAATGTGCTTGGCCACGTCTATGGCTTCAGGGTAATTTGAAATGACCCGCTCATCTGCCAGGTCTTTCACCATGTATGGGTACGACAGAATGTTTTTGCCGCCTGTGACTATGCCGTGATCTTCCACGGCAACCCAGGAGCGCATGGACATCCAATCTGCCGTTTGGCTCAAAAGAACCTGCATCTGGGAATGAATGCGGCGCACTTCGTCACTCATTTGCCTTTTCTCATCTGTATCATTTGCCCCCGGCGTGTTTTGAGCGTCAAAGAAAATGTCTTTTGACGGCACCTCTGTGATGAACCCGGCTACCTCCATCCATGTAATCTTGCCTATTGGGTGTGATTCATCAGGTTTCCAGATGAGGTATTTGTGACTGTTCTTGGCTACCATCGTCTGGGAACCAATGAAATTGATGCGCGCGGGGCGGCACATGAAGAAGTTGCTGCAACACGCTATCATGGCCTCCAGAACGGAGCGTGAATTGTAGCTTGCGCCAACCACCCTGTCTATCTGCACAGGCACGCCGGTTTGCAGAGCGTTGACTACGCGCCAAAGCATCGATGTCGAGATGGACACCTCCGAAATATTTTTCCATGGAGTATGGTCACTTCTCCTTTTCCGCTTGACGTATACCGGCCCTTCGGGGCCATCAACGCGCACGACAATGAAAACAGATTCACCCGAGGGATACGCTCGCGCACCCTGGTTAATCAGAGTTTTGAACTGCACCACTAGCTCTTGTACGGATAACTTATTCATGGGGTTTCAAGTGTGAAAGGAAAGTATACATCCGTTCGGCAATGCTCTTGGCGAGCAAATACGGCACACCGTTGCCGATGGTTTTGAATTTTGCCGACAAGGTCATGTCGGGTGGCAGCTGGAATTCTTTAGGCAAAGACTGCAGCGACAATGCCTCCGCTGCGGAAAGTCGCCGTTGCTTGTACGGATGCCAATGCACCTCATTGTTGCCGTACGCCACAGTAGGAGAGTATCTCCACCGATGAAGACGCTTATACGCCTTTCGGCTTACGTCGCCCTCGTCAATGGTGGCCATTTTCTTCAGAGCCGCCTTTGGCTGGAAGTAGTCGCCAGCATTGGGATGATGTTCGACATCGTTTTTCTTGAACCAGTACTCGACTGTCAATTTTTCGAGGACATCATCCGGTGCTTTGGTTTGACGCGTGCAGAATGGCGTCACTCCCGGCCACTGACGCTTTTTGATAGCATCCACAGACGACCCCTTGTCCACCCACGGGAATGACATCATCGTGTTCTGTTCATCCCCTTTCGGAAGAAAGCTCTCTTTGACGCCAAACATCAAGATGCGGTCGCGGTCCTGTGGTGCGCCATATTCAAGCGCATTGACCAAACGATATGTGACATAGTAGCCATTTTTTTTCGCTTGTTGAACCAACGTATCGAAAAATTGCTTGTGTTTGGCGGTCCTCCATAACCCTTTAACGTTTTCGAAGAGGAAGAAGTCAGGGCGTACTGTGCAAATCAGGTCCATGTATACCTGCGAAAGCACACCATGCTTCCCTTCGGCTCCTTTATTTTTTCCCGCGACGGAGAAATCGGGACACGGCGGCCCTCCAATAAAGCCAACCATACTGCCATCCTGCCTTTCTGCGTCGACTTGGGCTTGCAGCTCATCAAGCCTGGATGGGAAAAGGCCTTTTGCCATGTTCGGGAGGTAAGTGCATACGTCCTCCTCATGCAAGCCGTATTTGGGTAGGGACATGCCCATTTTTTCTCTTGCGTATCGGTATCCGTGGGCAAATTCTTTGGAAATCTCATTGGCGAAAACAACCTGGTAGCCCGATTTTTCAAAGCCCAAATCCAGGAAGCCTGCGCCGGAGAAGAAACTGAAAATTTTACACGCCATGATTTCTCTGCATTATACCCTTGCGAAGACTGTCGTGTCAACAAAACTCTTCCAACTCTTCAATGCGCGCAAATGTCCAATATACTGGGCTTGCCGGTGGGGGTGGTGTCCGGTATAGTCGGGGGTATGGAAGAGGAAAAACTGACGGTGGAGGAGGTATTGGATACAGAGGTGTTCTTCTTGCAGGAAGCGGATGCGGGGGAGGCTGTGTTTCGGCGGAGTTTGCGGGAGTGGAACAGGCGGTTCAGGGGGAAGTTGATTGTCAAGACGCATCGGGAGGATGATGTTGCGGGATCCGTGTATGAGCGGAAAAACCGCATGGCGCGGGCTACGAGGGCGGAGTTACTGTCCATGGATGAATTGGCGCGGTCGGAGGTTTTGCGGAAGAACCTGGACATGTACATCACGAAGGCTTCGGAAGTGCTGCGGCGGCTGGCGGAATTGCATTTCATCCACAGGAAGATGTCCCTGTACGAACTCACATTCATGCTGGACAAGCTGCACCTCTGCCCCGTGTCGCGGCGGGCGTACATCGGCTGGCTGCGGGAAATCCTGTTTGCGCTGGCGTTCGTGCTGCCGAGGGAGGAACGCTGGCGCTGCCATGAACCTGCGGCATCGCTGTACCTCATCCTGTTCGAGGATGGTCGCATCAAGGAATTTTCGGGTTGGGAGCGGGGGAAGCTTGTGGAGTTTCTTCTGAGGCACGCATATTTCAGGGAGGCGGGTGCATGCCAGGGAAACAACTGGCAATCTGTTGGGGAGGGTGGCAGAATTTGCGGTGGGTCGGGGTTGGTGATAGAATTGCGGCCTGCGTGAGATGGATACGATGACACCAGAGCAGCGGCACCGGGTGATGGTGGCGAACAAGAGCAAGGACACGAAGCCGGAGGTGGCGGTGAGGAGCTTGCTGCATGCGCTGGGGTATCGGTTCAGGATTCACCGGAAGGATTTGCCTGGGAAGCCGGATATTGTGCTGCCGAAGCACAGGACGGTGATATTCGTGCACGGATGCTTTTGGCATCACCACGAGGGCTGCAAGGCGGCGAGCACGCCCGCAAGCAACATCGATTTCTGGCAGACGAAGTTCCGCCGCAACCAGGAGCGCGATGCGCAGGTGAAGGCGCAGTTGGAGTCGATGGGCTGGAAGGTGATCATCATCTGGGAGTGCGAGGTGAAACGAATCCTCGCGGAGCGTGCTATCCCCGGACTGCGAGCGGGCAGCAAGGTTCCCGCGTACAACTGTGATGAGGAGGACGAGGCCGGGATGCTGCAAGCGGCAGAGGACGAGCCGTAGCCGCGTTGCAGCAATTAGTCAACAATCATTTTGCATTTTTCTGAAAAAAGCAAAAAATGCCGATATC
>R28__coassemble_552_pt1 | contig 14546 bp, 9 predicted proteins | sample R28__metabat2_low_PE_030 | metagenome-assembled genome bin R28 | reverse complement strand
CCTCCCCAGCCCCCGCGGCCTCCCTGGCCACCGGGTATGCCCCATCCGCCGCGGCCGCCCTGGCCGCCGGGGTTGGTCCATTCCGGGTGTTGGTCTGCCCAGCGGTTGGCCATGCGGCCCAATCCCGTGGGGTCGTTCTTGGCGAGGGCCTTGTCCCTCTTCTTTTCAAGCTTTTCCTGAATGGAGGCAATCTTGGCGCGCTGCTGGTCAATGCTGTTGCGGGAGCTCTTGATCTTGGCGTCCACGGAACGCTTGGACTTCACCAGGGCAACGGTGGATTCCAGCAGCTTCTTGTGCATGGCCTTGGCCTTTGCCGCCTCCTTGGCGGCAGCCTCCTGCGCGGCCTTCGCCATGGCGGCCTCCTGCGCGGCCGTCTTCTCATCCGTCTTCACCACGGCTGGCTGCTTCTCAGCCGGGGCGGGCTTCTCCTGCGCCTTGGGGGCGGCGGGCTCCTCGTCAATCGTGTCCTCGTCCCACTCCTCGGCAATAAGATTGCGCGCCTCCATGGCCTCCTTGGCGAAATCCTCGCCATAGAGGTTGATCATCTCCTGTTTACTAAGACCCTGCTCCTCCTCGGCGCTTGTGGGCGCGGGAGCGGTGCACAGGCAGAAGGCAAGCAATGGCAACAGCTGATATGTCTTCATGGCAAATAGAAAACGTTGTTACTATATATGTACGAACGCACAGGGGGGGCTCATTCTACAATCATGCCATGAAAAAAGCCTTTCCGCGCGGGCGGAAAGGCTTTATCCAGTTATCGGAAAACTGGAGAACTCGCTTAGGCCTGGGGCTGAGCGGGCTGCTGAACAAGCACAAGGCGCAGCGGCGTGCGAGCCATCAGCTCGCCGTCGAGCGTCACGTCAACGCTGTAGTTGCCAGACTTCTCGAAGCGGAGACCCTGGAAGTTCATGATAAGGTTACGGGTGAGGAACGTGGCACCCTCGGGGAGGGCCACCTTGAGGTCACCAACGATGGGCATGCGCTCCTTGTCGAGAGGAGTGCCGTCCTCGTCCACAATGGCGATACCGAGCTTGTGCTCGCCGGCGTCCTCGGGAGTGAGGCACATGCGGAGGGCAAGAGCGCAGGCGGGGTGAACCACCGGGAACTGGCGGGCAAAGAGAGTATCGAAGGCGCCCTGCACGCAGAGCTTGCCCTGATAGTCAGCGGCGTAGTCGCAAAGAACAGCAACTTGGATATCCATAACTATAGTCGATTTAGATGTGATAATGAAATGAACTTCCGTAAACGGAAGCCCGATAACAAAAGCATTTTTAGCAAATACCACCGCCTTTGCAAGCTAAAACTGCAATTATGGCACAAAAAACGGTTATGGATTACTTGAGCACGCGCCCGATTTCCCTGTTGGCGGCGGCAATGATGGGGATGGAGGACACGGCGATGCAAATGAGGAGCATAGCGGCAATCAACTGGATTTCCGGCATAATCTCTTCCAGTTTCAGCGAGTAGTGCCCCATTTTGAAAAACTGGCTGACGATGATCTCCTGGGATTGCATGAAGGCTACCACGGCGCCGGCGAAGGAGAGGCCGATGAGCAGGAGGTTTTCCACGAGGAAGGCACCCACGAGCATGGCGGGGTGGATGCCGAAGCTCTTCATGAGCGTGTAGATGTACTCGTTCTGGCGGTACTCCATGCCGGCGAGCGCGGTGAGCAGGATGCCCACAATGCTGACGATGCCGATGCAGAAGGCGGCGCGGCACTGCGTCTGGTTGCTGAGCACCACATCCATTTCCTTGAGCATCCTGGAGGCGGAGATCACGTGGCCCTGGGCGCCCTCCAGGCGCAGCATGTTTTCAAAGTAGGTCTCGATGCGCGTGAGGGATTTGGCGCCCTCCAGGTTGCGGACGCGGGTGATGATGCGCTGCATGGAGCCGCTGCGGTTGGGCGAGAGGCTTTCCGCCATCTCCGGGGGGATGAGGATGCAGCCCTCCGGCATGAGCCGCATGAGCAGGTGTTCCGGCGCCAGGAGGCGCACCATCAAGGTGCGCGTGGTGGTTTCGCCCGCCAGTGTCACGTCTCTGGGGCCGGGCTGGAAATGGGGCTTGTCGCGGGGGCAGAGCAGGCAGGGCCCCGCACTGGGGGAGAGCAGCGGCGCAAACTGTGGTGCGCGCTGGAAATCATACGTGAAGATGGACACGCTGCGGTGCTCTACCATGGCGGAGCCCACGCTGCGCACCGCCAGGGAATCCACGTCCAGCAGGTCGCTGAGCTCCTGCTCGGTGGGAAGCGCGGTGCCGTTGCTGCCGGGGGTGCTGAAAATCATCATCTGCACCAGGTCGCCGCCCTGCGTGCGGATTTTGTCGCGCAGGGCCTTGGCGGTGATGACATAGCTGCCGAGGAAGCAGAGCGCGCAGAGTGACAGGAAGAAGACCACCAGCACGCGTGCCAGCGGGCTGGAAATGCGCGATACCCAGCGGTTCAGGGTGTCCTTAGCCAGGTACAGAGCTGTCAAAATCAATGATTTCATCGGCCAGGTCGAGCAGGCGGGAATCGTGTGTGCTGATTATGCAGATGCGGTTCGCAGCATCTTTGAGCACCAGGTTTTTGATGATGTTGGTGTTGGCGTCGTCCAAGCCGGAGGTCGGCTCGTCCAGCAGGACGGTAGGTGCGCCCTTCATGAGGGTTCTGGCGAGTGCGGCGCGCTGGGCCTGGCCGCCGGAGAGCTTGTCGGCGCGGCGGTGGCGCAGCTCGGTGAGGCCCAAATCCTGCAGCAGCTGCTCACAGCGGGGCTTCCACTCGCGGTTGGGGAGCATGGCCATTTCCGCGGCCAGGCGCAGATTGCGCTCCACGCTCATCAGCGGCAGCAGGTTGATGCCCTGGAACATGTAGGCCACGTCCCGCCGGCGGTAGCGGCGGCTGGTGATTTTGACCCCCGTGGGCGTGGTGATGTCGCCGGAGTCGGCGTCCAGGTATCCTGCCAGCAGCTTGAGGAGGGTGGTCTTGCCGGAGCCGGAGTATCCCTTGAGCACGGTGATGCCGGTGTTGAACACATGGGAGAAATCCCGGAACACGGGGGCGTTGCGGGAGTAGGAGAAAGCCAGGTGCTCACAAATCAGCTTCATCTGCCGCAGCGTGGGTGTCACTTGGTGTTCTTGGGGCGCAGCACAATGTTGCGCTCGGCAATCAGCACAATGCTGCAATCCGGGAACAGGCGCTCCACCAGCTGCTCCCAGTTCTCGCAATTGGCGGCTTCCGGGCTGTTGAGCAGCTGTGCCTTGTTCTCCACACGCAGCTCCTCGTCGGACTCGAAGACGAGCACGGCCTTGGCGTTGCTGCCCAGCATGTCGTAGGCGGTGCCATGGTCCTCTGCGGGCAGTTGGAAGAAGTACACCAGCATGTCCGTGCTGCCGTTGTGTTCCACGCGGCGGCGGGCATAGGTGCCGTTGAGCTTCTTGCCGTCCGGCAGGGAAACCTCTGCGGTGAATTTCTCCGGCGGCAGCTGGGTGAGCTCGCTCTGGCTGAGGTTGATGGTGATGTAGAAGGCGGAGTCGTCGCACACGGTGGCGAAGGGCTGGCCGCTCACCGCGGTGTGCTCGAAGGGCTTGGTGGGGTCCTCCGGCAGGGAGATGTTGTACTGCAGGCGCCCGGTGTAGGGCATCTTGAGCGTCAGGGCATCGTGGGAGCGGGCGAATTCCTCGCGCTTGCGCTCCGGCATGCGCTTGAGCTCCCTCTGCAGGAGGTCAATGCGCTCCTCGATGTCCGCCAGGGCCTCCTTGCTGGGCTGCACGCCGTCGGCAGCCATGTCTTTGGCGTACTTGCGCTCGTCCTCGGTGAGGGTGTTGAGGTAGAAGCGCACCTTTTCGCGCTGGGTTTCCAGCTTGCGGATTTCATCCCGCTTGGCGAGCTTCTCCTTGGAGATTTGCAGCTCCATCTCCTCTCGCTCCTGCTCCACCTTGTCCTTGTTGACGCGGGCCACCACGGTTCCGCGCTCCAGGCGGCCGGTGGGGTCGGCGAGGTCGGATACGGTGCCGCGTTCCAGGCTGAGCGTGGTAGCCTGCTCCGGCACAATCTTGGCGGGGTAGGTGCCCACGGTCACGGGTTGCGCCATGGCGGCGCCGCCCAGCATGAGCGCGGCTATGGAGACGATGCTGGCACGGAAGCTTGACATGGCGTTGTTACATGGGGAATCCCATTCCGCCGGTGACCTTGCGCATTTCCTTTTCGGCAAGCTCCTTGGCGCCGTTGAGCGCGCCCTGAACGACTTTGAGCACCAGGGACTGCAGGAAATCGGCATCATCCGGGTCCACCACGGAAGGGTCGATGGTGATGTCGGTGATCATGCCGTCGCCGGTGGCGGTGGCCTTGACCTTGCCGCCAGCTTCCTCGGCGGTGAATTTCATCTCGGAGAGGCGAGCCTGTGCATTGGCCATGTTGGCCTGCATGGCCTGGGCCTGTTTCATGAGTTTTTGGAGGTTCATACGGTGGGGTTTTGTTTGATGAGGGTTGCGTGGAAAGTGTCCAGCGCTTGCTGGATGAGCGGGTCCTGGTAGAATTCGTCGTCGCTGGGGCGCAGGCTGGGTGCGGGTTCGGGAGCCGGCGCGGGGGGCGCGGGCTTCTTGGCGGTTTCCACCACCGGTTCTGCGGGCGGCGGCGCATCCGGCGGCAGCGGCGCGGGCAGGCTGTCGTCCGACACCACGTTCACCTTCACGGCATGCCCGCAGAGCGCGGGGCTGAGCTTGCGGATGAGCGCGGAGATGTCCTCGCTGAACAGCGCGTCGCGGGTGTCGATGTCCTGCGGGTGGATGGCAACGCTCACGCGGCCGTCGTCATCGCTGATGAACATGGTGTTGCCGATGAGGTTGCCTTGGATGGGTGCTTGTTCGCGCACTTGTTCGAGCAGCTGCTCCCAGAGTTCCGGGGTGAGCGGGCGGTCCTCCGGCGGCGCGGGTTCCTCCGCCGCGGGGGCGGGGGCGCCGAACATGGGAGGTGCGTCGTCGATGGGCTCCAGCGTGCGCGCGGGTGCTGTTTCAACGGGCGCAGGATCGGGTGCGGGCTGTGATTCCGGTTCCGGTTCCGGCTGCGGTGCCGGGGCAGGCGTGGGTGCCGCCTGCGGTGCCGCTACAGGGACCGGAGCGGGTGCCGCGGTGCCGGGCATGGGTACATCCGGCAGGGTGGTGGTGGCAATGGGCCTTTCCGGCAGGGGAGCGCCGTTGAGGGCGCGGATGATATCGCTGATGTTGGCCTCCGCCAGGGAGTGCACGGCCTGGATGAGCCCCATTTCCAGGTGCAGGCGTTTGTTGGTGCTCCAGCGCATGTGTTCCTCTGCGGTGGAAAGCACCTCCATGAGCCGCACAATCTTGTCGGACTGCGTCTGCGCCAGCAGCTTGGTAAGCGTGTCGCGCCACTGTTCCGGCACGGCCAGGTTGGCCTCTTCCGGCGCCACTTTCAGGATGAGAAGCTCGCGCACCGCCCCCATGATTTCGGAGAGCAGCTGCCCCATGTCGCGCCCGGCTTCGGAGAGCTCGTGCACCAGGTGCAGCAGGCTCGGCAGCTGGCGGTCCAGAATGTACGCCAGCGCGCGTGCCACCGTCTCGCGGCTCGTCACGCCGAAGATGTCGTTCACGTTCTGCTCGTCGATGCTGTTGCCGCAGAAGGACACCAGCTGGTCCAGCATGGACTGGGCGTCTCGCATGCCGCCGTCCGCCACGCGGGCGATGGCATAGGAGGCGGGCTCCGTGAGCGTCACGCCCTCGTTGGCCGCGATGTTCACCAGGTGCTTGGCGATGATGTCCGTGGGGATGGGGCGCAAATCAAAGCGCTGGCAGCGGGAAAGGATGGTGGGCAGGATCTTGTGCGGCTCCGTGGTGGCGAAGATGAACATCACGTGCGCCGGAGGCTCCTCCAGCGTCTTCAGCAGCGCGTTGAAGGATTCCTTCGTCAGCATGTGCACCTCGTCGATGTAGATGATGCGGTACTGCCCGCGGGTGGGCGCAAAGCGAACGTTGTCGCGCAGGTCGCGGATGTTGTCGATGCCGCGGTTGGAGGCGCCGTCGATTTCCAGCACGTCCAGGCTGCGGCCCTCCGCTATCTCTCGGCACACGTCCTCGTTCGGGTCGAAATCCACTTTCGGCCCGCCCGTGCAGTTGAGCGCCTTGGCGAAGATGCGCGCCGTGGAGGTCTTGCCGGTGCCGCGCGGCCCCACAAAGAGATAGGCGTGCGCCAGCCGCTTCTGCTCAATCGCATTGCACAGCGTGCGCACCACATGGTCCTGCCCCAGTACGTCCTTGAACGTTTGGGGGCGGTATTTCCTGGCAAAGACCTGGTAGCTCACGCGCGCATTCTACCCCATTCCTCGCGCCACCGCAAGGCAGAATTTCGTCGCGCGTGCGGTAGGGTATGCCTACACGCCCTTCTTGTCGTCCCAGAGCTCGATATGCAGGCGGCGGCCCAAGAGAACCCCGTGGCGGGCGCAAACTTCCGCCACGGCGGGTTGGGCGGCCTGCAGCTCCGCGCGGGTGGCAGCGCAGGGCATCAGGATGATGCGCTCCTGCGGCAGTTGCAGGGCCTCCACGGCCTCCCAGTCCGCCTCTGAGGCAACCACGAACTTGAACCAGGCGTGTGGCATGGCGGCGAAGGCGGCCAGCACCTCCGGGCGCATGGCGGCCTGTGCGGCGTTGCCGGAGTGCGCCAGCTTGGGCGATACGTTCCACTGGTCCACGCGCGCCGTGAGGGCGGGGCAGGGGGGCAGGGTGCCGTTGGTTTCCACCTCAATGAAGAATTGTCCTTTGGGCGGCAGCAGGGAAAGCAGGCGCACCAGGGCGGCCTGCTGCATCAGGGGCTCCCCGCCTGTGATAACCAGTGCGGGGCAGTTGTGGGAGAGGATGAGGCGCGCCGTTTCCTCCTCCGTGCAGTCCACCCCCCTGGCCCAGGAGTGCTTGGTGTCGCACCAAGAGCAGTGCAGGTTGCAGCCCGCCAGGCGCAGGAACACGGAGGGTTCCCCCATGCGCGTGCCCTCCCCCTGGATGGAATGGAAGATTTCCGGTGCGGAATTGAGGCGTGCAATGTTCATCTTGGCGTGGTATGCTGCTTGCGTGAACGGTCATACCAGAAACACGGGCGGCGGTCAACCGCAAACAGCATCCGGCTCAGTTCCCTTCCGCGTGCTCTTTGTGTGCCTGGGCAACATTTGCCGCTCCCCCGCGGCGGAGATGCTTTTCAGCGCCCTGCTGGCGCAGCGCGGCCTGCAGCACCGCTTCTGCTGCGATTCCTGCGGCGTGGCCGCCTACCATGTCGGCCAGTCCCCCGATTCCCGCATGCTCGCCGCCCTCCGCCGCGCCGGAATCCCCTACAACGGTCACCGCGGCAGGCAGTTCTCCCCGGCGGATTTCGATGCCTTCGACCTCATCATCCCCCAGGACGAGGAAAACCGCGCCGATGTGCTCTTCCAAGCCCGCTCGGCGGCGGATGCCGCCAAGGTGGAACCCATGAGCCGCTGGTTCCCGCCGGAATGCGGCCTTGCCGAGGTGCCCGACCCCTACTACGGCGGCGCCCACGGTTTCGACCGCGTGGTGAACCTCCTGCGTGCCTCCTGCACCGCCCTGCTGGACGATTTGCTCCTTCGCATCCCGCGCGTGTAAATTATCTTGAACCGCACGCTTTTTTGTTGACATGGCGGGAGGGTTTGCTATGCTTGCTACAAGCATTGTATAGCTTCTTGATATGAAATTACATCTCCCGAATCTTCTCCGTGCCGCCGTGCTGGCTTGCCTGGCGGCATTCCCCATGGCAAACGCCACCACACTTGTGGCCAACGGCGTGAACCCCAACAACATCACCAGCTCCACACGTTTCTTTGACAACGGCAAGGGCTACTACTGGCAGGCCATGGGCCTGCAGCCCTGGCGCGGCGCAAGCCAGCTCTTCAACCAGTTCGGCAACTTCTCCTTCATGGGCGAGCTCCAGCCCCGACTGCGCGGCAACACCATGTCTCTGGAAACGTTTGCCCCGCTGCTGGATGACGAGAACACCTGCTGGTACAACGTCTCCGCCAACGTGCTCACCTACTGGGAATCCTACTACGGCGTGTTCGCGGATCCCACGCGCACGCTGCCCTACGGCTACACGTATGACAAGCAGTACCTGGACGACTTGGGCGGCACGCAGTCCCTGCGCATGGACATGCTCTTTTACGACACCTGGACGAACTACAACGGCAATGAGGCCGCGGGCGGCGACTTCCCCATGATGGCGCCGTGGTACCTGGGGGACTTCCACGACTTCACGAACATCGGCGGGCCGTACTCTGTGCTGAAGAACCAGAGCACCAAGGGCGGCTATTTCCAGCAGTGGTTCCCCACGTTTGAGTCCACCTACACCCAGTTCCGATTCTCACTTAACGGAGAGGCGGAAACCATCATCCCCAGCCTGAAGTCTGTTGCCGATGCGCTCATTACCGCGTTCGGCGCGGTGGACAACGGCGACGGCACCTACTCCCACACCGCGGAGGGCCAGATTGCCTTCATCGGCATTGTGGCACCGAGCGGCGCGGGCCACGCCATGACCGCCTACGGTTTCGAGACGAACCCGGACGGCACGCTCAAATCCATCCTCTTCACGAACTCCGACGACATGGAGTACCGCGCGTTCACCCTGTACACCAAGATGCTGGACGGTATGGTCTACCTGTACAAGGACGAGGGCTTGACCACCCTGTGGACATACGGGCAGGACGAGCGCGGCGTGGACCTGACCTGGGCCGTGGACGAGGTTGAGTTCATTCCCACCCCGGAGGCGCTCAAGAAAGTGGCGGAGCAGTACAACCACGGCCAGCTGACCTGGAGCGGCACCGCCGACTCCTGGAAGAGCGGTGCCGCCAAGGACCCGGACGTGGCGCTGCCCACGGCGGACGGCGGTTGGGTGATTTCCGTGGGTACCACCACCTATGCCGCGTCCTTCACGCAGGACCGCAGCGTGCTCTTCAATGACTTGGCGGCCGGCTCCGCGTTCGGCGGCAGCGTGAAGCTGGCAGAGAACATCAACGTGCCGACCATGACCATTGCCAACACCGTGCAGAACTACGTGTTCGACGGTGGGAATGACCACAGCCTGCGGGCAGAGGAACTGGTGAAGGAGGGCACGGGAAGCGCCGTGTTCACCAACATCTCCCTGTTCAGCCCGCAGCTGAAGGTCAAGGCGGGCGAGCTCATCCTGGGCGCAGATGCCATGCTGGGCGGTGATTCCTCCGTGGCCGTGGAGGGCGGCACGTTCGCTTTCGACGGCGGCTATGCGGAAATCTCCGGCAGCATCACCGCTACCGCAGGTGAAGTGGCCGTGCGCCAACCCGCCACGGTGCGTGCCTCCGCCCTCACCATCGGCGAGAACGCCGCCATTACCTTCAACGTCACCCCGACGCAGCTTTCTTCCACCCTGGTGAACGCCAGCGGCTCCGTGACCATCGACGGCTTGGTGAAAGTGAACTTCGAGGACTGGGCCTCCAAGTCCATCGTCGTCGGCCAGGCCTACCATCTTGTGTCGGCGGGCACGCTGAGCGTGACAAACCCGGAGAGCCTGCTGGTGTCCAGCTCCAGCATCCCGGACATTGACGGGTACGATGCCGTGCTTGCCGTGGAGGGCAACGCGCTCAATCTCATCTTCACCCGCGGCAACGCCGTGTACTGGGCTGGCGGCACTTCCGGCACCTGGGACATGGCGGAGAATAACGTCGTCTGGGCGGAAGAACGCGGCGGCGCGCCCTCCACCTATTACGATAGCAACTACTACGCCGCCCACTTCGAGGGCTCCGCGTCCGTCACTACCATCACTGTGGGAGAGGACATCCACCTCACCGAGTGGAACGTCTCCGGCGGAGAGTACCACTTCACCGGCGCGGACCAGGTTTCCCCCTCCAAGCGCATTGTGGTGGAGAACGGCGGCACCATGGTGGTGGACAAGGCCCCGCAGCTTTCCAGCGCCCCGCTTATCGTGGGCGAGGGCAGCTCCTTCGCCATGACGGATGATGACACCTTCACCGTCTGGACGCTGGAGAACACCGGCTCGGTGGACATTGCCCAGGGCAGCCTGGCGCTGCGCTCCGCCACCACCCAGGGTGGCGATGTGAACGTGGCCAAGGACCTCACGCTCGCCGCGGCTTCCGACAATATCTTCGACGAGCTCCACGTGGGCGGCGCGGTGACCTACTCCGGCGACGCTGGCGTGCTGCGCGTGGGGGCAGGCTCCACCATCAACACGGTGAACGGCGGCATCCTGATGATGCGTGATGCCGAGGGCACCGTGGAACTCACCACGGAAGGCACCTCCACGCTGGCGGGCATCGTCGGCCCCGGCGCGCTGGATGTGGCGGGCTCCCTGCACCTCACCGGCAACACCACCTACGATTCCACCCTGACCGTGCGCAACACGCTCCACCTGGATTCCGTCACGACCATCACCAACCTTTCGGCCGGATACATCCAGCCGGAAGAGGGTGCCATCCTCACTGTCACAGGAGCGCTGGATGCCTCCCATCTGGCCGTTTCCTCCATTACCACCTTTGATGCTCCCCAGTACTTCGCCGGCAGCCTGACAAGCGGCGCCATGGAGTTCAGCCTGACGGACGGCGCTCTGGAGAGCGTGAAGGCATTCGGCTTCCTGAGCGGTGATACCGTCAGCCTGCTGCGCAACATCGGCGGGACTCCCAGCTGGGTCTCCACGCTCACCCTCAATGACGGCGCGGCCTACCTTGCCCTGGAGGATGGCCTGGACCACGTGGCCCGCATCGGCCAGAATGAAAATGGCGACGTGGTGCTGACCATCAGCGTCATCGACACCCTACAGTGGGTGAGCGAGGACGGCGTGTGGAGCAGCTTCCGCGATTGGGATTCCAACGGCTCCGAATTCACGGAACCCACTGCCACCACTCCCGTCGGCTTCCTGGGAGAGGGCACAGCCCAGGTGGATATCAACGGCGACCGCACCGTGAAGTCCATCCTCCTGGAATCCGTCAACAAGGACTACACCTTTGTGGGTGAAGGCACGCTGGCGGCACAGAAGATTGATGTCCGCGGCGGCAACCACACCTTTGGCGATGGCGTGCACAAGCTCCAAGTCAAGGTGGAGGACACGGTGGCCATCGGCACCCGCGGCTCAGTCACCGTCACGGACAACACCAAGCTCACCGCGAATGAAATCACCATCTCCGGCAGCAACGTGAGCCTCTTCAACGACGGCCAGATTTCCGTGCACAACATCAGCGCCTCCGGTGCCATTATCCGCAACTCCGGCTCCATCACGCTGGACACCGCCTCCGTGAGCGCCATCGTGGGCAATGTCGGCTCCCAGGCCCAGGCCGGTGATATCACCATTACCGAGGGCGGCCAACTCAACCTGGCCAAGGATTCCCGCATCGGCTATCTGAATAACGGCGGCGATGTGAACATTGTCGCCGCCAGCCTCGCCCTCCTGCAGGAAACCTCCAAGGGCGGCAACATCACTGCCGGCACCCTCAACCTCACGGACGGCACCAACGCCTTCAAGCGCCTGGTGGCCTACACCGTCAACGGCAATACGGGAACCCTCCGCATGGGAGACGACTCCAACATCCAGAACCTCCACGGCGAAGGCTCGCTCATCCTCACGGACGGCTATGCCGAGGTGGACAACCCCGGATACCACCTGCAGAATCTCACCATTGCGAAGGATGCCTTCCTGCGCTTTGGTGCCACGGAATCCCCGCTGGTCCCCACCGGCCACTTCAAGGGCATTGCAGATGTGCTGCCGCAGAACTACCTGTGGACGGAAATCCACGGCACATTCACCAACTACGGCACGCTGGTTTCCAACCGCTCGCTCATCTTTGACAAGAAGGTGTCCAACGGTGGCAACCTCACCGCGCCCGCCGTGGCTCTCTCCAGCTCCGGCAACGTCTTTGGCGATCTCATCACGGATTCCATCATCTTCACCTCTGCGCCGACTGCTTCCGGCCCCATGGTGTATGTGAACCGCCTGGCCAACTACTCGGAGGACACCTACAACATCCTCGTGGGCTTGGAGGAGGTGCCGGAAATCGCCGGTGCCTATGAGCTCATCTCCGGTTGCGGTACCACCGCCGCGGAGAGCTGCACGCTCTCCAGCGATGCCCTCACCAACCTCCGCCGAGAGCACCTCGACGGCACCCTCATGGAGAGGGACGGCAACCTCTGGATCGACGTCGACTACCTGGGTGACAACCACTATCCGGAAATCTCCGGCGGCAACGCAGGGCAGGGTGCCAGAATGGCCAGCGAGGCCTACTTCGAGCTCTCTCCCCAGCTCAACCGCGACCGCTACCCGGATTTGGCCAAGGCTCTGGACGGCTTGGACAATCACCTGGCGCATGGCCGCCGTGCGGATGCAGACAAGCTGGCCTCCGCCGTTGCGGGCGCTTCCATCCCCGCCCTGCATGAGGCTATCCGCAGTGATGTGGACCGCCAGCTGCGCGCCATCCGCAACCGCACCACCACCATGGGCATCAACAGCTGCTGCACCAATCCCAAGGACCTCCCGTACGTCAACGCCTGGATTAACGCAGAGGGCGACTACCGCCGCATGGAGCACGACAAGACCCTCTCCGGCTACAAGTACTCCACCTGGGGCGGCACCGTCGGCATGGACGTGGATGTCACCAGCAACACCACCGCCGGCCTGGCTGTCACCGCCATGTTCGGCAACTTCAAGTCGGATGCGGCCGACCACCTGGACGGCGACCTGGACAACTACTACCTGACCGCGTTCGTCCGCCACTCCAACCGCTCCTGGGTGCATACCTTCATTGCCACCCTGGGTCGCGCGGATGCTGATATGGACCGCACCGTGAACACGCCAGCCGGGGCCTACACCGCCACCGGCAGCACCTCCGGCTCCTCCTTCGGCCTCATGTATGAGGTTGCGCGCACCTTCGCGCTCACGGAGGATGCCAGCGCCTGCATCCAGCCCGTGTTCAACGTGACCTATATCCACACCTCCATGGACGGCTTCTCCGAGAGCGGCTCCGATGCCGCGCTCAAGGTGGAGGACATCGACTCCAACGCTGTGACCATTGCCGCGGGCGCTCGCGTGCAGACCGCCTTTGGCGCGGATGTGTACAACCGCTCCTCCGTGTTTGAGGGCCGCGCGCTTCTCAAGGGCTACCTCGGTGACCGCGACAGCCGCAGCAAGGTGCAGTTCGCCCAGCTCGGCGCGCTGAGCAACGCCGAGGTGCGCTCCGCTGAGCGTGGCCCGATTGGCCTGGAGGTCGGTGCCGGTCTCTATATCCCCGTCAGCCAGAGCGCCGGAACCATCTTCTGGGATGCTTCCTTGGAGCTTCGCGCCAAGGACGTGAACATCAACGCCACAATGGGATATAGGTACAACTTCTAATTTACGATTGACGATTTACAATTTACGATTTGTAAGTTAGCACCAAGGCCCGTTCGGTTGCATGCCGGACGGGCCTTTGAAATTTCCTTGATTTTGCGGGCGGGGGTGCGTAGACTGGCGGCATGGAGGATATGCCGCAGAAGCCGCGGAAGCGCAGCCGCCGCTGGTTCCTGAAGGGGCTGGCGGGCGCGGGCGCGCTCACCGCCGCAGGGGTGGGCGTGGATTGGCTCTTGCCGCGCACGCTCTGCCGCCCCGGAGTGTGGAACGGCAAGGCAAGCGACCATTTCAACGGCACGCGCTTCTTCAACCCGGAGCCGTACGAGCCCTATTCCACGGGCGATTTGCTCAGCTGGTGCCGAGACCGCTTCTGCAAGGGAGAGTACCCCGATGTGGCGGAACGCTGCTTCACGCCGCAGCTCGCTCCCGCGGTGGACGGCAAGGCCTGGGAGGCCACGCTGGTCAACCACTCCACCTTTCTGCTGCGCATGGCCGGCTTGAACATCCTCACCGACCCCGTGTGGAGCGACTATACCAGCCCCGTGCAGGGGGTCGGCCCCAAGCGCCACCGCCCCGCGGGCATCGTGTGGGATGAGCTGCCGCACATCGATGTCTGCCTGCTCACGCACGACCACTACGACCATTTCGACGTGCCCACGCTGCAGCGTTTGCGGGAGAGGGACAACCCGCTGTTCATCGTGCCGCTGGGGTTGAAGAGCCTTCTGGAGTACCATTGCGGAGAGTGCCGCGTGGCGGAGCGCGACTGGTGGGAAACCGCGGATGCGGGCAAGCTGCGCGTCACCCTCACCCCCGCGCGCCACTGGAGCAACCGCTACCGCACGCAGGACACCCGCAACCGCTCGCTCTGGTGCGGCTTCTGGCTGGAATCCCGCGGCTGCCCCAAGGTGTATTTCGCGGGCGACAGCGCGCGCAGCCGCTGCTTCGCGGACATCCATGGGCGCCTGGGCGCGCCGGACCTCGCCATCCTGCCCATCGGCCAATACCGCCCGGAGTGGATTCGCCAGAACCACACCAGCCCCGCGGATGCCGTGGAGGCCTTCCTCACCCTGCGTGCCCGCATGGGCATCGCCTGCCATTTCGGCACCTGGCAGCTCGCCAACGAGGGCTATCAGGAAACCCTCGACGACCTCGCCGCAGCCCTCCGCGCCCACCATGTGGACCCCGCCCGCTTCCCCGC
>R28__coassemble_551_pt1 | contig 14553 bp, 3 predicted proteins | sample R28__metabat2_low_PE_030 | metagenome-assembled genome bin R28 | reverse complement strand
TCTTCAACATAGACTACCTGTTCCTCAAAATGCGCCAAATCTTCTTTCTGAGGCCTCCCATGCAACCTCAGCGGATTTGACGCAGACCCTTGCCGGTCTCCCACCACCATTTTGAAATTGACATGCGGGGCGGAGTGGTGGATAATGTGGTATGCGTTTGCCGAGGTTTATTTTGAGGGGATTGACGCCGTTGGCGGCGGCACTGTCGCTGGGCACGGCGGCGGAAAGCACGTCCGTCACCTATCTGGCGCCGGGGGTGGATGTGCAAGACATCACGGCCTCCACGCGGTTCTACGATGTTGGCAAGGGAGCCTTCTACTGGAACAGCCACCTGACGGAAACGGAGAAGCTGTACAACCTCACGAAGGATTTCTCCTTCATGGGCGAACTGAAGAAGTATGTCCTGCAAACGCATTTCTCCCCGGAAGCGTTCTATGGCCTGGAAGACGACAAGAACACCTGCTGGTACAATGCGGGTTCCAACGCCATCCAATACTGGCAGGACTGCTACGCGCCGTTCTACAGGCGGGAAAATCAATCGGGCGCCCTGCCGCAGGGCCTCACCTACAACAGGGACAACCTGAAAGTGCTGGCCGGCACCCAGAGCCTGCGGGTGAATATGGCGTTCTACGACACTTGGGACGACTTGGGGGGTGCGGCCACCGATGCCTTCGACTGGTACCTGAGCGGCAACTCCGAAAAACCCGGCAGCGGCGGATACTTCCAAGAATACTTCGGCTACGGCAGCCAGGCCGGCAGCAGCTGCGGCATCTACAATGCACCGGGCGTGGTGGACATGGACAAGGTGACATCGGGCATCCTCGAGTCGTTCGGCCTGGTACGCAAAGATGACGGCACCCTGCAGCCTGTGGAGCAGGGGCTCATACCCACGCTCTCCGCCGGCAACAACGCCGCCGCACACGCCCTCACCTGCTACGGCTTCACCCTGGATGAGAACGGCTTGGTGAATTCCCTCTACATCGCGGATTCAGACGATGCGCAGTACCGCATCGAACAGGTATACTTGAAGGTGGAGGGAACCGCAGGCAACGAGCGCCTGCTCATGTTCGCGGACGAGGCGTGCTCCCAGTACTGGAACATGGACGGCCCCCTCAAGTGGGGAATCACGGGCATCTACCACATCAACACACCCGACGAGCTCAAAACGCTCTACGACAAATACCACGACGCGGAAAGGCCGATGGAGTGGAACGGCGAAAACTTCAGCACCTGGGCCACCGACACCACGCTCGGGTGGAACGTGACTATCGATAGCGAGACCTACATCAGCGGCTACGAGAACGGGCGCATCGCACAGTTCACGGACAAGGCGGAGGTGTTCGACGTCACCGTGGAGGGCGAGCTCGAGGCCAAGAGCATGCAGGTGACGAACGACAACCACGACTACAAGTTCACGGGCGCAGAGGGAGCCTCCCTGAAGCTCGGCACGCTGAATAAAAGCGGCGGGGGCGCGCTGGATTTCCACGACTTCGCCGTTACGGTCGAGAGGCTGCACCTGGACCGGGGCACCATCTCCCTGAACGACGGGGCGTCCCTGGAAATCACCGACACGGTGCGCGTGGAAGGCGGGTCCATCTCCAACACGGCGGATACGGAATACTGCACGGATAGCAGGGAATACACCATCTCCAACGCCAAGGTCACCGCCCTGGGTGAGGGCGAAACCACGCTGAGCAACACGCTTGACTACGTGCGGCTCGTGAACGGCGGCAGCGGTGAGCTGACAGTGGACGGTGCCATCATCTGCACATTCTCCGTGGAAGCGGCCAACGGCAACATCACCTTCCTCAACCGCGGAGCGGGAATCACCATGCAGGAGCTGACGCTCGCGGCAGGGCAAACCATCGGCGTGTACAGCGGAGGCGAGATTTCAGAGGATGCGGAAACCGACGTGATTGTCACCAGCCTCCTCACCGCCGGAAAGGATGCCAAGCTGATTGCCAACCTCACGCTGGGCGAGGGTGCCACGCTGGATCTCTCCGGCACAGATGCCATGGGGCTCACGCTCGGCTCATCCCTCACCCTCAACCCTGGCATGAGCCTCTCACAGGAGGATATGGATCTCATCGCCAAGATGTCCAGGCTCGGCACATACGGCCTGTTCTCCGGCGTGGACGCTCTCACCCTGGCCGGAACGGACATCATCGACTGCAAGGACCCCATGAGCGTGGACGCCAAGAACTGGTTCACAGGATTCGAACCCATGCAATACTACATCTGCTACGACGGCTCCAACGTAGGCATCCGCTGCGTTCCCCTCCCGGAACCCGCCACAAGCACACTCTCCATGCTTGCGCTCTGCGCGCTGGCAGCGCGCAGAAGACGCAAGTGAGATGTACAATGTACAAAGTACAAAGTCAATGTACAAAGTCATAAGTTAGGCGGCTTCGCCGCGAAGGTTATCAAGGCGCATCTGGAGTTCCTCCAGATGCGCCTTGAAAATCCCGCGCGCGCGGCGCGCCAACCGCGGGCCGCTATGCTTTTATCGCGTCCGGATTTTTTTCCAACACGCGCAGAAGTTTAGCTGCAGCCCCGCTCGGACGGCGGTCATCTATTTCCCATTTGCTCAGGGATGACAGCGTAATGCCGAGAGCCTTTGCAAATTCGCTTTGCGAGAGGCCAAAGCTGCGGCGCAGGGCTGCAATGCTGTTGCCCGATTGGGGCAGGCGGTAGCGCGAGGGTGAGACGATGAAGCAATGCGGCTCCGGCAGTTGGGCTCCCTCCTCCAGGGTGTCAGCCACGTAGATTTCGGCGCATTCGTCCAAATTCGCCGCCACTTCCTCTGGCGTGTCGCCATGTGTGCAGTCCCCATCCAAATCGGGCAGGCTGCCCACATAGCACTTATCCTCTTCGCTCCAGCGGATGAAGCGAGGATAGCGGCGCGCAAGTTCTTTGATGTTCGGTGTGTTCATGATTGGTGTTTCCTTTTTGTTTCTCATGGGGTGCCGGGTGGCCTCATTCCCCTTTTCCCGTAGCCTTGCCGATTGTCGTACGCACCTGCTTGACGAGGTACGGCTTGGCATCGTCGCCGTCCTTGCCGCAGATGGTGGCGGACAAGCCGCTGGCCGCATGCTTGCATCGGCGGTGGGAACCTTTCCCTCCCTTCGTCAACACAAAGCCATTGGCTGTCAGCTCGCCCACTATCTCCCGAATCTTTATCGGCAGGAATCCGATATATCACAATGTGAATAAAACGCAAGTTTTTTTTCACATTGTGAAAAAATTCACACCACCCCCATTCCCTGCCTCAAAAATCCCCCGCGCCTGGCTTGTCTCGGCGTCCTGTCTCGGCGTAGCCTTGGCGAAGACGGACGCGGCTCTATTGGAGCCATCCCGATGGCGACTCAAGGTTAGCCACGGGCGGAAGCCCGTGGGGCAACCACGATGGACGTTTCGGCACATAACCCCGCCCACGGCGGGGCGGATTCACGGTCCGCGTGCGCAACCCACCGCATTCGTTCCCCTGCCCCGGCAAAAGGCGCATCTGGAGGAACTCCAGATGCGCCTTGATAACCTTCGCGGCGAAGCCGCCTAACTTACAAAATCGTCAATTGTAAATTGTAGATTGTAAATTACTTGCGTCTTCTGCGCCTTGCTGCCAGGGCAGCCAGCGCCAGCAGGCTCAGCGTGCTTGTGGTCGGTTCCGGCACCGCCACGCGGAACAGGTAGACCGCACCCACGTTGCCGCCTTTGCCGCCCGTGGCATCACCGGAGTAGCGCAGGACGAATTCACCCTCCTTGAACTGGCTGCCAGTGAAGATGGTGGAAGCGTCCACACCCGCCGTCCAGTCAACGCTCGGATCAAAGCCACCAGTCACACCGAAGGCGAGGTCGTACATGTCGCCAATCTCCATGCCAACGATGTGTCCCATATCTCCTGTGGAGAGCATGGCACCGCTGTTGATTGTGAGCGCGCCGGTGAGGTTGAGACCGCCGATTCCGCCGGCGGCGGACACGTCATACGTGGAGCTGCGGCCCAGCGTGAGGTCGCCTTCCATAGTAGAGTAACCGTCATCCTTGTTACCCTTGGCCAGCACGGTTCTACTCACAGAGGCCTCACCACCACCAACAGACAACCTGTCGCTGGCACCGATGGTCAAGTCTGTGATCTTCACAGAGGCAGAATTCAGGATGGCGAGCACGCCGGAGGCATTACTGTCACTTTCCACGGTCACCTTGCCCTCGAAGCCGTCCGCGCCGCCTGCAATGACCTGCATGCCGCCACCCGTGTAGGCGATATCCAGCTTCTCTCCCAGCTCGCCCGCGTAGTAGTACTCGTCGTCTCCGGTGATTTCCAGAGCCTTGTTGGCATCCTCGCCGGAACCGCTCACCACCATGGTCTTGTTGGCGGTGGAGTTGCTGTCGGAGCTCAGGCCGAGCACATGGGCCACAGGCGTGTTGCCTTGTTGATCCGGTTGCGTATCTATCACAATGTTGGCCGTGGCCTCATCATCCGCGCTGGCGAAGCGCGTCTCCAGCACGGCACTGGCAGCGCTGTTGCCGTTGTTCTGAATCACCAGGTTGGTCACCGCACGGTTGCCGCCGTTCACGCCGTAGGCAATGGTACCGTTCAGGTCCTTGGTGTTGTCTGTGTTGCCCAGGTTGTAGTTCACCGTGCCGGTGCCGTTGCCGTTCGTCAGCTCCAGCACCTGGGCGGCAGACTTCGGACCCGTCAGGCCGGTGATGTTCACGTTGGTGGTCTTGCCTTCCACGCCAGAGGTCTCGATGGTGGCCGTGCCAACAGGATCCGTCAGCACCAGGTTGCCCAGGTTGTAGGTGTTGCCCTCGGCCGTGTCGTCAACCAGGTGAATCTCGCCGCCGTTGGCCATCATCTCGATGGTGCCTGCGTTGGTCAGGTCATGGAACTCGGAGTAGCCGGTTTCCGGGGTGGTGGAGGCCAGGGACAGCGTGCTGCCGCTGTTCACCACCACGTTGGACCCCTCATCACCCAGCACGCGCAGCAGCTCGGCATTCGTGTCGATGGTGGCCGTGCCGATGGTGGCCGTGGAGCCGCTCTGCACCGCCATGGTGGCGTTCTCCGTGCCTGCGAAGATGCCGGAGAACGTTGCCGCAGTCCTAGACTCGCCGTCACCCACGGTCAGGGTCAGACTGCTCTGCGCATCAGAAGTGATGCCGCCTGTCACCTCCATATTTTTGACGGAGCCTTCTTCTGCACCGCCGCCCGTGTAGGCCACGTTCATGGTGGTGGGCGTATCGCCGCCGGAGTACACGTTCACACCACCGGCAACTGTTGTCACCGAGCCGCCGTAGGTCAGGTTCATGCTGCCGTTGCCGGAGGTGACTTTCGCGCTCACCGTGGTGCCGCCCGTGAAGGTCAGGCTGTCCTCGGTGGCGCTCAGCTGCTCGTAGGTGCCGCTCCAGCCGGAGGTATCGCCAGAGAAGGTCATGGCAACGTTGCCACCCTCCGCGTGGTCGATATTACCGCTGCCCGACACCGTGTTGGTGAAGGTGTAGGCGATAGCATCCTCTCCCGTCAGCTTCATGGCCGTGGGGGCTGTCTGCGTGCTGGTCAGCTGAATCTGGGCGTCGATTTCATGATCATGATCGCCGCCGTTCAATGCGCCGTTCCAGTTCCGGAACTCGATGGTGGAGGCATCTGCGCCCTCACCCACGTACTTGTCCTCAAGTGTCAGGTCTGTGGAGGTGCCGGTCACGCGCACCGTGCCGGCCCACACATGGCTCGGCAAAATCACCTCGTTGCTCAGGCGTATTTTGGTGCCCAGGTCGTTGCGGTCTGTAATCTCGTACACGCCATCCCCCATCAGCTCCAAGGTGCCTGCCACGCCTGTGGAGTCGGCATTCGCCCTCACCGTGGCGTCACTTTCGATGTTGATGGCCGCAGTGGCATCCCCCGCCACGGTGAACAGGTCCACCGCTACGTTCGCATCCACCGTCAGCGTGCCGTTGTAGTTTCCCTCAGCCTTCTGATTGTAGGTTGTTACGTCGAATACCACGTTCTCCAGCTGGGGGGTCCGTTTTTGAGTTTCGGGATCTTCGGCCTCGGAACCTTTCATGATGTCGCTCAGCCTCACCTCTGTTTCAGAAGGCATCTCAGTATACAAATCACGCACATAGTACGTTTTCAACACCTTGGTGTCTGTATGCAGGTAGCCGTAGCCAATGTATTCTTGGAGATTATAACTTCCCTCTGTCAGCTCGGATTGAAGCGTACTCCAGTTGTCGTTGCCAATCAGCGTCATCAAGTCGGAGGCGGAGGCGTGGTACACGGCCTCGTTGTTGGAGGTCAGGGTCTGGACGGGTATCTGTTTACCGTCTTCATCCGTGTACTCGAGGTCGAACAGTTTCACGAACTCGTCACCGGCACTCATGAAACCGCTGGCAGTTCTGGTTGCCACTCCTTCACCACCGTCCCGCACCACCGCAATGAAGTTTGAATTGGTGTAATCCACCTCCAAGTCCAAACTTGTAGCGTCTATACGGCTGCCCGCGCCGCCGTTCACCGTGTAGCTGCCTGCGGTCTCAGCCCCTGTCGCATTGCGCACGTCAATCACCGCGTTCTGCTCCAGCGTGACACCGCCTGCCAGCGCAAGGGTGCCGCCCGTCACCGTGCCGCCCGTCAGGGCTGCATCCGGTTCTGCAGACACCGGCACGCCGTTGAGCACGCTGTTGGCGTTCAGCGTCAGCACGCCACCATCCTGCATGATCTGGTTGATATCCGCGCGGACGTTGATGGTCGCCGTACCATTAAGAACAGTAAAGACATCCACGTTGGCCTCTGCATCCAAGTTGTCCTCGCGCCCGATCACCAGAGAGGCATCACCCAAAGAGGCTTCTTCCGCACCCTCACGAGTGGTGCCCACCACAATGCCACCGGCAGGCACGCCACTGGCGGCATTGAAACCATCCATGGTCACGGTGGCACCATTCTGCACCGTCAGTACGCTGTCCGCACCGGCGTTCACCAGCCCCATGTCGTAGGTCTTTGCAGTGTATTCTCCTGTGGGCTGACCATAAGCAACTCCAGCAAAGGGACCAAAAGTCATGGTAGCACCGGTCTCCAGCGTCACTTCGCCCAAGCTGCCTGTTCCACCCACGCCGGTACCGCCGTAGAAGTAGGCATGCTTGTCTGCCTTCACCGTGGTGCTATCCGTTATATCCACACCGTAGTTGAATACAGTAGACGCTGCGCCGAGATTCAGTTCAGATGCATGAACGGTGGCGAAAGTGGGATTATAGTAGCCATCGTAGCCAGAATCGAAAATAATCCTCTTATCTCCATCCGTATTGACCACACCACGGCCGGAGACAGGAAGCATAACCAGCATCTTTTGGGAGGGATTGGTGTTTCTCCCTTCAAATGTCAGGTTGCCCTCATTGACGATATAGCAACGGTCAATCGCATTGCTAGCGGTGGATCCCACGCCGTCAGCGGAAATGCTCAAGTCGCCGGAGGCCGTGTTGACAACAACGCCCAATGACACGGATTGCGCCCAGCCCCCCGTTTCCTCATACAAATTCTGTTCGCCGTCAATGGTCATCTTGTTTTCATTAATCAGACGAACGGCCGTGACTTGATTGCCCATGGCAGACGTTTCACCACGGTTGTCAATGAAGCTGTATTCTACCTGGGATGTTCCATCATTGGCGTCAAACTTTGCGACTGCTCCGTTCTCGATATCAACAAGGGAACCATCCTTGCCGAAGAAAGAAGTTCGGATTTCAACTTCGGCGCCGGATTTGACAAGAAGGGTTGCAACCTCGTTCGCGGAAAGTTGCAAGTCATCGTTACCAGACTCGTCGTGCCCTTCGAAGATATACTTCGTCTCACCCTCGACAATCATCGTGCCAATGTGCTGAATTTTATAACGTATAGGATTGTCAGGATCTTTGGGGTTAGGATACTCATGATGCCAGACAAACACGGTTGCCTCCTTGATCAGCTCTTTTTTCGAATTGGTCAATGTGTTGAAATAGATGGACGAAGTCACAAATCCCACCTGGCCTTCTATTTTATCTACGAACAAGGTGGGGGCACCATAGGAGTCCACCAAATACCCCATTTGGTCTTCGTCATCAGTTCTCCCCTGTATAGTGGGGCGCCAGATACCGCTACCCTCTTCATAACCCAAGGGATCATTCGCATCGGCACCCTTCCAGTACACGGCGTTGGAGGGAACATCTATAATTTCGGCATAGAACTCAGTCTTGCCGCCATCAGTGCTCCCGTAACCAAGGCGAACGACCTGTCCCTTCTCCAAGCCTTGGGCATTACGGACAGAGACACCTTCAATACGCTTCAGGTCTGTTGTACCATATGCGGAAGACGACTTGGGCGCATTCAGAGTAGAGACGATTGCCAAGACAGCCTTGTTGTTTTCATCAAAGGTGATATTGGACAAATCGACAGCCGAACCGTTAGACAGGCTCAATGTGTTGATATTCAGCTTACCTGTTCCTGCAAAGGTAAGGGTGGAATCCACCCCCATGGTGATACTGCGGCTTTGGGTTTCAGAACCCAGCGCAACACCGCCATGGTTGGCAACAATATCACCTTGGAAGGTCTGCACATTGTCAAGGTTGAGAGTGCCGTAACCATCCTGAGTCAGTGTTCCAGTGCCGGTGACAGCACCGGTGACGCTCAAATCGCCGTTACCGGCGAAGGTGAGGATGGTGCCTTGAGCCACATCCAGGTTGGCGGAAACAGTGGCGTTGGCGCCGGGGTCGGTCACCTCAATGGTCTTGCCGCCCATATTGATGGCATCTTCCAAGGTGTCAGCCTGCTTGATCTCCGTACCGTCGCCCATGGCAATGGTGGCCCCTGCACCGCCGAGCGCATCGGCATCAGCAGCGGTGATGGTGCCGGAGTTGAGCTGGATCTCACCGTTGAAGGCAGTGTTGGAGTGTGCGAGTTCCAAATCACCTGTTCCGGACTTGGCAAGCGTGCCGGTGCCGGTGATTTCGCCCGCAAACTCGCGGTTTGCATCGCCGGAGACATTCCATGTGCCGGTGCCCTGGATATTGACGGTTCCTGCAGCCACATTGACTTGCGTGCCCAGGGTGCCGGAGATGTCAATCTGTTCGGCGGTCAGGGTGGCGTTGCCCGTGCCGTCCTGCAGGGTGACGCGGGTGCCGTTTTCCACGGTAACCGTACCGGCGGTGATGTCTTCCGTCAGGGTGACAGAGGAGAGAGAGACGCGACTGTCGAAGGTGACGCCGTCATTGGTTGCGAAACTCGTGTAACTCGTATCAAACTCAGAGGGATGCCAGTCTTTCACAGAGGAATTGATGGTCCACTCGCCGGCACCGCCCTTCCAGTACAGGTGGCGCTCCGTCATGTCGAACGTGAGGATGACTGCACCGGGACTATCCGCTGTGCCGCTGTATGACAGGGTTGCGTTGGCAATGTTGCCTGGGGTGTTGATGGCGGCAGATTGCAAGTTGGCAATACTTGTGGCATCCATGGAGCCGGTCACGCTCACCAAAGTAGCGGTAAGGCCGGTACCGACAGTATCGCCGAAGGCGTAACGGGAGAGGTCCCAATTCACGCCGGAGCCCAGCGTGAGACTGCCGGAGAGATCCAGGGAAGTGTTGCCCAGGAAAGAGATGGTGGCCCCCTCTGCCAAGCTCAGGGAGCCGCCCTCCATGGGGGTGGCATCCACACCGCTGTGCTCAAGGGAGAGCGTTGTGTCCCCCGCCATGGAAACCGTGCCTGCGCCCAAGGCTTTTTCACCCTGCGCCACCAGCTTGCCGCCGGTCACGTTCAGGCTGCCCTGGTATCCGCTGTTGTCACCGGTGAGGGTAAGAGTGGAAGCGGCAGACTTGGTGATAACGGCTGTATCATCTGTAGAGGAGATATTTGCCGCAATGGTGGCATCCTTTGCAGATTGGAGGTCCAACTGGGCCTGGCTGCCCAGCACGGCGGTACCTGTAACCTCTATTTGGCTCTTAGCCACCAGGGTCGTTCCTTCCTGTATATCCAGATTGCGCACCTCCAGCCTGTTCTCATTCACCGTATCCTGCACCGTCACGGTGGTAGCTGCGGTGATTCCCTCGCCCTTCTTCACGGTCATATTGTTGGCGGCGGCATCGGTGGCCATGTTGATGGTCACCTCTTCATATGGAGCCTCAATGCTAACATTGGCGCCGTCCTCAAAGGAAATTCGGGTTTCCTTGTCCTCGCGGTACCATGCACCCTTGCGGCCCCAGGTACCTTCCGGATCCAGCCACAGCAGCGTTTCCGTGGGCTCAGGCTGTATATAGGAGAGCACAAGCGTGTTGTCCTGCACCTTCAGCTCGTATTGGGATTGAAGAGCCGGATCAATGGTGAAGTTCACACCGCCGCCCAGCGTCACAGCGCCACCCGTAGACGATGCCAGAGTGTAGTCGTTGCCGGCTTCAATCTGCAGCCCGGTGAGGTCCAGCGTGCCGGAAGTGAAGGCCAGGCTGCCGTTGGTGCTGGTGAGCCCGCTTTCTTGGTTCAGCTTCAGCGTACCGCCATCCATGGTGAAGGATCCGGTTCCCAGCCCCACCGTGGAGGTGATATCCAGCGTGCCGGTGTTCAAGGTAACGGCACCCGTACCCAGAGCATTCGCGCTACCCGCCACCAGCGTGCCGGCGTTCACCGTTGTGTTACCGGTGAAGGAGGAATTGCCGCTCAGAGTGAGCGTACCCTCGCCAATCTTGTCGATGGAACCTGAGCCGCCGATACCGCTCAGCGTGATAGACTTGTTGCTATCGGCATTCACCGTGTTGCTGCCGGAGAAAGTGATGGAGGCACCCTCTACGGCAGACAGCGTCCAACCATTGTCGCCGGAATGCAGCGTGGCACCCGTGAGAGAGATGGTGTTGCCGCTGTGTGTGTTGTTTCCTGCGTTGACAAGCACATTGGTGGAGGCGCTCTGCGTGTCGAACGTAAGCGTGCTTCCGTTGATGGTCACGGCATTGTTCGGGCCGTACAGGGCGATACCGCCCAAAGTGACGGTGCTGTCATTGGTGGCGGTCAGGGAAGAGTGGTAGTCGCCGGTGTTATTTTGGTGCCCCAGCACAAGCTTGCCTGCCGTGACCTTGCCGCCGACAACATTCAGATACTGCTTGTTGGTGAGCCACAGGTCACCGGTCACCTCCATGCTGTTTGCACCGAGCTTGTAGGTGGTGGCATTCCAAGTGTTGAGCTTAACGTTACCCTCTACCTTGAGATTGGCCACGCCGGAAGTCTTTTCACCACCGCTGCCGCCCTGTTCCACAGCGCAGATATCACCCTTCACCACCAGCGTGCCGCCGGACTGCACATCCACAGCATTGCCCTGGAACAAGTTCGTGAAACCGGCACCATAGGCCTCCTTGTCATCTCGGCTTCCATCCCACAGCTTTGCTCCACCCACTGTGGAGGTATGGTCTATGGTGAGCACGCCGCCGTCCTTCACATGGATTGCGGGGTTGGAATTGGGGAGCGCCATGGCGTTCTCCACGGTAACGGCGCCGCCTTGAACAGTCATGCTGCCCGCATTCGACACCGTCAGGGAATCTACAGAGAGCGTGCCGCCGTCCTGCACGTCGAACGTGTAGGCCTGCCCGCTCACAGTCATTTCGCCAGCCGCCACAGCACCTGTCACTTCCACCTGTGTACGTGTTGCGGTGCTATCGAAAGTGACATCGCTATCATTGGTGAAATAGCGCCTGCCGGCGGTCTCACCCTGGGAATGCCAGTTCTTGTCTGTGGTGGCAGTAGACCACGTGGCGCTGTTCGTGCCGTCCCAAACCAAGGGACCGGAAGGCTGCGTAAACGTCAGCACCAGGCTGTTGCCCTGCAGACCCAGCTCATATGTTCTCCCGAGCGGGTCAGTTACCCCGGTTACCGCCAAGGAACTCAACACAGAAGAAGCAATGGCCGAATTAGAGGACAGGAGCGTGTAGGAGCTTGTCTCACTGTCGAAGGTAATCGCGCTCATATCGAGCGTGCTGCTGGAATTGACCGTGAAAGACCCCACACGCAGCAGATTCTGATCCGAACCGCTGAACTTGAGGACGCTACCGTCATTCAGCGTAAGGGCACCACCAACGCTGGCAGTGCTTGTCATGGCACGCAAATCCAGCGTGCCGTCCAGCGTTACGCCGCCAGCCGTGGTCAGGGTGGCGTTCTGACCGAAGGTGGCGCTGGCCTTGTCCTTGATGGTCAGGGCGCTGGCTTCCACCGTGTTGTTGAAAGTGGTGGAGAAGCTCTCCGTGCCGTTGCCCACCTCCATGTTCAGTGTGCCCTTGGGACGCTGGAACTTGGCGTTCACGACAGTTGCCTGGCCAGAGAACTTGAAGGTGGCGTCATTGCCGGTGTCCATGAGGAAGGTGCCGTTCCAATCCGCCACGTCGCCGGTAACCTTGAAGGTTTGAGCCTTCCAACGGTAGGTGAACGTGCCGGAGCCGCCGATGCCGCCCTTGAGCTCGTAGGTGGAATTGGAGTATCCTTCACTCTTCCACGTATAGCCGCCGGTGCCGATAACCAGCTTGGAGTTGAAGGTCACACCGGCGCCTTGCGCGTTCTTGAAGTAGCCCGTCACGCCGTCGAGCTCCACGGCAGAGCCGGCCTGGCCGAAACTGTCGATATCGATATTCGTGAAGTTGCCCGCATCCGAAATGCGCACCGTGCCGGCCCATCCGTTATCCAGTGTTACGCCGAGGGACGTTGTGCCGACGAGTTCGTACGTGCCCGTTCCCGAGATTTTGCCGGTACCGGAGATGTTGCCCTTCTTGATGACGGAGGCGCCGTCGGCAATCGTCACAATCTTGTTGTTGTTGATGTTGAGCGTGCTCCCGGTATCCACAGTGATGGTGCCGTTGACGGTGATGGTGCCGGTTGTTGCGCCAATCTCCACCGTGGAGTTGTCCGTTATGAGCAGGGAGCTGCCGGCCTGCATTTCCACATTGTAGGTGCCGTTGCTGCTGCGGCCCAGGACCAGCGTGCCGCCGCCCGTCACCGTGAGCTCCTGGTTCTCATAGATCTTGAACGTGGTGGTGTTCTTGTAGGAGGGGTTGTCGAACTCAAGGGTCTTGCCGCTGTGGATGGTCCATGTGCCGCCCTTCCTCATGTTCACGCTGCCGCTATAGGAGAGGCGCACATAGGAATTGATGTCCATGTTGACATCGCCGTAGCCGTTGATATCCATGCTGCCGTCGCGATAGAACCAGTACGCAGGGACGTTGTATTGGGTGCTTCCCCATGCGTCATCGGCAATCAAGCCGCCGATGGTGAAATCGGAGAAGTTCGTTGTAAGCTTCCTATAGCCCTCGGCCGTTGAGGACGTCGAACCGGTAAGCCGCAAGGTGGTGCCATAGTACGGAAGGGCGGTCACACCGCTCGGATTGGGGGTGGAGGAGTACATCGTCCAGAAGCCGCCATCGCCATAAGGTGTTGTGATGGTGGTGTTGCTGCTGGTATACTTGGGATCAATATTCGTCCATGTCCCGGTTGCTTCGTCATACGTCGACCGGTAGAAGTTTCGTGTCGCGAAAGCATTTGTATTGTCCAGGAGCATGTTGAAAACATAACCATTGTATGTGGTGTCACCGGCAACCGTGGTAATCTGGGTAAGGTTGCGCCCCGCCGCGCCCAGTATGACTGGAACGGGGGCAACTTTGGTAACGCTGCCGAGAGAAATTCCGCTGCCGAAACTTCCGCCGCCGAAGGCACCGGAGCCGGTGTTACCGAAGACGGAGACGGGGGAGGTGGTGGTCTCGTTGGAAGTGCTGCTGCCGGAACCGATTCCTGCGGCGGAATAACCGCCTGTGGGTGCGATTTGCGGAGCCTGGGTGAATGAGGTCACCGGGGAATCCACGACCGAACCGTTAGAGGTGTCAGAGCCGGAGGCGTAGGTGTTGGAGGTGAAGCCGAGGTCGTCTGAGGGGAGGTCGGCGGAGGTGCCGGTGTAGTTCGCCTGATCAGCGGTCCCCACATTCTCGGTGTCGATGGAGGATTCGGCGATGACCTCCGTGGCGACTGCCTGGTCGGCATCATCACTGCTGCCGCGGATGCCGTTGAAGCCGGCCTGGTTGATGGGGGCGGAGCCGGGCTCCTTGGCCTCTCCCTTACCCTCTTCTTCGTCGATGGCAGCTTGGGCGTCGAGGTTGGTGTCGCCGATGTCGATGGTGGCGGTTGGTTCGTCTGCGGCTTCCTCAGCGAAGGCCTGGCTGCCGAAGAAGAAGGCAGCGGAGAGGGTGCCTGAGCTGAGAGTGGTGAATGAAATTGATGCCAGTGCTGCCATAAGAGCAGCCTGAAGCTTATTCGGAAGTCTAAGTTTCATGACTGATTTTCTGTTTGTTTTGTTTGTGTTTTTTCAAAAATTTGCAACGGTGTGGATAAATTTCACCACATGCGTTTACGGGGGTAGCATACCGCATTTGCCCCCCCGTGGCAAGCCGAATTTGCAAAAAAATTGAAAATTGAAAGTTTTTTTACCCAAAAAAGCGAAAGAAAGGGGCGAAATACAAGGGAACAAAGTACAGATTGGAAATAATGCCGCGCCAGAGGCACCGGATTTTTTGAGGTGACGGGGGGGGAGG
>R28__coassemble_521_pt1 | contig 15250 bp, 11 predicted proteins | sample R28__metabat2_low_PE_030 | metagenome-assembled genome bin R28 | reverse complement strand
GCGTCGGGATTTCAGATTTGGGAGTTCGGAGATGCCGAAACTCGCCCGCCTGCGGGCTCGGGGTGGGGCATTTGATGCCGCGGCGTGCGGGCGGGGCGGAGGAGATTCAAAAAAGTCTTGCGCATAAGTCGCGCGAGTATTATAGTGCCGCGCGACATGTCAGAACGCAAAAATCCATATCCTTTCGATGTCTTCGAGCCCAAGTGGCAGCACGTGTGGGACGAGGAGAAAACCTTCAAGGTACACAACCCCGGGGAGGAGGGCTTCGATGCCAGCAAGCCGAAGTGCTACATCCTGGACATGTTCCCGTACCCGAGCGGGGCTGGGCTGCACGTGGGACACCCGGAGGGGTACACGGCCACGGACATTGTGAGCCGCTACAAGCGCATGCGCGGGTTCAACGTGCTGCACCCGATGGGGTGGGACTCCTTCGGCCTGCCGGCGGAGCAGTACGCCATCAAGACCGGGCAGCACCCGTCCATCACCACCTACGCGAACATCGACAACTTCCGCCGCCAGCTCAAGATGCTGGGGTTCTCGTATGATTGGGACCGCGAGATAGCCACCACGGATCCGCACTACGTTCGCTGGACGCAGTGGATATTCCTGCGCCTGTACCACTCCTACTACAACACGGAGCTGAAGAAGGCCCGCCCTGTGAAGGAGCTTGAAGACAAGGGCTGGAGCCGCGAGCAGATCGACGCCGTGCGCCTGGCCTACGTGGCGGACGGCATGGTGAACTGGAGCCCGGACATGGGCACGGTGCTGGCCAACGAGGAGGCCGAGGAGTGGAAGAGCAAGGGCTTCACGGTGGAGCGCCGCAAGCTGCGCCAGTGGATGCTGCGCATCACCGCCTACGCGGAGCGCCTGATTGACGATTTGGACAACCTTGACTGGCCGGAGAGCATCAAGCTGCTGCAGCGCAACTGGATCGGCAAGTCCACGGGCGCGGAAGTGAACTTCGACTGCAACGGAAGGACCATCACGGTATACACCACGCGCCCGGACACGCTGTTCGGCGCCACGTACATGGTGCTCTCCCCGGAGCACGAGCTGGTGCCGCAAATCACCACGCCGGAGCAGGAGCAGGCCGTGAAAGCCTACCAGGCGGAATGCGCCGCCAAGAGCGACCTGGAGCGCACCGACCTGGCGAAAGAAAAGACGGGCGTGTTCACCGGCGCGTACGCCACCAACCCCGTCAACGGCAAGCAAATCCCCATCTGGATTGCGGACTATGTGCTCACGGGCTACGGCACGGGCGCCATCATGGCCGTGCCGGCGCACGACAGCCGCGACTACGACTTCGCCGTGAAATTCGAGCTTCCCATCATCCAGGTGGTGCAGCCGGACGACCCCGCCACGCCGTGGAAGGATTTCTGCGGGTACGACGGCACGATGGTGAACTCCGAGCACTTCAACGGCCTGCCCGTTCCGGAGGCCAAGGCCAAGATGATTTCCTGGCTGGAGGAGAAGCACTACGGGCACGGCAAGGTGAACTACAAGCTGCGCGACTGGCTGTTCAGCCGCCAGCGCTACTGGGGCGAGCCCTTCCCCATCGTGTGGGGCGAGGACGGCCACCACTACGCCATCCCTGAGAGCGAGCTTCCGCTGCTGCAGCCGGAGATGGAGGACTTCAAGCCCAGCGGCGACCCCCGCGGCCCGCTGGTAAAGGCCAAGGAGTGGATCCACTACTCCGACAAAGCCACGCGCGAGACCAACACCATGCCGCAGTGGGCGGGTTCCTGCTGGTACTACCTGCGCTACATCGACCCGAAGAACGACAACGCCTTCATCGGCGCGGATGCGGAGAAGTACTGGATGGCGGGCAACCAGAAACCCGGCGGCGTGGACCTGTACGTGGGCGGCACGGAGCACGCGGTGCTGCACCTGCTGTATGCGCGCTTCTGGCACAAGGTGCTGTACGACTACGGCCTGGTGTCCACCCCGGAACCCTTCAACAAGCTCGTCAACCAGGGGCTCATCCTGGGCGAGGACGGGCAGAAGATGTCCAAGAGCCGCGGCAACGTGGTGAACCCGGACGACATTGTTCGCGACTACGGCGCGGATGCCATCCGCCTGTACGAGATGTTCATGGGACCGCTGAAGGAGGTGAAGCCCTGGGCCACCAAGGGCGTGGAGGGTATCAGCCGCTTCCTGGCCCGCGTGTGGCGCATCGCCATGGTGGAGAACCGGGAGGGCGAGTGGGTGCTCGGCGGCAAGGTTTCCGATGCCGACGAAACCACCATCACCCCCGCGCGCAAGGAGCTCCACAAGACTATCAAGAAAGTCACGGAGGACATCGAGGACATGAGCTTCAACACCGCCATCTCCAAGATGATGGAATGCACGAACGCCATGACCCAGGCGGAAAGCGTGAGCGTGACGGACTACGCCACGCTGCTGCAGCTGCTCAACCCGTTCGCCCCGCACATCACGGAGGAGCTGTACAGCATCCTGCGCGGCGCGTTCCCGCAGCTGGGGGCATGCCAGCTCAGCGCCCTGCCCTGGCCCGCCTACAACCCGGAATACCTGGTGGAGAACACCCGCGAAATCGTCATTCAGGTCAACGGCAAGCTGCGCGACAAGCTCACCGTTCCGGTGGACATCACCAAGGAGGACCTGGAGGCCCAGGCGCTGGCCACCCCCCGCGTGAAGGAATTCACAGAGGGCAAGACCGTGCGCAAGGTCATCGTGGTGCCGGGCCGCCTCGTCAACGTGGTGGCCAACTAAGCGCGGCACACCGCCAAACGCTTCCCCGCCATGAACAGGAAACGGCTCGCCATCGCGCTGCTCCTGTTCGCGGCGGGGATCTTTGCATTTATCCCCGATTGGTTCGAGGACCCGCGGGAGCTGGCGCAGGGCTCGTGGGAGGACCGCGCCAACCACATTCAGCTGGAGGTGGATGCCACCCGAGTGGAATGGCGCGTGGCGGGGCACCACGGCAAGATGCCCTACGAGTGGCTGCAGACCGACAGCGAACCCTACCGCGCCAAAGTCACCCACCAGGGGCAGGACTACGAGGCCGACCTCACCTTCAAGGGCGCGGACACCGTCATTGCCAACTTCCTGGTGTTCGAGCAGCTACCCGCGGAAGCGCAGCGCGCCATCCGCGAAATCAACAAGGCCCACAGCCGGCCGGAGCGGGAGATACGCTTTGTCTTCCGGCGCAGGAAGGAGGATTAAACCGCGAGAGCGGGCAGGCGGAAGAACGCGCAGGCGTTGCGGGTGGTTTGCGCGGCAAGCTCCTCCAGGGAGACACCGCGGAGGGCGGCCACCTTTTCCGCCACATAGCGGGTGCGGCCGGGGAAGTTCACCTGGCCGCGGAAAGGCTCCGGGGAGAGGTAGGGGGAATCCGTCTCCAGCATGAATCGGTCGGCGGGGCACCAGGTGGCGATTTCCTGCACGGCCTGGGTTTTCTTGAAGGTGAGGATGCCGGTGAAGGAGACCATGCCGTTGAGCTCCGCGAAGATGCTCTCCGCCTGCTCGCGCGTGCCGATGAAGCAGTGGAACACCGGGCGCACCCCGGGGAAGTTGCGGGCGATGGCGAAAGCATCGTTGAAGCAGGGATAGGCGGTGTCGCCCACCTTGTCTCGCGTGTGCATGGAGATGTTCAGCCCCAGCTCCTGCGCGAGCGCGAAATGCCGCTCCAGGAAATGATGCTGGCGGGCGCGGTAGTCCGCCTCGCTCCAGCCGTCGGGCGCAGGCCAGTAGTAGTCCAGCCCCGTCTCGCCGATAGCGGCCTGGGGATGCGTGCGGCACAGCTCCGCCAGGCGGTCGAAATCGGCATCCTCCGCCTCCGTGCAATCCAGAGGGTGCAGGGCCAGGCAAGAGCTGATGTGCTGCGGGAATTGCGCCGCCAAGGCGATATTGCGCTCCCAGTCCCGAGGGTGGGTGCCCTGGGAGACAGCGTGCCCCACGCCCAGCTTGGCGCTCTCGCTGCACACGCGCGCCAGGTCCTCGTACTTGGGATCCGCCAGATGGCAATGGGTATCGATGATTAACATGCAGTGATTCTTTGCTGGGCAGAGAGGCCTCCACCTTCGTTGTTGCGCGTATACTACAACATGCGCCCGCCCATATCAAGCGGGAATACAGGCTTGGCTTGCAATCCACATGTGACCCAAAGAAATGAGGGATGAACGCAATTGGTGTGCAATGATTGGAGGTAACGAGCGTGGTTCCGTCTTCGCCAAGGATTGCATCTCTCCGCGTGTTTTTTATGGGACGGCAGTGATTTACGATTTACAATTTGGAAAGCACACATCGCGCCGCATGCAGCGCGGCGGAGCCGCGCGAATTTCCTAAATTGTAAATCGTCAATCGTCAATTGTAATTTTTGATGGTCTCCTTGGCGCGCTGGACGTCTTGGGCGTGGTTGTTGCCGGAGGAGTTTTTCAGCGTGAAGATTTCCTGGAGGGTCTTGTCGAGGGCGTCGGTGTTGCCGCGCTCGCGCAGGATACGCACCTTCTCGAATTCCTCGATGCCATCACGCATGCGCTCAAAGCGGATGCTGGAGAGGTTGCCGGGGTAGACGAGGAAGCAGTCGCCCGTGGGCCAGGTGCCGAAATCCGTGCACTCGAAGGGGTTTCTGTTCCAGGAATTGTAGGCCCAGCGGGAATAGCCGTCCAGGTGGTTGGCGGCGGCGAAGAGCGGCAGCCACTCCGCCTCTGCGGGCGGGGAGAAAGTGAAGGTATTGGGCTTCTGCGGGCCGCAGCAGGTGTAGAAAATGGTCTTGCCGCCCTGCTCCGCGCGCTCCTTCTTGAGTTCCGGCGTGAGCATGCCCGTGTGCTCCAGCGCGGGTGAGAGCACGTACACGCCCTGGGAGACCTCGCTGGGCTTGTTGACGGAGGAGACGATGCGGAGTTCCGGCGCGTACTTGCGGATGACGGCCATGGCGGCGCGCACGAGGTCGTCGCCGCGCTCATCCAGCGCGATGGAGGTGCGGTTGAGCCAACCCTTCTCCTGGAGGTGCTGGCGGAAATTTTTCAGGAAGTGGCCCCAGACGCGTTCGAATTCCGGGCTCTTGTGGTCGAGGTGGAGCGTGTCGAAGGCGGACGCGCCCCGACGCTCGTTCCGGTATTTGATGTTCATGCCCCAGGGTATCATGGTGTAGCAGAAGATGTCGGCATCCTTCATGCCCACCTCGTTCATCATGAATTCCACCCAGGTGTCGAACGCGGTGTAGTCGTAGCGCATCTGGCCGTCCGCGCCCATAATCCATTCCACCTGAGAGGGGAACCAGTCATAGGTCTGGCCGTTCCAGGCCTCATCGATAATCGCGCAGGTGATGGCCTTCTGCCCGGCGTCCGCCAGACGCTTCATGAGGGGCTTCATGAGGGCCAGGTGCTCCGGGCTCCAAGGTTTCACGCCGTGCCAGCGCGCCACGGATTCCGGCTGCTGCCAGAGGTCGAAGTGCATCTTCCACGCGTCCGGCGGCGGCAGGATTTCCAGCAGCACCTCCAGCTCCACTTCACACACTTCAGTGGGGCAATTGTCAGCCATCACCAGCACGCTGCCGGTATAGTTGCCGGCCTTGTGTTCATGCGGTATATCCACCTGCACCCAGATGGGGCGCAGCACGCCCGCAGGGTTGTCGCACATGTTTTCATCGCCTATGATATCCGCCACCACCTTTCCGGCGGCCTTGGTGTAGCGCACCATGGAAGCCGTGAACGGGATGCTAATGTTGTTTTTGGCAAGCGGCTCTGTGGATACGCGCAGGTTTTTGGCGGCACCGTTGGCCTGCACCACCAGCTGGAAACTGCAGCGCTCGCCGCGCCAGCCGCTCAGCTTGACCTTGGTGGGCGCTTGCGCGGGCAGCTCCTTCATGTCCGTGGTGATGCGGGTGTCCGACATCACGGCGAGCTTCAGCTCGGTGGCGGCGGGCTGCTTCACCTCCTGCGCGGGGGCGGCGGCATCGTAGAGCGGGTGGCGGTCCGGCGCGTGCTGAGCCAGCAGGGGCGCGGCGGACATGGCGGCTATCAGGGGGATGTATGCTTTCATTATTTGTCGAAATTCGGTTTGCGTTTCTCCAGGAATGCTTTGCCGCCCTCGGCGGCCTCGGGGGTCATGTAGTAGAGCATGGTGGCATCTCCCGCGAGCTCCTGGATGCCAGCCTGGCCGTCCAGCTCGGCGTTGAGCCCCACCTTGATCATGCGCAGGGCGAGCGCGCTGTGCTGCATCATCTCCTCCGCCCAGGCCACGCACTCGTCTTCCAGTTGCTCCAGCGGCACCACCTTGTTGACCAGGCCCATCTGCAGGGCCTCCTGCGCGGAGTACTTGCGGCAGAGGAACCAAATCTCACGCGCCTTGCGCTGACCCACCAGGCGAGCCAGGTAGGATGCGCCGAATCCGGCGTCGAAGCTGCCCACGCGCGGCCCGGTCTGCCCGAACACGGCGTTCTCCGAGGCGATGGAGAGGTCGCACACCACCTGCAGCACATGGCCGCCGCCGATGGCGAAGCCGTTCACCATGGCAATCACGGGCTTGGGCAGCGAGCGGATTTGCCGCTGCACGCCGAGGATGTTCAGGCGCGGCAGGCCGTTGGTGCCCACGTAGCCGCCGTGGCCCTTCACGTTCATGTCACCCCCGCTGCAAAAGGCCTTGTCCCCGGCCCCGGTGAGGATGACCACCCGCACGTCCTGGCAGTCGCGGCAATAGGCGAAGGCGTCCGCCAGCTCATCGACCGTGTCGGGCGTGAAAGCGTTGCGCCACCGCGGGCGGTTGATGGTGATTTTGGCTATCCCATTGTACAGCTCAAAGAGGATATCGTGGTATTCCTTGATAGAGGTCCAAGCGCGCATGGTTAATATAGATGGTTGTTACAAAGGCATAAGCCCGGCTCTCGCCGCCCATTCGGCAGCCTTGGGTCTGTCGGCATTGATGGCCGAAGGCGCGTAGGAGACGAAGCCCGCCACCTTGTCATGGGAGTCATCAGCCCACACCGTCACCACACATGCGGCTCCGATATGCGAGTATCGCTGGGCGTCCTGGCGATAAAACTCAGTCTCGTTTTCCCCGCGGCATGAGAACGCATCGCGCGCAGGAACATCGGCAACGCCGTATTGCCAATCAAAGCCCATCAGCTTGCGCGCGCCATCCATCTCTTCAGAAACGGCTGTTCTTCATCAACGCGTCAATGGCCTCGAGTTCCTTTTGGGATGAGGGTGTAGGTGTCGCGATGTCGTCCATCATGCGGTCAAAGGCATCTGTGGGAATTTCGTTGTCCATGGCGTCCTGCTTCAGGCCAATCATATTGGCAAGGAAGTTGTGCCATCTCGAAATGATAGAACTTCTCGAGATGCAGCCCTGAGCGCTGGATTTTGCGATGACGGCCATGGTGGTTGTCTCCCTTCCCGTACGCAGTGTACCAAATGCGGTCTCCTATGTCAAGACCGAGCCAACTCGGTAAAAGTGATAAGCTGGTCCCAGCCTATCGCATATGGAGAGGGGCGTGATAGCAGCTATTTTCCGGGCTTCGCCTTCTTGGCCTCCTGGGCGGCTTGCTTGGCCTTGGCAGCCTCGGCGGCGGCCTTTGCCTTGGCTGCTGCAGCGGCGGCCTTGGCCTTGCGGCGTTCCTCCACCACGGTGTCGGCGGTTTCCTCAATAGCCTTGCGGTAGGGGGAGCCCAAGGTCTGCTCCAGCATGCGGTTCATCAGGGCTTCCGCAAGGCGTTTTTCGCCACGGTTGTAGTTCACAGTGATTTGCAGGAGCGTGTTGCGGGTCCAGTCCACCGGGGTGGAAGACAATTCCGCGGCCATGCGGAAATAGTCCGCCGCCTTCTCCAAGCGGTTGATTTCCGCGCAGTGCCAAGCAAAGGCCTCTGCCACCACCGCGCCATCCGTCTTGCGGAGGTTGGAAACCACCTGGCCCTCCAGCGCGGCGAGATCCGCTCCGGTATCGCGGCAGGCCCGGTACCAGCGTGCGAAGGCATTATCCGCCGCACTGGCAGATTTGCGGGCGGCGAAGGGGCGGTACAGGGGGTCGCCGAGCACCACGCCCTGCCAGGATGTGGTGGGAGTTGCCATGAGTGCGGCTTCCGCCACGGTGTAGCCGCGCAGCAGGCGCGCGAAGAAGATTTCCGGGTCCAGGCAGCCGCCGAGGTAGGGTTCCGCCACGTTTCCGGCGGTAACGGCGGCGCCGCGCTGCAGCAGGGCACAGACCCATTGCTTGGGTTCCTTCACGGACACCGCGCTGAACGAGTGCAGATGGTATGCCACGGCACCCTTTTGAAAGGAGAACTTCGGTGCGTTGGCGGCAAAGGGGCCGTTGGGGTACTGGCTGTACCATCCCAGGTACACGGCCACGTGGGGCGAGAGCGGGAAGTCCGGGCCGATGCACTGCCTGGAGGTCTCGTTGAAGAGCGGGAAGCCCTGCACCTTGGCGTAGGAGGCCGCCGTCTTGAACATGGCATCGCCCTCCGGGTACGGGCCTCCCTGGTCCACCACGGCCCAGCCCCAGAGGCCGTTCCGCTCCACCTCCACGGGATCGTTGATCATACGGCGGATGGTGAGTTCGTCGGGGGCATCGATACGGCATACGGCGAGGACGTGTGCGTTGTAGTCGCTGATGTTGCCGTCCTTCTTGTAGGCGCGGTTGCCGAGAGGTCCGCCGAGGGGATAGAGAGCGCCGAGCAGCATGAGTTCGGAATCCAGGGAGGCGCTGTTGTTGCCGCTCCCGGCGAGCTGCTTGGGAAGGTTGGCGGCGGCCTGGATGCGCAGCGGCATGTCCGGCATGAGGACGATGGCGGCCTTGCGCTTGCCGAACATCTTGTCGTTGGCGGGCCATTGCCAGCCGCGCACGCGAGCCTCCTCCATGAGGGGCTCCATGATGAAGCGGTTGTAATCGGCGCGGGAGATATCAGCAGCCTTCACGCCACGCAGCCCCACCGCGTTCTCCTTGGGAATGCCGCGCTTGGCGCAATAGGCTTCCGCGGTGCGGACGCTCAGCGGGGATTCCGCATTGAACACCACCACCACGTCCTGCGGCACCAGGGCGTGCGCCATGCCGCAAAGGGCAAGCGCCGCCAGTAGGGAAAGGATTTTTTTCATCGGCGTTTGCGGAAAAGGCCGGCGAACGCGCCGAGCCCCTTGGGCTGCGGCATTTTGCCCCCACCGCCTCCCATGCCAACCAGGGAGGAGAGGTCCGGCATCTGGGACATGTCGGGCAGCTGGGACATATCGGGCATCTCCCCTTCCCCGTTCTGGGCGGCGTTCATGAGGGCGCTCATATCCGGCATACCCTTGGGCGCGCCCTTGCCTGCACCCTTCATCATCTGCTTCATCATGCCGCCCATCTTGCCCTTGCCGCCCATCATCTCCTTCATGTCCTTGAAGTTTTTGATGAAGCGGTTGACCTCAATCTCGGTGCAGCCGCAGCCCTTGGCAATGCGGCGGCGGCGGGAGGGGATGAGCAGCTTGTAGTTGGCACGCTCCGCCTTGGTCATGGAGAGCACGATGGCCTCCATGCGCTTCATGCGCTTGGGGTCCAGCGCGCCCTCCGGCAGGTTCTTGGAAATCTTGGAGAACCCGGGCAGCAGACCCAGCAGGCCCTCCAGCGGGCCAAGGCTCTGCATCATGCGCATCTGGTTGAGGAAATCGTTGAAGTTGAACTCGCCGCTCATCATGCGGCTCATGGAGTTCATGGCGGACTGCTGGTCGATTTTCTCCGCGGCCTTCTCCACCAGACCCACGATATCGCCCATGCCCAGGATGCGGTCCGCCATGCGCTGCGGCACGAACGGGCCGAACATGTCCAGCTTCTCGCCCTCGCCCATGTACTTGATGGGCTTGCCCGTAACGGCGCGCATGGAGAGCGCGGCACCGCCTCGGGCATCGCCGTCAAGCTTGGTGAGAATAATGCCGGTGAGGCCCACCGCGCGGTCGAAGGTCTGAGCCACGCGCACGGCCTGCTGGCCCGTGGCGGCATCCGCCACCAGCAGGGCCTCCTGCGGCTCCAGGTACTTGGCCAGGCGGCGCAGCTCGTCCACCAGAGCCTCGTCCACCTCCTGGCGGCCCGCGGTATCAAAGATGATGCAGTCGTGCTCCTGCCCTTCCGCCCAGCGCAGGGCGTCCTTGGCCACGCGGATGACGTCCTTCTCCGCGGCGTCCGGGGTGTAGACGGGCACCTCCACCTGGGCGGCGAGGGTGGCCAATTGGTCAATGGCGGCGGGGCGCACCAGGTCGCATGCCACCAAGAGAGGGTGATGGCCCTCCATCTTGAGGCGGCGTGCCAGCTTGGCGCTGGTGGTGGTCTTGCCGGCGCCGTTGAGGCCCACCACCAGGATGCGCGCGGGCGGCGCGAGGTTCAGCTCGGCGGCATCGCCGCCCAGCAGGTCCGACAACTCGTCGCGGAAGATTTTGACAATCTGCTCGCCGGGCTTCACGGACTTGAGCACCTTCTCGCCCATGGCCTGCTCCTTGACGTGGGCAATGAACTCGCGCGCCACGGAGTACTCCACGTCGGCATCCAGCAGGGCCATGCGGATATCGCGCATGGCATCCTTGATGTTAGACTCGGTGATATTGCTCACGCCCCGAAGCTTGCGGAAGGCGTCGTCGAGCTTGTCGGACAGCAGGGAAAACATGCCCAAAGGTTACAGAATGAGCCCCATGCTGTCAAGCGCGCAGCTTGCCAGCATGAAGCGGGAAAGGGAGTATTCACGCGTTGTTTTCTTGCCAAGGCGGGGTGGGGATGGTAGGATTGCGGGGATATGAAACTCTTATGGAACACCATGCTGGCGGCAACGCTGGCCATGACAACGGCACAGGCGAGCCCTGTGGCGGTCGGCAACATGCAGGAACCGCAGCCCGGCAAGGCGGCAGACTTTGCATTCGGCGGGGAGCAGAACCGCGAGTTCATGCTGGACGGCAAGCCCTTCCAGATACGCGCGGGAGAGATGCACCCGCAGCGCATCCCACGCCAATACTGGAAGCAGCGCCTGCAGGCGGCCAAGGCCATGGGCCTGAACGCCATCTCGTTCTACGTGTTTTGGAACGGGCTGGAGACGCCCGACCACAAGTGGGACTTCTCCGGCAGCAACGATATTGCAGCGTTTATCGACATGTGCGGCCAGGAGGGGCTGTGGGTGCTGTTCCGCCCGGGTCCCTTTGTGTGCGGCGAGTGGGATTTGGGCGGCATGCCGACCTATCTGCTGAAGGCGGACGAGACGAAGCTGCGCTGCACGGCGAACGAGGAGTTCATGGCGGCTCAGAAAATCTATATGGAGAAGATGGCCGATATAGCCATACCGCGCCTGGCCAAGAACGGCGGCCCCATTCTCATGGTGCAGCTGGAGAACGAGTACGGCAGCTACCGCACCGGCCATGAGGAGCACCAGTACATGGAGTGGTTCAAGGATTTCTGGACCAAGAAGGGCGCGGAGGACCTGTTCGTGTCGGAAGGCGCATCCCAGGCGCAGCTGCAGTACACGCCCAAGGGCGTGGCGCTGGGGCTGAACCCCGGTGAGAACGACGGTGCGTTCGACCGCGCGTGGCAGTTCAACCCGGAGGTGCCCGCATTCTCCGCCGAGACCTACCCCGGCTGGATCCGCCACTGGGGAGAGGGCAACTGGGCGCCCGCACGCGGTGTGCTCAACTCCGTGAAGTGGTTCATGCAGAAGGGGTACTCCTTCAACATGTTCCTGGTGCACGGCGGCACCAATTTCGGTCTCACCGCCGGCTCCAACACCAATCCCTTCAACGGCACCGCCTTCCAGCCGGACCTCACCAGCTACGACTACGGCTCCCCCGTGGGCGAGCACGGAAACCTCACCAAGGAATACTTCGAGTACCGCGATATCATCCATGGCTTTATGCCGCAGGGCACCAAGCTGCCGGAGCCGCCCGCCGTGCCGGAGAGCATCGACATCCCGGAGTTCACCCCCAATGCGATTGCCCCGCTCGCCGAGCTCTTTAAGCCGCTGAAAGATGCCAAGGAGTCCCTGCCCACGCTGGAATCCATCGGCCAGAACCAGGGGCTCGCCCACTACAGCGTCTCCGTGCCGGCTGGGCCCGCCGCACCCCTCCACCTCACCGCCAACGACTACGCACAGGTGTACCTGGACGGCAAGCCCGTGGGCGTGGTGGACCGCATGAAGGGGCAGAACAGCATCGACCTGCCGGAGCGCCAGAAGCCCGCCACGCTGGAGATTGTGCTGGATACCTTCGGCCACGTCAACTACGGCGCGTTCATTGAGAAGGACCGCAAGGGCGTGATTGGCGAGGTGAAGCTGGGAGACCAGGCGCTCAAGGGCTGGAAGATGGCCCTGCTGCCGCTGGCCGACAACGCCGCACCCCGCCCGCAGAAGGACAAGATCAACGGAGCCTGCACGGGTGGCATCTTCCATGCAAACGTGGAGCTGGACAAGCCGGCGGATACGTTCTTCGACATGAAGGACTGGTCCAAGGGCTATGTGTGGGTGAACGGCCACCTGCTGGGCCGCTACTGGAACCTGGGCCCGCAGGAGCGCCTATACTGCCCCGCCAACTTCCTGCAGAAGGGCAAGAACAGCGTCATCGTGCTGGATACCTTCCTGAACGAGCCCCGCGCCATCCGCGGTTGCAATGAGCGCAACCTCGAAATCCACAAGGAAACCAAGGCGCTGAATAACCAGTGGTGAATTGGATTTACGATTTACAATTTGTAAGTTAGGCGCGCTTCGCGCGCGTGAAACGCCCGCCCCGCTTGGCTTTGAGCCATGCGGGGCGTGGTTTATATTTGGGTGCGACCACGCGAAGTTCAATTTTTTGCAAAATTGTGCTTGACCTACAGTATTGGCAAACCTTACAATCACCAATGCTCGGGAGAAATAGTGCCTGTGCATTGAACAACCAATCAATCAAGACTATGAAGAAAACATACTTCATCACCATGATCACCGCCGCCCTGATGGGCAGCGCGTATGCAAACACCGATTGCACCGCCACTCCGGGGGCCACGCAATCCAGTCTGCCTGATTATGTCTACGGAACCTATGCCGATACAGGCGAAGCATCCGGCGGCTCTGTCGAGGTTCGGGAGGTCTCCGCGCCTGAAGGTTACGAGTACCTATACTATGTATACGGCGGCTATGTGGATGATTCCGGCAATGCGACCGGCAACACCGTGACCATAGCCGGCGGTGAGGTTGATGGATATGTATACGGCGGCTATACGTATTCCGGTCATGCGAACGAGAATGCCGTAACCATAAACGATGGTTATGTTGGTTACAGTGTATATGGCGGCTACACCGAATCGGGAGATGCGTCCAACAATATTGTTGTTATGCGCGGTGGGCAGGTCGAGTACCTTGAAGGCGGTAATACAGACGGATACGGGGAAGTAAACAACAACACTGTTGTTTTGAACGGTGGGCTTGTTGAGGAAAATCTTCATGCCGGTCTCCATTATGGCAACGGAGATGCATGCGACAACACTTCTATCATCACAGGTGGAGAAGTGCAAGGTTGGGCTATGGGTGCATATCGCAAATATGAGGGGGCGGCCAGAGACAACAGCATTCACCTTGTTGGCAGGGGGGCGACGGCTGTCATTAACGGCGAAACCTATACCGGCAGTGCCGAAGGCATTAAACTGGGGTATGTCTACGCAGCATACAGCGATGGCGGCGGCGAGCTGACCGGCAATTCAATCAACATTCACGGCACTGGCACAAGTACCGGGGAGATGGGTTATATGCAGATACTCACCTTCCATCTCGGTGACGGCCTGGCAAGCGCAAACACGCCGATGATTACTGTCACCAACACCGGCTTGGACCTGGAAGGCGTGGAGCTCGGTTTCCACGGCGATGCCGTGACAAACTGGGCAGCCTTCAAGGGCAAGAGCATCACGCTGGTGAGCATGACGAGCGAGACCATCACGGGGTTGGTGCCGCCGACGGATCCCGTGGACATCACGGATGAGGATGGAACGGTGCTGGGTACGGCCACGCTGACGCTTTCCGGCGACCAGACGATGCTCTCCCTGACCGACATCCAGGGCGTGGGGCCCGTACCCACCGCAGGGCCGGATGCGCTGGACGTGGCGCTGGTGAACTCCCTGTGGGCAAGCAGCGCGTATGTGCGCGAGTTCGTGCGTCTCTCCGGGGCGCAGGGGTATGCCCTGAAGGATGGCGACACCGCCGTGTGGGGCGGCGGGTTCGGCACCTTCATGCATGCCACGGGCAACAGGGGCTTCAAGTCTGACGGCGGCGGCTACGGCATCGGCGTGAACCATGCCTTCTCCGCTAACACGCAGGGCGGCCTCAGCTTCGGCCAGGGCTTCGGCTCCTACCACAACAGCGGGGCGGACGGTGCCAAGGTGCACCAGCGCGCCATCCTGGCCGCTGCCACCGCCTCCACCCGCATCACCAAGGACTTCTCCCTGGGCGGCCACCTGGCCTTCGGCAACGTGCGCAACCGCGCGGATTGCCGCCTGGACGGAGAATCCGGCCGCGCCCGCTGGAACGATAACGTGTTCAACCTGGGCGCGCGCGCCGCGTACGACTTCCATGTGACGGAGACCACCGCCGTCACGCCCTTCCTGGAGCTGGATTGGATGAACGGCGCGCATGAGAGCTTCGGCGGCGCATACGGACGCCACTACTCCCACGGCCGCCTGAACGAGCTGCGCATGCCCGTGGGCGTGACGGTGTCCACCAGCGCGGAGGTGGGCTCCACCAAGCTGCTGCCGCAGCTCTCCGTGGCCTACGTGCCCTCCCTGGCGCAGCAGCTGCCGCACGCGGACGTGAGCGGTGAGAACGGCGACTACCGCGTGAAGGGCTACGCCCCTGGCAGGAACGCCTTCATGCTCAACGCGGGCGTGAACGCGGTGTTCTCCGATTCCTGGAGCGCGGGCGCCTTCTACACGCTTGAAACGCGCCGCCACTGCGTGGACCAGAGCGTGAACGCCAGCGTGCGCTACACATTCTAACACGCGCCACACGCTTGTATCTTCCCGCCCCGCTTGGCCCGTGCGCCAGGCGGGGCGGATTGATTGTTTGGCGCAAGCGAAGGTGGTTGGCAAGCGGGCGATTCGGGGCTGTCCATAAAATCGGGCGGTAGGCTGGTTTTTTCGGTACTCCGCCAGATTTTATGGGTGGACATAAATTACCAGGAATAAACGCTCGGAGAGGAGCAAGCGTTGGTGCCCCGAACCACCCCGGCAAGCGGGGTTATGGGGATAGGTTGACATGCGGGGACACCCCACAGGTTGACACCATGTGGCTACGCATAGGAGAACACCGCCCCCTGCCTGCGGCAGCGTG
>R28__coassemble_520_pt1 | contig 15351 bp, 13 predicted proteins | sample R28__metabat2_low_PE_030 | metagenome-assembled genome bin R28 | reverse complement strand
CGGCGCACGGGGAAGTGCGAGTGCATGACGCTGCTGCGGCCGCTTTGGCCGTATGCGGGGTCCACGGGCTTGATGTCCAGGATGCGGGCGTCATGGCCGAGCGTGTAGCGCACGGTGGCGGCAATGACGGCGACAATCTCCGGGGTGATGGCGCTGGCGGCGGTGTCGTAGATACCGGCGGCAAGCGCGGCTACCTGGGCGGGTGTGGGCTCTCCGGCGGCTGCCAGGGCGGGCACGGGGGCCGGTGATGCTGCGGGTGCGAGCGCGGCCTTGGCGGCGTCCGCCTGGGCCTTGCGCCGTGCTTCCAGGCGCTGGGCCACCGCTCCCGATGCCGTGAGAATGAGGCACAGGAAACCGAGGCAGCAGATCACCACGCACATGCCGGTCACCTGGTAGGTGACGGCATCCATTGTGAGTGCGGCTATCGTATGCATTGTTTCAGTAATGTGGATTTTGAGGTTAGAGTGGCATGTTGCCGTGCTTCTTGGCGGGGCGTGTCTCCCGCTTGCTCAGCAGGGTGCGCAGGGTGAGCGCTATCTTGGCGCGGCTCTCCCGCGGGTTGATGATTTCTGTGATCTGGTTGGAAGCGGCGGCGGCGTAGGGGTTGTAGAAGGCCTGCTCGTATTCGGCCTGCAGCTCCTTGCGGCGGGCCTCGCGGGCGGCGGGGTCTTCAATCGCCTTCAGTTCGCGCCCGTAGAGCACGGGAACCGCGCCCTGGGAGCCCATCACGGCAATCTCCGCCGTGGGCCAGGCAAACACGGCATCCGCGCCCAGCCCCTTGCAGCACATCGCAATGTATGCACCGCCGTACGCCTTGCGCAGGATGAGCGTCACCTTCGGCACTGTGGCGGAGGAATACGCGAAAATCATTTTGGCCCCGTGGCGGATGATGCCGCCGCGCTCCTGCTGCTTGCCGGGCAGGAACCCCGGCACGTCCACCAGGTTGAGCAGCGGGATGTTGAAGCAGTCGCAGCAGCGGATGAAGCGCGCCGCCTTGTCGGAGGCATCGATGTCCAGACAACCGGCCTTCACCGCCGGCTGGTTCGCGATGATGCCCACCACCACGCCGCACACGCGCGCAAAGCCCACTATCACGTTGCCCGCAAACCCGGCGTGTACCTCCAGGAAGCTGCCGGCGTCCACCAGGCGTGCAATCACGCGCTGCATGTCCAGCGGCTGGGAGTTGCGCTCCGGGATGATGTCGTTCATGCCCTCGTCCACGGCGATATCCAGCGGGGTATCCAGCGCGTGGGGCGGGTTTTGGGCGTTGTTGGAGGGCAGGTAAGTGAGCAGGCGCTTGGCAATGCCGATGGCCTCCTCGTCGCTGTTGGCTACGAAATGGGCGTTGCCGGAGATGCTGGCGTGGACGTCCGCCGCGCCGATTTCATCCATGGTACACTTCTCGTAGGTGACCTGCTCAATGACCTTGGGCCCGGTGATGTACATGCCGGCGGCACCGCCGCGGCGGATGATGATGAAATCCGTGAGGGCGGGGGAGTATGCCGCGCCGCCCGCGCACGGGCCCAGGATGAGGGAAATCTGCGGCACCACGCCGCTGGCGGCCACGTTGTTGTAAAAGACGTCCGCAAAGCCGGTGAGGGCCTCCACGCCCTCCTGCAGGCGTGCGCCGCCGGAATCGTTCATCTGGATGACCGGCATGCCGGCCTTCAGGGCGTAATTCTGGGCATCGCAAATCTTTTGGGCGTGCATGTAGCCAAGCGAGCCGCCTTGCGCCAGGAAATCCGCGCTCACCGCCGCCACCGGGCGCCCGTCCACCAGGCCGTAGCCGGACACGATGCCGTCGCCGGGTATCTCCTTGCCCTGCATGCCGAAGTTGGTGCAGTGGTGGCGTGTGTGCATGCCGATTTCCGTGAAGGAGCCGGCATCAAAGAGGCAGTCCATGCGCTCGCGGGCAGTCCAGTCGCCGTTGGCGTGGCGCTTGGCAATCTTCTCATCCCCGCCGGACTGCAGCACCTTGCTGCGGCGGTTTTCCAGTTCTTGCAGTAACTTGGGGTCGATTGACATACGGTATCCTCACTCGCACACGTCCCCTGCGGGGCCGTGTCCGCCTACTATACCTCAACACGCGCGGAATGGGAAGAAAAAACATTGCCCGCCACAGGGCAAATTCAAATATATGTTGGAGTACGGGGAAGTTGATGGCGCCAATAGGCTGGCTAGGTTCACGTGTGCCGGCGGGCGTACTGTTCGCACTCGGGGGACATCCATCTGGGGTCGATGGGGGTGCCGTCTGCCAGGTGGCGGCGGATTTCCGAGGACGAGGCGGGGTGCTGCCCCTGCAGGAAGATGGCCCGCACGCCATCGCGTGGAGCGGGAGCGTGGCCGCGGTGGTACACGATGAAGGTGAGCTGCTGCACGAGGTAGTCGTACCGCCCCCAGCGGTGCAGCTCGTCCCACTGGTCGGTGCCGAGCAGCCAGTAGAGCTCGTCTTGCGGGTGGGCGTTCTTCCAGGCCTCCACAATGCGCCAGCTCCAGCTGGGGGGTGGCAGCTGCAAATCCAGTTCCGACACGCTCGCCCATGGCAAATCCCGCGTGGCAAGCTCCAGCAGTGCCAATCGCTCCTCGTTGTTGAACATCAATCGCTTGCCCTGTTTGAAAGGGGATTCTGCGGCGGGCAGGAACACCACCGATTCAAGGCCGCATGCGCGCTGGGCGTCTGCGGCCATTTGGATGTGCCCCTGGTGGATGGGGTCGAAGGAACCGCCGAACAGGCATGTTTTCATGGTCGGCAGGGGGATGCGGGCTGTATTACAGGCCCTCGGTGTCCTTGTAGGGCAGGAAGCAGCCGATGGGCAGCTTCACATACTTGGATTCCGGGGTGAGCCGGCGGTAGTGCTTGATGAAGCTCTCCAGGTTGCCGTAGTTCTGGGCGGTCTTGGGGATGCCCTGCTGGCCGCAGTTCACAAGGATGTTGAAGTGCAGTTCCGCGTGCAGGTGCGCGGTGAACATGCCGTGGTTGTTGCCCAGGGTGCCGATTTGATCACCGCGCTTCACCAGCTGCCCCACTTTCACGTCAATGCGGTCCAGGTGCGCGTAAAGCGTCTGGCAGCACAGCACCTTGCGGGTGGTGGGTTCGCGGAAGGCGTGGCGCACAATCACCACCTTGCCCCAGCGCCCGCGGGCATCGGATGCATAGGTGACCAGGCCGTGCCCGATGGTGTAGACGGGATCTCCGAGGTCGGTGTTGCCGCCGCCCTCGCCGTTCCAGTCCTCGCCGAGGTGGCGGGGCGTGGCGAGACGGAGGCCGCGTGACTTGTAGTATCCGGCGCCATTGGGTTTGCCCACGGGGTAGTCGAACCCGTCGGCCAGTGGCGTGTAGGCCCACTTCATGTCAGGCGTCACGCGGGCGTACTGGACCGCCTCCGCCCGGCACCAGCAGAAGGCGAACAGGCAGGCGAACAGCAGCATCAGGTGTCTTGCGGCACGTTGCATGTGCTTACCTTAACACATCCGCCGCATCCGCGCAAGCGGCAATCATGGCATGACGGGTGCGCTCTTGCGCTACGGTCATTTACGATTTGGAAAGCTCGCGCGCCCAGAGGGTGCGGGGAGAAGTCTGGGTGAGCCGGCGGTGGCTGTGGCGGTAGGTGTTCCCGCGCGAACGGCGGCGGTAGGTGAGAAACAGGTTCGCCAGATCCTCAAGCGTGCGCTGCAGGCGTTCGGAAAGGCTCGGCCCCAGCGGGTGGCGGCGGTAGCGGTTCTTTCCACGGAAGCGCAGACGGCGGGTGCGCGTGTTTTTCAGGTCCTGCAGGATATCCAAATTCCTTCTTCGGGTGTTCATGGTAATCATAGGGGTTGGGAATACCCTACACGAACGCGGGTGTGCTGTCAACACAAAAAATCCGCGCCGCATGCGGACATGCGGCGCGGGAAAAGGGAAAAGCAAGTGCAGTTACTTGGCCAGGCCGGGCTTCTTGGCGCGGCGCACGGAACCGAAGCGCTTCTGGAACTTGTCGATGCGGCCTTCCGTATCCACGAACTGGTTCTTGCCGGTGAAGAACGGGTGGGAATCGGAGGTGATACCGCAGGAGATGAGGTAGTGCTCAACGCCGTCGATGACCTCGGTCTTGTCGGAGGTGGCGGTGGAGCGGGAGATGAAGCGGCGGCCCGTGGTGATGTCCACGAACACAACAGGATTGTACTTGGGATGGATTTCTGCTTTCATAACGATGGTGGCTGCGTTTCCATCGCAGCGCGCCGCGCATTATACGCGCGCCCCCTCCTTTGTCAAGGCGGAATTTTAACTTTTTGACATGCCGCCACCCGGCAGGGTATAATGCCCGCCGTACACCATGACCGTTACCAAAGACACCCCGCAGGCCCAGCTGCAGCAGCTGAGCGACGCCGTTATCAAGCGCGAGTTCCTCAAGAGCACGCCGCTCAACCTGGGCAAGTTCCTGCGCTATGTAGTGCTGTACCTGCTGTTTCCCGGCATGGTGTTTGGTTTTTCTGCCGGGATAGCGCTCACCGTGGCGTTCAGCTTGGCGCTGGTGGGCATTTTGGTGTGGGGAGATGCGTCGGATGCCTCCGCGGCCATCTACAGTTGGCTGGCGGCGGGTCTGGTTGTGGTGGTGCTGGTCAACATTGTGGTGATTCGTGCCGGCTGGCGTGAATGCCGCCGCCGCGCCGCCTTCCGCCCCGCCAAGTCCGGGCTCAAGCACGCCGTGGATATGCCTGCCGAATACGCTCCGCACTGGCATGAGAAAGACGGGTTCCACATCACGGAGATGACGTTCCGCGCGCCCGCGCGGGGGATTTACGCCATTTTGGTGACCATCAAGGATTATGATGGCCGCCAGCTCATCACGGGCGGCAAGACCGGCACCTGCACCGTGCAGGCGGAGGGCAAGCCCGGAGCCACCTTCCACGCCATGGTGCTCTACCGCCTGGAGGCGGGCATGCACGAACTCAGCTGGGCCATGCCCGCACGCGGGCTGCCGGCTCCCTCCATGTCCATCACCCAATTGAACGAGGTTTGACCCTTTTTTGATTTTTTTTCAAAAAAAATCAAAAAAATTAGGCACGGGGAAAAATTCGTGCTTATAGGGTAGTGAGGATGGTTGCATGCAGTGCATGCTTTCCATCCGCAGAGAAATCATCTATCATTATCCTGAAGCCTATGGAGCAGACCCAGCACAGCAGCGCCCGCGAACCCGGTACCGACTGGGCGGCCTGGCTGCAGCACCATGGCGGCAAGCTCTACTATTTTGCCGTCCATTGGAACGCGGAGGACCCGGAGGACGCCCTCCAGCATGCCGTGGTGAAAACCGCCCGCGCCGTTGCGGAGGGCCGCTGCGAGGCGGACGACACCGCCATCCTGCGCTATGCGTACACCACGCTGCGCCACTATCTCAACCGCGCGCGCCTGAAGGGGATGCATCGGCGTGTGGGCGAGAGCGCGTGGGGGCAGGGCATGTGCCTGCTGCAATCGGACGAGGCGACCACGGAGGAATGCCGCAAGGTGGAAGCCGCCCTGCGCCGGTTGCCGCCGGAGGAGGCGGAAATCGTGGTGCTTCATGTGTGGGAGGACATGACCTTCCTGGAAATCGCGGAGCTGCTGGAGATTAACCGCAACACGGTTGCCTCCCGCTACCGCAGGGCCCTCACGGGTATTCGAGAACTCTTAGACCACTTCGCAGAATGAAAGGAATAGCCACACCACCCGGATTGAACGAGCGCCTGCTGCATGCCATTCAGCAGGAGATTCGCCCGTTGGAGCAGCGGCAGGCGGAGACGGAGCAGTACTTGCACTGCTTCCGCATCGCCCCGCTCCCGCTGGGTACGCAAACCCGCATCTTGGCCGCGCTGCACACCCGCAGGGCGCGTACCTACCGGCGCCTGCTGGCGGCGGTGTGCGCAGCGGTTGTGTTGATGCTGTGCGTGCTGCTGTACCCCGTTGGGGACCAGCCGCCCGTCATGGAATATCTGCCGGAGCAGCAGCCCGCCTACACCGTGCATGATGCCGCCGACCGCTCGTCGTTCAGCATCAAGGCTCCCGTTGTATTTGTAGCAGACGAAGTATTGTAGCATGAAAACGAGTATATACAGACTGGTGATGATACTCCTGTTCGTGGCAGGACTCGCCCTGCGCGCCGCGGCGGCGGAGACCCCCGGCAGCGTGGTGCTCGGCATTGTGCCGCAGGAGCAGGAGAACCACCTCGTGGTGCGCCAGGTGGCAGAGGATACCCCTGCCGCCGGTGCGGACATTCGCCCCGGTGATGTCCTGCTCTCCGTGGGGGGACACGGCATCGCCACGCAGGAGGACCTGCGGGAGACCCTGCGGCAGATGCGTGCAGGCAAGCCTACGGAGCTGCGCGTGCTGCGCGGCGGGGAGGAAATCACCGTTACGCTTACCCCGGCCCTGCGCGCCTCCGCCCTGGCCGCGGCCCAGTTTGGCAGAGAATCCGCCGAGATTGCACGCCGCCTGCGCCCGCTCAAGAACGATGCCCGCGCCGCACTGGCCGTCATGGGCGATAAGCCGGACCCCGCCGCTTTGAAGAATTCCCTGCGCACCATGCAGCATATGGTGGAGGAGAACGCGCCCGTGTGCGGCGTGGGTGTGCTGCGGCTGGAGGATGCACGGGGAAGCCTGGAGGTGAGCGAGGAACATGGCCGCCTGATGCTGGACGTCCTGGACACGGACGGCGTGAGCCTGGGCCGCTGCGCCATCGACACCGCGGAGCAGTGCCGTGCACTGCCGCCGGAGGTGCTGGCGCGCTGCCGCTCCATGGTCAACGTGGAGCATTACAGCCGCGCGGAGCGCAGCGGTATTCAGGCCGCGGACACCATGCTGAGCATCAACGGCACCAGCGTGACCGACGATGCCACGCTGAAAGAACTGCTCGACACGGCACCGGACGGCGCGCTGGTGGAGGTGGAGCGCATCGACCACACCGAGGTGCTGGAGCTCGCCCCGCGGGAGTACAATGCACCCGTGCGCGAGCTCAAGGTGGACTGGGATGAGGTAGAAGCCGAGGAGGAAGAGCGCGACGACGCCCGCAACGCCCTGCTTTGGGAACTCTCCCGCGAACAACCCGACAACGCTGCCGTGATGCGCGCCTGGCGCAGCCTGCGCCCCAACGGGCTTATCGCCCTGACGGACGGGCACGGCAGCGTCTACCTGTACCGCGACAACGGGGCGGTCACCATCAAGGAATGCGGTCACCTCTCGCCCACCAAGACCTACCGCTCCACCCGCCCCCTGCCGGAGGGGCTTCGCCTCCGCCTGCTGGATTTCCGAAACTAAAAAACATCTTACAAAATGAAAACATACCTTATCCCCCTTATGCTGGGCTGCACGCTGCTGCACGCGCAAGAGATGCCGCAGCAAGTCCGCCACGACCTTTCCGAGCACCGCGGCCTGCTTTTCGCCGCCCGCGTTCACGCCATGCAGGGACAGCTCGGCTCCGCGTTCAGCACGGAGGACTTCCTCAAACAGCTGGAAGCCGCCCTGCAGAAGAAAGTCATCTCCCAGCCCGCGTCTCTTGCGGAAGCCCTGGCCGCCAGCCTGCGCGAGGACGGCCTGGAGGCACGCGATTTCGACACTGCCCTCATCATGGAGCACCTCCACAAGATGCTCGCGGAGCTGCCCAAGATGAAGGATGGCGCCTTGGAGAAGCAGCTCATGGAGCAGCGGGAAAAACTGGACAAACAGGTCATCCCCGTGCTCCAGGCTCGCGAGGCCGCCAAGGAGAAGCGCGTGCTGGAGCTCAACGCCAAGCGTCCCGGCGTCACCACCCTCCCCAACGGCATCCAGATGGAGGTGCAGCCCGGCAGCGGCAGCATCCGCGGCGTCAACCGCATCATGATTGAAGTGGGTATCTCCGAACCCGAGCGCACCACCACCCAATGCAGCGTGGACGACTTGCCGGAGGCCGTGCGGCGCATGCTCGACAAGGTGCCCGCCGGCAGCGCCTGGACCTTCTGGATTCCCGCCGAGGTCACGGACGCCATTGCCAACGAGGGCGTGGAAAGCCAGGAGGAAAAGCAGGGCAGGGAGGAGCTGTTGGATCAGCTTGCGGGCGGCACGCGCCGCATGTCCCTGAACGCCAACTTGAATCAACTCGAAAAGCAGCACGAGGCGGATAACGCCTTCCCCGTGTCGCGCACGCAGCTGCAGAAAATCACCGTGTGGCAGGATGCCGCCAACGCGCCCATCCGCCCGTTCTCCCATCCCACCCAAACGCAAAGCCGCTCATGAAAGCACGCCACATCATCCTGCTCTCCCTCGCCGCCCTGCCTCTGTCGGCCGTTGAGGAAGCTGACGGCAACACCCATTCGTTCCACGCCCTGAATCGCGGCATGTCGCAGTGGCAGATGGAAACCATGGATGCCGATGCCGCCATGCGCTGGCTCGGCTTGCCTTCGTTTAACGGTGAAATCCTGCCCGCCACCAGGGAGCGCCTCAAGCAGGTCTGGAACTCCGGCAAGGGATACAGCGACCGCCTGGATGCCCTGCACGCCTGGATGAAGGAGCTGGAGAAGGACCCCAACAGCACGGATGCACAGGTGTTCCTGGCCTGGCATGCGGCACACGCGTGGTTCGCCAGCCACGGTGAGCCGGAGCACCGCCTGTTCATGGCGCATATCCGCCACACCTTCAGCTCCCCCAAGCCCGCGGATTGCCGCCACCTGATGAATCTGCTCTATCAGGTCAACATGGCGGAGAGCATGTCGCAGACCGGATGCAATTGCGATGATTTCATCTCCATCGCCGATGCCATTAACGACACCAACCCCTGGCTGCTGGAACCCCTCTACGTTATGCACGAGATCGGCGCCTCCCGCATGGACGACTACAACCGCCTGTGGCGCGACCCCGTGGCGTACGCGCCGCAGTTTGTCAACAGCCGCCGCAAATACGCGAGCGACGCGCTGCGCCTGCTGCTCAACGATACCGCCTTCCTGCACCGCAACGCCAAGGGCGAGGGCCTGCGCCGCTGGCGATACACCTGGGGTAAGGACCTGCCGCTTGCCGTCGATGCCGCCATGGACTACATCGATGCCCGCCACAACGGCGATATCGCCTCCCCAACGGAAGTGCACGCGCACATTCGCCATCTCACCTCCGACCTCTCGCCGGACATGCTCGGCTTTGTTCCCCGCAGCATCCTGGCTGCCGCCCCCGCCGCCAATGCCTGGAAGCCGCTCTGGGATGAGAGGGCGTCCCTGTACGAGATGCCGGACACCACTGCCATCAACCTGCCGGGCTGGAATCTGAAGCTGCTCAGCAGGGAGGGACGTTCCCCCGCGGAGGTGCTGGCGGCGGACACCGCCCGGCTGGATGAGCTGCTGCAGAAGGCGGCGGGTGAGAAGACGCTGCCCGCCATGCTGGCGTTCTCTCTGATTGAGGATGACCTGGCGCTGCCGGATGAGACGCGCCGCAGCTGGATGAACGTGGACGGGTACGACACCTTCAAGGCCGTGTTTGATATTGAGGTGACGCCGCATTTCGTGGATGTGCTTATTGATGAGAAGGGCCCGCACTTCTCCAAAGACGATGAGGCTCTCAAGGCGTCCTGCCGCGAGCTCAACCTCACGCTGCACCGCTGCATCGTGGCGCTCGCACTCATGGAGCAGCAGGGGCAGAGGGAAGACATGCAGAAGGGATGCGATGCCCTGGCCAAGCTGCTCAACCGCAGCAAGGCCTGGCCGCTCGTCTTCAACGAGTACGGCCTGCGCGGCATCAGCCCGCTCGCGCTCACGGAACTGGTGGCCCGCTGCAACGGAAATCACGCCCTGCTCAAGGGATTCACCGAGCTTACCAGCACCTCCATCACCTTCACCGCTGCCGAGCACGACGGCAACGGCAAGCCTTCCGCCAAGGTGCTCGCCCAATACATGCACGACATGCTGGTGCTGCGGCGCGACATCCGGTGCAGCGCGCAGGAGCGCGCCAGCGTGGCCGCGCGCTGGATGGAGCGCGCCAAGGGGCAGGAGAAGAATGTTCGCGATTCCATGGCGCAGTACTGCTTCACCTGGGGCGCGCCGGAGGAGTTGCTCAAGGACATCCCGGCGGATCCGGCGGAATACTCCGGGGCCTACGCGCTGCGCGGCTGCTGCCTGTACCGCTACGCCGCGGAGCGCGGCGACCGCGCCGCCGCCGAGAAAATCATCCGCGGCATGACGTCCGACCCGCAGTACTACGGCTACCCCGCCACGCGTCTGGCTTGTGCCATGCACGCGCGCGCCCAAGGCCGCACCGCCGAGGCCCGCCGGTTCGAGAAGGATGCCCTCATCCTCGCCATTGCGGAGCAGCACTACTCGAACGCCTGGTGCCTCTGGCAGGCCAATTTCTCCTACCTGCTGCACGGTCCCGTGGCGGATGCCGTGAAATACCAGCACCTGCGCCGCTATGGCATCCTCCGCGATTTCATGCGGCAGGCTGTGCCATCCCTTCTGGAGCAGGGAAACTTTGAGACCGCATCCTTCGTGGCGGAAGAGCTTATAAACCTCAGCCTGCGCGATGCCACGCCCAACAACTCCTGCGGCACCCAGCTGCAAATCGTTTGCTGGCGCGCCATGGCGGATATCGGCCACGCGCTGCACCTCTACCAGGTGGGCGATGCCGCTACCGCCGACAAACTGATGGATGCCGCGCTGCCGCTGCTGGTGTGCGATGCGGAAACAGCCCGCCGCGTGATTCCCGTGGTGCTGGGTTGCAAGGGGATGGACACGGTCCGCAAGGACTCTTTCAAGGGTACGCTGGCCGCCGCCGCGCAGAAGTCCAAGCTGCCCGGCGGCGAGGAGGCGGCCGCCATGCTGAAGGAGTCACATTTCCCCGCTGTGGAGCCCGCAAGGGAGCCGGATGGCATGAACGCCCTCGCCGCGCACGACCTCTCGTTCGAGTCGCCCTCCTACACTTGGCACTTGAAAGACAGCCGGGGAAAAATCACCGAGGTGAAGGGCAGCATCGTCTACGCCTCGTACGAGATTGACACGGCCTCCTCCTGGGTGCACATCCGTCTGGAGAGCGGGCGCGATATCGATGTCTACCTCACCGACGTTGCCAAGGACGACCTCAAGAACCTCCTGGATTGGAGGGATCGCAACAAGATCGAGCTGCTCCACCTCAGCGACCTGTCGCCGACCGAAGCCGTTGTGCATGATGCCTTCGGCCCCGTTAACGCCAAGATATGCCGCCTGTACTCGGACTCCGACAAGCCCACGCCGGAGAACACGTGGGTGGACTTGCTGCGCCCCTACGGCGAGCGCTTGGTGGTACGCGTGGTCAACCTCTCCAAGGAGGAACAGGCGGACATCATGAAGCGCCCCATTGAGAGGGACGAGCATCCCAAGCTGCGCGCATTCGAATCGCTCGGCGAGGCCATGGCGTATGCGGATGCCAACAAGTGCTCGCTGCGCGCGTGTTTCCTCGGCGAGCGCGGCGGGGAAATCGACCGCCGATTCCAGGCCGAGGTTTGTGGCAATCCCAACATGGTGCGCCAGTGGAACCGCGGGTTCGTGACCGTGCTGTGCTACTGTGACAAGGCCGGCAACTGGTCGGAGGCCGCAGAGGGCGTGTTCTCCATGGCGCGAGAGTCGCTCACGCAGTTCCTGCCGCCGGATTCCAAGCAGCGCGCAGACTTCCTCACGGGCGGGGGCACCATTGAGATCCCCTTCGACCAGCGCACGGGCAACCTCAATCAACCCAAGGGCGTCAAGCTCGGCGTCAACGTCAAGCCCGGTCTCTTCGGAGGCGGCACCGCCTCCGCTGATGATGTGGCCGCCATGTCCGCCGCTATCCAGAAGGGAGATGCGGAGACGCTGCGCCGCCTGGTGAAGGCCAATCCCGCGCTGCTGCACCAGCCTTGCGGGCGGCAGAAGGCATCCTCCCCGCTCTTTGATGCGGTGATGGAAGGCAAGCCCGCCTTGGTTCAGGTGCTGCTGGAGGAGGGGGCAGATCCGTGCGAGGTGGACAAGCACGGTTTCCCCGTCCTCGGCATCGCCTGCCTGCACGGCAATGCGGATAGCGTTCGCATCCTGCTGGAAAAGGGGGCCGACCCCAACCAGTTGCCCATGATGCAGAGCTTTTCGCGGGAGAGTCCCATCAACAACGCTCTCGGCAGGCCCGCCATCATCAAGCTGCTGGTGGACCACGGTGCCAAGCCCACCGCAGAGGATTTGTTCAACGTGCTCCAACGCACCAAGGACAATTTCGAGGCTCCCGATTACATCATGGAGAAGTGCGGTGCCCAGATTGACCTCAATGCCAAATGCATTTTCGGTCTCGCTACCATGCTCCAGCAGATGACCCAGGGCAGGGAGGCGGATAAGGTGGAGTGGCTGCTGGCACATGGTGCCAATGCCAAGGCGCTCGACAAGGATATACAGGGGCTGGAGGTGCCGCTCTTCTTTGCCGTGTGCGAAAAGGATGATGCCAACGACCCCAAGAGCGTGCAGATCCTGGAGAGCTTCCTGAAGCACGGCGCGGATGCCAATGCGGTCTGCATGACGCCCGGCGGCAAGATTCCCCTGCTGGCCAAGTGCATCAACGCTGATATGTACGACCACGCGCTGGTGTTGTTGAAGTACGGTGCCAAGGCGGATGTGCCGGATTCCGGTGGCCGCCCCGTCCTGTACACGCTGGCGGAGCGTTCCGCCTGCCCGCAAAACGCCGGGAGGCAGGACAAGATTCTCCAGGTGGCGGATGCCCTTTTGAAGAACGGCGCCAAGCCCGCGCCCCTCAAGCAGTGGGTAGGGGAAGCCGCCGACGGCAAGCCACGGGCTTCCTCAGAGTTCCTAAAATGGATTGGTGAGCATTGACAAAAAACGGGCCGCACGCCATATGCGTGCGGCCCGTTTCTTAATCTTAATCCCAATGGTCATTCGTCCGCGCCGTCCTCCGGGGTGAGCAGGGGAATCAGCTCCTCCGGGGTGAGCTTTTGGGTGGAGTGGTCCGCGAGGAATTTCAGCTCCATCTGGGGGAATTCGGTACCGATGATGAGGGCGTAGGTGGCGCCCATCTTCTCGGCCTGCTTGAGGCGGTTGTTGAACTTGGTGGGGGAGAGCGGCAGGTCCACGCGCACGCCCGCATCACGCAGGGCGGATGACAGGGCCAGCATCTGCGCGCGCATCTCCGGCGCAGCCAGCACCATGCACACATCGCAGGATTGCGGCTGCACCGCAGCATCCCGCAGCGCCTTGGCCGCCGGGCATGCCTCGATCAGGTGTGCAATCACGGCGTCGCCCATGGCGAAACCCGTGGCGGGCATGTCCACCGCGCCGTTGGAAAGGGTGCCCACGAGGCCGTTGTAGCGGCCGCCGCCGGCCACGGCGCGCAGGGTGTGCCCCTTGTCGAAAATCTCAAACACCAGACCGGTGTAGTACGCCAGGCCGCGCACCACGGAGAGGTCAAGCTGCACGTATTCCTCCAAACCGCGCGCACGCAGCTCCTCCAGCACCGTATCGTAGCGCGGGGAGCAGCCGGCGGGCGGGTTGGCGATGAAATCCACCAGTTCCTGCCGCTGCATGCCGAAGGCGTCTAGCTTCTCCTGGCAGTACTCGGGGCGGTCGCGCTCAAACTTGTCCACCACGGCCAGGAAATCGCCCACGCGGTCCTCCGGTACGCCGTGCTCCGCCGCGTATCTCAGCCACACCTCGCGGTCGGATACGCGCACCACAAAGTCGTCTGCCGTGAACCCGAACTCGCGCATGCAGTCGATGGCCAGCGAGATGAGCTCGGCGTCCGAGCCCTCGCCCTCCTCGCCAAGGATGTCGGCGTTGAACTGCACGAACTCGCGCAGGCGGCCCTTCTGCGGCTTCTCGTAGCGGAAGCAGGAGCCGATTTCAAACCACTTGAGGGGCTTGGGGTATTCGCGCTGGTAGGCGGCGGCTATGCGGCCGAGCGAAGCCGTGAGCTCCGGGCGCACGGTGATGTCGCGCTCGCCCTGGTCGGTGAAGCGGAAGAGCTGGGTGGGCAGCTCGCCGCCGCTCTTCTTCAGGTACAGGTCCGTAGCCTCGATGGTGGGCGCTTCCCATTCCACGAATCCGTAGCGGTGCGCCACCCGCCTCCACGTGTTGAAGAGGTAGTTGCGGAGGGCACATTCCTGCGGCGCAAAGTCGCGGAATCCCGGCAGCGGTTGAAAGCGTGCATCTGGCATGCGCGCATTATACTATCTTCGCCGCAGTAATCAAGACATTTGGGCTCACATCCTCTTCTTGCGGATGGTGGCGCGGGCGGTGGTGGCGTCCTCCAGCCACTTCTGCACGGCGGCTTTGTCCTGGATTTCCAAAAGGTAGATGAGGTGGTGCAAATCCGCCACGCAATCCTGCAGGGTGGAGCGGATGGCGGAGTCGTTTTCCCAGAGGATGTCTGCCCACATGGCGGCGGGGCCGGAGCACACGCGCGTGGTGTCGCGGAAGCCGCTGGCGGCCAGGCGCTGCAGGTTGCCGCGCGGCACCTCGCCCGCCATGGCGGTGCGGGCGCAGAGCCCTGCCAAAATGTGCGGCACATGGGAGATGCGCGCCACCGCCTGGTCGTGGTGCACAGGCTCCAGACGGTAGGTGCTGCAGCCGATTTCCTGCCAGAAGGACTCCAGGCGCATGACCTGCTCGGCATCCACTCCGTGCGGGTTGGTGATGGCCACGGTGGCACCCAGCAGCAGGTCCTCCTGCGCGTTCTCAATGCCCGTGAACTCCGTTCCCGCCATGGGGTGGGAGCCGATGAAGCAGTGGCCGCGCTCCGTGAGCCACGCGCCCGTGGTGCGGTGCACGTAGGCTTTCACGGAGCCGATGTCCGTGACGATGGTGTCCTTGCCGAGGGCGGGGAGCATGCGTTCCGCCAGCTCCTGGAAGGCGGCGATGGGGGTGGCGAGAATGACCAGCTCCGCGCCGCGCACGGCCTCCTGCACATCCGTGTAGGTATGCTGGGTGAAGCCGTTGTCTCGGGCATATTGCAGCGTAGCCTCGCGCCGCGCCCAAATGCGCACGGTTGTGCCCGGCAGGGCGTTGCGCGCCGCCAGGGCGATGGAGCCGCCCAGCAGGCCGCAGCCCAAGAGTGTAACGGTTGTGATAGGCATTCGCGTATCCCAAATAGTACCTAGTAAATCCCAGGTGCTTTACGGCACGTAGAAATGGTAGTCGGTGCCGCGCACCTTGAGCTCCTTGCCGCTGGGGTAGGGATTGCCGTTCTTGTCAATCACGCGGATGGTCTTGCTGGGGTCCAGCGGGTTGTACACGCGGGTGGGGTCGCCCTCCACGCGCATGGCGGTGGGGATGTGGCCATCCTTGTTGGTGATTTTCTTGGGGGCTTCCGGTGTGATGGCGGGCGGCGGGGTGACGCCGCTGTCCGATGTGGTGATGCCCTTGGAAGTGGGGGCGGGCTTGGGT
>R28__coassemble_512_pt1 | contig 15571 bp, 15 predicted proteins | sample R28__metabat2_low_PE_030 | metagenome-assembled genome bin R28 | reverse complement strand
GGCAACGGTTTTTGCCGGTGGCTGTTGTTGCGGGGGGGCGGCGGGCGCGGGCTGGGCGGGCTGCGGGGCACGCTCCATGAGCTGGCCCACGGCGGGCGGGGCCATCCAGTCGGGGAACTCCGCCTTCAGGGAATCGCTGTAGGGCTTGGCCTCCCCCTCCTTGCCGCACTTGAGCAGGGCGCAGGAGATTTTGTAGAGGGCGAGCGGCTTGAGCTCCTTGTCGCTCACCACATTGGCGGTGCGGCCGTAGTACTTGGCGGCCTCCGCATACTGCCCCTCGGAGTAGTACGCATCACCCATGGTGAGGAAGAGGGAGGACTTGATGGGGCCGTCTATGCCCAGCGCTATGGCTTCCTCACACACCTTCTTGGCCTCGTCCGTGCGGTACAGCGCCACCAGCAGCTGCGCCTCGTCCCCCATGCCCTCCGCCTTGCGGTACGGCTGCTTTTCCATGGTGACGTAGAACTGCGCGGCCTCTAAGCCGGCCTGGTACTGGCGCAGCTCCAGGCGGGTCTTGGCCAGGGTTTTCCAGACGATGGGCTCCACCTTGGGGCGCTCGTACTGCTTGCCGTCAGCGGCGGTGTACTTCTCCCTGGGCTCGCGCAGGAGGGCATCCGTGAGGAAGGTGTGGGCGTCCGGGTAGTTGTGGGCCTGGAAGCATGCCCAGCCGCACCAGCGCAGGATGGCGGGCGGCAGCCCCTCGTAGGTGGAGGCATTGTTCCTCTTGAGCTCCAGCAGGGCCTGGCGCAGGTTTTCCGTGTCCTTCATCTTGAAGTAGCACTGCACCATGCGCAGGTCCACCAGGGAGGCGTACTGCTCGGCGTTCATGGTGCGGGCCTCGCGGAAGTGTGGCACGGCCTTGGCGGGGTCGTTCTCGTAGAGGGCGCAGGCGATGTTGTAGTGTGCCTCGGCAATGGCGGCGGGCTTGTCGTGGCCGCCGCGCTTCACCAACTCGGCGTAGTAGTTGATGAGCCCCTCGTAGTACTTCACCATGCGGGTGGTGTTCTCCTTGCTGCAAGCCTGGGCGGCCTTCTGGTAGCAAACGGCGCAAGCCTCCGACTGCGGGAACTCCGCAATCACGCGGTCGAAATCCGCAAGGGCCTTGGCCAGGCGGTGGGTCTTGGCGTAGTGGGCGCCGCGCAGCGCCAAGGCATCCGGCACGCGGGCATCCTGCGGGTAGGTGGCTATGAAATGGTCCAGGGAGGGCAGCGGGTCGTAGTTGTCGCCCTGGGCGGCGGTCCAGGCCTTCTTGTACTCGGTGTCGGCGCGCAGGGCCTCCGGCAGCTGGTCCATGTTGAGGGCATCGAACTGGCGGGCGGCGGCGTTGGCGTCAAAGAGCATCAGGCGGTCCGCATACATGAGGCGCACCAGGTCCACGCAGGGCAAATCCGCGGTGGGGCTTTCCGCCACGGCGTATGTGCCGAGGTATTTTTCCGCGAGGTGGAAGAAGTTGGTGCCCTGGAGCTGCTGGGCGCAGATGATGCGGCGGTATCCGGCATCCGCGGCCAATGCGGTGCGCGGCTGGGCCTTCTCCGCAGCGGCGAACCAGTCCACCGCCTTGCTGTACTGCTTGGTCTCCAGGCAGGACTGGCCCACGATGACATCTCGGCGGGCCTCCTTGGCGGCGTCCTCCAGCGGGGCGGAGGCGGCTTCCGCGAGCTGCACGACCTCAGCGTACTTGTGTTGCTTGAAGAGGGAGAGGATGCGCTCCATCTGCGCTTCAGCGGCATACTTGGCCATGCCGGGCATGCGGGTGAGCTTGGCGTAGAGCTGCTGGGATTCCTCGTTGTGGCCGAGGCGCGCGGCCAGGCGCGCGGCCTGCAGCGTGGCCTTGCCCGCTATCTCCGCATCCAGCTCCGTCATGTTGAGCAGGTTGCGGAACTGGGCATACGCCGCCGCATCATCGCCATCCTCCACCTTCATCTGTGCAATGGCAAACACGGCAGACTGGCGCAGCAGCGGTTTCACCCCCTTGAGCACCTGCAGGCTGTGGAAGGTTTCCTCTGCGTCCTTGCGGCGGCCGAGCTGCATCTGCACGTTGCCGCAGCGGTACATGGAATCATGCCGCAACTCCGGGCGCTGCGTCTCGCGCGCGGCAATGCGGTAGAAGCCCAGGGCCTTGTCCCACATCTGGCGGGAGTACGCCTGCGTGGCCAGCTTGTAGGCGGCAGCCGCGGCGTACTCGCCGTGCGTGGTATTGGCCAGCGTGCCCAACTTCTCGTTGGATGCCGCCAGGTCGCCCGCCTCCGCCAGGCAGAGAGCCTGGTAGTACAAGGCCTTCTGGCGCTGCGGGGATGAGGGGAAGCGCCGCTGGTAGTCCGCAAACAGCTCCGCCGCACGCCGCATGGACAGCGTCTTGTCCGTGGGGTCGGTGGCGTGGCGCGCCTGGGAGTAGAGCTGCTCCGCGATGGCGAGAGCATCCGCCTGCGCCGCAACGGAAAGCGGCGCGTCCGACTGGGCGGCCAGGGGCGCCGCGAGCGCGGCGCATACCAGGGTAAGGGGAAGGGCTTGCTTCATGATGAATGGGGAAAGGGGTTATTTGGATTTCTGTTCCTCCGGCATCTTGCTGGAGAACGATACGTTCCACACGCCGGCCTGGGTGCAGGTGGTGATGACATCCGCCATCTTCTGCCACGGCATGCCGGCATCCCCGCGGAGGCGGACCGGCACATTCTCGTTCACCTTCACCATGCGCTGCAGCATGTGCAGCAGGGCGTCGCGGGTGAACACCTCGCGGTCGATGGTGATGATGAGCTCGCCGTTCTCCTCGCGGGCGTTGATGATGATTTCATCAATGGCGCGGGAGGTTTCCTCGGAGGTCTTGGGCGCGGTGGGCACCTTCACCTTGAGGTCCTGCTCGTTGAGGATGATTTTCTGGGTGACGACAAAGAAGATGAGCAGCAGGAACACCACATCCAGCAGCGGTGCGAGCTGGAAGCCGACGGGTTCCGGAATCTTGCTGTTGAGCTTCATGGCGGCGCGGGTTATTCGTCCTCCTCCATCACCTCCTTGCCGCGACCGAGGCGGTAGGTGTTGCCGAGGCGGCGCTCATGGTCCATCTGCACGGAAATCACCGTGAGGATGTGCGTGATGGCCACCTCCATGTCCGTGATGTGCTTCTGGATGCGGCTGCGGAAGAAAACGTACGCGGCCACGCTGGGAATGGCCAGCACCAGGCCGCCCACCGTGGTAATCATGGCCTCTGCAATACCGCCCGCCATCTGCATCTGCTTCACACCCTCGAAATTGCCCGCGGCCATCTCCATGAACGCGCGCATCATGCCCAGCACCGTGCCCAGAAGGCCAATCATGGGCGCAATGGCGCCGATGTCGGACAGCCAGTTGATCTGGCGCGTCAGGATATTCGCCTGGCGGGAGCCCTCCGCCGTGGCCACCTCGCGCACCTCCTCAATCCCGGCGCGCGGGTTGCGCTGCATGAACAGCACAATCACATGGATGGTGCGCGCAAAGCTGGAGCCGTCACGCTCGCACATGGCCAGGATGCCGGCGTAGTCCTTGTGCCGGAAGCGGCTCTCCACCTCCAACACCATCTTCACCGGCAGCACCGCGGCATCACGGGTGGTCCACAGGCACACCAGAAACACCATTAGCGCCACCACGGAAAGGAACAGCAGCGGCCACATGAGCGGTCCGCCCTTCTCGAATAAATCCAGCAGCCCCCATTCCGTCACCGGAGCCGCCGCCTGTGCTAGAATCATCGCGTGCATATAGGTACGCGCGTATTATAACCCGCCCCGCCCAGATTTCAAGCCCCGCCCGCGGCCGTATGCAAAATTCCTCGCCGCTGGCGCGGATTTGATGGTTTGACGAACATACACCCGGAGAGGTGCAGGCGTTGGCGCTAATCCGCCCCGCCATTCGGCGGGACTCCGTTAGTTGTATATGCGGAGGGGGACAATCCCCACCCTCCGGGATGGGGCAAACTTTGTGTCGCCATAGGGATGGCTCCAAGTGAGGCCCGCCCATCGGGGCGGGTGGTCACAAGTTTCCTCTGGCAATACGCCTGAGGAAACATTTCGCCACGCGCCGGCAGGCGCGCTCTATGTGAGCCATCCCGATGGCGACACAAGCTTAGCCCAGGCCGGAACGACGGGGGCGGCACGTCCGTCACCAAGCAATTCACGATGCCCGTGGCCGAGGTGCTGGAGGAATGCGCCTACGCCCTCAAGCGCATGGAGGCCCAAGAGTCGGGTGGCGAGCCTGTGGCCATGCGCCTATCCACCCTGCCCCACCGTCTCCCGTTATGAACTTCCTGCAACGCTTCGCCGCCCGATTCTTCTTCGGGACAAGCTCGGTGTTCGAGAACGCCAACAGGTCGCCCCGGCGCGCGAACGTGCCGGGGGCGGCTCCCCAGGATGCAGCCCTCGACCTGACACCCGGCGTGCGCTCGGAACTGGTGCGCCGCTCCCGCTACCTGACCCGCAACTCCGGCTTCATCCGCGAGCTGGTGGGCAGCATGGCCCTCTATTCCGTAGGGGACGGGCTCAAGCCCCAGGCCGAGAGTGCCGACCCGGCATGGAACCGCATGGCGGAAACCCACTTCAACCGCTGGGCCCGCCACGCCGAGCTTTCCGGCCGCTTCAACCTGACTCAATGCCAATACCTCGTATGCCGTGCGGTGGACGTGGACGGCGAGATTTTTATCCACAAGGTCGAGCGGGACGGGCAGCTCCACATCCAGCTTGTCGAGACTCACCGCATCGGGAGCGACAGCGACACGCAGGACTTGGTGGACGGCATCCGCCTCGATGCGGAGGGCCGCCCGCTCTCCTACCGCCTTGTGCGGGACGACGGGCGCGGCGAGGACCTGCCAGCCGCCCACGTCCTGCACGTCTACGACCCGGATTCCCCCTCCCAGACGCGGGGCTTCCCAAGCCTCCAGCACTCCATCAACCACATTCTCGATGAAATGGAGCTGCTGGCGTTGGAGAAGCATGCCGTAAAAGACAACTCGGACATTACCCGCGTCCTCACCACCGAACGCCTCGATGCGGACGACGGCGACTTCCGCCTGGCTTCTCCGCCGCAGGGAGCCTCCGACTGCGGCCAGCTCCAGACCGTACTCGGCGGGAAGCTGGTGACGCTCCAGCCGGGGGAGGAAATCAAGCCGTTCGAGAGCAACCGCCCCTCGCCCACGTTCACAGGATTTTTGGACCACCTCCGCAGGGACTCCGCGCTGGGGATGCTTCCCTTCGAGTTTGCATCCGACTCCTCCAAGCTGGCGGGCTCCGGCGTGCGCCTGACGGTGGCGCGGGCCGACCGCCGCTTCTCGTACAGGCAGACGCTCCTCATCGACCGCATGCTGCGGCCCTTGTGGCTGTGGGTCATCGGCAACGCCATTGCCGAGGGGAAACTACCCGCCGTGGAGGGATGGACCGAGGTCAACTTCACGACGCCCCGCAGGGTGACGGTGGACGCCGGGCGCGAGGCGGCCCAGAACAGAGAAGACGTGAAAGCCGGCTTGAAAACGCTTTCCGACCACTTTGCCGAGCTGGGCATGGACATCCATGAGGAGCTGGAGAACCGAGCACGCGAGATGTGCCTCGTGCGGGAAACCGCCGCCCGGTACGGGCTCGCCCCGCAAGACCTCTATGCATCGTTCACCGGGCCATCAGCCGCCAATGCAAACACCAATGAAAACTCCCCTTCCCCCAATGGAAACACCAATGCAACACCCGAACCCGACAATGGAACTTCAATCACCCCCGACCGCCGTTAGCATCCTGCCGCCCGGCAGGCCGTGGCTCATGGAACCCGCCGCCTACATGCGGCTCTCCGCCATGGCATGCCCAGGCGCGCTGCACCCTGCGGCCTCCAGCGCCCCTGCCAGCGCGCCCTACTGCCAACGGGAGGGTTTGGCCACCGTCCCGGTGCATGGCACCATCCTGCGGCGCGTGGGCGGCCTCCAGCGCGCGGTGTTCTCGTTCTTCGGGGAGGAGTTTTCCGAGTCAGGCGCGCTGGCGCAGCTCATGGCCGCCCTCCAGGCTGACCCTTCCGTCAAGACGGTGCTGCTCGACTTCGACTCTCCCGGCGGCTCGGTCAACGGCACGCCGGAGCTGGCCGCCGCCGTGGCAAGGCTCTCGCGTGAGAAGCACGTCTATGCCTACACCGCCGGGCTCTGCTGCTCCGCCGCGTACTGGGTGGCGAGCCAATGCGATGCCGTGTACGCCGCTCCCTCCGCCCGCCTGGGCAGCATCGGCGTGCTCCTGCCCGTGACGGACAGCACGGATGCCTATTCCCGCAACGGCTTGAAGGTGGAGGTCTTTTCCGCCGGACGCTACAAGGCGGCGGGATTGAGCGGCACCTCGATGACGGACGAGCAACGCGAGCTCCTGCAACGGCAGGTGGAGACGACATGGGCCGATTTCAAGGCTGCCGTGAATCGCCGCCGCTCCATCGACTCCGCCGACATGGAGGGGCAGACCTTTTCCGGCGCGGAGGCAAGGGCCCACGGTCTTGCCGATGCCCGTGCCGACAGTTTGGAATGGCTGGAGGAGAAGCTCATCCAGCGGCACGGGTAGGCACAACGCAGAAAAAAAGGAACCCCCGTCTGGTGACTAGCCTCAGGGGGTTCACTGAAAAGAACATCGTGCATACACACCCGATGTGATGCAGTCATGTTAAGGAGCGGGGATACGAGTGTCAAGCATTTTTTGAAAAATTGCCAAAAAAGAACGTGCGGGCGGGTAGTCATCCCACCCGCACGGGGCTTATATCAGCCAAAGTAACGGTGTTATCCACCTATCCAAGGCAAATACAAACCCTATCAGTACATGTGTATGCATGACTTCTTTTCAGCCAGCCTTGTTCGCTGCTTGTCCGTACTAGTAAATGAGTACATCCTCCCAGCGGAAAGGGCTGCATGCTTTCCGCAGAAGAGTGATGAGTCACCCGCCTTGCGGCAAGTCGGCGGAAAAGCGGCGGGATTGTATCACATGACATGCTGTTGGACAAGCATGACCCCCCTTTTTTTGACATGCCCCACAAGGATATGGAAACACTAGATGAACAACTCGATGCCGCCAATGCCAAGGTAGCGGAGCTCAACGGCCAGGTGGCCGGACTCCAAACCGCCCTGGAGCAGGCGCGCACCGACAAGGAAATGCTGGAAACGGCCAACTCCGAGCTGGCCGACAACCTCAAGGCAGCCAAGGAGACGGCGGCTTCCCAGGAGCAGAGGCTCCGCGAGGCACTTTCCGAGGTGGACAGGCTCAAGGCCGAGGCCAAGACCGCCGAGCAACGCGCAGCGGAAATCTACGGCGCACAGGCCGGGCAAGCCGCCGCCGTGACGGCCAAGGGCAACCCCGCCGACGTGTCGGTGGTGGAACGCTTCAAGGCCAGTGGCGACCCCGCCGGGCAGAGGGCGTTCCTGCGCTCGCTCACCGACGCGGAACGCGCCGAGCTTTTTTCCAACATCTAACCCCAACCCAACAACAATACCATGCCTAATACGATAACCGACCTCAAGGACGTGCGCATCAGCCAGAACGCGCTGATGCCGTGGATGACCGCGCTGCTTCCGCTGACGGCGTTCTCCACGAACTTCTCGCCCGATGCAGCGGACAAGCTGGACACCATCAAGGTGCCCGTCATCGGTGCGCCGACATCGGCTTCCGACTTCGCGGGCGACTACACGCAGAATGCCGACAGCGAGGCTTCCTCCGTGCCCGTGGTGCTGAACCGCCACAAGTACAAGACCGTCCACATGACGGCCAAGGAGGCTGCGACCACGGCCATCCCGCTGCTGGAGAAGCTGGTGGCGACCGCCGCGCAGCAGCTCGCGATTGATGTCATGACCGACATCTTCTCGTGCATCACGGCGGAGAACTACGGCTCGCCCGCCATTGCTCCCATTGCAGCGGAGGACTTTTCCTACAAATCCATCGTGAAAATCAGGGAGGCGTGCGCCCAGGGGAACATGCCGCAGGGATGCGCCCTTTCTCGGTGAAGGATATCGGTCTTTGGCTCGTCTGCATGGTCTGCGTTTTTCTGCTGACGGAGTTCATCGGTTTCCACGGTCATGTGATGCAGTCAGCGGATTTCCTTGTCCGCAACCCTATTTACCACACTCTGGTAACGCAGGATTGGCCCCTGTTCAGCGCCCGCGGGGAATACTTCATTTACTACCATGCGTTCTGGCTGCCGCCGGCATGGGCGGCGAAGGTGATGGGTACCGCCGTTTCCGCTGATACCCTGCTGTTCGGGTGGACCTTTACAGGCCTGGCGCTGGCCTGCACGTTGCTCTTTTTCCGTCTGCGGGGGCGCACGTTGCTCTTCCTCTGCGTGCTCTGCCTGCTGGGCTGCATCACCGAAGATTTAAACCCCATTCATGATTTCCTTGCCACCCACGGGCAAGCACCTGCCCTTGTTCATGCCTTAAATCAGTTGGGCTGCGGCTCGCAGGTTCGCTACTTCCACCTCTGGGGGCAGGTGGTCTACACCTTCAACCATGCGGTTCCCATGCTGGCGGTCATGGCACTCCTTCTGTGCGGAGGGTTGCCGCTGCGCTATGTGCTCTACGCGGCGGCTTTGGTGGCAGCGTGTACGCCGTTGGGTGCCGTTGCGCTGCTTCCCCTGCTTGCCGCCATGTTCCTGACCCACCGCCGTGAAATTCTCCGCAGCATCAATGTTCCCGTACTGAGTGCCTGCGTACTGCTGGCCTGCCTTGCCCCCTACTTTATAGGAACGGCGGGGCAGGAAGGAGGAACCTCCGTCTGCTGGCTGTGGGGAGATTCGCCCTACCTCAATTACGAGGGGCGGGCCTTTCACCTGCTGCACGTGCGATTTCTGCGCTACGGGCTGCTGCTGGTCACCCTCTTTCTGCCCATGTTGCTGCTGGGCTGTCGGCTGCTCAAAACCCGAACGGCTGCCGTTATTGCCGTGCTGGGCGTTCTTCTGCCGATCATCTGGGTGGGGCGCATCAATAACGAGCTGTTGTACAAAGGCAGCTTGGTGCTCTACACTCTTTTGGCCTATCTGTACAGCATCCGCCTGCGCCACTGCGGCGACCTGTGCCGAGTCGTGTTGGTGTTGTTTCTGCTGCTCTCTGCCCTGCACCTACCCTCTGATGCCCTGCGGCGCGATTTCCTGCATTACAGTTGGAACCCCGCCGTCATGAAAGCGCACCGCTATGACCCATGGGAGGGGTCTCTGGACCAACCGCAGGACTACAATTACGCCAACTTCTTCGGCACCAACAAGGCCCCGGCCCTGCTTTATGACAAAGCGGGGGATGCCATGCGCCAAGGGCCGCTGATTCCGTTTGCGGCAAAGCACAACGAACCGTAAGAGATGCGCCCTTCCCCCGCGCTTTCGCATTGACAAATGCTGGAGTATGCTCCATATTCCGCGCATGGAGACGCGCGTGTTAGAGATTGACCCTCTGGTGGATTGCCGCAGCATTTACAAGGAAGCCGCCGCCGTGCTGGCGGAGGGCGGGCTGGTGGCCATTCCTACGGAAACGGTGTACGGCCTGGGTGCGGATGCCTTTAACCCCGAGGCCGTGGCGCAGGTGTTCGCCGTGAAGGAACGCCCGAGTTTCGACCCCCTTATCTGCCACCTGTCAAGTGCCAAGGCTCTGAAGGATATTGCCGATATTCCCGCTGCATTGCAGGAGCTGGTGAACAAACTTGCCAAGGAGTTCTGGCCCGGCCCCATGACGCTGGTGCTGCCCAAGAAGGACTGCGTGCCGGACATTGTGACGAGCGGACTGCCCACGGTGGCCTGCCGCGTAACCTCTCATGAGGCCATGCGCGGCGTTGCCAAGGCACTCGGCCACCCCGTAGCCGCCCCCAGTGCCAACCGCTTCGGCCACATCTCCCCCACAAGCGCGGGTGCCGTGCTCAAGGAACTGGGCGGTGCCATTCCGCTGGTGCTGGATGCGGGAGCCTGTTCCGAAGGCGTGGAGAGCACGATTCTGGCCCCCTGTCTGGATGAAAAGGGCAAGCCCGCCGTGCATATTCTGCGCGAGGGTCCCGTGACGCGCGAGAAGCTGCGCGGGCTCTGCCGCGGGCTGAAGCCCAAGAAGAACACCGCCGACTGCGCCCCCGCCGCCCCCGTGGCACCCGGCCAGCTCAAGAGCCACTACGCGCCCGCCAAGCCGCTCATTCTGCATGACCCCAAGGAGCCGTTTACGCCGCAGGAGGGCGTGTCCTACGGACTTATCTCCTATCAGGGGGACTCCCCCCTTGCCGAACAGGATTGCTGGACGGAGGTGATGCCGCTTTCCCCCGGCAGCGGTCGCCTTTCCGAAGCCGCCGTGCGCCTGTTCGCCGTGATGCGTGCCATGGACGAGCGTGAGGACATCGACGTGATTATCGCCGAGGAGCTTCCCCGCGTGAACATCGGTGCCGCCATGATGGACAGACTGACTCGGGCTGCCGCCCGATGAATGTACGAAGTACGATGTACGATGTACGATTTTTAAGTTAGCCGCGCCTGCGGCGCGGGAGATGGAACGAACGCGAGCGCAGCGAGCCTAACTGATACTTTCAACTTTCAACCTACAACTTTCAACTTTTCATGTTGAGATTCATACAGAAATTAACCGTTGTCATCGTGCTGCGTTTTGTGCATGCGGCCATTGTGGAGCTGTACAAGCGTGACAGCCGCGCCCGCGAGGAGCTGGACAACCTGCCCGACGGCATGAGCTACAGCATTGCCACGGGCCACAACGCCCCCACCCTGTTTGTGCAGTGGCAGGGCGGTAAGCTGCACCGCCGCCGCACGCTTGATGCCGCCACCTGTACCCTTGCCATCAAGAGCCTGCCGCTCTCCTTCCTGCTCTTCACGGGGCAGATGGGCTTGGCACAGGCCTACGCCCAACACGCTTTCACCATGAAAGGTGACGTGGCGGATGTCATGCGCCTGGCGCGTCTGGTGAATCTGGTGGAAGCCTACCTCTTCCCCAAGTTCATCACCAAGCATATTCTGACGGATATTCCCAAGACGGAGGTCTGCTTCCTCCGCATCTACGGTGCCATTCTCCTCGGTTTCCTCACCTGCCGTTATCGTTTCTCCTAATCCCCCCTTTCTTCCATGAACAACTATTTTGAATTCCAAAACGCCGTCAAGCTGCTCTGCGGCGAGCTCTCCCTTGAACGCATTCCCAATGAACTGCAACACCTCGGCGGCAGCAAGCCGTTGGTGCTCTCCGATGCCGTGCTGGCCAAAATCGGCACCTTGGATACAGTCATCAAAGCCATGGCGGCAGAGGGCTGTGTACCCGCCCATGTGTTCACCGATATTCCCGTGGACTCCTCCCTCAAGGTGGTGAATGACATTGCCTACATCTACCGCGACCACGGCTGTGACTCCATCATCGCCATCGGCGGCGGCTCCGTGATTGATACCGCCAAGGGCGTGCGCCTTGTGCTCTCTCAGGATACGGATGACATTCTCGCCATCGGCGGGGTGGAAAACCTGAACCGCGGCATCTTCATCCCCTTCATCGTGGTACCCACCACGGCGGGTACGGGTTCCGAATGCACGGGCGTGGCCGTCATCCGCAATGATAAGACGAACGTGAAGATGGAGTTCCTTTCCCCCTTCGTGGAGCCGGATGTAGCCGTCATTGACCCGCGCATGACCATGGGTCTGCCGCCCAAGGCCACGGCCTCCACGGGCTTGGATGCCCTCTGCCACGCGCTGGAGGGCTGCACCTGCCTGCAAGCCAACCCGCTCAGCAACGCCTACGCCCACGCCGCCATCAAAATGATTGCGGAAAACATCACGGAAGCCACCCGCAACGGCAGCAACAAGACCGCCCGCTTCAATATGGCGGTGGCCAGCACCATGGCGGGCATCTCCTTCTCCAACTCCATGGTGGGTGCGGTGCATGCCATCGGCCACGCGCTGGGCGGTGTGTGCCATGTGCCGCACGCCGTTGCCATGACGATTCTGCTCCCCCACGTCATGCGCTACAACCTTGACCGCTGCAAGGAATCCTACGGTGAGCTGCTGCCCCTGCTCGTGGGGCAGGAGGCCGCCTCCGTCGTTCCCGCCGCCCGCCGCGGGCAGGCTGCTATTGATGCCGTGGTGAAGCTGGAACAGGAGCTGCACGACCTCTGCGGGCTGCCCCTCACGCTGCATGAAGCCAACGTCTCCAAGGCAGACTTTGAACGCGTGGCGGAAGTCGCCGTCAATGACGGGGCTCTCATCGTGAATCCCCGCGCCGCCGACCGTGCCGAAGTTGTGGAAATCCTTAACGCCGCCTACTGATGATACAGGACCTCTTTGACGCGCAGCGGAAATTCTTCCTCACCCACACCACCAAGGACTTGGCGTTCCGCCGCCAAGCCCTCAAAACGCTGCGTAAGGCCATTAAGGAATGGGAGCCGCGCATCTGCGAGGCACTGGAGCAAGACCTCGGCAAATGCGCCACGGAATCCTACATGAGCGAAATCGGCATGGTGCTGGGCGGGCTGCGCGATACGCTCTCCCACCTGCGCTCATGGTCCAAGACCCGCAGCGTGCTCGCCCCGCTGGCACACTTCCCCTCCACCTGCCGCATTGAACAGGAGCCCTACGGCGTCACGCTGGTGATGGCCCCGTGGAACTACCCCGTGCTGCTCTCCCTTGACCCGCTGGTGGCGGCATTGGCGGCAGGCAACACCTGCATCTTAAAGCCCTCTGAACTGGCACCCGCCACCTCTGCCGTGCTGGCCGCCATGCTGGGTGAAATCTTCCCGCGCCACTACGTTGCCGTGGTGGAGGGCGATGTAGAGGTCTGTAACGAGCTGCTGGAAAAGCCCTTTGATTACATCTTCTTCACGGGCGGCCCCTCTATCGGCAAAATCGTGATGGCCGCCGCCGCCAAGAACCTGACCCCCGTCACGCTGGAACTGGGCGGCAAGAGCCCCTGCATTGTGGCGGAGGATGCCAACATCAAGGTGGCCGCCGCCCGCATTGCCTTCGGCAAGATTCTCAACGCAGGGCAGACCTGCGTTGCGCCGGACTACCTGCTCATTCACAGCTCCCGCAAGGAGGAGTTTATTACCGCCTACCGTGATGCCGTGGGTAAGATGGTGGGCTTCCACCCCTTGCAGAATGACAAGTTCCCGCACATCATCAACCGCCGCCATTTCGACCGCCTCATGGGGCTGTTGCAGGGCTGTGAAGCCGCGTTGGGCGGTAAGGGAGATGCGGAAAGCCTGCGGATTGAGCCCACGCTGCTCACGGGAGTCACGCCGGATTCCCCCTGCATGCAGCAGGAAATCTTCGGCCCTGTGCTGCCGATGCTCACCTTTGAGAACTTGGAGGAAGCGGAGCAGTTTGTGCTCGCCCGCCCCAAGCCGCTGGCCTGCTATGTGTTCACGCGCAGCAAGGCGACGGAGAAACAGCTGCTCTCCCACCTCTCCTTCGGCGGCGGCTGCGTGAACGATACCATCGTCCACCTCTCCGTTCCCGCCATGCCCTTCGGCGGCGTGGGCAACAGCGGCATGGGTGCCTACCACGGCAAGGCGGGGTTCGATACCTTCTCCCACGCCCGTTCCATTCTGAAGAAGGCCAACCGGCTTGACCTGCCTTTCCGCTACCAGCCCTTCAACGGCTTCAAAAACTTCGTGCTGCGGCTCTTCCTGCGATGAAACGTTGCTGTCGCCTCCTGTGCTTCCTCGCCTCGTTGCCTGTACTCTCTCTGCTGCTTTTGGGGTTGGCGGAGAGGCCGTACACCATCAGTATTGAGGGGTGTGAGAGCGGGAGCATTGAACCTGTGCAGGTTCGCCTTCTCGGCGGGGTGTTCCGCCCCATAGCGGGGCTCATGGCCAAGGAGCTCTGTTCCTTCCGCGGCAACCTGATGGAGGACCACGCAGACACCTTCCATGTACACGGTCCCGCAGGGGAATACCGCGTCCGTATGGGGCAGGATGACGGCCCCATCAACTACATTGATGCCCGCCTCACCCTCCCCGCAGGACAGGACGGTGCCACCTTCACCCTTGCCTTGCAGGAACATCTTTGGGAGCCGAATGACCCCACCTGCACCACGGGCATCCGCGTGTACCGCATGCAGGATTTTTGCCGCGCCTACCCGCGGCGGGAGTATTTTCCCGACCCCCCGCAAGCCCCGTTGACCCCGCAGGCGGCGGCGGGCGGTCTATCCTCATCGGTGGCCCGTTGGTGACGGAGACAAAGAAGCACACGAAGCTGCTGGAAGCCATACGCGCGGCCACTTCCAAGCCGCCGACTGTGCAGGTGAGCGGGAACGTGGATGCCGTGATAGGAAGGTGATTGCTACAGCATTCCAAATACAGTGGCAATCAAAACTATGTAAAAACAATGCAGCTTATGTCAAATCGTCATATAGTATAGGCCGGGGCTGCGCTGTGGCGGAACAGCATGCAGGGAAGCGGCTGCAGCCCGCCGCTCGATTCTGTCAGAATTTCAGTTGCGAAAAGGCCTTTCAGGCATTGTGCCCTCCAGCTTAATGCCCGCTTTTCTGGCTTTCAGCATAATCTCCAGTACATTGTATTTAGCCCGTGCCTGACTCAATACAGCCTTGACTTCGTCGGACAAGACAACCCCATACTCGCCAATCATATTGTAGGCCTCGTCAGGCAAGAACGGAAGCGCCCCCTTGTCCAACATGTACTTGACAAGCTTCACATCATTGCTTAACACGGCAACAAACAAGGGAGAATACTCTAGAAAACCCCGAATCCAGAGTGTATCGTTGATTTCATCCGGATACTGTTCAACTTTCTTTATCAGTTCTTCTCTGGCTCTCTCTACCTTTTCTTTGCCTGACTGTATTCTCTGTTCTTTACTCTCCGGATGATAATCTGACCTTATGGTGGACAAGAGCGAGTAAACCGCTTTCATGTAGGTCTCGCATGCATGAATAACATGCCCTTCATCATAGCCGAGAGTCTTTCCCTTGTCGGGATTCCCTGGATAAACAGCTCCGTCAGCCTTTGCCTTGTCGGCGGCAGCAAACGACAGGAGTATGACGGCACATGTGATGAATAGTGATTTTTTCATATGGTCTTGTATTTGTGGTTTCTACTTGTGGCGGAACAGCATGCAGGGAAGCGGCTGCATTCTCATGCTATACACACAACTGTTTGCCTTGTCAATAAAAATAAGCATGAAGACGCAAATAAACTAACATGAATCCGTTAGTTTATCTCCTTCATTTTTTTCTTGATTCTTTGTCGCCTGTTGTAATAGATAAACTACTATATGGAAAGCCTGTGATGCGTACAACGTCGCACCTGTCTCGTTTTCCATACTCCCCTGAACCACTAACAATAGAAAGAAACAAACATAATGGAAAACACAAACGGAGAAGTTATTCTCGCATATAACCCGGAGACTCTGGACGCAAGCAAGGAATATCCCTGGTTTAACTCGCTGATGGGAATCTATGGGAAGGAAGACAAGGTCAATGGCACTTCTGCGGCAGACAGTATGCCGCAGCAAACCATAAAATTCAGGCTCCCTGATGGGTATAAGGGTTATGTACGCGTCTTCTATGAGATGGTGTATATTTCCTTCCACTGCCGTCCCATAAAATTTCGAGAAGGCACAAAAAAGTGGTGGTAGGTTTTGC
>R28__coassemble_456_pt1 | contig 16832 bp, 13 predicted proteins | sample R28__metabat2_low_PE_030 | metagenome-assembled genome bin R28 | reverse complement strand
GGCGGGGGCGCTCCAGCCCTGCCGCAGGCTTCCACCCAAGATAAGCTAACCGTCAAAAACGCCCAAAAGAACATCAAGGAGCTCAAGAAAGCCATTCCTCAGCTGGTTGTGCTCAGCTACCAGATGAGCGGGCGCATCGATTCCCAGCTTGAAACCCTCGGCAAGGTGCAGAACGCTGTATTGAACAGCTACGACCCCGATGCCAACCCCGAAAAGGAAGGCTGCGAGACCGAGCAGGCCGCGGAGGACACCTATAAACCCCGATGAATTTACGATTGACAATTTACAATTTGGAAGTTAGCGCACGCTCCGCGTGCGACGAATTTCAAAATTGTCAATCGTCAATTGTAGATTGTAAATTCAGGGGAAATGAGATGCCCATCTCATTTTCCCGTCATGTTGGTGTCTCGGCGGAGGACGTCCCAGCCGCCCTCCAGCACGTAAACGGGGGCCTCGATAATGCCCAGGGAGCGCAGGTGCTGCGCTATCTCCTCGGAAGAGCCGCAATCCACCGTGCAGAACACCACAATGCACTCTCCAAGCTCTGCGGCGGCCAGCATGCGCTCCATGGCGGCGTCCACCTGCTCCTGGAGCGCGGCTCCCTTGCGGATGGGGAACATGCGGTTCTCGTTGAGCATCAGGTGGTTTAATTCAAAGTCCGCCTCGCTGCGCGCGTCAATCCACACCACCTTGTCGCCATAGCGCTGTAGAATGGTGTCCAGGCACACGCGCCCCGGCGGCAGCTGCTCCTGCACGCACGGCGGAATGCGCCGCGGCGCGAACACCAGCGCATCCACCCCATAGATGACCACACCCAATCCCAGGATGATGAATCCCAGCCGCAGCGCCTGTTCAAACGTTCCCCGCATGTGTGCACCCTTTCTACCATGCCCGTGGCTGCTTGTCAACCCATACGCACCGGCGGGCCAGAGCAAAGGGGTAACGGTAGGTGTATAAAAAGGCCCGCGCGGCATGGTACCGGGCGGGCCTTGAAATGTTTTTTCAGCTTGCGCTTAGTCGTCGGAGCCGACGGAGATAGTGTCCTCCGCTGCGGAGAGGTCCTCGTCGTCCTCGATACCCGCACGGGGGATGGGAACGGCGCCGGGGGCGCCCTCCACGGCAATCTGGCGGTACTTGGAGAAGCCGGTACCGGCGGGGATGAGGTGACCCAGGATGACGTTCTCCTTGAAGCCTTCCAGCATATCCACCTTGCCGAGCGTGGCGGCCTCCGTCAGCACACGCGTGGTGTCCTGGAAAGAGGCGGCGGAGATGAAGGAATCCGTCTTCAGGGAGGCCTTGGTGATGCCGAGCAGGATGGGCTCGGAATCCGCCGGGCGGCCGTTCATTTCCACCGTTTCCTTGTTGATGCGCACCAGCGTGGTGCGGTCCACCTCGTCGCCCCACAGCAGGCCCGTGTCGCCGGGATCCTTCACGCGCACCTTGCGCAGCATCTGGGAGACGATGATTTCCACGTGCTTGTCGTTGATTTCCACACCCTGCACGCGGTAGACCTGCTGCACCTTGTTGACGAGGTGCTCCTGCAGGGCCTCCTTGCCGCAGATGCGGAGGATTTCATCGGACGCCTCGGAGCCGTCGGAAAGCGGCTCGCCGGCGTGCACGTAGTCGCCGTCATGCACGATGATGTGGCGGTCCATGGGCACCAGGTGCTTCACGGAAACGGTACCGTCCTTCTCGTCGCGCTCCTCCAGCTTGGTGGTGCGGCGGGTCTTCTTGGCGGCAGTCTCCTTGGCCTCGGCGTCACGGTAGATGGTGACCACCTTCTTGCCGCGGATCATGGCGTCCTCGATGCCGACGATACCGTCGATCTGGGCGAGGGTGCAGATATCCTTGGGCTTGCGGGCCTCGAAGAGTTCCGCCACGCGGGGAAGACCGCCGGTAATATCGTTGGTCTTCTGCACCTTGCGCGGGGTCTTGGCCAGCACGGTACCGGCGGCAATCTGCTGCTTGTTGGTCACGGCCAGGTAGGCGCCGGTGGGGATGGAGTACACGCGGGGCTTGTCGTTCTCACCCTTGCCGGTGTGGACGATGATGCGGGGCGCGAGGTCCTGGCGGTGGTCGATGATGACGGTCTGACCCTTGCCGGACTCGCCGTGCTCCACACGGCAGGTGATGCCGGTGATCATGTCCTTGAACTCCACCTTGCCGGAGACTTCCGCGATGACCGGAATGGCGAAGGGATCCCATTCCGCGACCACGGTTTCAGCCGTGACCTGCGCGCCATCCTTGACGTGCAGGGCGGCACCCATGGTAAGCTGGTAGGATTCCAGCTCCTTGCCCTCCTCATCGTAAATCTTGACACCGCCGTTCTTGCAGAGAACGATCATGTCGCCATTCTCGTCCTCCACACAGCGGCCGCGCAGGTTCTCGTCATAGATGAGGCGGCCGTTGCTCTTGGCCACGTATTCCGGACGGTTGGCGGCAGCGGTAGCGGTGCCGCCCACGTGGAACGTACGCATGGTGAGCTGGGTGCCAGGCTCGCCGATGGACTGTGCAGCGATGATACCGACGGCCTCGCCGACCTTCACGGACTTGCCCGTGGCCAGGTTCAGGCCGTAGCACTTCGCGCAGCAACCCTTGGAGAGCTCGCACGTGAGCACGGAGCGCACGCGCACCTTCTCGATACCCACCTTCTCGATGCGCTTCGCAGCCTCGTCGGTGATGATCTCGTTCTTGGCGGTGATAATCTCCTTGGTGGTCGGATCCACGATGTTGTCGCAAGACACGCGGCCGTAGATACGGGTGGCGAGGGAGGCGATTTCATCCTCACCGTCATAGATGGCGGTCATGGTGATGCCCTGCTCCGTGCCGCAGTCCTCGGCGCGCACAATCACGTCCTGGGCCACGTCCACCAGCTTACGGGTCATGTAGCCGGAGTCGGCGGTCTTCAGAGCGGTATCTGCCAGACCCTTGCGGGCGCCGTGGGTGGAGATGAAGTACTCCAGCTCGGAGAGACCCTCACGGAAGTTGGAGGTGATGGGGCGCTCGATAATCTCACCGGAGGGCTTGGCCATAAGGCCGCGCATACCGGAGAGCTGCTTAATCTGTGCCTTGTTGCCTCGGGCGCCGGAGTCCACCATCATGTAGAGCGGGCTGGCCACGGCGGAACCGCCGTTGTACTCCAGCTTGGTGTAGAGCTCCTTCTGGATGGCGTCCGTGGTGGTGGACCAGATGTTCACCACCTTTTCGTAGCGCTCGCCGTTGGTGATAAGGCCTTCCTCGTACTGCTCGGTCACCTTCGCAACCTCATCGTACGCAGCCTCGATGAGCTCGTTCTTGTTCTCCGGCACCACCATGTCGACGATACCGATGGAGCAGCCGGAGCGCGTGGCTTCCTTGTAGCCCAGGGACTTCAGCGCATCCAGGGTTTCCACGGTCTTCTTCTGGCCGCAGGTCTGGTAGCAGCGCCAGATGATGTCACCGAGCTGCTTCTTGCCGATGTTGCGGTTGATGTAGCCGATTTCCTCCGGCCAGATTTCGTTGAAGCGGACGCGGCCTGCGGTGGTGACGATGGTCTTGCGGTCGACGTTCTCCTGGTTGTAGGCGAGCTTGTCGAAGGCGGCTCCGGTCTTGCCGTAGTCCGGGTTCTTGAGGCGGATCCACTCATGGTAGCCGATCTTGCGGGAGGCAATGGCGAACTCCACTTCCGAGATAGACTCGAAGAGCGGGAGCAGATGCTGGTTGTCCTGCTGCTCCTTGACCTCCTTGGCACGGGTGTGCGTGAGGTAGTAGGAGCCCAGAATGATATCCTGCGTGGGCGTGCAGATGGGCTTGCCGGAAGCCGGGGAGAACACGTTGTTGGGCGCAAGCATCAGCAGGCGCGCCTCCAGCTGGGCCTCCACGGAAAGCGGCACGTGCACGGCCATCTGGTCGCCGTCGAAGTCTGCGTTGTAGCCGGTGCAGACCAGCGGGTGCAGACGAATGGCGGAACCCTCGATGAGCACAGGCTCGAAGGCCTGGATGGAAAGGCGGTGCAGCGTTGGGGCACGGTTCAGGAACACGGGGTGGCCCTTGGTCACCTCCTCCAGGATATCCCACACAACGGGCTCCTTGCGGTCAATCATCTTCTTGGCGGAACGCACGGTGTGCACATAGCCAAGCTCCTTGAGGCGGTGGATGATGAACGGCTCGAAGAGGTTCAGCGCCATCTTCTTGGGAAGACCGCACTGGTTCATCTTCAGGTGCGGGCCGATCACAATCACGGAACGGCCGGAGTAGTCCACGCGCTTGCCCAGCAGGTTCTGGCGGAAGCGGCCGCTCTTGCCCTTCAGCATGTCGGAAAGGGACTTGAGCGGGCGGTTGCCGGCACCCGTCACGTGGCGCCCGTGGCGCCCGTTGTCGAACAGCGCGTCCACAGCCTCCTGCAGCATGCGCATCTCATTGCGCTTGATGACCTCCGGGGTCTGGAGGGCGGCGAGCTCCTTGAGACGGTTGTTGCGGTTGATGACGCGGCGGTACAGGTCGTTCAGGTCACTGGTGGCGAAACGGCCGCCGGGCAGGGGAACGAGGGGACGCAGGTCCGGGGGGATGACGGGGAGCACGGTGAGCACCATCCACTCCGGGCGGGTGCCGCTGCTCTTGAAGCCCTGGGCCAGCTGCAGGCGCTTGGCAATCTTGCGCTTGGTCTGCTTGGAGTTGGTCTTCTCCATCTCCTGCTTCAGCTGGTCAATGAGGGCGTCCAGGTCCGTGGTGGCCAGGAGTTTCTGGATGGCCTCCGCGCCCATGCCCACTTCCGGCATGTCGTCCTCGGAGTACTCGTCCACCATGTCCTCATACTCCTCTTCGGAGATGATGGTGCCGCGCTCCAGGCCGTTCACCTCCTTGGGGTCGATGACGATGTAGTCGTCATAGTAGATGACGCGCTCCAGGTCGCGGGAGGTGAGGTCGAGCATGAGGCCGATGCGGCTGGGCATGCACTTGTAGAACCAGATGTGGGTGACGGGCACCGCCAGGTCGATGTGACCCATGCGGACGCGGCGGACGCGAGCGGAGGTGACCTCCACGCCGCAGCGGTCGCAGATGGTGCCCTTGTTCTTGGCGCGCTTGTAGCGGCCGCAGGAGCATTCCATATCGCGCGTGGGTCCGAAGATGCGCTCACAGAAGAGGCCGCCCTTCTCCGGCTTGAACGTGCGGTAGTTGATGGTTTCCGGGTTCTTCACCTCTCCGTGGGACCACTTGCGGATATCCTCCGGGCTGGCCACGGTGATGCAAACCTGGTCGAAGTTCTTGGGCTTCTCGTTTGTAAGGTCGATGTAAGACATATTGGTACGGTTATTTAAGGGTTACTGGGTTACATCTCGGAATCGTCGTCATCGGTGTTGGCGGGTTCCTCCACGTCTTCGGAGAAGTCGTCTTCATCGTCGCTTTCCGGCTTCTCGCCTTCCTCGTCGCCGTCCTCGCTGATGAATCCGCCCTCCATGCCGTCATCGGCCAGGAGCGCGAAGTAGTCGTCGGCGGTACGGGGCGCGTTCTCGCGGTCCTTCTGCTCGGTGGGCTGCACGTTGAGGCAGAGGGACTGCATTTCCTTGATGAGCACGTTGAAGGATTCCGGGGTTCCGGCCTCCAGCGAGTTGTCGCCCTTGACAATATTCTCGTAGATTCGGGTACGGCCCTGCACGTCGTCGGACTTGACGGTGAGGAGCTCCTGGAGGGTGTAGGCGGCGCCGTATGCCTCCATGGCCCACACTTCCATTTCGCCGAATCGCTGGCCACCGTGCTGTGCCTTGCCGCCCAGCGGCTGCTGGGTGACGAGGGAGTAGGTACCCACGGCACGGGCGTGCACCTTGTCTGCCCCCAGGTGGTTGAGCTTGAGCATGTAGGTGTAGCCCACCACCACGGGGTAGTGGAAGTACTCACCGGTGAGGCCGTCGATGAGGCGGCTCTTACCTGCGGTGGAGCCGTCCTTGCCGTCGCCCACCCAGGAGAAGCCGGGAACCTGCTTGGCCTGGCTCATGTACTCCCAGATCTTCTTTTCCTCAATACCGTCGAACACGGGGGTGGTCACCTTGAAGCCCAGGGCCTTGGCGGCCACGCCCAGGTGGGCCTCCAGCACCTGACCCACGTTCATGCGGGAGGGCACGCCCAGCGGGTTGAGGATGATGTCCACCGGCGTGCCGTCCTCCAGGTAGGGCATATCCTCTACCGGAAGCACGCGGGAGCAGACGCCCTTGTTACCGTGGCGACCTGCCATCTTGTCGCCCACGCCGAGCTTGCGCTTGGTGGCGATGTAGACCTTGACTTCCGTGACGACGCCGGGGTCGAGCTCGGCGCCGGCCTCAATCTGGTCGAGTCGGCGGTCACGCTCTGCATCCAGGTCTGCGAAGCGGGTCTCAAAGGTGTTGATGATCTCGAAGATCTGGTTGCGCACGGGGCTCTCGTTCATCTCGATCTGGTCGTGGTGGACGGCGAGCTTGCGCAGCAGGGTCTTGGTGATCTTGCGGTTGGCCGGAATGATGATTTCATTGGTGCCGGCACGGGTGATTTCCAGCGGGATCTTCTCGCCGAGCAGGCGGTCGGAAAGCTTGCTGGTGAGGTCCTCGATGAGCTTGTCGCGGTTCTTCTGGTACTCGGTGTCCAGCTTCTTGCGCTGCTTCTGGGCCTCCTTCTCCACGTCCACGGTGGGAGTTCCGGGCACGGCGGAGTGCACCACGCGCACATCCATGACCACGCCGGTGGTACCCGGCGGCACGCGCAGGGAGGTGTCCTTCACATCCGCGGCCTTCTCACCGAAGATGGCGCGCAGCAGGCGTTCCTCCGGAGCCAGGTCGGTCTCGCTCTTGGGGGTGATCTTGCCCACCAAGATATCACCGGCCTTCACTTCGGCGCCGATGCGCACGACACCCTCGCTGTCGAGGTTCTTGAGGGCTTCGTCGCCCACGTTGGGGATATCGCGGGTGATTTCCTCCGGGCCGAGCTTGGTATCGCGGGCCTTCTCCTCGAATTCCTCGATGTGGATGGAGGTGTAGGCGTCTTCCTGCACCAGGCGCTCGGAGATGATGATGGCGTCCTCGAAGTTGTAGCCGTACCAGGACATGTAGGCCACCAGCACGTTGCGCCCCAGGGCCAGCTCGCCGCCGTCCGTGCACGGGCCGTCCGCCAGCACGTCACCCTTCTTCACCTTGTCTCCGCGGGAGACGATGGGCTTCTGGTTGATGCAGGTGGAGGCGTTGGAGCGCATGAACTTGCGCAGCTGGTAGACGTAGATGCCGTTTTCGGGATCGGTCTTGACGCTTTCCGGCTCGCTGAGCCAGGTGTTGGAGGAAACGGGCAGCTCGCCATCCTTGGTGGTGACGATGTATTCTGCCGTGGCGGAGGCAACGATGCCCGGGCCCTTGGCCACAATGACGGAGCCGGAGTCCCTGGCGCACTTGCCTTCAATGCCGGTGCCCACCAAGGGAGCCTGGTTCACCATCAGCGGCACGCCCTGGCGCTGCATGTTCGCACCCATCAGGGCACGGTTGGCGTCGTCGTGCTCCAGGAAGGGAATCAGGCCGGCGGCAATGGAGATAATCTGCTTGGGGGAGACATCCATGTACTCCACGCGGGCGGGATCCACCTCCACGAATTCGCCGTGCTCACGCGCAGTGACGCGGGACTTGACGAAATGGCCGTTGCCGTTGTCCTCGTCCAGCTCGTTGTTGGCCTGGGCGATCAGGTGGTACTCCTCCTTGTCGGCGGTGAGGTACTCCACCTCGTTGGTGACGATGGTTTCCGGCTTCTTGCCCTTCTTCTCAATGTGCTTAATGCGGCGGAACGGCGTCTCGATGAAGCCGTACTCGTCAATGCGCGCATAGGTGCAAAGGGAGTTGATGAGGCCGATGTTCGGGCCTTCAGGCGTCTCAATGGGGCAGATGCGGCCGTAGTGGGAGGGATGCACGTCTCGCACCTCGAAGCCCGCGCGGTCACGGTTCAGGCCGCCCGGTCCCAGTGCGGAGAGGCGGCGCTTGTGCGTGAGCTCGGCCAGCGGGTTGATCTGGTCCATGAACTGGGAGAGCTGACTGCGACCGAAGAAGTCGCGCACCACGGCGCTGAGGGCCTTCGGGTTGATGAGCTTGCTGGGCGTGATGTCGTTCTTGGTGGTGTCGCACAGTGTCATGCGCTCCTTGACCAGGCGCTCCGTGCGGGCCAGGCCCACGCGGCACTGGTTGGAAACCAATTCGCCCACGGCACGCACGCGGCGGTTGCCCAGGTGGTCGATGTCGTCCACCTGATAGCCTTCCGTTCCGCGGCGCAGGTGCAGAAGGTACTTGACGGCCGTCAGGAAATCGATGGGCTGGATGAGGCGGCAGTCTTCCGAAACGTCCAGACCGAGCTTCTGGTTGATCTTGTAGCGGCCGACGCGGGTGAGGTCATAGCGCTTGGGATCCTTGAAGAGGCGGTCCAGCGCGGTGGTGGCCTGCTGCACGGTGGGCGGATCCCCCGGGCGGAACTTGCGGAAGATTTCCTTCAGGGCAGACTCGCGGTCGTAGGCCAGGTCCTTCTTGAGGGTCTTGACGAGCAGCTCGTCCTCGCGCTGGTCGATCACCTCGATCTGCTTGATACCCAGCTCCTGCATCTTGCGGATGGTGGCTGCGCTGAGGGGCTCGTAGGCCTTGGAAATGATGGTGGCCTTGCGCTCGTCGGTATCCTTGCCGTAGGTCACGTCCTCAAAGGGCACCAGGTACTCCAGCTCGTCGCCGGACACGCTGGAAAGCTTCAGCTTCTGGATGGTGTAGAACTGCTCCACAATCTGGCGGTCCGTCTCGTATCCCAGATAGCGCAGGAAGGTGGTGGCCAGGAACTTGCGGCGGCGGCGGCGGCGGTCAAGGAACACGTACATCAGGTCGCTCGTGTCGAACTGTACCTCCAGCCAGGAGCCGCGGTCCGGAATCATGCGGAAGGAGAAGATGTCTCGCCCGTTGCTGTGGCGTGTCTTCTCAAAGCACAGGCCGGGGGAGCGGTGCAGCTGAGCCACGATGACGCGCTCTGCACCGTTGATGACGAAGGTGCCGCGTTCCGTGATCATGGGGATTTCTCCCATGTAGACGTTCTCCTCGGTGGTGTATTCGCCGTTGTTGACGTCCAGCTGGAACTTGATGTAGATGGAGGCGCTGTAGGTCTCGCCGTTGCGGATGGCCGTGAAGTCCGAAATCTTGGAGGGAGCCACCTCGTAGGAGATGTACTTGAGCTTGATTTGACCGTCGTAGCTCTCTATCGGGAAGTGTTCCGCCAACACGGCTTGAAGGCCGGTCTTGAGCCGCTTCTTCGGCTCAGTGTTGTGCTGAAGGAACTCCTCGTAGGACTTCGTCTGGATTTCAATCAAGTTCGGCGGTTCGATGACCTCCTTGATCTTGCCGAAACTGATTCTCTCTTGCTTGGGCTTGGACATAGAGTTGGCGAGATGATGGTTGATGTGCTCCCTGTTACCCGGGGCGGGGGCCGGTTCCCGTTTGGTGAAACCGACCCGGGGGAAGCCCCGCTACCGAATGCAGGGCGGGGAAACGGGCTTCCCCCGGGTCGGGCTCACGCGAAGGCGCGCGCGAGAACAGATTTTCTTAAGCCTTGGGTTTTAATGGTTAATAATACGTTTGGCTTGACAGGGAAGCCAAAACACGGAAAGACGCGAAGGCAGGGGGAAACCGTAGTTCCCCCCTGCGCTCGCGTAAATAAAGGTTACTTGATGGTGACCTTTGCGCCAGCCTTTTCGAGCTCGGCCTTGGCCTTGTCGGCGTCCTCCTTGGAGGCACCTTCAAGGATGACGGCGGGAGCGCCCTCGACGAGCTTCTTGGCATCAGCCAGGCCCAGACCGGGCTTGACGGTGCGGACTGCCTTAATGACGGCAATCTTGTTGGCGCCGCCATCGGTCAGCTCGACGTCGAAGGAGGTCTTCTCCTCGGCAGCCTCAGCGGGAGCAGCGCCGGGAGCGGCGGCAGCAGCCACAGGAGCAGCGGCGGAAACGCCCCACTTCTCTTCGAGCAACTTAACAAGCTCGGCAGCCTCCAGAATGGTCAGCTTACCGAGTTCCTCTGCGATTGTATTGATATCAGCCATTGTTGTTTTCTGGTTAATTGGTTCTTGTCGCGGGCAGGGGCTTCCTGCCCATTTCAGTTCTCACCGGCCGGAGAGCCGACAGAGAGCCTAATTTTGTTTCAGGCGGCGGGGCGGTGGAACCACACCGCCGCCATCTGTTCAAGTTCTTTGTTATTCTGCGGTTTCCTGGGAACCACCCTCCTTGTCCACGTAGGCCTGGATAACGCGGGCCAGAGCGGAGCCGGCACCGTTGATGGTGCCAAGCAGCGTGGCCAGCAGAACCTCGCGGCTGGGCAGGTCGCCCAGTGCCTGAATCTTGGCGGGCTCAAGCTGAGCGCCATCCATGATACCTGCCTTGTACGGAGCCTTCTTGGTGGCCTTGGCAAACGTGTTCAACACCTTGGCGGCGGCGCACACGTCGCTCTCGCCCATCACGTAGGCGGTCTGGCCCTTCAGGGAGGCGGAGATGTCCGGCAGGCCGGCTTCTGCCAGGGCCTTGCTCATGTAGGAGTTCTTGGCCACCATGCAGGAGGCGCCGGACGCAGCGAGCTTGGCGCGCAGGTCCGTGAACTCCGGCACGGTGATGCCGGTGTAGTCGATGACGATGAGGAAGGGGGAGGCGTTCACCTTGGCCTGGAGGGCCTCGATGATGACAGCCTTGTCCGCATTCATTTTGTGTTCAGTGCTCATGTTCGTATCGTGTTCAGGGTTACTGCTGCTTGGAGAACTCGGCCTGGCTGATGGGCAGGCCCGGGTTCATGGAGCTGGAGGCGGTGACGGCGGCGATGTAGGCGCCCTTGGCACCGGAGGGCCTGGCCTTCACCACGGCGGCGATGAGGGCGCGCAGGTTCTCTGCCAGCTTCTCCTTCTCAAAGGAGAGCTTGCCCACCGCAGCGGAGATGTTGGCGTTCTTGTCCACCTTGAAGTCCACACGGCCGGCCTTCACCTCGCGAACAGCCTTGGCGGTGTCTTCCGTCACCGTGCCGGTCTTCGGGTTGGGCATGAGGCCGCGCGGGCCGAGCACACGGGCAATCTTACGCACCTGGGCCATGGCGTCCGGGGTGGCGATTGCGCTGTCGAAATCAAGGTATCCTTCCTGCACCTCCTTGATGAGGTCGTCCAGACCGACTTTCTCCGCGCCGGCTTCGAGGGCAGCCTGAGCGGCCTCACCCTGGGCGAAGACGATGACGCGGACGTTCTTACCCGTACCATTGGGGAGCGCGACGGAGCCGCGGACCATCTGGTCGGATTTGCGGGGATCCACCGTGAGGTGGAAGGAGAGGGTGACCGTGGGGTCGAACTTGGGAGCGGGGAAGCTCTTCATGAGTTCCACAGCCTCCTCCACGGCGTAAGCCTTGCCGGGTTCCACCAGCTTGGCAGCCTCTGTATAGCGCTTGGAGCGTTTAGTTGACATAATGTTTTGCAGTACGTTCGGGTTAATATTGAGTTTTTTTCCCTCCTGCGGAAGGGTTACATACCTTCAACCTCGATACCCATCTGGCGAGCCTGGCCCGCAAGGATGCGGCAAGCGGCTTCGGGGTCCGTGGTGTTGAGGTCCGGCATCTTGGTCTTGACCACCTCCAGCAACTTCTCCTTGGTGATCTTGGCCACCTTGGTCTTGTTGGGCTCACCGGAGCCGGACTTGACGTTGGCGGCCTTCTTGAGAAGGAGGGCTGCCGGCGGCTGCTTGGTGATGAAGTCGAAGGATTTGTCCTTGTAGACGGTGATCACGACGGGAAGAACGTCACCGGCCTGCTTCTGAGTCTTGGCGTTGAACTCTTTGCAGAAGCCCATGATGTTCACCCCGGCCTGACCAAGGGCAGGTCCGACAGGCGGCGAGGGGTTCGCCTGGCCTGCAGGGATCTGCAGCTTGATTACTTTTACTACTTCTTTTGCCATGGTATTGTTTTGTTAGTTTCCGCGTTGCCGGAGAACCGGCTCCCCGCGGCGGGAAGTTTTTTCTCTTAGTTGGGAAGCGTATCGTCTTCCGTCAGCTTGCGCACCTGCGTGTAGTCGAGATCCAGCGGGTTGGAGCGGCCGAACATGGACACGCCCACGCGCATGCGGCCGTGTTCCGGGTCCACCATCTCCACAGTGCCGTGCTCGCCCTGGAAGGCGCCGTCCAGCACAATGACCTCCTCGCCCACGGTGTAGGCCACCTTGGGGCGGGCAGCGCCGCTGCGACGCTCAATCTCCGCCATGAGCTCCTTGACATCCTTGAGGGGCATGGGCAAGGGCTCCTTGTTGCGGCCGCTGGCAAAGCTGATCACACCGTCCACCGCCTGAATCTTGTACCAGGCGTCGTTGTCCAGCGAACCGTCTGCGCGGCGGAGGGCGAAGTTCAAATAAACATAACCGGGGAAGAGCTTGCGCTCCACCACGTACTTCTTGCCGTTGCGCACGTCCTCCACCTTCTCGGTGGGCACCAGAGGGGGGCTCTGCACAAGGGCTCCCACCTGTTCATCCTCCTTGAAGAGGCGGTTGAGGTTTTCCACGGCGCGGCGCTCCTTGTTGGAGAGGACGTGGAGCACGTACCACTGGTCCTTGGGCTCCGGGATGGACCGGGCGCTTCCGGTCTTGCGGTCGTACTGGCGTGACATAGCGACAGAAAAGGGGTGAGAGGGTGCGGGCAGTTAGGAAAGAACAACAATAATCTTGTTAACCACGGCAGAGAGCACGTAGTCGAAGAACGCCACGTAGGCTCCCAGCAGAACCATTGCAATGAGCACCACCATGGTGGAGCCGCTCAGCTCGCGGTACTTCTTGAAGCCCGTGATCTTGGGGTCGCTCTCCCACGGCCAGGAACATTTTTTAAGCTCCATCTTCACGAGGGAGATGTACCCGAAAGACCTCTGGAGGAGGCTCTGCTTCTTACTGGCCATGTCTTTTTCTGAGTGGGGGTGGGATTGCTTCCTTGTGGAACAGGGTACGAGAGACTCGAACTCCCAACACGCGGTTTTGGAGACCGCTGCTCTACCAATTGAGCTAGTACCCTAGGGGTTGTCCCTTTCGGCGGGACAGGGGAGATGCCACAGCTATGCCGGGCATCTCCCCCAGCCGTGACCGTTTTCCCCTTGCGGGGATTGCGGTCGGGGTTTGGTGGGGAAATCGGGCTTAGGCCTCGATTTCAGCCACCGTGCCGGCGCCAACGGTGCGGCCGCCTTCGCGGATAGCGAAGCGCATGCCCTTCTCCATGGCGACGGGAGTGATAAGCTCGACGGTGAACGTCACGTTATCGCCGGGCATCACCATTTCCGTGCCGGCGGGCAGAGTGACCGTGCCGGTCACGTCCGTCGTGCGGAAGTAGAACTGCGGGCGATAGTTGTTGAAGAACGGGGTGTGGCGGCCGCCTTCCTCCTTGGAGAGGACGTACACGGTAGCCTGGAACTTGGTGTGGGGAGTCACGGAACCCGGCTTGGCAATCACCTGGCCGCGCACGATGTCCTCCTTCTTGATACCGCGGAGCAGAACGCCCACGTTATCACCGGCCTCACCCTGATCCAGAAGCTTGCGGAACATTTCGATGTCCGTCACAGAGGTCTTCACGGTGGGCTTGATACCCACGATTTCAACTTCTTCCATCTTCTTGATGATACCGCGCTCGATACGGCCGGTAGCCACCGTGCCACGGCCGGAGATGGAGAACACGTCCTCCACCGGCATCAGGAACGGCAGGTCCGTCGGACGCTGCGGGGTCGGGATGTAGGCGTCGACCTGGTCCATGAGGTCCATGATGGCCTTCACGTTGTCGGCGTCGCCTTCCAGAGCCTTGGCGGCGGAACCCTTGACGATCGGAATCTCGTCGCCCGGGAACTCGTAGGAGGAAAGAAGGTCGCGGATCTCCATCTCCACGAGCTCGGCGAGCTCCGGATCAGCGAGGTCCATCTTGTTCATGAACACCACAATCTTCGGCACGCCCACCTGGCGGGCAAGAAGGATGTGCTCACGGGTCTGCGGCATGGGGCCGTCAGCGGCGGAAACCACCAGGATAGCACCGTCCATCTGGGCGGCACCGGTGATCATGTTCTTCACATAGTCGGCGTGCCCGGGGCAGTCAACGTGTGCGTAGTGGCGCTGGTCGGTCTCGTACTCCACGTGTGCGGTGGAGATGGTGATGCCGCGCTCGCGCTCCTCGGGAGCGCCGTCAATCTGGTCGTAGGCCTTGAATTCTGCCTTGCCCTGGTCTGCAAGAACCTTAGTAATTGCAGCGGTGAGGGTAGTCTTACCATGGTCAACGTGACCGATCGTTCCCACGTTCACGTGGGGCTTGGTGCGCTGGAATGCTTCTTTAGCCATAACAGTGTTTTGTTTTTGTTTTGTTCGTAATGCTGCTTTATTCTTGCACGGGCGGGAAGCTTCTGGCGGGACTTGAACCCGCGACCTCATCCTTACCAAGGATGCGCTCTACCACTGAGCTACAGAAGCGACTTGCCCAAGGCCCCCCCGTTAGGAGAGACGCAAAGCGGCGCGATTTTACACGCGTTTGCCCGATACGTCAACCACAATTTCTAATTTTTTTCATTTTTTTTCGCATTTTTCGTAAAATCGGGCAAAAAAAGCCCCATCCTTAATCAAACTTAATAAAAATTCGAACAAAAACGGGCATGGAAAAGGAAGATTGGCGTGCAAAAACGCGGATGCAGGGGCGCAAGCGGGAGGATACCGCCGTCAAACGGTTGGAGAGTTAGGTTGCCACGCGCATTTGGTAGGGGCATGATGGGCATCCTATGAACAACATAGCAACAACAACAGTAGTGGCAGCCCTGCTGGGGCTGAATCTCATGGCGGCTGAAACCATCAACGGCGCTCCCGCCGCGGCTGACAACAAGCCCATCTGCACCATGTCGGACAAGGGAATCTCCTGTGGCGACTCCGTGTGGGTGAACGTTGACTCCGTGACGTGGGAAGCTGCCAACGGCAACCCGATAGCGCAGTACACCGTGGCGTACATGATGGACAACGGCATCTCCATGCCGCAGGACAGCGACAAGGCGGCGGAGATGTACAGCAAGGCGCTCCCGGGCCTGCAGAAGGCTGCGGAGGACGGCCATGCCGGCGCATGCCGTGCGCTCTGCCAGATGTACACGGACGGCAAGGGTGTGGACAAGGACCCGGAGATGGCCGCCAAGTACAAGAGCATGTGGGGCAATTGCTGCAAGGGTGGCAGCAAGGGTAGCAAGGACGCTTCCCGCCCTGACGGCGAGGACGGCCGCACCGGCAACGGCTCTGCCATGTAAGCACGCTGGAATCGCGATAGAAAAAAGCGAACCCGCCCTGCCCTTGCAGGAGCGGGTTTCGCTGTATCCGCCGGGCGCCGGGGCGCGCCGCCTACAGCAGCGTGGGTCCGGAATAGTCCGCAGAGCTCAGGCGTTCCTGGAGTGCATCCGCTAGGTAGCGGCAGTCGTCCGCGCGTATCACCACATCCTTGCGCTGGCGGTAGGCATCCTGCAGGAAACGGATGAGTTCTCGCGGATCGTTGACGGCGTAGTTGGGAAGTTCGTCTGCTTGTTCCATGTCGCCCTCCATTCTACCCTGAAACCATTCGGCGGGCAAGCGGGAAATTGACGCCCAAGGAGGCGCAGGTTTACACGCGGAGCATGATGCGGTGGCGGCGCAGGATTTCCAAGAGCACCCACAGCAGCAGGAAGGAGAGAGCCTGGAACACCAGAGGGCCGTACTGCCCGCATTGCGATGCCAATCCGCCAAACAGCGGCTGCGTGATTCCCCACCAGAAGGAGTGTCCGCCAATGCCGCGCATCTCAACAAGCATGTACGCCAGGATGGCGTTGGTGCCGAATCCCTGGAAAAGCGCGGCGATTTTTTGCGTGCGCGGGCACATGTCGAACACCACGTGGAAAGCCGCGAGCAAAAGCAGGCTCCAGCCGCCGCTCCACAGCACCATGGTGGTGGTGAACAGGTGTTTCAGGAGCGGTGTGTCGCACTCCAGCGCCAGGGCGGCGCCCAGGCAGAGCAGGCCCGCCGCTGCCAGCACCAGTGCGGATTTGGCCGGGGAAAGCAGCCGCAGCGCCTGCCCTCCCAGCACTCCCATGAGCACCAGCCCCCCGAACGAGAGCGACGGCAAGATCCACGGGTAACACGTGCCGTCCTGCCAATGGCCTTCCAGCGTGCAGTCGATGTAGTACGCCAGGTTGTCGTAAGGTTGGAAGAGCCCCGCCTCATGCCCTGCATACGGGATGAAGCGCATGGCGGCCCAATACAGCGCCAGGCAGCACACACAGCCGATGGCCTGGCTGCGCACGCCGCCCCACATCAGGAACGGCGCGGCGATGAGATACCCTGCGGCAATGGCCTGCAGCGTGTTGCAGAACAGGATCATGTGGTCCGTGTCAAACCCCAGCAGGTTGCCCTGCACCACCATGCCCAGCACAAAGAGCACAAGCACGCGGCGCAGCACGCGCCACGCGGCGTGGCGACGCCAGTTCCCGCCCCCTTCCCTGCTGTACTTGTCGAAGGCGAACGGCATGGAGCACCCCACAATGAAGATGAACAGCGGCATCACCAAATCCCAGCAGGTGAACGGCGCTCCCCAGCTGCCGTGCGTGAATTGCGCCGCCACTCCTGCCGGGAGCGCATCCCCGCAACCGGCACGCAGGATTTCCAGCAGCAGCGCTGCACCGCCCGCAAGCGCAGCCATGTCCGCCCCGCGCAGGGTGTCGATACTTGTGATACGAGATGATGCCATGGGCGCGACTATACCCGCCGATGTCTCGCCGTGTCAACCCGAAAAAACATCACTGCCGTCCCATAACGCTCCGGTAGCGGAGCGCTAACCCGCATGGTTGCGG
>R28__coassemble_451_pt1 | contig 16886 bp, 13 predicted proteins | sample R28__metabat2_low_PE_030 | metagenome-assembled genome bin R28 | reverse complement strand
CAAGAGTACATGGATGGTTCCCGTGCTGTGTGTTGCCGCAGCGCTGTTGTACGCTGCCGTTATTGGTCCGCATGCGGCTCTGCGGAGTGCTTCGCACGCCTGGGCGTTGCTGGGAGAGGTGACAGCCGCCCTGGCCCTGCTTTCGTTCGCCTTGCTCCTGGTATGGCTCGTCGGCAGCATGTTCCTGAAACAGACATTTGGGCAACGCGGCCTGCGCGTGCTTTTCTCCCTCCTCGGCGGCGGGACTGCCTTGGTCATTGTTGTCGGCGTCTCGCTTTTTGAGTCCCTTGTACGCACCTTGCTTCTGCTCGCCGGCGTGTCTGGAACGGCTTTCATCTACGGAGCACCTTATTCTTGTTGTACGCCAAGCAAAACAAATTAATTAGCCATGATTTTCAAGAAGATTAGAGAGAGCCTTAAACTTTCATATAAGGTATTAATTTCACTGTTAATTTTAGTGATTTTGTTGGTGGCGTACGGGGTGTTCATCGAGCGGGGATGGATTGAGGAAACCGAATACACCGTGGAGGCACCCGGCTGGCAGGGCAGGGAGGCACGCTTGGTGGTATTGGCAGACATCCATGCTCATCCTTATGATGGCGACTACCTTGACGAGGTTGTGAAACGCACGCTCGCGTTGAAACCAGATGCGGTCTTGCTACTGGGCGACTACATGTGCGGCCGACCTGGCAACCCCTTTATTTCCAGCATGGAAGAAACGGAAATAGCGGAGCATTTGAAACCGCTTGCCGCGGTACCCTGTTTTGCCGTGTTGGGCAACCACGACAATTGGCACAACCCCGCCGCCATCACTGCCGCGTTGGAGGGGGTAGGCATCCACATGGTGGAAGGAAAGCGCGAGAGGGTGATGATAGACAACCAGCCGCTGGACATCGGCGGCATCCGCTGCATGCACACCTTCCGAACCCCGGGGAAATTGCCGAAGCCGGAGGAGGGCGTGCCGATGGTGCTGCTGTCGCACACGCCGTACGGCACCAGCTTTGCCCCGCGAGGCACGCTCATCACGGTGGCGGGCCACCTGCACGGCGGGCAGGTGTGCATCCCCGGCATTGGTGCCCCGTTCAGCGTAGATCCCCATGTGCCGGTCTCCCGCTCCGCCGGGGCGCATACGCTGAAGAACGGAAAGCTGGAGTACGTTTCCCGCGGCGTGGGCACCAGCGTGCTTCCTATCCGCCTGTTCTGCCGCCCGGAGCTTCTGCTCCTGCGCATCCGCGGCAAAGGGGAATGACGTGAAAGCCTTGCCAGGCAGTCCGCAATGTGCTACCATGCGTGCCCTGCATGAAAAAACGGATGGTGTGGATATTGGCTGCGGCCATGCTGGTGACGGGATGCTACCCGCCACCATCGAGCTATCCGTACACGAATCTCATTGTGCAGCGGCGCAGTCTGCTGTGTGAAAACCTGATCAAGCTGCTGCCGGAGGCACAGCGCACCATTCCCGCAGCGCAAGAGGAGGCCCGCTGGATTGCCGACACCGCGTACAAGGCTGCTGCCGGTATTTCCCGCATCAACGGCTCCTGCTTCCCGGGCTGGGCCGGCAACGCCCTTATCAACGCCCATCTGCAAGACCGCGGCCTCTGCTGGCAATACCAGCACGACATGTACCGCGAGCTGCGCCGCCGTCCTTTGAAATACTTCACTCTAGGCTGCTGCGTGCGTGATCGAGCCAAGCGCTCGGAGCACAACTGCGTGTATGCGTGCGCCGCCACAAGTGCGTGGCCGCATGCCTGGGTGCTGGATGCCTGGATGTGGAACGGCCGCCTCAAGGTGGATCTGGCTACCGAGCTCAACCAGGCGCGCTGGGAGGATAGGCCGGCTGTCTGCAGAACCCTTGAGATGGTGTACCCGGAAGGGCACCAAAAGCCCATCGAGCACTGGGGCATCCTGCGCAACGGTTTCAACAGCTACGCCCTCTACTGGGAAAACGGCATGGAAAACGCCAGCCAGTACAAGCGGATGCTGGAAAACATCGAGGAAGGGAAGAAGGAACACCCCGGAAGCCTCACGAACTACTGATACCCATTCATGAAGAGAATAGCCATCATCGCCTGCGGCCTCGCGTTGCTCTGCACCGCCTGCAAAATGCACGCACCCGACTTTAGCTACTACAACGAGCCCCAGGTACAGGAGCAACGCAAGGATACCTTTGACCAGCTTATCAACCTCCTGCCGCCTGAACAGCGCGCCATTCCCGCTGCGCGAGAGGAGGCTGCCTGGCTCGTGGAACACGGCTTCAAGGCCGGTATCTCCATCGCACGCGTCAACGATCCCATCGGCATGGGATGGCAAAACAACCGCGCCGTCAATTCCCCGGACCACATCCGTGAGCGCGGCCTCTGCTGGCAGTACCAGGCGGACATGTACCGCGAGCTGCGTCGCCGCCACCTTGAGTACTTCTCCTTGGGCTGCTGCTGGCGCGACGGCGGCACGGCCGACGAGCACAACAGCCTCTACATTCGCGCGGCGGCAGGCCAGTGGCCGGATGCCATCCTCATGGATCCCTGGTCCAGGAGCGGCCGTCTCGACATCATGAACCGCAAGGATATTGCCATTGAAAAATGGCAGGACCTGCCGGCCGTGCGCTCCTATCTGGCCGGTATCTACAAGGAAAACCACAGCTTCCCCATTGAGCACTGGGAGCGCGTGCAGAGCGACACCGACAACCGACGCTACGTCTCTGTCTTCACCGCAGAGGGCCGCAACAGCCGCCAGGGCAAAATCATGCGCGCCAACATGGAGCGCGGCCTCAAGGCCCGCAACGGCAGGCTCACCGATTATTGACCCGCCCGCGCCGCGCCCGATGCGGCGCCGCAGGTCGCGGCGCATTAACCCGCATGGTTGCGGGATGGGGAAATCGGAAATCTGCGTTTAGTTGGCGCTAATCCACCCCGCGCCAGTCTACAAGGCTGCTGGTTTAATGCTGACAGTCTTCTGAGTATGTTTCAAAGGGAATCAATTTCTGGTGCTCCCGATTGACACCGTGAAATTTCATTTCAAGCGATTCCAACAATCGTAAATACGTGTACAGGTCATCCCAGTTCTTCTTCTCTTCTTCTTCTCGAGGAGCGGATTTTCCTTGCCAAGCGGCGGGGGAATCATGTAGGATGGTGAGGTGCACCAAATCGTCTTCAATGAAATCAGCGCGGCGGAACTCTCCGCCATTCCCACACTGGAGCAGATGGAACTCATCTCCGCGTTCCAGGTAGATGAGAACTGTCTGAAGACGACCCCCAGCGACACGCGTTTCGGCGTGGTGGAGCGCGAGGGGCGCAAGATCTACCGTTTCCGCAGCAAGGACTACCGCATCTACTTCACGGTGGAGGAGGACGGCACGGTGGTGGTGCAGCGTGTGCTGCATGCGGCATCGCTGAACGATTTCCTGTTCCGCAGCGGCATGGGGAAGGGGAGCGAGGACCAGAAGCTTGGCGCCTCGCGCTCGTTCTGGAAGCTCATTGACGACGGCGAGCACGCCAACCGGAAATAAAGACGCACCATGGGAGGCCTTGTCACAGCCATCATTGGCAAACCCGCACGGATAGCGGCGGTGGCAAGGGTGACATTGACCCAGCTGGTGCGCATGAAGCTCTTCTTGGTACCGGCGGCGTTTGCGGTGCTGTTCCTGGCGCTGCAGTTCATTCCGTATCAAGATGCCATCGGCATCGAGTTCCAGGGGGTGGCGCAGCTGGAGCTGCTCAAGGATGTGGCGCTGGGCTGCATGCAGGCGTTCGGCCTGGTGTTCAGCATAGCGGCCACGGCCCTGCTGATACCGCGTGACACGGAGGACCGCATCCTCTACACCATCCTGTGCAAGCCGGTGCCGCGGTTCGACTACCTGGCGGGCAAGCTGCTGGGCGTGTGGGGGCTCATCATCCTGATGGTGCTGTTCATGGACGGCATGATGTGCCTGCTGGTGCAGCTGAGGGAGGCGGGCATAGCGGCAGACCTGACAGCGGCGCTATCGCAGCGCGGGTACGGGGCGGAGGAAATGGCGCCGTACCTGGATGCCGTGCACGCGGCCGGGAACGATTGGAACACGCAGATGGGCATTGTCGCCATGCTGCTGGGCTTCGGCGTGCTCACCGGCATCACCCTGCTGATCTCCTGCTTCACCAGCGGAAGCATCGTGAGCATCATCTTCGCCCTCGGCGCGTACATCATCGGTATGTTCCAGGGCAGCCTCTTCAGCATCATCTTCAACGGCCAGGGCGTCACCCGTCTCATGCAGCAGGTGGAAACCGCCTTCGCCGTTATCATCCCCAATTTCAGCATCTTCTCCGTGTCGGACGCCGCCGCCGCGGGGTCGCCGCTCGGATTAGGGCTTCTCGGCAGCCTGGCGCTCATAGCCGGCGGGTACATGCTGCTGCACCTTCTCATTGCCGCCTGGCTTTTTCAACACAAGGAATTCTGAGCTATGGACTTCAAAACATTCTTTCTGAACACGGCAACACTGCTGATTGTGCTGGATCCGGTGGGAATCATCCCCATTGTGCAGTCGCTGCTGCTGCCGGTTCCGCGCAAGCGGCGCATGAAGGTGTTGAGGCGCGAGCTGTTCATCGTGCTGGGGCTGCTGCTCCTGTTCTACTTCACGGGCGAGGCCATCCTGAACTACATGGAGATTGACCAGAGCACGCTGAGCATCTCCGGCGGCATCCTGCTGCTGTTGATTGCGGTGGGCATGGTGTTTCCGCGCGTGGATGTGCTGGGGTCCTCCTCATCGCATGACTCCCAGAACTCGGAGCCGCTGCTGGTGCCCATTGCCGTGCCCATCATCGTGGGTCCGGCCTCCATCTCGGTGGTGATGATCATGGCAGCCAAGTGCCCTGACACGCCCACGCTGATGTACACCTCGCTGAGTGTGCTGGCGGCCTGGGGCGTTGCCTTCATCGTACTGATGTTCACGCGCAAGATAGCCGCCAAGATGGGGCAGCGCGGCGCGGTGGCCCTCACCCGTCTCATGGGCACCATCCTGGTGCTGCTGGCCATCCAGATGTGCCTCAACGGCGTCACCAAGTACATTGACGCCATACGCCACCCCGCCCCTGAGGAACAGGTGGGGCTTGTGGAACAGGCGCAACAAGCAGAACAGGCCGAGCATGAGTGACGAGCTCACACAGCGCGCGGACGCCGGTGAGCCGGATGCCTGCATGCACCTGGCCAAGCGCCTCATGCGCGGCCGCGGCGGCGAGCGTGATTTCGAGCGCGCCGTGGCATACTTCGACACCGCTGCCAAGGCGGGAGATGCCGATGCCCTCTACTGGCTTGGCAAGTGCTACCTGAAAGGGCTGGGGTGCCGGCGCGACCCCTCGGGCGGCGTGAGCTGCCTGGAGACCGCCGCGCGCGCCGGGCACGCCGGTGCCGCCCTGAAGCTGGGCACCTGCTTTGCACAGGGAACCGGTGCCCCGCAGAGCGCAGAGATGGCGGCCTACTGGTACCGCCGCGCCGCCGCCCGTGGCCAATCCCGCGCCTACGACCTCCTGCTGGCGCTCGCAAAGAATACAAATCCCAAATCCTAAATCCTAAATGCGGCATTGGAACCAGCATGTGTGTGGCGGCAGCGTGCGTATGAGAGCTGCCACCCTTGGCGTGTATCCACCCCGCGCAAGGCGGGGTTACGTGATGGGTGTGCGTGCGTGGTTACCCCCCGGGCTTACGCCCGGGGCTGGAAAAAGTTGTCGCCGCCAGGGCGGCTCAAAGTTAGCCGCGCCATGCGGCGCGGAGGCGCATGACCCCGCCCACCGCGCCTGCGTCCCAAACAAATCCTAAATCTTAAATCCTAAATCCTAAATCATTATGTTCACAGGTCTCGTAGAATGCACAGGCAAAGTCCTCGCCATCACCCCCGTGGAAACCGGCGCCCGCTTCACTGTAGAGGTGCCTTTCGCCCATGAATTGTCCCTCGGCGATTCCGTTGCGGTCAACGGCTGCTGCCTTACGGTGGACAAGGTGGAGGCGTCGCGCGTGGAGTTCGACCTGCTGACCCAGACGCTGAGGGTCACCTCTCTGGGAGCGTTGAAGGTGGGCTCCGAGTGCAACCTGGAGCGCGCCATGGGCGGGGCAGGGCGTTTTGGCGGCCATTTCGTCATGGGCCACATCGACACCACGGGCGAGGTCCTTTCCGTGGAACCCGTGGGCCAGGACCACCGCATCCGCATCCGCATCCCCCGGGAATACGCCAAGTACATCATCGACAAGGGGAGCATCGCGCTGGACGGCGTCTCGCTCACCATTGCGGCTATCCACAACACCTGCGAGCCGGAGTTCTGGATAACCCCGCACACCTGGAACCGCACCTCCATGCATGCCTATGTGCCGGGTCAGCCCGTCAACATCGAGGTGGACATGCTGGCCAAGTACGTGGAAAAGATGATGGCTGCGCGCGGATAGGACGGCGTCCGCTGAACAGGTGGGGGATTTTGCTTGCACGCCGCGGGCAGAGGCGGTATGGTGGGGGCATGGACAGCAGGCTCATCATTGCATTGGAGGATTTCCCGGAGGAAGGGCGGTATCTGGAAGGAGATATCGACGGGGCCGTGTTTGATTTGGGCAACGACGACATCCTCCCGGCGGGTCCGCTGCACTACGCGTTCGATGCACAGCTGTACGAGCATGAGCTGGTGCTGCGCGGCAGCGTGGCCACGGTGTTCAACATGCGTTGCAACCGCTGCCTGGCACGGTTCGACTACACGGCGGAAATCATGGATATGACACTGTCGTTCGACGTGAAGGGGCGGGGGTCGTTCGATGCCACGGATGCCCTGCGGGAGGAAATCCTGCTCGTCCTTCCCGGGTACCCCAAATGCGAGCACGCAGGGCTGGATTGTGAAAAAAATGACACAATGTGTGAATTTGGGCTGGACAAAAACCCCGGTTCGGGTGTAGACTCTGCCGCGCCGCGCGGCAGCAGCGTGTGGGATGCGCTCGATAAGCTCCCCCAAAACAACACCGCCAGCCCGCCAAAGCAATCTTAACCAATACACGATTATGGCAGCTCCTAAACGCAGAACATCCAAGATGAAGCAGCGCTCCCGCCTGGCCGCCAAGGCCTGGAAGGCGCCCAAGCTCGGCAAGTGCCCCAAGTGCGGCGCCGCCGTCCCCGGCCACACCGCGTGCCCCCAGTGCGGCACCTACAAGACCCAGAGCGGTGCGGAGGTCATCGTTAAGCTTGTTGACTGATTTCCCCTGTTTGGAAACGCAACTTTTTTCCACCGCCCCATCCTGCATGGGGCGGTTTTTTGTTGACATGATGGCGGCTGGTGATAGAGTTATGGCAGCCGTTTTTTTCAATTACCGACCACGCGTATGAAGCTTGCACTGGATGCCATGGGTGGAGACAATGCCCCGCAGATTAACATCGACGGGGCCAAGGAGGCTTTGCAGCATGTGGATGCTCTGGACAAGCTCTACATGGTGGGCGACGAGGCGCTGCTGAAGCGCCTGTGCGATGCCGCCGGTTTCGGCGGCGACCCGCGCCTGGAAATCGTGCATGCGCCGGAAGTGGTGGGCATGGACGAGAGCGGCCTGGTGGCCGTGCGCCAGAAGAAACATTCCTCCATGAGCATAGCCGTGGATTTGGTGAAGGACGGCGTGTGCGATGCCGTGCTCTCCGCCGGCAACACGGGCGCGGAGGTGGCCGCCTGCACCATCAAGCTGCGCCTGCTGGAAGGCGTGGAGCGTGCCGGCATCGTCTCCCCCATCCCGAACAACCGCAACTACGTGCTGGTGAGCGACACGGGCGCGAACCCGGACGCGAAGCCGAGCCACCTGGTGGGCTATGCCGTGATGAGCGCCCTGATGGCGCGCTACATCTACGGCATACCGGAGCCCAGGGTGGCCGTGATGAGCAACGGCACGGAGGACTGCAAGGGCAGCGAGTTCTCCAAGGAGGCCCACCGCCTGCTGCGCCACCTGGCGGATGCTCAGCTGCTTCCCTTCCAGTTCATCGGCAACCGTGAGGGGCACGACCTCTTTGATAGCGATATGGATGTGGCGCTCACGGACGGCTTCACGGGCAACATCCTGCTCAAGAGCGTGGAGGCCACCGCCAAGACCTTTGCCCGTTGGATCAAGAACGGCATCAAGAAGAGCCCCATGGCCATGGTGGGAGCGCTCGGCATGCGCGGCGTCTTCCGCAGCATCGGCGACCGCCTCAACGCGGATTCCGTGGGCGGCTGCCCGCTCATGGGCGTGCGCGGCGTCTCCATCATTGCACACGGTTCCGCCAACGCCCGCGCCATCCTCAATGCCACCCGCATGGCGGAAGGCATGTGCCGCCACAGCGTGAATGATCGCATCATTGCCGCCATGGCCCCCATCAATGAGGAACTCCGCCGCCTCGCGGAGGAGGAATCCGTGGTGTAGGCGTTGGCGAAGACGGAACCACCCCCTCAAAAAACAACGCCCCCCCGCGCAAAATTTGCGGGGTTGAAATGTTTTCTCTTGCGCGCGCGCGTGGAAGGGGGTAGAATCAACGCTGCAGTTTCGCCAGCGTTCCGCGCGGGGAAACTTTATTGTGATTTTTTTTGCAAAAAGAATCACAAAAACGCGCGCTTGCCCGCTTAATGGGGTGGGGAAGGCTGAACGAAAGCCTCGTCCCGCACACCAGATTAACAGATAACACCAAACCACCATCCGACCATGACACGCCACCTCATCACCGCCATCGCCCTAGCCGTTCCCGGATTCCTTTGCGTCACGCTGCCGGCGCAGGCCGCGCCGCGCGCCAAGGCTGCGCCAAGCACCAAGGCCCAGGTCCCCGCCCAGCGGCAGATCATCTCCGTTGCAAACGTGCAAGACGGCTACCGCCTCTTGTACCCGAGCAAAGGGAAGATGCTCACCGCCATCAACTACGCGGAGGACGTGGTGCCGCCGGAGGCCGTGGGCTCGGAGGACAAGCTCGGCGTGGTCACCGTGAGCCCGGCGGTTCCCGTGAGCGCGGTGTGGACCAGCCAGTCGGAACTCACACTCGTCCTCAAGGGTGACTTGGACCCGGAGGCCGTGTACAGCATCCAGGCCCGCCCCGGGGTGAAAAACGCGCAGGGGAGAGAGCTCGGCACCTTCCATACGCTCCTCTTTGCAAAGCAGCTGAATGACTATTTCGGCAGCAGCGAACGCTTCCTCTGCTGCCCCACCAGCGATGCGGAAACGGCGGCCAAGTTCCTGGCCAGGGCCGTGCTGCGTTCCTCCATCATCGGGCCGGGTGGCAAGACGGAAAAGGTGACGGACCGCCCGGCCGGCGCGCGTCCCGCCACGGTGGGTGATGCCGTGGCGCATTGGAACGACTACCTGGAAAGCGGGGACTACAAGGAGGATATAGAGGCCTTCAAGGCGCTGCCGCAGGATGAGGTGCTGCCCGGCTACTGGTACTTTGAAATGCCCGTTCCGGCGGCCAACGAGAGGCTGCAGCTGGTGCTGCCCGGCTACGGCAACCTGGACACCTCTGCCGGGAAACGGCGTGATTCTGTCATCAGAACCGCCGTGCTCCCCGACCTGGGAATCACCCTGAAACGCGTTCACACCGGGTTGGGGCGGTACGACATTTTGGTGCACATGGATCAGCCCGTGGCCCCGGAGGAGGTGGAGCGCGCCCTGATGCAGGGCATTTGGGAAATCCGCCAGGAGGGTGATTCCAAGACGGCGCCGCTCGCCACCATGCAGGTGGAGAACGGCGTGCTCAAGGCCACCGTGAACGGCAAGCCCGTGACCATGAGCTATGATGCGGAAGCCACCGCCAAACTCCAGAAGAAGGTGCCCACCGCCGCCGGTGAGAAAACCGCCTGCCCCACGGCCGTGCTGCATATGGACACCGGCGGGGAATGCTTCCAGCTCGCTGCCGAGGTGAAGCTTGCATCCGTTCACGGTGCATCCTCGAAAGCCTGCAGGGACTCCTGCTTTGTGAGCCCTCCCGACCCCACCATCAACACGGACGTCCTCACCTCCGGCAAGCTCAGCAAGGGCAGCAGGACCATCCACTGCTTGGTGCAGAGCATGGAGAAGGCCACCGCGCACATTTACCGCATTGATGCCCACGGAGAGGCCCCCGCCAAGGTGCTGGCCGCCTTCCGCGAGCTCTACACGCCCGCCAAGGTGCTGGAACTGGGCGGATATTCGGATGAGGCGGACGAGGCGAGGAAGCACCCCACCGTCTTCCCCGTGCAGCTGCTGCCCGGCGTGGCGGAAAGCCGCGAGGTGGACATCCCCTGCGACAGCGAGCCGCACGACATCAAGCTCGGCGAACTCTTCCCCCAGGCTCCGGAAAGCTCCATGTACTTCATGGAGGTCAACGGCACCCTCGTTCCGGATCTCGGCAAGCCCGGCGCCAAATACGCCAACCAGGGCATTATCCAGGTCACGGACCTCGGCCTCATGTGGAAAGAGAGCCGCGACAAGATTTTCGCGTACGCCTACCGCTTGTCGGACGCCAAGGCGTTGGAGCACGGCACCCTGCTGCTGCAGGACAAAAACGGCGAGACCATTGCCACGATGGACGTGCAGAACGGCATTGCGGAGGGCACGCTGCTGAAGGGCACCTGCTTCCTGCAGCTGGTGAGCGGGGACGACAGCTACACCGTGGCCCTGCAGGATGCCAAGTCCAAGAACGAAACCACGCAGCTCACGGGCGACTTCTGGGTATCCGACGTGGAGCGTGGCATGCCGCGCACGGAAACCTTCCTCTTTACGGACCGCAGCCTGTACCGCCCCGGGGAGACCGCGCACATCAAGGGATACGTGCGCACCATCGCCGGGGATAAGGTCACCATCCCGGAAATCACCTCCATCACCGCCACCGTGGAGGGCGACAAGACGCCCATCAAGGTGGACATGCAGCCGGACGGCAGCTTTGCCGTGGATGTGCAGCCCACCACCATCGGCAGTTACGTGGACGTGAGCTTCAACATGGTGCAGGCGGGGGACGGCAACGGCACCTCCCCGGATATGGCCGCCGCCAAGGCCATGGGGGCGGATATGAAAGAGGTGCAGTACATAGTGAACGGCTCCCGTACCGCCACCATCAGCCTCAACGTGCAGGAATTCCACCGAGACGAGTTCGAGCTGAAGCAGGCCCTCACGGTGGATTCCGGCGCGCAGTGGGTGGAGATCAACACGGATGCCGCCGGATTCAACGGCGCGCCCGTGGCCAACGGCAAGGTGGAGTGGGAACTGCAGCAGCAGCCGGCAAACCTCTATCCGGATGCCTTCCCCTCCTTCCAATTCTCCGATAGCGACACCCTGGGGGATAGGATCGATCATGACGACGATGCCGCGCTCACCGGCTTTGCATCCAAGATGGATGAGAAGGGGCACGGCTCGCACCGCTTCGACCTTGCCGCCGCCTCGGGCCGCAGGCAGATCACCGTGGGTAGCACCGTTACCAACGCCAACGGCCGCAGCGTGCGTTTCGCTGAGCGCCGCATCATCGACTCCAGCAGCGTCTACGGCGGCATCCGCGTCGCCAACCGCCTCGTCGAGAAGGGGCAGAACGTGGAAATCGCCCTGGTGGCGGTGGATAAGGAGGGCAACGCCCTCACCGCCGCGCCCGTGAACGCCAAGGTCAAGGTGGAGCGCCAGAGCTTCCGCAGCTACCGCTTCGGGCTCGGCTCCACTTCCGCCGCACGCAACGTGCCGCGTGTCCAGACCGTGGCGGAGCAGGACGTGCAGCTCACCGGTACGCCCGCCAACATTTCCATCCCGGTCGCAAACCCCGGCGTGCACCTCGTCACCCTGGAGGGCACGGATGCCCAGGGCCGCACCTTCAAGGCCACGCATGGTTTCTATGTGGTTGGCGAGCATGAGCTGGACGACGACATCCCGTGGGACTTCCGCGACGGCGAGTACATCGGCCTGGTGGGAGACAAGGACGTGTACAAGCCCGGGGAGACGGCACATTTGCTGGTGCAATCCCCTGTGGATGCGGAGGCGCTCATCACGCTGGAGCGTGAGGGCGTGGTGCGGCATTTCAAGCAGCACATCTCCGCCGCGCACCCCGTGGTGGACATCCCGCTCACGGAGGCGGATGCGCCCGGTCTGGCCGTGGGGCTCTTCCTGGTGCAGGACGCCTCCGCCCGCAAGGACGGCAGAGGGCTGCCCATCATCAAGACCGCGGAAATTCCCCTGCGCGTGGACCCCGTGGGCAAGCGCCTGGCCGTGGAGCTGGACAAGCCTGCCTCCCCGCAGCTGCCCGGTGCCACCGCCCGCGTCTCCGGCGTGGTGAAGGATGCCCAGGGCAACCCGCTCGCCAATGCCGGCGTGACCCTCTACGCGGAGGACGAGGGCACGCTGCAGATACGCGGCTACAAGCTGCCGGATCCCGCCCGCCACTTCTACACGGACAGCGCCCGCTGCTACTCCCTGCGCACGTACTCCTCCCTCTTCCAGATTCGCGGTGAGGTTTTCCAGACGTCCATGCTCGGCAACAAGGGCGTGTTTATCGGCGGCGGTGACGACGAGGGCGACATGGAGGTGTCTCCCACCGTGCGCGAGAACTTCAACCCCTGCGCCGTGTGGCTCGCCAACATCAAGACGGACGCCCAGGGACGCTTCTCCGCGGAATACACCAACCCGGACACGCTCACGCGCTACCGCGTGATGGCCGTGGCCGCCGCCGGGACGGACAAATTCGGCTCCGGCCAGACCTCCTACGAGGTCAACAAGGCCGTGATGCTGGAACCCGCCGCACCCGCGGCGGCCGCAGAGGGGGATGACCTGTTCATCCCCGTCACCGTCAGCATGAACCCGGACCAGCTGCCGGAGGAGTACCGCAACAAGCCCATCACCTGGAACATCTCCCTGAACGCGGAGAATGCGGCGGGGCCGGGGGGGCCGCTCTATGTCACCCTCACCGGCAACACGCCCGGCACCATCTTCGTGCCCGTGCGTTTCCCCAAGGTGGGAGAAACCACCCTCACCTGGACCGCCACCCCGCAGGACGAAGCCCTGCGCGACAAGACGGACGCCGTGCGCGACCACTTCACCGTGGTGCCGCCCACGCCCTTCCTGCGCGAGGCCGTCTACGAGGCCGTGGAGGCCGGGGAGAGCCTCAAGCCCGCCGATTTGGTGTCGCTGGATTTCCGCAGCGACAGCCATGTGTCGCTGGACTTCTCGGCCAACCCGTTCATCGGTGCCACGCAGGGCATGGACATGCTGGTGCACTATCCGTACGGCTGCTCGGAGCAGCTGGCGTCCGGCATGCTGCCGTGGATTCTGCAGGATGAGCTCGCCCCGTGCGTGGGCATGAAGTACCCGCAGGGGAAGACGCGCGCCACCGTGATTGCCGAGTCCGTGAAGAAGCTCTCCGAGCGCTTCACCTCCGGCATGGGCTTCTCCTACTGGGGCAGCGGGGATGTCACGCCGTTCAGCCCGCATGTGGCGCTCGCCCTGCTGCTGGCGCAGGACAAGGGAATCTCCCTGCCGTACAACATCAGCACCGCCAACCTGGTCAAGATGCTCGTGAATGCCACGGCGAACAAGGATGAGCCCTCCTCGGCCGTGTACGCCGCCTATGTGCTGGCGCGCGCCGGCAAGCTCACGCCGGAGCTGCTGGCCCAGGCGGAGAAGCAGCTGCCCAAGAATGCGGATGCCCGCCTGGCTTGGGGATTGGCGCTGGCGGCACGCGTGAGCGGCAACCCGCGCGCGGATGCCCTCTGCAAGGCCGCTGCCAAGGTTCAGGAGAAGCGCGAGTGGAGCTACTTGCCCGCCGTGCGCACCCTGCGCATGCTGGAGCAGATTGCCCGCGAGCCCAAGAGCGCCCGCACCACGGCTGCCGTGCGCGAGTATGTGGCGTACGATGCCCAGCATTTCAACTCCACCTACGGCAACGCCTGGCTCATGATTGTGCTGCATGAGTTCATCGCCCAGTCGGATATCCAGAACGTCCGCGCCGTGGTGAACGGAAACGAGCTCGCCCTGCAAAAGATGTGGCACAAGGACACCACCGTGGGTACGCAGGACGCATTTGCCTGCACGGAGGGCACCGCCTACGCCTGCGGTTTGGCAGAGGGCTACCAGAACAAGGACCAGGAGCCGCGCATGGTGGATGAGGGGTTCAAGGTGACCCGCCGTTACGAGCGCTACGCCGGCAACAACACCTGGGTGCCCACCGCCCAGTTCACCGTGGGTGACGTGGTGCGCGTCACGCTGGAGTGCACGCCCACGCGCGACACCGGGCGCTACACCGTGCTGGAGGACCGCCTCCCCGCCGTCTTTGAGGCCGTGAACCCGGAGCTCACCTCGCAGGATGTTCCCGCCGAGCTGCGCAGCAACCCCTCCATCGGCTGGAGCTTCACCTCCTGGGTGGACAACAAGGTGTACGGCAAGGACCGCGTGGCCTTTTTCACCTCGCACGGCGGAACGATGAAGTGCAGCTACATCGCCCGCGTGGTGAAATTCGGCAAGGTGACCGCGCCCGCCGCCAAGGCGGAGATGATGTACACGCCGCAGAACTACGGCCTCTCCATCCCGCATGTCATTACTGCGACCGCGCCAGAGGTGGAGATACCCAGCGCTCCCGCAGCCAAGGCTGACAAGTGATGCGCCGCCGCACCAAAGCCGCCGCTGCCGTGATGGTTTGCGCCACCACGGCAGCGGCTGCGTGCTGGTGGGTGCTGCCGTTCTGTGTGGCACCCGCCGCCCTGCCGTCCGTGCCGGACACGCATGTGTACGACCGCAACGGCGAGATGCTGGGCTTCCTGAAGGATGCGCAGGGGCGGCGCTGCCGCCTGCCGCAGGGTGAGCTGCCGCCCGCGTTGGTGCGCGCCGTGCTGGCGGCGGAGGACAAGCGTTTCATGAGCCACGGCGGCGTGGACCTGCTTGCGCTGGCACGCGCCGCGCGCGACAAGCTGGGCGGCGGCACCTCCGGCGCTTCCACCATCACCATGCAGCTTTGCAAGCTGGGGCACCGCAACGCCCCGCGCAACATACGCTCCAAGCTGCGGGAGATGCTGCAGGCGCGCCGCCTGGAGATGTCGGGTGCATCCAAGCATGATATCCTGCGTGCGTATTTGGACAACGCGGATTTCGGCAACAACTACCGCGGCGTGGAATGCGCGGCGTGGATGTATTTCTCCAAACCCGCCGCGGAGTTGGGTGTGCCGGAGGCCGCGCTGCTGGTCTCCGTGTTGCAGGCGCCGTCCCGCTTGAATCCGCTGCGCCATCCGGAGGCCGCGCTCGCGCGCCGCAACCGCGTGCTCGCCGCCATGGGAGAACCCGCCGATGATGCCGACCTCCACCTGCGTCCGCTGCGGGAATCCGTGCCGTCCTGCGTTACGCAGGCGGGCCGCCAAACCCTGCTCGCCTCGCTGCAGAAAGCTTGCGAGGCCGCCGCCGCGCAGGAGGTGGAACGCATGCGCGGCCACAACATGTCGCAGGCGGCCGTCTTCATCTTGCACAACCCCACGGGAGAGGTGCTGGCGTGCGTGCCGGCCGCCCTGCCGCAAAGCACGCGCGGCGGTGCGCTGGACGGCACCCGCACCCCGCGCTCCGCCGGTTCCACGCTCAAACCCTTCGTGTACCTGCAGGCCTTCCGCCACGGCGCTTGGCCCGGAACGGTGATGGCGGATGTGCCCACGCTCTACAAGAGCCTCACGGGCGTGCAGGCTCCCACCGACTACAACGGCCACTATCTCGGACCCGTCACCATTCGTCGCGCGCTGGCATGCTCGCAGAACATCCCCGCCATGCAGGCACTCGGCACCATCGGTTCCATCGCGGAGTTCCTGGATGATTTGCAGAAGCTCGGCTTCGAGCCTGAGCGCGGGGTGGACGAGTACGGGCTGGGGCTTGCCATCGGCAACGCTCACGTCACGCTGGCGCAGCTGGTGCGCGCGTACGCCGCCCTGGCGCGCGGCGGTTCCCTGCCGCAGGTGTTCACGCGGCTGCCGCATGCGGGGCAGCCGGAATCCGAGCCGCTGTATGATGTGCGCGACTGCTACCGCATAGCGGATATCCTGAGCGACCCGACGGCGCGCACATCCACCTTTGGGCGCGCCCCCATGCTCACCTTCCCCTTCCGCTGCGCGTGCAAGACCGGCACCTCCTCCAACTACCGCGACAACTGGTGCGTGGGGTTCACCCGGGAATTCACGGTCGGCGTGTGGGCCGGCAATTTCGACAACACCCCAATGGAAAAAATCAGCGGCATCTCCGGCGCGGGGCCCATCTTCCACCGCGCCATGCTGCTGGCCTATGAGCATACTGCGGAGGAACCCTCCTTCCCGGTGAGGCCGCAGGGTATCGTCGATGTGAAAATCGACACCCGCACCGGCGGTGCCGCGCGTGCCGACACCCCGGCGGAATGTGTGCAGACCGAACTCGCCCTGGCAGAGGATATGCCCAAGGAATCCACCGCGTATGATGCCAACGGCCGCGCCGTGCTGGATTCCCGATACGCGGAATGGTACGCCCAAACCCAGCCCCTGCGCCTCTACGCGCTGGACCCCGCCGCCAAGGGAGACCGCGCGCCCTTCATCCTTCTCCCCGCCGATGGCGCCACCGTGCTGCTGGACCCCAACCTCCCCGCCAACGGCTCCATGGTGGAGCTCAAATCAACCCTGCCCGCCGCCACCACCACCTGGCGCTGCGATACCCTCCGCATCATCCGCGAGGGCAACTCCTGGTTCGCCGTCGCCACCCCGGGCTCCCACACCATCCACGCCACCGACTCCACCAACGGCCTCCACGCCCAATCCACCATCACCGTCCGACAGCCGTAGGCGTGCGCAACCCTTCACGCCCGTTACCATAAATGACAACCCAAGAGCAACGCATTGGCATTGCACGCTTTACAAAGGTGCCGCGATTTTTTTTGAAAAAAACGCACTTTGGGTCGTACATTTTGCCTTTTGGGTGCTTATAGGTAGTAGAGAGCGCCATCA
>R28__coassemble_448_pt1 | contig 17020 bp, 12 predicted proteins | sample R28__metabat2_low_PE_030 | metagenome-assembled genome bin R28 | reverse complement strand
GGGCAGGATGAGGCCGCCGCGCAGGAGGGTATGCCGGAGATGAGCGAGGAGGAGCTCGCCGCCCGCGACGCCTACCTCACCAAGCTGCAGGCAGACGCCTCCAAGCAGTCCGTGTGGCACAGCAAGGGTTTCTGGATTGGAATGCTCTGCCTGCTCGGCCTGGCCATTGGCTGCGGCATCTACGTGTCCAACGAGAACGAGAAAAACGAGCGTGCAGAGGCCCAGCGCCAGAACATCAAGAAGATTATGCACCGCTGCGTGGAGATTAACAAGAAGGGCGTGGAAACCACGGCCGATGCCACCGCCAAGCATGTGGACATCTCCTGCAGCAAGAAGGATCTCCAGCTGCTCATGAAGGTGGTTGTGGACCCCTACATCAAGAACGAGGTGGGCGGCAACCTGCTGGGCATGGACCCCGTGGGCGCCGGCTACAACGCGGGCTTGCTGCTCGGTCTCACCGCAGCGCAGGACCGGGGCAACCGCGACTACATCTTCGAGACGCTCGCCAAGAAGGCGGAAGCCATTGTGGAGCCCAAGCTCTTCGACTGGGTGCTGCAGCGCATCGGCGTATCTGATGCGGAGGGCGTGAACGCCAACCTCCGCACCCTGGCGGAGAAGATTGCCGCCAAGCCGAACTTCCCCCACAAGAACGAGCTCCTTGCCAGCACCTGGAAGGTCTACGGCCTCCGCGTCACTGAGGAGGACATCCCCCACATCGTCGCCCTGCTCAAGGACGACAAGACCGAGGGCAAGCTCATCAAGACCCTCTGCAACTGCCTGGACAACATCATCATGATGATTGACGACAAGGAGAAGAAGGCCAAGCTCGGCGACGAAATCTTCGACAGCGTGTCGGAGGAGCGTCTCAAGCAGCTCGGGCCCACACTCGCCTCCGCCTGCTCCCAGAAGGCGCTCGCCTACTACAAGGGCAAGATTACCGACCCCAAGAGCATGAACCACAACAATATGCTCTTCCTCGCCTTCTGGGGTGACGACTCCATCCTCGACTACATCCTGGAGCTCAAGGGCAAGGCGGAAATCGCCAACGATCCCAAGGCCATCAACCAGGTTCACAACGCCATCGGTTCCTTCTTCGCCCAAAACCGCGAACGCTCGGACGCCGATGCCGAGAAGCTCATCTCCATCATCTGTGAGAAGCCCTTCGCCGACACCGCCAAGCTCCGCGACATCATCAACAAGATAGACAAGGACTCCACCCTCTACATCGGCGACAGCGACCCGCAGCTGCCCGCCCTCAAGGAAGAGGCAGAGGCCCTCAAGAAGCTCCAGCGCGGCAAGCTCGAAATCGTCAACACGCTCTCCGGCCTGCATGAGCTGGAATGGGTGAAGAACCTGCTCAACAAGTATGCCCAGGATGCCGATGGCGATGTTTCCGTGCTCGCCAAGCAGGGCCTTGAGAAGATTAAGGAGAACACCCGCAAGGACCAGCAGACCAAGGAGAAGTACCAGGGCCGCTCCAAGGGCTAAATAGTGACGCGCCTAGGGGCGCGGGGGATTTCAAGCCCATCTGGTGGAATGCCAGATGGGCTTTTTCTTTCCTCCACCGAACTTTTTTTTATTTTTTTCAAATAATTCGTGCATCAGGGTGTTTGCTTGCTTATAAGGGTATAGAGACACTTCCCTGATATATGAAAAAAACGATTATTGCTGCCGTTTCCGCGTTCTTGCTTGGCATGGGGGCCGCCCATGCGGAGAAAACGGACCGTATCACCTATGAGGACATTTGCGCCATGACCAAACCGGGGGCGCCGCCCATACCGGAGGCGAAGAAGAACGAGCTCTTGCTGTATGTGGCCACGGGCATATTCTGCATGGACGGCGAGCAGGCCGGCGCCGTGAAGCTTCTGCTGGAAGCCGGGGCGGATCCCAACGCGGTGGATTCCGAGGGCAAGGGGGCACTGCACCACCTCTCCGACGGCTCTAGCGACTTCGAGGCAGACAAGTGCCTGGACCTTCTCGTCAAGCACGGTGCCAACGTCAACATACAGGACCGGGAGGGAAGAACCCCACTCATGATTGCCCTGGCGAACATGGATAACGTGTACGTCAATTACATCTGCCACCTCTTGTCATCGGGCGCCGACGGCAACGTGAGGGACCATGCGGGCAACGTGGCCTCCCAGTATGTGCCGATAGCCAACGGATGGGATGGCTCGCAAAGACAATGCATGAAGATGTACGAGCTGCTGGATTCCTACGGATACATTGTCGACGTACACGACAAAATGGCCCTGTTCTATATACTCCGGCCGTCTGAGGAAGACAACACCTATTGCTCGGAGGAGGAACTGCGCTTCCTCCTGCGCCACGGCGCCGAAACGGAATTGGAATGCGTGTTCGACACCACCAACAGACCCTTGAAATGGTCGATGCTGGACGCCATCAGGCGGCATCCCCAGTATCCCGATGGCAAGGTGCTTCCCATGTGGCGCGGCTTTAAGGATCACGAGCGGAACATTAGGGAAAAGAGGTACACCACGCTGAAGCGGCTCGAAGAAATCCTTCTGGAGCATCAGCGCAGCACGGCCAGCCCCCAACCCGCCGCCGATGACCTGGGCGCCCTTTACCTGAGAGTGTGGGATGTGGGAATAAGACCGGGCTTCCAGGGGAAGGGCGGCTGGCGGGATGCCGTTGTTGTCGCCTTTTACAGGAAGTCAAGCCTGCTGGGGCATGTGGTGATACCGCACGCAAACCACAGCGACATGGCGGACATCCGCTTTCATGATTCCAAGCACTGCACCATTGATGCCGGACGCGTGGCGAAAGCGGAGGTCGATTTGGAAAAGTGCGAATACGTTTTGTCACAGCCAGGTACAAACGGCGATACGGGGAAAAGGGAAAAAATGTCTATTTTCGACTTCTCGGCCGATGAAGTGGGATTCGGGAACAACTGCGAATTGTACTACCACCCGGCCAGGGAGGCATGGAAGAGCTTCTACCTCCGCTGGAGCGCATACGTCTTGTGAAACGGCGGGCCGCCCGCCCGCATGACGCCCTGTGGCTTCACGCGGATGCGCAGCTCTTCCGGGTCTGCACACACGGACGAACCGGAAAAAGTTGCCCGTTGGCGCGGATTTGCGCCCATGGTTCGTTTTTTTTTGCGGCATTCGGAAGAATAGATGCAAATTTTGCTTGCCAAGGGGAGCGAAGTGTGTAAAATGGGCGCGGCTAACAACGAGCTGTAGCGCAGGCTGGTAGCGCGCTTCGTTCGGGACGAAGAGGTCGCAGGTTCGAATCCTGTCAGCTCGATGCAAATTGGAAGCCCGGAACCGCTGCATGTGCAGCACCCCGGCACAGGCGGATTCCGCCGTGCCCCCGGGCGCACGCGGTGCATATCCCGTTCCGGGAACTTCTCTCACCCCTGCTTAGCCGCACCCTCATTCCACAACACAATCCCAAGATTATGTCCGGTCATAACAAATGGTCCAAGATCAAGTTCACGAAGGCAGCTGCCGACGCGAAGAAGGGCAAGATTTTCGCCCGTTTCTCCCACGAAATCACGCTGGCAGCCAAGAGCGGCGGCGGTGATGTGGACACCAACCCGCGCCTGCGCGCCGCCATTGAAGGCGCCAAGGCGGCATCCATGCCCAAGGAAAACATCGACCGCGCCGTAAAGAAGGGCACGGGCGAGCTGCAGGGCGCCGCCATTCAGGAGGTCACCTACGAGGGCTACGGCCCCGCCGGCACCGCCATCATTGTGGAAGTGGCCACGGACAACACGAACCGATGCTCCTCTGAAATCCGCACCATCTTCTCGCGCAACGGCGGCAACATGGGCACGCCCGGTTCCGTTTCCTACCAATTCGACCGCAAGGGCGAGGTGAGCGTCATCGACGAGGCACTGGACGAGGACGGCGCCATGGAGCTTGCCATGGATTGCGGCGCAGACGAGTTTGAGCAGGGCAACAACGACGACGAGTGGGTGTTCACCTGCGGACCGACGGAACTGCAGGCGGTATCCGCCGCGCTGAGCGCCGCCGGCAAGAACGTGACGGGCATGAAGCTCATCATGGTGGCGCAGAACCCGACCGTGATTTCCGATGTGGACACGGCGCACAAGGTGATGCGCATCTACGAGCTGCTCGACGACTACGACGACACGATGAACGTGTTCACGAACTTCGAGATAGACGAGGCTATCCTCGATCAGCTGTAAAGCTATCTCCACGCAAGTGCGCGTTATCCCGCCGTTATCCTCCCTTTCCCCGGTAGGTCCATGAGCGAGCCGAACGAACAAGGCATGCAGGAACGCAGGCACAGCGTCCACGTACGGAACGCCGGTGATTCCGCGCCGACCGGAGGCCGCAGCGGAAGGCACCACTACAACCGCCGCCACCACGGAGGCGGCCAGGGGGGCAACAACGGCGGCGAAACCCGCCACAGCCACCACCACAACCGCGGCAAGAAGCACGCCAACCACAATCTCCAGCAGCAGGAACCCCTGCCGCAGGGGCGTGCCTATGTGCCCGTCGGCGACCCGGAGCCGCTCACCGGCATACTGGAAATCACCGGCAAGGGGTTCGGCTTCATCCGCACGCAGGAGACCGGCTGGGCACCATCCAACGAGGCGGTATACGTGCCGGCGGACATCATCAGCCAGCACCATCTGCGCCCGTTCGTGGAAGTGAGCGGCATGGCGCAGAAGTACGAGCGTGGCCACCAGCTTGTCTCCGTGCAAAGCGTGAACGGCCTGCCGCCCGCAGAGGCCGCGGCCAGCCCGCACTTCGAGGATCTCAAGGCCGTGAACCCCACCCACCGCCTGGCGTTTGAAACAACCCCGTCCCGCTTCACCACTCGCACGCTGGATTTGGTGGCACCCGTGGCGCGCGGCCAGCGCGGGCTGATTGTGGCGCCGCCACGCACCGGCAAAACCACCCTGCTCATGCACATTGCGGAGGGTGTGCGTGAAAACTACGGGGAGGACATCCACCTGATGATACTCCTGGTGGACGAGCGCCCGGAAGAGGTGACCGAATTCAAGCGCACGCTTCCCGGCGTGGAAATCTTTGCATCCAGCAACGACAGCGGCGTGCGCGAGCACTGCCGCATCGCGGAGATGTGCATCGAGCGCGCCAAGCGCCTGGTGGAAACCGGCCGCCACGTGCTCATCCTCATGGATTCCATCACACGTCTTGCCCGCGCCTACAACAATACAGAGCGCGGCAGCGGGCGCACCATGAGCGGCGGCATCGACGCCCGCGCGCTGGAAACTCCGCGCCGCCTGTTCGCCGCCGCGCGCAACACGCGCAACGCCGGTTCCCTCACCATCCTGGCCACCGCGCTCATTGAGACCAACAGCCGCATGGACGAGCTCATCTTCCAGGAGTTCAAGGGCACGGGCAACATGGAGCTGGTGCTCAACCGCCGCATTGCGGAAATGTACATCTACCCCGCCGTGGACATCATGAAGAGCGGCACCCGCCGAGAGGAACTCATCCTCCCGGAGATGATGCTGGAGAAGATCCGCCTCATCCGCCGAGGGTTGGCCGGCTACAAGCCCACGGAAGCCATGGAGCGCCTGCTCTTCTTCCTGCGCAAATGCCCCACCAATGCGCAACTGCTGCTGGATATCAAGAGCCGTAATTAGCCTGGTTGGCTGCGCTCCGCGTGGTGCAATTTGGGATTGGGGATTTAGGATTTAAGATTTAGGATTTGTTGGTATGCGGTGGCGCTTTGCAGTGGGATTGACGCTTTGCCTTGCACCGCTCACGGTACAAGGGGCGGATGAACCGCAGGATGACGAGACGATTATTGACGACGGACGCGGCGAGCGCGTGGTGATACCGGACGTAACGCCGCCCAAGCCGCGCGATTTCGTGGACACGACCGACAAGAAGGGCAACACCGTGGCACGTCCCGTGGGGGAGATTGAAAGGCCCAACAAACCCGACAAGGTCATCGAGCCGGAGCCCACGGTGCAACAGCCACAGCCGCAGCCCAAGCCGAGCCCCCAACCACAGGAGGAACCGCAGCCCAAGCCGCAGACTATCCCCCAGCCCCAACCCGCTCCCCAGGTGCAGCCCAAGCCGCTGCCCGAACCGCCGCCAGACACGGACGATGCCCACGACAGCGAGATTCCCCCGTGGGTGCAAGAGGGCGAGGACATGGAGCGACAGCAAGAGCTGGAACGCCTGAACGCCAGCGCGGAGGAACGCCGCCGCGCGCGCGAAAGTGCACCCACCCGTGTGGAGAAGGATCAGCATGTGGTGTCGCAATCACGCCTGTTTTCGGTGAGCGGCGGCGACTCTCTGCGCATGGGAGCCATCGCCACGCATGCGGACGGCGTATACTCGCGGCTGTGCTCACTGCTGGAGCTGCCGCGCGACTGGAAGAACGCCATCTCCATCCGCCTGGTGGGGCAGCCCACGGACCAACCCGTGCGCAACCCCATCCGCATGCGCGTCACCATCATCGGCGGTGCTCCCAACTTCCAGATCCGCATCTTCCCCGGCGGCGGCATCGACTTGGAACGGCTGAATGATGCCATCGTCACCATGGTGCTGTACGAGCGCGCGCTGCGGGACCTCTCCGCAGATGCGTTCCCCGACGAGGTGAGCCTGCCGCAGTGGCTGGTGAGCGGCATCCAGCAGGCCATGCTCTGGCGCGCCGGAAAGGCGGACAAGAAACTCTACCGCAACCTGTACGACCGCGCGGAGATGATACCGCCGGAGGAAATCATCGGCATCGAGCACCCGGAGCGCCTGGACGCCGCGTCCCGCCAGGTCTACGACATCTCGTGCGGCGTGCTGGTGATGAGCCTGCTGGACAGCCCGAACGGCCTGGACCAGTTCAAGAGCCTGCTCAGCGAGGCCGCAGTGACAGACCTGCCCGCCAAGGACTTCATCGCTGCGCACTTCACGGAGCTTGCCTCCAACAAGGACATGCTGGACAAGTGGTGGGCGCTGGAACTTGCCGCGCTCTCCCTGCCCAAGGCATCCGATGCCATGTCTCCCCTGGAATCCGAAAAGCAGCTGGCGGAGGCCCTCACCGTGGTGTACTTCGACTCCGAGACGGAAAGCGCGCGCACCGTGAGCATCGACAACGCATACGATCTGATGGAGGTGCCGGACTGGGAGAACCTGCTGAGGCCCAACATCGAGCGTCTGGTGTCGCTGAGCGCCACCGCCTTCCCCGCCTACCGACAAATCGTCATCGAATACTGCCGCGTGCTCTCGTCGCTCATCAACGACAAGGACCCCGATGCCGCGCAGAACACGCTCGGCCCGCTCAAGGAACTGCGCGCCGCCTACACCGCCGCCGCCACGCGCGGACGCGACTATCTGGACTGGTACGAAATCACCCACCTGGGCCACACGGACACGCGCTCGTTCGATACGTACCTGGAGGCCATGCACGCCATGCGCATGGAGACAGAGGGCGCGGAGACACCCATCAGCCGCTACCTGAGGGACATCGAGACACTGCAGCATCTGAAGGCGGACGACCCGCTGCCGGAGAACATCCGGGAACTCATCGGCACAGACCCGCAACAGAACGACAACGCCCATGAGTGACGGACCAGACATGCTCGCGGAGCAGCAGGCGCACGATGACGGATTCGCCATCGTTGCAGGGATTGACGAGGCGGGGCGCGGCCCGCTGGCAGGGCCCGTGGTGGCCGCTGCGGTTATCCTGCCGCCGGGATTCACGCTGAAGGGGCTCAACGACTCCAAGCAGCTCTCCGCCAAGAAGCGGGAGACGCTGTTCTCCGCGCTCATGGAGGACGACCGCGTGCAGAAAAGCGTGGCGCAGGCCAGCGTGGAGGAAATCGACCGCCTGAACATCCTGCGCGCCACGCACCTGGCCATGGCCCGCGCCGCGCAGGGGCTGCACCCGCAACCGCAGATGTGCATCATCGACGGCTTGGCCGTGCCGAACTTCCCCCTGCCCTCCCGCAACCTGGTGAAAGGAGACGCGCGCTGCCTGAGCATTGCCGCCGCCAGCATCCTTGCCAAGGTCACCAGAGACCACATCATGCTGGAGCTGGACAAGCAATTCCCGCAATACGGGTTCGCCCGCAACGCCGGGTACGGAACCAGGGAACACCTAGCCGCCATTCACGCCCATGGAATCACTGCACACCATCGCCGCTCATTTGCGCCTGTTGCACAAATGGAGCTGCCCCTGGGACTCTGACGCCGTCCCGCCGCGCGGGTTCATCGGCCGCTACGGCGAGAAGGTGGCGGCATCCTGGCTGCGCGCGCACGGCTACAAAATCCTGCGCTGCAACTTCCGCCTAGGCTCCGGCGGCGAGGTGGACATCGTCTCCCGCCAAAGAGACACCCTGGTGTTCACCGAGGTGAAGAGCAGCACCAGCCCCGGCTCCGGCGCGCCCTCCCGCATGGTGGACCGCGCCAAGCGCGAGCTCATCCGCCGCGGCGCCAAAAACTGGCTCCGCATGCTCGGGCGGGAAGTCCCCTACCGCTTCGACATCATGGAGCTCTACCTCCTGCCCCGCCAAGCCCCGCAGGTCAACCTGCTGCAAAACGCCTTCCACATGCATGAGAGGCCCCAACACAGAAAAGGCGCTTGACCCGCCGCGGCGCGGCGCATAGAATGGCGGTGTGATGCAGGAGTTGGAAATCATGGCGCCGGCGGGGTCGTTCGAGTCCCTGGCAGCGGCGCTGCGGGCCGGGGCGGACAGCGTGTACTTTGGCGTGGGCATGTACAACATGCGCGCCCGCTCCACGGTGAACTTCACGGAGGAGGACCTGCCGAAGGTGGTGCGCCTCTGCCATGCGTGCCGGGCCAAGGCGTACCTCACATGCAACATCATTGTGTACGATGAGGAGCTGGCGGGCATGGAAAGCCTGCTGGAGCGCGCCAAGGCGGCGGGAGTGGATGCCGTGATTGCGGCGGACATGGCGGTCATCACGCACGCCCACAAGCTGGGGCTGGAGGTGCACGTATCCGTTCAGGCGAACGTGTGCAACGTATCCGCCGTGCGCTTCTTCGCGCAGTATGCGGATGTGATGGTGCTGGCGCGCGAGCTGAAGCTCTCGCAAATCCGCCACATCATCGACACCATCCGCGCGGAAAACATCTGCGGACCGTCCGGCAAACCCGTGCGCATCGAGGTCTTCGCCCACGGCGCCCTCTGCATCGGCATCTCCGGCAAGTGCGGCATGAGCCTCGCCGCATACAACCACAGCGCCAACCGAGGCCAGTGCTTCCAGCTCTGCCGCCGCAAGTACCGAGTCACCGACACCGAGACCGGGTTCGAGATGGACGTGGACAACCAGTACATCATGTCGCCCAAGGATATCTGCACCATCCGCGTGATTGACCAGCTGGTGGAGGCGGGCGTATCCGTTTTCAAGCTGGAAGGCCGCGGGCGTTCGGAAGCGTACGTCTCCACCGCCACGCAGGTGTACAAGGAGGCCGTGACTGCATGCGCAGACGGCACTTGGAGCCCGGAAAAGGTGGCCGAATGGGAGGAGCGCCTGCTGCAGGTCTTCAACCGCAAATTCTGGCACGGCGGCTACTACCTGGGCGAGGAATGGGACACGTGGAGCGGCTGCTCCAACAGCCTGGCCCTGGAGCAGCGCCGCCACCTGGGACGCGTGGTCCGCTGGTATCCCAAGGCAAAGGTGGCGGAAATCCGCCTGGAGGCGGAACCCCTCTCCCCCGGCGACAAGATTGAAATCACCGGTTGCACCACCGGCATCGTGCGCGTGGTGGTGCAGGAAGTGCGCTGCGACGACGCACAGGGCGTCACCCACGTGGTGCCCACCGCTCCCAAGGGAGCGGTGGCCATGGTGGCCGTGGACACCAAGCTGCGCCACGGCGACAAGGTCTATCTGGTAACGCGCCGCAAGCTGTCATGAACGGAGAAGGCCACATTCGCGAGCTGTTCAGCGCGGCGGACATCCGCCGCGGGGTGGAGCGCGTGGCGCGGGAGGTGCAGGCGCACTTCGGCACGCAAGACGAGGTGCTGGTACCGGTGATACTGGATGGCGGGCTGATGTTCGCGGCAGATTTGCTGCGCCGGCTGCCCGCCAACTTCCGCATGGAAACCATGCGCGTGTCCTCCTACGGCGCAGGCAAGGAAAGCAGCGGCGAGCTGCAGTGGATTTTCTCCCCGCCGGACGTGGCGGGGTGCCGCGTGCTCGTGCTGGACGACCTGGCGGATTCCGGCATCACCCTGAGAGAAATCTGCCGCCGCCTGTCGGACATGGGAGCCGCGGAGGTTTGCTCCGCGGTGGCGGTGGACAAAAACGGGCGGCGTGAAGCCGGCTTCACCCCGGATTTCGCCGCGCTTCACACGCACGGAGGCTTCCTGGTGGGATACGGCATGGATTTCGCTGGAAAATACCGCAACCTCCCCTTTATCGGCGTGCATGAGGATTGATTTGCGGCATACGGAGCACATTTCGCAAAAAATCTCATCCTTTTGCTTGACATTGTGTCACACCAGTGGTAACTTGGTGTCCCGCATTGGCGGTCATACCCGCCACGGAGCAACAAATCAACCTCAAGAAACTTCGTTATATGGTAGCAATTCGTCTTACTCGCCAGGGTGCCAAGAATCGTCCCTACTACAAGGTTATCGTCGTCGATAGCCGCAACCGCCGCGACGGCGCGTTCATCGACCAGATCGGCACGTACGACCCCATGGCCGAGGGCGTGAACTACAGCATTGATGTGGAGAAGGCCGACAAGTGGATCGCCAACGGCGCCCGCCCGTCCGTGACCGTGGCCTCCATCATCAAGAAGGCTCGCGCCGCCAAGGCCTAAGCCTGCGCTTCCCTTTTCATCCTTTCTTGTTCAGCACGCCTGCACCACGAGTGCAGGTGTGTTTTTGTTGCCCCGAAATCGCGGCGGCTTCATACAAAATTAATTTGGAAATCTTACACATTCTGCTTGAAAAGGAGGGTGTTCGGGGTATAATTCACGCGTAAAGATGATAGATCAGCTGCGCAAGAGACTACTGGACCGGGAACACCCGGAACGCATTCACCTGATAGGCGTGGCCGGGGCCGGCATGAGCGGCCTGGCCCGCATGCTCTTGGAGATGGGCCACCTGGTGAGCGGGTGCGACCGCGTGACGAGCGAAGAAACAGAGCGCCTGCAACAGGCCGGGCTCGCGTTCTCCTGCCCGCACAACCCGGATGCGGTGAAGGATGCGGAAGTGGTCATCTACTCCAGCGCCATCCGCGAGGACAACGTGGCACTGGCGGCGGCGCGCAAGAACGGCATCACCTGCATGCGCCGCGCGGAATGCCTGGCTGCCATCCTGAACGGCAAGAAGGGCGTGGTGGTGGCCGGCACGCACGGCAAGACCACCACCTCATCCCTGACGGCGCACCTGCTGCGCGAGGGGCGCCTGCGCCCGTGCCACTACGTGGGTGCGGAAATCCCGGTGCTGGGAGCCAACGCGCACTGGAACGAGGACAGCGAGTACCTGGTGGCGGAGGGAGACGAGAGCGACGGCACACTGGTGAACTACCTGCCGGAGCACAGCATCATCCTCAACATCGAGGCCGAGCACCTGGACTTCTACCGCGACCTCGACCACATCAAGGAAGTCTTCCACACCCTCTGCAAGCAGACACGCGGGAAAATCTTCTACTGCAAGAACGACCCCGGCGCATGCGATGTATGCTCCCAGTACCCCAACAGCGTCTCCTACGGCTGGCAGGATGCAGACTACACCGCCACGGACATGACCGTGAAGCGCGGCCGCACCCTCTACACCATCAACTACAAGGGCGAGCCGCTGGGGCGCGTGGAGCTGGGCATCCCCGGCCGCCACAACGTGCTCAACTCTCTGGCAGCCACCGCCGCTGCCCTGGAAATGGGGTGCGACTTCACCAGCATCACCCGCGGCCTGGCATCCTTCGCCGGAGCGCGCCGCCGCTTTGAGACCAAGTACCTTTCCCAAAACTACCGCGTGGTGGACGACTACGGCCACCACCCCACGGAGATAGCCGCCACGCTGCAAACCGCGCAAAGCCTGAAACCCCAGCGCCTGGTGGTGCTGTTCCAACCGCACCGCTACACGCGCACCAAGCTGCTGCGCGACGACTTCGGCAAGGTGCTGCAAGCGGTGGACAAGCTGTACGTGGCGGACGTGTATCCCGCGAGCGAGCCGCCCATCCCCGGCATCAGCGGGCAGACGATTGTGGACGCCGTAACGGAGAAGGGTCCCGTGGAGGCGCAGTTCCTGCCGAACCTGGCGCTGGCGCACCATGTGGTGGGCAACGAGCTGCGCCCCGGCGACCTGTTCCTGACGCTGGGCGCGGGCAACGTGCACGAGACGGGAAGCCGCATTGCCAGGGACCTGTGCCTCATGGCGGCCATGGCCGCGGAATGCGGCAATGACCTGAACTACCGCCTGTACGAGCCGATGAGCCGGCACACCACGCTGGGCGTGGGCGGCGAGGCCCAGTACTGGATCGAGCCCCACACCTTCGAGGCCATGCAGGCCGTGGTCAACTTCTTCAAGGACCGCAACCTCCCCGTGCAAATCGTGGGCCGCGGCTCCAACCTGGTCGTCCGCAACGGCGGCATCCGCGGCGCCGTCATCCATCCCGCCTCCGGCATCTTCGAGAAGCTGGAGCTGCAGGGCAACCACATTGTGGCCGGCGCCGGTGTGAAGCTCAAGAAGCTGGCCTCCTTCGCCGCAAGCCACGGCATCAGCGGGTTCGAATGGATGGACGGCATCCCCGGATGCGTGGGCGGCAGCCTGCGCATGAACGCCGGATGCATGGGCGGCGACATGTGGAGCGTGTTCCGATCCGCCACCGCGCTCACCGAGGACGGCGAGCTCGTGGAATTCGAAAAGGACCACATGAAGGGCGCGCAGTACCGCCTGATTCCGGAGTTCGACTCCAACATGGTCATGCAGGCCACCTTCGCCGGAACACCGGCGGATGCCCAAGCCATCGGCGCCGCCACGGACGAATTCCGCGCGCGCCGCAACAATTCCCAGCCCAAGGAACCCAGCGCCGGCTGCACCTTCGTCAACCCCGATGAAATCCCCGCCGGCAAGCTCATCGAGGAGCTCGGGCTCAAGGGATACGCCATCGGCGGCGCCAAGGTTTCCGAAAAGCATGCCAACTTCATCGTCAACACCGGAAACGCCAGCGCCACGGATGTCACCCAGCTCATCGACTTCATCCGCGAGAAGGCCAAGGCCGAGCGCGGCATCACCCTGCGCACGGAGGTCCACGTCGTTGGCGACCGCGAGCCGCAATTCTAAAAAACTTTTCTCACCATGAAAGATTTAACGAACGACACGAAGATAGCGCTGCTGATGGGCGGTCCCGGCTCGGAGCGAGAGGTTTCCCTCGTCTCTGGCAAGGCCGTGCTGGAAGCTCTGAAAGAAGAGGGTTTCACCCACGTCACCCCCGTGGTGGTGGACGGCGAGCGCCCGCCCATCCCGGAGGGCACGGAGCTCTGCTTCAACATCATCCACGGCACCTACGGTGAGGACGGCGGCCTGCAGGCCTACCTGGAGGAACTGGGCATTCCCTACACCGGCGCCGGTTCCGAAACCAGCCGCAACTGCTTCGACAAGCTGCTCACCAAGCAGGCCTTCGTGGCGGCGGGCGTGCCCACGCCCAGGAGCGAGGAGGTGCCGCACGGCCAGCGCCCCACCCTGCCCTGCCCCTGCGTGCTCAAGCCCCCGTGCGAGGGTTCCTCCGTCGGCGTGGAGATTGTGCACGAGCAGGCCGAGATGGATGCCGCGCTGGAGCGCGACGACCGCTTCCCCGGCCCCCTTCTTGTGGAGGAATATATCAAGGGCAAGGAACTCACCGTCGCTATCCTGGACGGCACCGCCCTGCCCGTTGTCCACATCTGCCCCCGCCAGGGCTTCTACGACTACCGCAACAAGTACCCGTCCATGACCGGCGCCGTGGGGTCCGACTACATCTGCCCCGCCGACCTCACGGAAGAGGAAACCAAGGCCGTGCAGGAAGCCGCGCTGGCAGCCTACCGCGCGCTGCACGTGGAGGTGTACGGCCGCGTGGACGTGCTGCTGACGGACGATGGCAAGCCCTACGTACTGGAAATCAACACCATTCCCGGCATGACGGGAGCCTCCCTGTTCCCGAAGGCCGCCAAGGCCGTGGGCATCGGCTTTGGCGAGCTCTGCCGCCGCATCGCGCAAATCTCCCTCAACCAGAGCCGCAGTTGATTTTTTCTCCCCATGCCAGGGAACCGCAACAGGTACCGAAAAGCTCCCAAGAGCGGCGACAACGTGCGCGCCGTGGAGAGCAGCATGACATTCGGGGAGAAGTACTTCAACATCCCATTCCTGCGGCGCAGCTGGATAGCGGCGAAAAAGTACGCGCTCTACGCGCTCATCATTGTGCCGGTGGCCCTGCTGCTCTTCTACGGCATCCGCTACGCCATCGCCCGTGCGTACCACATGGAGCTGGACAACATCTCCTACGAGGCCGCGCACAAAATCATCAGCCGTGAACAAGCCCTGGACTTGCTCGGCATCCACAACAGCATCAACCTCACCAAGCTCAACCCCGTGGACTGGGAGAACAAGCTCATGGAGCATCCCTGCATCGCCTCCGCGCACATCCATGCAGAGCTGCCGGACACGCTGCACATTGAGGTTGAGGAACGCATACCCGTGGTGTTCGTGGAAATGGAAAGCGGGGCGGACACGGGCAACCGCGCCAAGCTGTACATGGACCAGAACGGGCGCTTGTTCCCCATTGTGCCAGAGTTCCACAAAAACTTCACCAACCTGCCGGTGTGGTACCTGCAGGCGGGCGACCTGGGGGAATTCAAGGCGGGTGCAGAAGTGACGGAGAAGGCGTACCGCCCCATCGTGGAGCTGGCCGCCGCCGCCAACCACTACTCGCTGGAAGAGATTCCCTCCATCAAGGAAATCTTCCGCCCCAAGGAATGGAAAATCATCCTCACGCTGGACAACGGCGCAGAGGTGCTCATGCAGGTGTACGACATCAAGGGGCAGATGGAGCGCCTGGCCATGATTATCGAGCACGCAGCCGCCGAGGGCAAGCGCCCCGTCAGCATTAACGTCATCCCGCGCATCAACCCCACCGTCATTTACGCCAAGGAGGGCAAGTAGGCACCATGCGCACCCGCATTGCAGAGCATGTGCTGGAGTTCGCCTTCCCCGCCGGGACCTCGCGCGGCGTCTACACCACGCACCGCGTCTGGCGCGTGGAACTGCAAGACGAAACGGGGCGCGTGGGCATAGGCGAATGCGCGCCGCTGCCGGATTTGAGCTGTGATGCCCTGCCGCCGCACGAGTACCGGGCCAAGCTGGAGGAAGCATGTTCCCAACTGGCGCGCACCGGGCAGCTCCCCTCGGAGCAACTGCGGGACTACCCCTCCATCCTCATGGGGCTGGAAACCGCCGTGCAGCATTTGCGCGCGGGCAGCTGGCGCCTGTGGGACACGCCCTTCAGCCGCGGTGAGGAAGGCATACGCATCAACGGCCTCATCTGGATGGGAGACTTCCCCACCATGCTGGAGCGTCTGGAGCGCAAGCTGCAAGCGGGTTTCCGCTGCATCAAAATTAAAATCGGCGCCATCGACTGGCAGCGGGAGGTGGAGCTGCTGCGCCGCATCCGCGAGCGATACTCCCCGCGGGAGGTGGAGCTGCGCGTGGATGCCAACGGCGCGTTCCCTCCGCAGGATGCCCCCGCGCGCCTGCAGGAGCTGGCCGCGTTCCACATCCACTCCATCGAGCAGCCCATCCGCGCCGGGCAATGGCAGGCCATGGCGGAACTGTGCAGGAATTCCCCCGTGCCCATCGCGCTGGACGAGGAGCTCATCGGCGTGAACGCCCCCGCCCGCAAGGCGGAGCTGCTGGACGCCATCCGCCCGCAGTATATCATCCTGAAACCCACGCTTCACGGCGGGTTCAGCGGTGCGGAGGAATGGATGAGCCTGGCAGATGCGCGCGACATCGGCCACTGGGTCACCTCCGCGCTGGAATCCAACATCGGCCTCAATGCCATCGCCCAGTGGTGCGCCACGCGGCCGCACCCCATGCCGCAGGGCCTCGGCACCGGGCAAATCTACACCAACAACGTCGAGCCCTTCCCCCTCTCCATCCGCGGCGAGCAGCTGTGGTACGACCCCGCTGCCGCTGCGCCCTGCACAGGCCTGAACGCCTTCCTGGAGGACTGGAACAGCCCCGTACCCGGCATCACCGTGCAGACTTCCGGCTCCACGGGTGAACCCAAGCCCATGCAGGCAAGCAAGGAGTTCATGGAAGCCAGCGCGCGCATGACCTGCCGCTTCCTGGGGCTGCGGGAGGGTGACTCCGCGCTTCTCTGCCTGCCACTGCGCTTCATTGCGGGCAAGATGATGGTGGTGCGCTCCCTGGTGGCGGGGCTGCGGCTCATCCCGTGCGAACCGAGCGGACACCCGCTGCGCGGGCTTGCGGAGCCGCCCGACTTCGCCGCCATGGTGCCGCTGCAGGTCTACAACTCCCTGCAGGTGGCGCAGGAGGCCGAGATGCTGCGTGGAATCAAAAACCTCATCATCGGCGGCGGCGCGGTGGACGACGCCCTCGCCGCGCAGCTGAAAGATTTCCCCAACGCCGTGTGGTCCACCTACGGCATGACCGAAACCCTCTCCCACATTGCCCTGCGCCGCCTCTCCGGCCCGCAGGCAGACGCGTGGTACACGCCCTTCGACGGCGTGCAGCTTTCCCTCAACGCGCAGGGATGCCTCGTTATCACCGCACCGCACATCGGCTGCATCAACATGGCCACGCGAGACATTGCGGAGATGGACGGACGCGGACGTTTCCGCATTCTCGGCCGCAGCGACAACACCATCAACTCAGGCGGCATCAAGATTCAAGCCGAGCAGGTGGAGGACACCCTGCGCCGCCACGGTTTGGCAGACGTCATGCTCACCGCCGTTCCGGATGCCAAGTTCGGCGAATGTGCGGTGTTGCTCACCACCGCCGACACTGCAGAGGCGGAGCGCACCTGCCGCGCCTTCCTGCCGCCGTATTCCGTCCCCCGCCGCATCATCCGCATCCCCTCCC
>R28__coassemble_446_pt1 | contig 17055 bp, 12 predicted proteins | sample R28__metabat2_low_PE_030 | metagenome-assembled genome bin R28 | reverse complement strand
TCAGCGGCACAGTGGGCTTGGGCGCGGCCGGCTTGGTGGGCACGCTCAGCGGCACGGTGGGGGTAAGACGCGGTGCTGCGGGAGCCCCGGGTGCTGCGGGAGGCTTGGGTGCAGAAACGGGAGAGGGCGCTGCGGGAGGAACCGGGCGCGGTGCTGCTGGCGGTGGTGGAGGCGTGCTCATAATGTTAGTAAAGTCTGGAGTGCGCGGATGGCGCGTTTCCTATATTATGCATTTTTGAAGCGGCATTGCAAGCGGAAAACACAAACGGAAGCGTTTTTTTTGCGGAGAACTGGCATGATGCGCTATTTGGCATCCTTTCTGGGAGGTTCCTGCTGGGCGCGGTAGAGGGAGGGCTTGCCGCCGGGTTCCAGAGGCTGCTGCCAGGAGTCGTCCTTTTCCACCTTCAAGTTGCGGAAGAGCGCGACATCTCCCTTGCGCGCCTGCAGGAAAGGCTTGAGGTTGGGCTTCACGCCGCCGTAATCGGCCCAGGGCTGCTCACCAGAGCGGTAGCGCAGCAGGAAATCGATGTCATGCCCCTTATGGCGGGAGATATTGAAGGCATAGTCCATCAGGGAGTATGCGCGGGAGATGCGGCCTGCAAGCATCTCCTGCTGCCCCCACTCCAAAAGGTTGAGAATGTAGTAGGAGGCCCAATTGTTGAGCATGCGGTTGGGAATGCCGTCGCCGGGGTACGCCTGGCGCATCAACTTCTCAGCCTCTTCGTTGCGTTGCTGCACCATAAGCATATCCGCCAGCATGGGCACCATGAACAGCTGGTGCGGATTGCCCTGCAATGCCAAGCGTATCACATGCTCGCGCTGCTCCACCGTTTCACCGGAGGACATGATGCGGAAATATTCGTCCACAAGCCCGGAAGCGGGATAGCTTTCCAAGATGTCCGCCAGCAAGGCATGGCGCACGGCATGGTTCTTCAGTCTCATGGCATCCGACTGTTCGTTGCCGATGCGGGCCAATTCCATGTCGGCGTGAACCAGTTCGTTATAGCGCCACTGGGCTTTCCAGGCAGGCCAAAGGTGTGGCACCAAGCTCACGCAGAAAGCCGCCGCACCCAGCAGCACCGCTGCGTGCACGCAGGTTCCCGGTATGCCCTGGGCCTTGACCTGAACACACGATGCGCCGCTGCCATTCGCCCAGTTGCGGTTGGAAAACAGGCTCTCCCTGCTGTGAGGGAAGGGAGACGCGAGCATGCCGCAGGCAAAAGCGGTCATGGTGGCCAGGGAGAAATCATGCCATACGAAATCCAGGGCGGCACAGCAGGCCATGCAGCCCAGGGTGATGATGGCCATGCCCGCCTTCACGCGGCGGGCATTGGAAACGAACTCGGAGGCCATGGCGCGCAACCCCGCCACCAAGTGAGCCACAATAATGAACACCATGCACCCCAAGCCTATGAAGCCATAATCACACCAAGCCTGCAGATACTCGTTGTGGGCGAAGTTGGGCCATTCCCATTCGTTGAAGAAGGGAGTAATCATCCATCCCGCCGAGGAGGCGCCGTAGCCCCAAGGTGGGGCATCTGAGGAGACGGAGCAGACCAGTTCCCAAATATAGAAGCGCAGGTGGGAATCGATTTGCGAGACGACCGTCAGCCAGCTGCCGCCGAAAAAGAATTCATAGACGGCGATACAGATGACGGCAACCAGGACACCGGCTGTCACAAAGCCGCTCCATCCCAGCTTGCGTTCAGAGAAAATATGGAAAACGAGCCACAACCCCAGCCCCAGAAACACGATAAGCGGCAGCAACAGGTACACGGAACGGGTGTCGCAACAGAAGGACAGGCCTATTCCGCACAAGCCCACCACAGCCATCAGCCACACATACCACCGCCGGGGATTCGTCCACAGCAAGCGCAGCACCGGCAGGGATCCGCACAGCATCAGGAACATGCCCGCGAAATTCTTGTACAAATACAACGTGTCGGGCAGTGTTCCGGCCCCGCACAATCCACGGGAAGGACGTCCGAACCACTCCGGGCAAGCGCCGGGCAGCTTAGCCACATAAAAGGCGACAAGATTGAGCAGCAGGGCTACCGTAAGAATCAGCCCGATTCCCTTGGCGCGGTCGTTCTGCGCCACCAGCATGCCAGCCGTGTAGAAAACGATGCAGCCACAAATCAGCCCGCCCTCGCGCCATGCATCCACCACGCAGAAGCTGCAAGCGCAACGCGCCAGAAAATACGCGCCCACGGCAAACGAGCACCAGCCCAGCCAGCGGAGCGCCACCACCCGGCCGCCGCACAGCAAGCCGCACAAGCCCAGCAGCACCGCCATCACCAAGCCGCACAAGACCGGTAGATAGGAGTACGCATCCGCGTTCACGATGCTCATGGATGCCAACCATGTGAGGACCAACACAATCCCGCCCAGGCGACCGCACCATGTACCGGTGAGACGATTGCTTCTATGTGGGGTTTCCATGTCTTCAAGCATAGCAGAACGACGGTTCCCGCGCAAGCCGCGAATGGCACAAATCTCTTGACGTTGCGGTGATTTTGTGCCAGAGTCGCGTACGGAATGAAGTTAGTCCTTGCATTGACCGATCAAAGCTTTGCCGCCACAAAATCCGTGGGGATATTCAACGTGTCCCTGGGACTGGCGCGCGGGCTGGCGCAATGCCCCGAGGTGGAGGAGCTGCACATCCTGGGCAACCGCGAATGCAGCGAGCATTTCCAAAACGCGCCGGCGCACGTGCACGTGCATCTGGCGGAGAAAGCGGTGCCGCGGCGCTTCGGGCGCATCTGGTGGGATCAGGTGGGGGTGAGCAACGCCATCCGCCGCATAGGGGCAGACTGGGCCATCCTGCCCAAGGGATTCCCGCCGTACTTCCCCAGCCTGGGGCACACCAGGCTGGCGTGCTACCTGCACGACGTGAACTGGGAATACTACATGGGGCCCACGGCTCCGGGTGATTCCCCCTTTCCGCGGCACGAGCTGCTGTACTTCCGCAACCTTGGCATCAGAGCGCTGGAGGTGGCGGATTTGGTGTTGACCTCCACACATTTCAATGAAACACGCTACCATGCATACATACCGCAGGCCAAGGTGGCGGTGGTGGGAATAGGCTTTGACGCGCCCGCGCGCGAGAAGGTTCAGCACCATGGGCACGATATCCTCTTCTACGTTTCCCCCTTCCCTCACAAGCTCACAGCACTGGGCATCCAGAGACTGCAGGCTTGGTTGGAACAGCGCGAGGATGCCGCCAACATTCGCATCCACATGCTGGGGCGTCTGCCGGAGGGAACCGCCCTGCCCTCTGCCCAGTGGATTCACCACGGCCGCATGCCGCAGGAGGAGATGGAGCGCATCATGCACAACGAATGCCGCGCCGCGGCCTATTTCTCAGCTTACGAGGGTTTCGGCATGCCTCCGGTGGAATGCCTGCGCAGCGGGCTGCCCTGCGTGGCGTCTGACCTGCCGCCAATCCGAGAAAACATCCCCGCGCGCTACCTGTTTGACAACGCATCGGAAGACTCCTTCATCCGCACGCTCAACGCGGTGTACGACCAGCCGGCGACAGAGGACACCCCATGCTATCCCACATGGGAAGAGGTAGCCTCCCGATGCGTGGCAGCCATGAGAAATGCGTGAAAACGCTTGTTTTTTGGGGTAAAAAAGGGTAGAATACGCCGCTCTTTCCAGAAATGCCTAACATCTGCGCCATTTTCACCCACTTTTCAGGCCCGCAGCGCACGCTGACCTGCCTGGAGAGGCTGGCGCAGCAAACCAGACGGCCGGATAGCATCCTGGTTATCAACAACAGTACGCCTGAAGACCCCGTGCTGGGGGATATCCGCGAACTGGAGGCGCGGCTGTTTGAGCCGGGGCGCATCCACATTCTGCAAATGGAAGCCAACCTGGGCAATGCTGGAGGGTGCTCACGAGGGCTCACATACGCGTTTGAGAAGCTGCAGGCAGATTACGTATGGGTACTGGACGATGATTCCTGGCCGCGCGCGCACACGCTGGAAGCCCTGTTGGCCGTTCCGGATGCACCGAATCAGGTTCGCATGAGCCTGGTGGTGGACCCTGCCAAGGGGGACGAGCTGAGCTGGCCGCTCACCATCGCCACCAGCTCGGCCACACGCCCATGGGAGAACGCCATGGAGCGGGACGAGCTACCGGAAGGCAACATCATCCCCAGCCGCGGCGGCTGGCTTGGTGCCTTGTACCCGCGGTCCGCGTGGGAAAAGGCGGGCGTTCCCACAGAGGAGCTGTTTATCCGCGGCGAGGACGAGGAATACCCGTGGAAGGTGCGCAATGCCGGATTCCGCTTTGTGACCGTGCGGGATTCCGAACTGGAACATCCCTCAGCCGCACGCCCGCTCATCCGCTACCGCATCGGCTCCAAAACCTTCTTCTACGAACCCGGGCTGCCCATCTCTCGCCTGTACTACAAGGTGCGCAACTGGGCGTGGCTGCAACGCCTGAGGATGCCGCGTAACTACCCGCACCGACTGCTGGCATGCGCGGCTTACGTGGTGTTGGCGTGCAACGGCATGCTGGCGGCGGGGGATTTCCGCCTGCGGCACGTATACACCCTGTTGCGCGCCCTGCACAACGGTTTCTACGGGAAATTGCGCCCTTTCTGATTTTTTTCGCAGGTTGGCAAAAATTTGTCTTTACAAACGAAAAAAATCGGCTATCATTCGCTCGCGAAATCCAAGGCTTATATCGCCTTTAACCTCTAACCAGTATCAACATCATGAAAGTTCTTTCCTCACTCGCCTCCATGAAGCGCCGTCACGCTGACTGCCAGATCGTCAAGCGCAAGGGCACGCTCTACGTCATCTGCAAGAGCAACCCCAAGTTCAAGGCCCGCCAGGGTGCCACCGCCGGCACGCGCCTGAGCAAGAAGGGCGTCAAGTAAGATTTTCCCCACCCTGCCCCTCTGATTAGGCGGGGCATCACGCAAAGACCGGCCGGCATGCTGTGCCCCGGTCTTTTTGCATACAGGCGGCACGCCATGGAAAACACCGTACGCACGCAGATACTGGAGCTCGGCGACTTCACCTTCGAGAGCGGGGAGACGCTGCCGGGCATCCGCCTGGCGTATGAGACGTACGGGAAGCTGAATGCGAAAAAGGACAACGCCCTGCTGCTGTTCCACGCGTTGACGGGCAGTCACCACGCCCACGGCTACAATGCGGACCTGCCGGAGGCGGGCAGCTTCTGGAGACCGGAGAACCATGAAGGCTGGTGGAACCTCATGATTGGCCCGGGCAAGCCGCTGGACACAGACAAGTACTTCATCATCTGCATCAACTACCTGGGAAGCTGTTACGGCAGCTCCGGGCCAACGAGCATAGCGCCGGATGGCGAGCCATGGGGCAGCCGCTTTCCCATGGTGAACGCCAACGACCAGGCGCGGGCGCAAATCAAGGTGCTGGACCACTTCGGCATCGACCGCTTCTACATGGTGGGCCCCAGCCTGGGCGGCATGCTCTCCCTGTGCATGGCCAACCTGTGGCCGGAGCGCATCAAGAGCGTCATCATCATCGGCAGCGGGTACAAGCCGCAAATAGACCACGTGCTCTGCGGGTTTGAGCAGGTGCTGGCCATTGAGCTGGACCCCGACTACAAGGCCGGGCGCTACGCACTCTCCGCCCCCCCGCTTCGCGGGCTGGCGCTGGCACGCATCATCTGCCACAAGCTCTTCACCTACCAACGCGGGCTCGCAAAGCGCGCACGCAAGGGCGTGGCGGATTCCAAGGGCATGCTCACCTGGTACAAGCCTCACCGCAACACGGAAAGCTACATGCTCCACCAGGGCACCAAGTTTGCCCTGCGCTTTGATGCCAACGCGTACATCCGCATCATCGAGATGTGGACGGGGTTCGACTTTGCGGCATTCAGCGGGCTTGGGGACATAGACGCAGCCTTCCGCCGCCTGGGGGAACACGGCATCCCGTTCATGCTTTTCTCCATCAGCACGGATTGCTGCTTCACACCGCGCTCCGTCTCGCTGTTCCACCGCCGCCTGCTCAAGAATGGCGTGGATTCGCGCTACAAGTGCATCCACTCCGTGAAGGGGCATGACTCTTTCCTGCTGGAGCCAGAGCTCTACGAGAAGGAGATAGCGGACTACCTGAACCGCTGACGGCGCACGCCCCAGTTGATTTTTTGCAAATTTTGGCATTTGCTGCTTGCAAGCCGCCGTTTTCCGTGCTAGATTATACGGGTAAACCGAAATCTACATCACAGCTATGAAAGTATCTTACAAAAACGGAAAGCAGGGTTTCACCCTTATCGAGTTGATGGTGGTTATCGCCATTCTCGCCAGTATGGCCGTGATTGGCGGCAATGCCTACCTCAGCCACATGAAGGATGGTGACCGCCAAGTCGCGCAGTCCAACCTGCAGTCCGTCCACAAGATTCTCGGCCAGTTCAAGACCGATTACGGCAGCTATCCGTGCGACAACACCGCCGAGCAGCTTCAGGAGGAGAAGCCGGACCTGAACTTCGGCGAGCTCACGGGCGAATTCTCCAACTGCTACTACCGCCAGGTCTTCTACAGCTCGGCCAATGATTCGGAGAAGCCCTTCTTCGCCAAGCTCGCCGTGGCCGGCAAGGCCACCAAGGAAGGTGACGAGCGCCTGGCCAACGGTTCCGCTCTCGCCCGCGGTGAGAACGCCATGTCCTACGTCCTGCGCAAGGGTACCGATGATCCCAACCGCAAGGAGCCCGTGGGCAAGAACAACGTGCCGCTGGCATTCTGCAACGTCTACCCCACCGACACCCCGTACTCCGGTGAGAACATTGTGTTCGATATGGCTTCCTACGACGGCCAGGCTCTGGTTCTGTTCGGCGATGGTTCCGTGAAGAACCTGAAGGACATGCTGGAGGAGGACGAGACGGACGAGGCCAAGGGCACCATCCAGAAGGGCAAGGACATCTTCCCGGCCACCAAGCGCGGCCGCGATGTTGCTGGTGACTACCTCATCCTCGCCCCGGAGCTGTAAAGCACGGCAAAGAGATTTTCAAGACCGCAGCCCGTCACGGGCTGCGGTTTTTTTTACGCCGAATACTCACACGGGAGGGGCGATTTAGGATTGGGGATTTCGGATTTAAGATTTGGGATTTGTTTGTTGGCAAGCGCCGTGTGTGTACACACATGGCGCGATTGACGGACGGAGACGGGGCCGGCGAAGCGGGTGTATACACAAGGCGTATCTGGAGGAACTCCAGATACGCCTTGGAAATTTCCCGCGCGGAGCGCGGCTCTATTTACAAATCGTCAATTGTAAATTGTAGATTCGTTCACTTCTTGCGCTGAGCCTTCTTGGCAGGAGCCTTGGGTGCAGGCTTCTTGGCGGGAGCGGATGCCTTTTTGGCGGGCTTTGCAGCCTTCTTGGGGGCGAGCTTGCGCTCCTTCTGCTCCCAGCTCCAGTCCCAGCGCTCCAGGTTGGCAATGCTGGCGGCCAGCAGGTCAACGCAGGCCTGCACGTCGCCCTTGTGTGCCATCTCGATGCTCTGGTGCACGTTGCGCACGGGGATGGAGAGGGCACCGCAAATGGAGCCGCCCGCGGCGAACTTCTGCAGGGCGCCGGCATCCGTGCCACCGGCGGAGAGGAGTTCCAGCTGGTAGGGAATCTTGCCTTCCTCAGCCAGGGCCACCATGTACTTGACCACGCGGCTGTCGGTGATCATGGTGCTGTCGTACACCTTCACGCCCGCGCCCTTGCCAAGCACGGTGCACTTCTCGTGCGAGCCGCTGCCGGGAGTGTCGAATGCGATGGTGGTGTCCAGCGCGAAGGAGAAGGTGGGCTGGATGGCGAGGGTGGACGCCTGAGCGCCGCGCAGACCCACCTCCTCCTGCACCGTGAACACGGCGTACAGGTCGTACATGGGGGTGATGCCAGCTTTCTTGAGCTGGCGCACGGCCTCCACCAGCATGTAGCAGCCGCCGCGGTTGTCGATGCTCTTCACGTTCAGGCAGTCGCCCATCTCCACGAGGTCGCCCACGCGGGTGATGCAATCGCCCACGGAGACCCACTTCTCCACCTCCTTCTTGGTCATACCCACATCCACCACGAAATCCGTGATGGCAGGCATCTTGGTGCGCTCGTCCGGCGTCATCACGTGAATGGGCTTCACGCCCATGCAGCCGGGAAGGTCCTTCTTGCCGTGCACCACCACGCGCTGCGCGGTGAGCGTCTTCGGGTCGAACCCGCCCAGCGGCAGGATGCGGATGAAGCCGTCGTTGTCGATATGGCGCACGATGAAGCCGATTTCATCCATGTGGGCGGCGCACATGATGCGCTCGTCGGAGCTCTTGCCCTTGATGAGGGCGATCACGTCTCCCACATTGTCCACCCAAACGTCATCGGCCAGGGGAGCCATCTCATCGATGATGATTTGACGGATTTCATACTCGAACGCGGGCGCACCTGTCGCCTCGCACAGCTTCTTGAAAAGCGGAATGTTCATAACTGCCACTACTTTACTCCCACCCTCGCGTGATTTCAAGGAGGAATGCGAGGAATTTACGATTTGCGATTGACGATTTGCAATTTTTAAAGTTCGCGCGCCGCAAGCGGCGCGGGCATTTTCAAATTGTAGATTGTAAAACCACCGCACTTGTGATAGCATGGGGGTCTCATGGGGACATTCTGCATACTGGACGGCATGGCGCTCATCTACCGCGCGTTCTATGCCTTCATCAACTCGCCAATGCGCAATTCGAAAGGCCTGAACACATCGGCCATGTTCGGCTTCATCAACACGGTGGTGCACCTGATAGAGAAGGAGCAGCCCACACACATTGTGGCCTGCCTGGATCCGAGCGGCCCCACGTTCCGGCACGAGCGTTTCCCGGAGTACAAGGCCAACCGACAGGCCATGCCGCAGGAGCTGCGCGACTCCATCCCCTGGATTGCGGAAATCCTGGCAGCCATGCGTATCACCACGCTGCGGCAACCGGGATTCGAGGCAGACGACCTCATCGGCACGCTCACGCGGATGGCGGACGAACAAGGAGGCATGGAGAGCTACATGGTGTCCAAGGACAAGGACCTGGGGCAGCTGCTCTCCCCCACCTGCACATTTCGGCGCCCCGGCAAGAAGGGAAGCGACTTCGAGACGGTGACCATGGACGCCTTCCTGGAGGAATGGGGCATCAGCGAACCGCGGCAGATCATCGACATCCTGGCGCTCATGGGCGATGCCTCCGACAACATCCCCGGCGTGCCCGGCGTGGGAGAGGTGACCGCCAAGAAGCTCATTGCCCAGTTCGGCAGCATCGAGAACATGCTGGCCCACACCGCCGACATCAAGGGCAAGCTGCGCCAGAAGGTAGAAGAGAACGCGGAGAGCGCCCGCCTTTCCTACGAGCTGGCCACCATCCGCCGCGACGTGCCGCTCAGCGTCAAGCTCGACGACTGCAAGCGCCAGGAATTCGATACCGCCGCATTGAAGGAAATCCTCACCAAGCTGGAGTTCCGCGAGCTGGCCAAAAAGCTCTGCGGCGGCGCTCAGCCGGCGGATGCCGACATGGGCGAGCTCTTTGCCGCCGCTCCCAAGAAAGAGGAAGCCCCCGCCGCGGACGGCCCCGTGCAGATGGACCTCTTCTCCGCCCCACAGCTCAGCGACATCTCCAACACCCCGCACACGTACCACCTGGTGGCGGATGCCGCGGCGCGCCGCGAGCTGGCCGCACGTCTGGAGGCGGCACCGCGCTGGGCGTTCGACACGGAAACCACCGGGCTGAACCCGCTGCAGGACCGCATCCTTGGCATGTCGTTCTGCATAGACGAGCATGAGGCGTACTACGTTCCCGTGGACACGCCGGAGGCCCTGGATCCCTTCCGCGCGGCCTTTGCGGGCGGCGCGGAAAAGGTGGGGCTCAACCTCAAGTTCGATTTGCAGGTGCTGCACACCGCCGGGCTGGAGACGGCCGGACCGTTCTTCGATGCCATGCTGGCGCACACCGCCCTCTTCCCGGAGCTGCGCCACAACATGGACGACATGGCGGAGGCCCTGCTGGCCTACAAAACCGTCAAGCTGGCGGACATTGCCCCCGCCAAGGGCAAGGAGCTGGACACCGCCGCCGTACCCGTGGAAGCCATGGCCGACTACGCCGCGGAGGACGCCGATGTGACGCTGCGCCTCGCGAACGCCCTCGCGCCCAAGCTCAAGGAAGCGGGACAGGATGCGCTCATGCGCGACATCGAGTTCCCGCTCACGCCCGTGCTCGCCGCCATTGAGGAGGAAGGCATGCGCGTGGAGCCCACGCAGTTGGAAAAGGCATCCGCCGAGCTGGGGGAGAAGATTGAGGAAATCCGCGCACGCATCGATGCCATCGTGGGAGAACCCATCAACCTGAACTCCCCGCGCCAGCTCGGCGAGCTGCTGTTCGGCAAGATGAAGCTGCTGGAGAAGCCCAAGAAGACTCGTACCGGGCAATACGTCACAGACGAGGAGACGCTGCGCAAGCTGGAGGGCAAATCTCCGCTGGTGGGCGACATCCTGGAGTACCGCGAGCTATCAAAACTCAAGGGCACGTACCTGGACGCCCTGCCCCGCTACATCTCGCCCAAGGACGGGCGCATCCATTCCACCCTGCTGCAGATGGTCACCGCCACCGGGCGCCTGGCATCCCAAAATCCCAACCTGCAGAACATCCCCGTGCGGTCGGACGCAGGCAAACTCATCCGCCGCGCCTTCGTGGCGCGCGACGAGCACCACTCCATCCTCTCCGCAGACTACTCGCAGGTGGAGCTGCGCCTCATGGCCGCCCTCTCCGCAGACCCCGCCATGGTGGCCGCCTTCCAGAGCGGGCGAGATATCCACGCGGAGACCGCTGCACGCATCTACGGAATCGACCACGAGGACGTCACGTCCGACATGCGCCGCGCCGCCAAGACCGTGAACTTCGGCATCATCTACGGCATCTCCGCGTTCGGGCTGTCGCAGCGCCTCAACTGTCCGCGCGGCGAGGCCGCGGCCCTGATAGAGAGCTACTTCACCCAGTTCCCCGGCGTGAAAGCCTACATGGACAAGCTGGTGAGCGATGCCACGGAGAAGGGCTATGCGGAGACGCTTTGCGGACGCCGCCGCAACCTGCCGGACCTCCGCAGCGCCAACGCCAACCTTCGCAGTGCAGCGGAACGCACCGCCATCAACACGCCCATCCAGGGCTCCGCTGCGGACATGATCAAGATTGCCATGGTGCGCGTGGCGCAGCTGCTGCATGGCCGCAGGAGCCGCATGATCATGCAGATTCACGATGAACTGCTCATCGACCTCCACGAGGACGAGCACGAACTCATCGGGCAAATCAAAGACACCATGCGCAACGCGCTCCCCCTGCCCAACGGCGTGCCGCTGGAGGTGGAGGCCAACACCGCCCCCAACTGGCTGGACGCACATTAATTTTTCAACGATTATGATTACACTCGTAGGACTCGGATACGATATCCACCGCTTCTCCCCCACGCCGCGCCCGCTCATGCTCGGCGGCATCAAGGTGCATGAAACACAGGGGCTCGATGGCCACAGCGACGCCGATGTGCTCTGCCACGCGCTCGCAGACGCCATCCTCGGCGCCATCGGCGAGCGCGACATCGGCTACTGGTTCCCGCCCAGCGACCCATCGTGCGAGAACATCAGCTCCCTGCTCATCGTGCAGAAGGCCGTGGAGCTGCTGCAGGGCCAGGGTGGCCGCGTGGTGAACGTGGACTGCGCGCTCATTGCGGAAGCCCCCAAGATTATGCGCTTCGTGCCGGACATGAAGGCCACGCTGGCCGCCGTGCTGGATGTGTCGCCCCGCCGCGTGGGCGTGAAAGCCACCACCAACGAAAAGCTCGGCGCCATCGGCCGCGGAGAGGGCATCGCAGCCTTCGCAACCGTGGCCGTTGCCCTGCCGGATGAATTTTGATTGCCATGGACGCCGGGCTTGAACTCGCGGCCTACGCCGCCGTGCAGAATCTGAAAGCCGCCGGGCTCACCGCCGCCACCGCGGAGAGCTGCACCGGCGGGCTCATTGCCGCCCTGCTCACCGGTGTACCCGGAGCATCACAGGTGTTCCGCTACGGCTGGGTCACCTACTGCAACGAGGCCAAGGAGCGCCAGCTCAACGTGCCGCACGAGGTGCTGGAGCAATACAGCGCCGTGAGCGAACCCGTGGTCCGCTCCATGGCGGAAAACGCACGCCAACTCGCCGACGCCGATCTGGCCGTAGCCGTCTCCGGCAACGCCGGCCCCACCAAGGGCGCCCCCAACGAACCGGAGGTCGGTACCGTCTGCATCGCCCTCGCCCGCAAAGGCCAACCCACCCGCACGGAAACCATCTTCCGCCCCAATCTCTCCCGCACCAGCTTCCGAAACCTCGTCGCATCCCGCGCACTAGCCCTCCTCGCCCAAGCGAAGTGACTAGAGTGCGCTGATGGGGAAGGCGGTGGCGCCGTGGGTGAGGTCTTGGGGCTTGGGGGCGGTGCAGAGGACCATGCCGGGAGCGAGCTTGCAGCGGCCGGGGGGGATGGCCTTGACGTGCTTGAGGTCGCTGATGTGGGGGTACTCGCTGGCCTTGACTTCCAGGGGGTAGAGGGTGTTGCCCTCCTGCAGGAGGAAGTCCACCTCTGCGCCGGAGGAATCGCGATAGTAGGTGATTTCCGGCGTAACGCCGCGGTTACGGTAGTTGCGCACCAGTTGACCGTAGGCGTACGTCTCCACCAGGGCACCGAGGAACGGGCTGTTCTCCAGCTCGTCCAGGGAGCGGATGTTGTTGAGCCAGCAAGCGAGCCCCGTGTCCATGAAGTACAGCTTGTGGGCCTTGACCAGGCGCTTGGAGGTGTTGACGTAGTACGGCTCCACAAGCGACACGATGCCGGAGGCCTCCAGGATGGAAACCCAGGCCTTGGCGGTTTTGGGGGTCACATCGGCATCCCTCGCCAGGTCGGAGAAGACCAGTTGCTGCCCGGTGCGCGATGCAGCGGAGCGCATCAGCTTGACAAAGGCACTCTTGTTGCCCACTTGGGAAAGGGCTTGCACATCCCTTTCCACATAGCTGAGCAGATAGCCGCGGAAGAAGTCCTCCGCCGTGAGCCGCGGGCGCATCACCAGCTCGGGATATCCGCCGCGCAGGATGCGCTTGAACAGCTCGCGGCGCTCGCACAGCGGCGCGCCCTTCACGCTCGGAGACTCCGGATTGAACGGCACCACGCGGCCACCCTTGCCGAGCACCTCCCATTGCGACATGGTGTCCAGCTCCACAATGCCGAGACGCCCCGGCAGGCCCTCGGATACGCCCTTCATCAGTTGGAAGCGTTGCGAGCCGGTCATCCAGTACATGCCGGGGTGGCGGTTCTCGTCCACCACCTTCTTGATGGCGCGGAACAGCGCCGGCGCATATTGCACCTCGTCGATAAGCAGCGGCGTGCCCATGCGCTCCAGAAACCTGAGAGGCCTCGTTTGCGCCTCATGCGCCAGCTCCACGTCGTCCAGACTCACAAAGCGCATCCCCTTGGGCATGATCTCGCGCAGCAGCGTGGACTTGCCTACTTGACGCGCCCCCGTCAACAGGATGCACGGGAAAAGCGACGAGAGTCTCCTGATGGAGCTCGCCATGCTGCGTTTCAGGTATGGTAGGGATTTTGCCATGGTTGTGATGCGCGTTGCGCGCGCGTCCTTTCACGCGCATGTTGGCAGCATCACGCAAACTTGTCAAGCAAAATTTGCAATTTAGGAATACCACTCCCGAAAAAGCGGAATAATATTCCTGTTTTTCTGGTATATTACTCCTGAAAATATGGAGTGCCGCTCCTGTTTTGCAAATTTCGTTTTTGTATTACATTGGTTTTGCGTGTTCGTATTTTTTGCCAATGATTTATAAGAGCAAAAAAAACACCGACCGCCTCCCCATTTCACCCGAGCGAGGAATCACCGAGGAGGGAGGTCATGCGCTTGATGGCGCGGACGTATCGGACGCTGGCGGCGGCGGGGGAGATTTGGAGGAGGGCGGCGCATTCATTGTTGCTGAGCTCCTCGAAATGGCGCATGGTGATGATATCGCGGTCGGAGGGGGAAAGCTGGGCGAGGACACGGCGGACAATGGAGCGGCGTTCCTGGCGGATGAGGTGGGAAAGCGGGCTGGTGAGGGTGTCGGCAAAGTTGGCCCAGGCGTCGATGTTGGCCTCCGGGGAAACCTCCTGCCGCACATCGCGGCGTGCGGCAAGGACAAGGCGGCGACCTGCGGTGACAATGGCCTGCATGGTCAAGATGCGGAGCTTGGCGTACACGGGCACGTCCGTGTTCTTGGCAAAGAAGTCCGCGTTTCGGCAGCAGTGCAGGTAGGCCTCCTGCAGCATGTCGTCGGCAGTCATGCGGCGGCGCAGCTCATCGGACATCTGAAGGTTGACAAGGCGCAGCAGGCGCGCGCGGTTCTCCAACCACGCGGCCGTGAGCGTATCCATACCCTGTGAATCTGAGTCAGCCATGCTGCAAGGTCCATTGTACACGATGGAGCGCGAAAGACCACCATGAAATCTCACCACAGGAAAAAGAGCGCGAACCGCGGCGGATTTTCAACACGTGCGGCGCTCACTCCGCAGCGGGCTGGAGCGATTTGCTCACCATCTGCATGCGGCGGAGCAGCGCGGGACAGGGATTCTCCCGCTCCAGGGCGGAAATGATTTTCCCGGAGGCGGCGGTGAACTCGGCCGCATGTGCGGGGTTGTTCACCAGGCGCGCAAGCACGGCGGACTCCGCGAGGACGGCGGCGTGGCGGCAGCGGGCCTCCTGGTGCTGCGGCATGCGGGCAGTCAGGCCGGCATAAAGCTCGCGGCTGCGCTGCAGGGCTTCCTGCGCCTGCTGGTAGGAGGCGGGGTCCTGCATATAGGCGCGCCCCAGCCCCCACCAGGCGGAGGCCAGCACCTCCTGCAGGGTAATGTCGTCTGAGCGCTTGGGGAGCAGCGGGTCAAGGCGCCCGATAATGGCGCGGCAAAGGCTGATGGCCTCCTGCGTGTTTCCTTGGAACACGCAGAGGTGGGCGCGCTCCAGCAAGGCGTTGCACTCCGTGCAGACGTAGCCGATATGGTGGCTGTTGAGCTTTTCCATCTCCACGCAAAGGGCGATGAGGTTGGCGTAGTGGGCGAGAGCGGTCCTTTCATGCTCTTCGGCCTCGGGGGTCCTGAACACGGCTTCGGCGCTGCGTTCCGCCACCTCGGCCCAGCCGCGGTAGACGCGCACGATGCCCTCCAGCGGGGAAAGGCGATAGGGGTTGATGCGCGCCTGTTCCTTGAAAATGTCGTACGCCTCCTGCCAGGCTTCGGAATCATTCCCGTTGCAGAGTTCCAGTTCGGCAAGGGAGCAGAGGGCGTTTCCCAGCTCCTGCTGCACCGCCATCTCCTGGGGATGCAGCTTGGCTTGGCCGCGGTGGAATTCCACTGCGGAGCGGGCGTGCTTGAAGGCATCGTCGAGCCTCCCATCCATCTGCGCCAGCCATGCATCGTTGAGCATGACTTCGCCGCGCAACAGGATATCGCGCCGCTCGTCAGTATCGGAAACTTTGGCCACCAGGCCGCGCAGTTCATCGTTGAGCGCCTTCACGCGCGCTACATCGCCGCGGCGCTGCGCCACCTCCAGCAGGCCGCGCACCGAGCGCGCCAAGTCCAGCACATAGCGGTGCTCCTGCGGATGCTGTTCGAGAAGGCCACGGAAGATGTACTCTGCGTGTGCATAGGCCTCTTGCGCGCCGGTGTTCTCCAGGCGCTCCAGATAGATGAGCCCCAGGCTGCGCCAGGCCAGGCCGATGGCACTCTCCAGCTTCTCGTCGTCCGCGCCTGCTTGCTGCATGGTCTGCAGGTAGTCTTGAATGCGTTCACCGAGGCTCTGCTGGAGCTGGGTGGAGTTCGGCATGTCGATGGACAGGCGGTTGTACTCGCGCTGCAGGCCGTCTGCGAACACCAGGCTGTTCTGGTAGAGCTCCACGGCGTCATGGCGTTCCTTCAGGGCCCAGGCGGTGACGGAGCCGAGGGCGAGCATGACGACACCACCAGCGATGGCCCAGCGGCGCACGCGCTCCTTGTATTGGCGGGAGAGCGGCATTTGCCCCAGGCAGATGGCCAGCTTCCACTCCTGTGCGTTCTGCCAGCGGTCCAGAGGGTTCAGCTCCAACGCCTTGTCGATGGCGTTCAGGAACGCTGGCGTGTAGTAGTCCACCAAATCCGCGTGCCCCGTGAGCGGGAGATAGGGGTCCGTTTCTGCGCGCAGGCGCTGTTCCGCGCGCGGCGGGAGCATGCGCATGACGAAGTAGTAACATACCACGCCGAGGGAATAGAGATCCGTCCACGGGCCGATGGTTTCGGCGAGCTCCTCGTCGGTGGCGGCGGTCACCTGCTCCGGCGCGGCAAAGGCGGGGGTGTAGATATTGGGGAAGGCCTTGCCTCCGCCGCTTTGGCGCGCGGAGCCGAAATCCAGCAGCACGGGCTCGTCCTTGTCAGAGATAATGATGTTCTCCGGCTTGATATCGCGGTGCACCACATCGTTCTGGCCGAGGTACTCCAGCGTGTCCAGCATGGAGAGCAGGTGGCGGCGGATGACGCGTGCATCGCGCCTGCGCTCGGCTTCGTCGAGCGTGATTTGGCGTTGCGGACGCGGCGAGGTGCCGCGCACATACTCCATGATGTAGTAGATGGTACCGTTGGCCTGAACGCTGCCCAACAGGGGCACGATGCCGGGGTGGCGCAGCCCGGTGAGCACGGTCATCTCCCGCAGGAACTCCAGTTTGCCCGCCTCCAAGCGCTCTGCTGCCTCGGGCGACACGGCACGCACGGTCAGGCCGTCTTCCGCGCGTATGGCGAGCCCGCATGGCATGTGCTCCTTCATCACCACTTTGTCCCCTGTGGCGGTGCGATAGGCGAGGTAGGTGATGCCGAACCCGCCCTCGCCGAGGGAGCGCAGGATGGTGTAGTCGCCAAGCCGCGTTTCCGGCGGCAGGGGCTTGCGTGGCGGCACCATGCGGGTGCCCTGCGGTTTCTTGCCGGCGGGCATGCGCAGCACACTGCGGTGCGGAGCCTCCGCCCCTGCCCGCAGAGG
>R28__coassemble_430_pt1 | contig 17604 bp, 13 predicted proteins | sample R28__metabat2_low_PE_030 | metagenome-assembled genome bin R28 | reverse complement strand
GGGTAGGATGGGGCGGTATGGACAAATATACATCAACCACCACGTTGGGCGACAGCGCTCGCTGCCGCACCCTGTTCACCGCCAGCGGCAGCACCTTCACCACGGATTTGGATTGCAGCCAGGGCGGGCTGGGAGAAAACCCCGCACCCGCAGCCATGCTGGCCGCCACCGCGGCTTCCTGCATGCTCAGCATGATTGCTTTCAAGGGCAAACAGAAAGGGTTCGAGACCAAGGGAATCTGCATCTCCGCAGGAGTGGAGCATGATGCCAACGGTATTTCCGCCCTGCTCTTCGATATCCATGTGCCCATGCCGCAGACAGAGGAGACCAAGCGCCTGCTGGAAAGCTGCGTAAAATCCTGCCCGGTGGGCAAAGCCATCTCGGAAAGCGTGGAAAAGCGCTTCACCTGGCACTGGACCACCTGGATGGACTAGGGATAGGCGATTTTGCCTGACAAGCGGGTATCCGTGCTGTATAATGAAGTGCACAGGCTATGGCATTCACGCATCTTCACGTACACACGGAATACTCGCTTCTGGACGGCATGATTCACACCAAGGAATTGATTGCACGGTGTGAGGAGCTTGGCATGCACTCGGTGGCCATCACGGACCACGGCAACGTGTTCGCGGCCATCGAGTTCATGGACAACGTGAAGAAGCACAACAAGAAGCTGCAGGAGTGGAACGCGGAGCACCCGGACGAGAAAAAGCCGCTGTTCAAGCCCATCCTGGGGTGCGAGGTGTACCTGGCGCCCACGGATTTGGACGTGAAGAAGCAAATCCCCGGGCGCAGCAAGTACACGCACCTGGTGCTGCTGTGCGAGAACAACACGGGCTGGGCCAACCTCATCAAGCTGGTCTCCCGCGGCCACCTGGAGGGCTTTTACTACAAGCCGCGGGTGGACTACGCCACGCTGCGGGAGTTCTCCAAGGGTCTCATCTGCCTCACGGGCTGCATCTCCGGCCCCATGCAGGAGTGGATACTCAAAGACGACCCCGAGAAGGCGGAGCAGGTACTCTACACCCTGAAGGACATCTACGGCCCCAACAACATCTTTGTGGAGCTGCAGGACCACGGGCTGGCGGAGGAGCGCAAGTGCACCCCGGAGCTGGTACGCATAGCCCGCAAGTACGATGTGCCGCTGGTGGTGACCAACGACGCCCACTTCCTCAATGCAGAGGACCACGATGCCCACGACATCCTGATATGCGTGGGCACGGGCAACAAGCGGATGGACGCCAACCGCATGCGCTACCCCCAGAGCGTGTATTTCAAAAGCGAGGAGGAGATGCTGGAGCTCTTCCCTGAATATCCGGAGGCCTACGAGAACACCAACGTCATTGCCGAGCGCTGCAACACCTCCATCAAGCTGGACTCCACCTCCACGGAGCGCTACCCGGAGTTCGCCACGCCCGATGGCTCACCCCGCGAGGAATACCTGCGAAACATCTGCTTCCAGGGGCTCAAGGAGCGCTACCCCAATGCCACGCCAGAGCACTGGGATGAGCTCTCCAAGCGCCTGGACTACGAGCTGGGCATCATCAACCAGCTGCGATTCCCCAGCTACTTCCTCATCACTGCAGACTTCATCAACTGGGCCAAGGACCACGACATTCCCGTGGGCCCCGGCCGCGGATCCGCCGCCGGCTCCCTGGTGGCGTACTGCATGAAGATCACCAACATCGACCCCTTCCAGTTCAGCCTCATCTTCGAGCGATTCCTCAACCCGGAGCGCGTCAGCCCCCCGGATATCGACATCGACTTCTGCCAGACCCGCCGCCCGGAGGTCATCGAGTACGTGCGCCAGAAGTACGGCGAGCGTGCCGTCACCCACATCATCACCTACGGCACCATGGGCGCCAAATCCGTGATACGCGACGTGGCGCGCGTGCTGGACATCAGCTACGGGGATTCTGACAAGCTGGCGAAGCTCATCGAGAGCGGTCCCGGCGTTACGCTGGAGAAGACATGGAAAGCCAACGAGGAGCTGCGCACCCTGGTGCAGGGCAACCCCACCTACCAGGAGATCTGGGACTACGCGCTGAAGCTGGAGGGAACCGTGCGAAACGTGGGCATGCACGCCGCCGGCGTGGTGATTGGCGACCGCGAGCTGGACGATTACGTGGCACTCACGCGCGACGACCTGAGCAACCCGCAGGGCGAGGTGGTGGCGCAGTGCGACATGGGCGCCATCTACAACGCGGGCCTGTTGAAGATGGACTTCCTGGGGCTCAAGACGCTGACGGTGATGAAGGACGCGGAGAGCTACGTGCGGTGGCGCGAACCCGGATTCCGCTATGATGCGGTGGACATCCAGGATGCGGACACGCTGGCGCTGCTGAACCGCGGCGAGACCATGGGCGTGTTCCAGCTGGAATCCGGCGGCATGGTGGACCTCTGCCAGCGGTACGGCATCAACAACATTGAAGACATCATCGCCCTGCTGGCCCTCTACCGCCCCGGCGCCATGCAGTTCATCGATGAAATGATTGCCGTGAAGAAGGGCGAGAGGCAGGCCGTGTACGAGCATCCCCTGCTGGAAACCGTCTCAGGCATCACCTACGGCGTGATGATCTACCAGGAGCAGGTGCAGGCCGCAGCCAAGCTTCTGGCCGGCTACACGCTCGGCGGCGCCGACCTACTGCGCCGCGCCATGGGCCACAAGGATCCCGTGGAGATGGCGGAGCAGCGCAAACGCTTTGTGGCGGGCTGCTGGGAGAACAACCAGATTGACGAGAAGACCGCCAACGCCATCTTCGACAAGATCGAGAAGTTCGCCGGGTACGGCTTCAACAAGTCCCACTCTGCGTGTTACGGTCACATCTCCTACTGGACCGCCTACCTCAAGGCACACTACCCCGTGGAATTCCTCTGCGGCCTCATGAGCAACGAGTCCACCAACGAGAAAATCGGCGTCTTCATCCAGGAGGCCAACCGTATGGGCATCGAGGTCCTCGGTCCCTGCGTCAACCACTCTGCCGTCAAATTCCAGCCGGAAACCATGCCCAACGGCAAGCTCGCCGTTCGCTTCGGCCTCGCTTCCGTCAAGTCCATGAGCTCGGAAACCGTCCGCGTCATCGTGGAGGAGCGCGAGAAGAACGGCCCGTACAAGAGCCTGGAAGACCTCTGCTACCGCATCCCGCCGCAGGTGCTTCGCCGCAACCAGGTGGAGGTGCTGGTAAAGTGCGGCGCGTTCGACTGGATGCACGTCTCCCGCTCCACGCTCTTCGAGAGCATCGAGCAGTGCATCGGCGGCGCAGCCAGCGTGCACAAGGATGCAGAGGCCGGCCAAATGTCGCTCTTCGACATGACATCAACCACCACCTCAGCCACAAGCGAGGTGCCCAACCTGCCGGAGTGGCCCAAGGAACAGCGTCTGGCGGATGAAAAGGAATTCACCGGAGCCTACTTCACCGGCCACCCGCTGGATGCCATGCGCGGCATCATCGACGATCCTCGCTACGTGGCCATCGGCACCCTGCCCGACCTCACGCGCGAGGACATCAACCGCGTGCGGGATATGGCCGGCATGCTGCGCGGCGTCACCTTCAAGATGACCAAGAAGGAGCCTCCCACCAAGTTCGCCGTCATCACCGTGGAGGACTTCACCGGCAGCACGGAAGCCCTGGTGTGGGGGGAAGCCTTCAAGAAGGCCATGGACCAGGAGGGCCTGCTGCAGGTGGGCAATTTCGTGCGCTTCCGAGCCCGCATCTCAGAGGACGACCGCACGGGCGGCAAAAAGGTTTCCGTAAACACCATGGAGCCCCTGCCCACCTCGCGCCGCGGAGGCGGACAAGGAGGGCGCCACTACGAGGTCACGCTCAATACCGCACGGCACGACGCGGGCGACCTGCAGTTGGTGGCGGAAATCCTGCAGCGCCACCCGGGCAAGGTGCCAGTGTACGTGAACTTCCGCAATTCACTGGGCAACCGAGCGTGCATAGAGTTGGGTGAACGCTTCTGCGTGGCCCCGAGCGAAAAGCTGGACGAAGAACTTTCCCTTTACAGCTAATGCCCAGATTCATTGTCAGACTTGTTGTGGGACTCGGCATCATTGGGGTGATGCTGGTGGTGCTTCTCGGCCCCTCTATCTGGACCCGCCTGCACCCTGAAGAGGAAAAGAGTGAGCAGGCGGGCGTGGTGACAGATGCCTTCTCCATTCAACTCTTCCATGCCATGCTGGACACTGGCACGGAAAACCCCACCATTGCCCCCCTGCCCCTCACCGACATGTTGCTGCACCTGCGTGAGATCAGCGCAGGAGACACCCGCCGAGAGCTGGAACAACTGCAACTCTCCGAAGGTGCGGACCCGCAGGCATCGCCCCTGCCGTACGGCTGCCTGGTGGCAGTGGACCGCGACTTGCCCACGGGTTCCCTGCGCACACCGTTGGTGACAAGACTGCCCCTCAAGGAAAACGTACCTCAATCCCTGAGCATCTTCAACGGCATGCTCTGCCGCGACTCCAACGACCCCAACGGGCAGGTGGCAGACAGCACCGTGCTGAATTCCGACACGCAAATGCTCGCCGCATCCGCAGCCAACTATGCCCCGGAATGGGAACGCCCCTTCCAACCTGCCGACACGTTGCGCGAGGCGGATTTCTACAATGCAGACGGCGGGCTGCCTCATGTGGACCTGATGCGCAGCCGCGCGCCGCTGCGCAGCGCACGCGCGGAGGACGGCAGTTGGGAAGCCGTGGCACTGCCGTTCAAGAAAGTACAGAGAGGCACGCCCGTGTTTCTCGTGGCCATAGTGCCTGCGGGCAACGCGCGAGAATTTGCGAAGGCGCTCACTCCGGCCATGCTCAGCAATATCCGCGCTGCGCTTGGCGCAGCCGCGCTGCAAGACACCACGCTGGAAATGCCCGCCATCAACGTGAACATTCCCACCCGCGACATTGCCGGTTTGATGAAACTCATGGGCATACAGGCGGCATTCGATGCTCAAAAAGCGGATTTCTCTCCCATCACCCCGCAGAAAATCAAGGTGGACGCCCTGCTGGACAAGGAGCGAATCTGCCTGTCAGAAGAGGGCCGCCGCACCACGCCGGATGCCAACGTGGACTACGGGGAGAAGCGCATCTCCCTCAACAAACCTTTCATCTGGGTGGTATGCGACCTCTCCTCCCCCATGCCCCCGCACTTTATTGGGCTCATGGAAAACCTCTAACGCACTTAAAAGGAACTGGTAACCATGGACATGAGGAACATCTCCCGCTTCACGTATGAGAACAGCACCTTCCAGGGCTGGCGGCTCTCCCTGCGGCGGCAAGGCTACCAGTTTACCGCCTACTTTGCGGATGCGGAATACGGCGGGGAGGACCCCGCACGCCTGGCGGCGCTGGAGGCGCGGGATCGCCTCTTCGCCGAGCTGGCCGCCCATCCTGACAACCCCAAGGCTGTGCTCAAATCCTTTCAAGGCAAAGCTGGGTAGCGAGCAATCCGCTACACCAGCTCCCGCAGGGCGTTCACAGATATTCCGGGAACGGTGATTAAAGAACCGTCCGCTCGGCGGAGGATGGGCGAGCCATCCGCCTTGACCCCGTCAAAGAACCCGCAAACACGGGAGTCGTCGGTAATGACAACCACAGGAAGGGATGGCCCCCAAACAGGCTGCAGCATGGATAGCAGAGCGTCTACACCATGCTCATCGAATATATTGAAGGTTTCTGCCAGCGCATCCACTACCAGATTGCGCAGCTGCGGCAATGGAGGGCATGCCGGAACCAGGTCCGCCAGGCGAACGGGTACATCCGTGGTGCGGCCGTGCAGGGAGACCACGTTGTTGAAGACGTTCATGCCAATGCCTACCGATGCCAAGTCCGGTGCGGAGCGCTCCACGAGAATACCCGCGAGTTTGCCTCGGCGCACCATGAGGTCGTTAGGCCAGCGCAGGCGCAACCCCGGAATGGCAAACGGAGCGAGCGCGCGATGGAGCGCAGCCCCGGCCACAAGAGGCAGCAATTCCCACGGGCGGTCACCCAGCAGAGGCAGGTTGCAGCTCATCCACAGGCCACCCGCCTCCCCGAACCATGTGCGGTTGAAGCGCCCGCGGCCGTTGGTTTGCCGCGCGGTGGCAACGATGGTCCAAGAGGGAAGCCTTCGGGCTGCCGTGAACGTGGAATCGCATTCCTCAAGCTCCACCAACTGCCAAGTGCGTTTCATGTTTTTTTTCCTATTTGGTGACACCTGCATTCTCCATCACCCGCAGGACGGCATCCTGCCCGCGGACGGCTGCCAGATGGCGCGCCGTCTCACCCAGGACGCTTTTCACATCGGGATCTGCACCGGCATTCAACAAGAATTCCACCACATCGGGCTGCCCCAGCGCGGCGGCGTGCATCAACGGTGTCCAGCCGCTTTCATCCTTCGCGTTCACGGGGGACTTGCACTCTTCCAACAAATAGCGCACGGCATCCAACTGGCCCAGCCCCGCGGCAATGTGCAACGGGGAGCTCTTCAGCGCGGTCTTGCACAACAAATCCGCGCCGTGGCTTTTCAAAAGGATGAGCGTGGTAGGCGAACCTGCAGATGCGGCGCAATGCGCGGCGGTCCACCCGTTCCCATCCGCCTGGGTCATGTCCGCTCCTGCATTAAGCAGGATTTCCACCACGCGGGAATGCCCGTAGGCGGCTGCCACCATGAGCGGAGTCCAGCCGTACGAATCCTTCATCTCCATGGAGGCTCCGTGGGCAATAAGCAATTCAGCCATTTCAGCATGGCCGCAAGTGGCAGCAACCAAGAGAGCCGTAACTCCCTCCTGGTTAACCTCATTCACATTCCCGCCATGTTCCAGCACAAACCGGACTACATTCGTATGGCGGTGTCCCGCCGCCAGCAGTATGGGTGTCCACCCGCCTTTCGTGCTCTCCCCCAGGCTCGCTCCATGGTCCAGCAGCAGCTTGACCGCTTCCAAGCGTCCCTCCAGCGCGGCAAACAGCAGCGGGGTCATCCCCACATTGTCGTGCACAGCCACATTCGCTCCGGCATCCAGCAGAACCTTCATGGTACCGATATGCCCGGCGGCAGAGGCAATCAAGAGCGGGGTCATGCCGTTGGCATTGTGGACATCCAGCTCTGCCTCCGGGTGGTTTTGCAGGTAGCGCTTGAGGGAATCAGTGCGGCCGTCGCGCGCTATGTCCAGCAGCAGGATAGTCTCATTGGGATAGGCTCCCAGACGGCGCAAATCCTGCACCAGGTCGTGCAGTTTCTCCTCAATCGCGACATCGAGGGCGTTTTGGCCCCCATGATTACCCGCATGAACATTTGCCCCGGCATCCAACAGGGCTTGGGCACATTCCTCGCGATGCATGCCAATGGCAAGCAAAAGCGGTGTTTCGCCCTTATCGTTGGCAGTCTCTATGGAACCCGGCGCTGCGGCCAGCAACGCTTTCATGCCATCCAGGTTGCCGCTGCTGGCGGCACTGTGGAGGGCTGTCCAGCCCGCATCATCCGCATGGTAGGGATTGGCCCCGCGCTGCAACAGCAGGCCCACCACGGCGGCAGTGTTCTGCTGAGCCGCCCACATCAGGGCCGTGAGGCCATTCTCGTCAGTGGCCTCAATGTTGGCACCGTTGTCAAGAGCCTGGGCCACACCGCCGGCGTTTGCGTGGGCGGCGTGGTAGATGAGGGCCTGGTCCGGCGTGAGATTGGCGGCGGCATTCTCCTGGGCACGGGGGGACTGTGTGTCTTCCCCACCGTTGCGGCACGCAGAAGGGAGACACACCGCCGCAGCCATTAGCAGCGGCAGGACGCCTGCGCTGGAGCAGACCTTCATCTTGCGGAATCGGATGGTTTATCCGAGCGGGACCGACAAGCTTTCCGCCTGCTCTCGCGTAAGTTCCACGCACTGCCACGGCAAGCCGTACTTGTTGAGAGCGTCCATGAAGGGATCGGGGTCGTTCTGTTCCATGTTGAAGACACCCTTACCGCCCCAAACTCCGGAGAGGATGAGACGGCCGCCAATGGCGGCAGGCACGCCGGTGGTGTAGGAGACGGCCTGAGAGCCAACCTCCCTGAAGCACTCCTCGTGGTCGCAGATGTTGTAGATGTAGACGGCCTTGTACTTGCCGTCCTTCTTGCCCTGGATAATGCAGCCGATGCAGGTGCGGCCGTGGGTGGTCTTGCCGAGGTCGCCGGGGTTGGGCAGCACTGCCTTCAGGAACTGCAGGGGCACAATCTCCACACCCTTGTACATAACGGGCTCAATGCTGGTCATGCCGACGTTTTTGAGCACGGTGAGGTGGTTGATGTAGTTGGGGGAGAAACTCATCCAGAACTGGGCGCGCTTGATGGTGGGAATATGCTTCACCAGGGATTCCATCTCCTCATGGTACATGCGGTAGATTTCATACGTGCCCACGCCCTGGGGGCAGGCGAAGGGCTGGTGCATGCTCATGGGCGGGGTTTCCTGGAAATCACCGTTCTCCCAGTGGCGGCAGGGCGCGGAAACCTCGCGGATGTTGATTTCCGGGTTGAAGTTGGTGGCAAAGGCCTGGCCGTGGTCGCCGCCGTTGACATCCACGATATCCAGGTACTCGATTTCGTCGAAATGGTGCTTGAGCGCCCAGGCGGTGTACACGTTGGTCACACCGGGGTCGAACCCGGAGCCCATGAGGGCGTACAAGCCGGCCTCCTTGAAGCGGTCGTGGTATGCCCACTGCCACTTGTACTCGAACTTCGCCACGTCGCGCGGCTCGTAGTTGGCCGTATCCTCGTAGTGGCAGCCAGCCTCCAGACATGCGTCCATCAGCGGCAGGTCCTGGTACGGCAGGGCCACGTTCAGCACCAAATCAGGCTTGATTTCCTTCAGCAGCGCCACCGTGGCGGCAACGTCGTCCGCATCCACCGTGTGCGTGGTGATGGTCACGCCTGAACGCGCCAAGACGTCCGCGGCAATCGCGTCGCACTTGCTTTTGGTGCGGGATGCCAAGTGAATTTCCTTGTAAACGTCCGCCATCTGGGCGCACTTGTGAGCCACCACGTGGCCCACGCCTCCTGCTCCGATGATGAGTACCTTGTTCATGTGCGTAGAGGATGCACGAAAAACGCCCGCACGTCAAGGATAATCCACCACAACTCCGTCTTCCATGCTGCGGGCGTGAATTAGGCTTGCAATGCGCGCCGCGCGCGGTAGAATAGGCGCCGTTATGGCAGATCGCACGCAGCAGGATCCCGTCCGCATGGAAAAAATCGTCAGCCTTTGCAAGCGCAAGGGGTTCATCTTTCAGTCAGCAGAAATATACGGCGGCCTGAACGGCTGCTGGGACTACGGCCCCCTGGGCGCGGAGCTCAAGCGCAACCTCAAGGACTACTGGTGGCGCGTGAACGTGCAGGAGCGCCCCGACATTGTGGGCATGGATGGAGCCATTCTCACGCACAACTCCGTGCTGACGGCATCCGGCCACGTGAACGGTTTCACGGACCCGCTGTGCGATTGCCTTCTGAGCAAGGAGCGCCTGCGCGCAGACCAGATTCCGGCGCAGAGCGGCGTGGCATACTGGTGGAAGGGTGCTGCCAAGAAGGACGGCAGCTGGAGCACCGCCAAGGAATTCTCCATGCTGGTGCCGGACACCGATGAAAAGAATGCCAAGGTTGCCCGCAAGGGTGCGCTGCAGTACTACAGCCAGATTGCAGGCAAGGGTGTGCAGCCCGGCGACCTGGAACTGCAGGAGGAACGCACGGAAACCGTGACGGACTCCTTGCGCTACAACCCGGCCAACGGCTCGCTGGTGACGGAGGCCCGCTCCTTCAACCTGATGTTCAAGACCACCATCGGCGCCACGTCGGACGAAAACGACCCGTCCAGCATCGGCTGGCTGCGCCCGGAAACGGCGCAGAGCATCTTCTGCCAGTACAAGAACATCCTGGATTCCTCCCGCATGAAGATACCTTTCGGCATCGCGCAGATTGGCAAATCCTTCCGCAACGAAATCAACCCGCGCAACTTCACCTTCCGCTCCCGCGAGTTCGAGCAGATGGAGATTGAATACTTCTGCCGCGAGGAGGACGGATTCCGCCTCACCGACGAGTGGCTGGAGCGCTGCCTCACCTTCTACGAAAACATCGGTATCCCCCGCGAGAAAATCAACGTGCTGGACGTGCCGGAGGAGGAGCGCGCCTTCTACTCCAAGAAGACGTACGACCTGGAATACCTGTTCCCGTTCGGCCTGCAGGAGCTGCAGGGCGTGGCCTACCGCACCTGCTACGACCTGACGCGCCACCAGGAGGGCTCCGGCAAGCCCATGGAATACTTCGATGAGACGACGCGCGAAAAGTTCATCCCGCACGTGGTGGAGCCCTCCGCCGGGTGCGACCGCACTGTGCTCGCCGTGCTTTGCGAGGCCTATGACGAGGAGGAGCTGGGTACCGACGGCAAGAGCGATATCCGCATCGTGATGCGCTTCCACCCGCGCATGGCTCCCATCAAGGCCGCCATCTTCCCCCTGCTCAAGAAGAACGAGGAGCAGGTGCGCATCGCCCATGAGATTGAGGAGACCCTGCGCCCGTACATGAACGTGTTCTACGACGAGGGCGGGGCTGTGGGCCGCCGCTACCGCCGCCAGGACGAGGTCGGCACCCCCTTCTGCATCACGGTGGACTTCGAGACGCTGGGTGAGGAAGGCTCCGATCCTGCGCTCAAGGACACCGTCACCATCCGCCACCGCGACTCTATGGAGCAGGAGCGCGTGCCGGTGAAGGACATCCTGCACTGGCTGCTCAAGCGCATCCACTAAGGGGAAACTGCATTTTCTTCACGCCCATCCGGCTAACCGTCGGATGGGCGTCATTCTTGAACAGTTAGAGCAGACTTGAATCAATATCGTCTTGACCGGCAATAAGCTGGGCGAGGACGGGGACGCCGGTGCAACGCTCGATGAGGCCAGCGTTGGTCACGCAGGCGGTGTCCCATTCATCGGAGGTGCTGTTGAGGACGACACCGCGGCAGTTGACGCGCGCCAGACGCATGGCGTTGACGGCCATGGCCGCCTGCCCCACCGCGCCGAGGCGGTTGGCAACCACCAAGATGACGGGCAACTGCAGCCGCACCGCCAAATCACCCACGATAACGCCGGGTGCCAGCGGCGTGCTCCAGCTTCCGCAGGAGTCCACCAGGAGAGGACTGCCCTGCTCCGCCATGGTGCGGCAGGATTTTTCCAGCTCGTCCAGAGAAAGGGTTCTGCCCTCCAGCTCGGCCGCCATGAGCGGAGCCGCCACCGTGCGCAGGTGGACGGGGTTCACCATGTCCAGCGGCTGCGCGGGCTCGCCCATGGCATCCCGCAACAATCGGGCGTCCCTGCGGTCGCCGCAGCTCACGGGCATGCAGCCCACGGCCTGCACGCCGCGCGCGCGTAAATCACGCAGCAGGGCGGCGCACACATGTGTCTTGCCGCAGCCGGAATCCGTACCCGCTATGAAAAAGCCTTGCATGGTCATTTACTCCGGCTGGCTGGTGAGCACTTCGTCGATTTCCCAAACAGGCGTCTCCTCCTGCTGCACTATACGATTGACCAAAAGCCACACCAGCGAGGCCACCACCAGGCAGACCAGCTTGGGCTTCCAGTTGTCAATGAACAATTTGCGCAAGGTTTTAGTCGTTTGCATGGGCGTTCGTGTTAAGAAGTTTGTTCAGGCGGTCCTTCAGCAGGTCTTCCGAGAGGTCACGCATGATGGCGTTGCCGACAGCGAGCGACACGCACCCCGTTTCCTCCGAAACGATGACGACGACGGCGTCCGAGGACTCCGCGATACCGATGCCGGCGCGGTGGCGCAGCCCCATGGAGCGGTCCTTCAGCTCACGGTTGGAGACCGGCAGAATGGCCGCAGCGCACACAATGCGCTCGTCGTTCACAATCACCGCCCCATCGTGCAACAGGGTCTTGGGGAAGAAGATGGTGCCGATGAGCTCGCGGGAGTACAGGGCATCCACCTTGGTGGCGTTTTGCGCGACCTCCTGAAGCTTGTTGTTGCGGCAAATGCAGATGAGGGCGCCGAAACGCTTGCTGGCGAGGTATTGGACGGACTCCACCACCTTGTCAACAAAGCCCTCCTTCTCCTCGCGCTGCTTGAAGATGGGGCGGATGAGGCGCCTGGAGCCGAATTTGGCGAGAGCGCTGCGGATTTCCGGCTGAAAGATGACCACCAGGAAAAGGCCGGGGCTGAGGATGAGCGTGGCTAACTTCTGCAGCACATGGGCCTCCGTCAGCTCCAACACGGCAAAACACACCACCACCAACGCCAGCAGGCCCGCCAGGATGGCTCCGGCGCGCGACCCCCTCAGAAGGCGGTACATCTGGTATATCACCACCCAGAGCACCGCAATCTCAAAACAGGCCCTGAGGATTTCCACTAAGCTCATGCCCACATTATACCCGACGCAGCACGGTTGGCAAGATAAGAATTGCAAGCACGGCGCGCCTCTGGTAGAATTGGCCGAGGGGTTTACACCCTTCTCCGTGCATGAAGACGCTCGACCGCTACATCCTCCGCCAGCTTATCGGCATTACCTTTCTGGGAGTGCTGTCGCTGACGCTGCTGATGCTGCTGGGCCAGCTCTTCAAGGAGTTGCACACCCTGCTGGTGGAAAGCGGGGCGCCGCCGAGCATCGTGCTGGATTTCATCTGCCAGGTGGTGCCGTTTTCGCTGACATTCACGGTGCCGTGGGGCTTCCTGACGGCGGTGCTGCTGGTATACGGGCGCTTGGCCGCTGACAATGAGCTGACATCCATGCGCATGGCGGGGCTGAGCCTGTGGCGCCTGAGCGCGCCTGCCATCGGCATGGGCATTGTGCTCTCCGCGCTGTGCTATTACATCAACATTGACGTGGCGCCCAAGGGCAAGCAGGCCATGAGCGAGCTGGTGATGCACGCCGCCGCGGACAACCCTCGCAACCTGCTGCGCTCCAGCCAAAGCGCCACCAAGCTGGACAAGGTACAGCTGTACATAGAGCGGCGGGAGGGAGACGACCTGCAGGGACTGCACCTCTACCCGCTCGGGAACAACGATGAAATCGCCGCCAATAGCGGGGATTTCAATGCCATCCACGCGGAAAGCGCAACCATCGGCGAATTCGACCTCTCCCTGCGCCAGCTGCACCTCACCCTGCACAACGCCACCATCGAATTCAGCAAGGGGGCGGAAACCAACCTGCCCGTCATCGGCAGCATGCCCCTGCAAATCCACATCCCCATCCGCACGCACCGCAAGCTCAAGCCCAACCGCTTCACCAACGCGGAAATTGCCGTGGAGCTGGAGCACAAGGAGCTGGTGGACGCGCTGGACATACCCTCCTTTCAACGCTATGAGAAGGCCGCGGTGGCCGCACCCGCCTTCCCCTGCGCCGACAAGCTGTGGGCAGAGGCCCGCCGCGATGCGGAACACTATACCAACAGCATGGACCGCAAGGTCTACCTCTCCTTCAAGACGGAGGGCGTGAAGCGCGCGTCTTTCGCCTGTGCTTGCATCGTGTTCTCGCTCATCGGCGTGCCCCTGGCCATCACGGCGCGGCGGCGCGACACCTCCACGGGCTTTGCGCTGGGCATCCTGGTGGCGGCGGTGTATTTCATGGCGCTGGTGTTCTGCGATTTGTCGCGCAAAAGCGGGGGAATAGCCCCCTATATCCTGCTGTGGCTGCCCAACGTGCTGTGCGCGGGTTTTGCGCTGTGGCAGCACCAAAAGGCCAAATTCCGCGGATAGGCGGCGGCCCAGCGCATGTTTAGGTTGACAAACAAGGCGGCGGGGCGTATAGTTCGCGCGCTATGAGTACAGATGCCAAGAGCTACAAGGACACCATCTTTCTGCCGGACACCACGTTTCCCATGCGTGGCGACCTGACGACGAAGGAGCCCCAGAGGCTTGAAAAATGGGAAAACGGCAAGCTGTACGAGCGAATTACCACGCGCCGCAAGGCGCAGAACGCACCGCGGTTCATCCTGCACGACGGGCCACCCTTCGCCAACGGCGATGTGCACATGGGCACCGGCCTGAACAAGGTGCTCAAGGATTTCATTGTGAAGAGCAAGACGATGGCGGGCTACTACGCGCCGTTCATCCCGGGCTGGGACTGCCACGGCCTGCCCATCGAGGCCAAGGTGGTGAAGGAGGCGCAGGGCCTGGAGCCGGCGGAAATCCGCCGCCGCTGCGCAGAGTTCGCCTTGGGCTACATCGACCAGCAGCGCCTTTCCTTCCGCCGCCTCGGCGTGTTTGGGGACTGGTTCCACCCGTACATCACCATGGAGCCGAAGTACGAGTGCCACATCCTGCGCGTGTTCGCCAAACTGGTGGAACAGGGCGCCGTCTACCAGTCCCTCAAACCCGTGCAGTGGAGCTACGCGCACCACACCGCGCTGGCGGAGGCCGAGGTGGAGTACATGGAGGACACCGCCACGTCCATCTTCGTGGCCTTCCCGATGACCGAGCCCGTTCTGGGCACGGAATGCGAGATGACCATCTGGACCACCACGCCGTGGACGCTGCCCAGCAACCTGGCTGTGGCCCTGCACCCGGATTTCACCTATGTGCTGGGCACCTTTGCCAAGGATGGCAGCGAGCGCAACTTCATTGTGGTGCGCGAACTGATCGAGACCTTCACCGAGAAGACCGGATGGGCGCTGCAGAAGGAAATCGGCACGCTCAAGGGCAGCGAGCTGGAGGGCAAGAAAGCCCGCCACCCCTTCCTGGACAGGAATTCCCTCATCATCAACGCCCAGTACGTCACCGTGGACACCGGCACTGGCGCCGTGCACATCGCCCCCGGCCACGGTATGGACGACTACATCGCCGGCATGCAGTACGGCCTGCCGATTCTCTCCCCCGTTGACGACGACGGCAAGTACACGGCGGAATGCGGCGTGCCCGCGCTGGTGGGCAAGCACGTGTTCGACTCCAACGAGGACGTCATCACCATGCTCGTGGAGCGCGGCCGCCTGCTGGGCCGCGAAGAGTTCACGCACCAGTACCCGCACTGCTGGCGCTCCAAGACCCCCATCATCTTCCGCGCGGTCAAGCAGTTCTTCATCAGCATGGAGAAGCTGCGCCCCATGGCCCTGGAGCAGATCCAGAAAACCAAGTGGCTGCCCGCCTGGGGCGAGAACCGCATCTACTCCACCGTGGAGGCCCGCCCGGACTGGTGCATCAGCCGCCAGCGCACCTGGGGCGTCCCCCTGCCCGTCTTCTACGATGCGGACGACAAGCCCGTGCTGGACGCGGACATCGTGCGCAAGGTGGCGGACCTGGTAGAGGAGCACGGCACCAACATCTGGTTTGAGCTGAGCGATGCCGAGCTGTGCGAGAAGCTGGGGCTTCCCGCCGGGCTGCGCAAGGGCAAGGACACGCTTGACGTGTGGATCGACTCCGGCTGCTCGCACGTGGCGGTGCTGGAGAACCACCCGGAGCTGGAGGCCCCGTGCGATGTGTACCTGGAGGCCACGGACCAGCACCGCGGCTGGTTCCAGAGCTCCCTCATGCTCTCCTGCGCCTGGCGCGGCTGCGCCCCCTACAAGCAGGTGCTCACCCACGCCTTCGTGGTGAACCAGGACCGCTCCAAGATTTCCAAGAGCGCCCAGGGAACCTACCAGAAGCCCACCAACGCCAAATACTTCTATGAGAAGTACGGCGCGGACATCGTGCGCCTCTGGGTCAGCAGCGTGGACTGGCAGAACGAGGTGCCCTTCGGCGAGGACCTCTTCAAGCAGGTGACCGACCCCTACCGCCGCCTGCGCAACACCCTGCGCATCCTGCTGGCCAACATGAAGGGGTACGACGGCACCACGCCCACGGAGCTGGCCCCGCTGGACAAGTGGATCCTGGCCCGCGCCGCCGCGCTGGTGCGCGAGGTGCGCGCCGCGTACGATGCCTACGAGTTCCGCAAGGTCTTCATGGCCATCAACCAGTTCTGCACCAACGACCTCTCCGCGCTCTACATCGACATCACCAAGGACAGCCTGTACTGCGATGCCGCGGAATCCCCACGCCGCATCAGCAAGCAGTACGCCATCGCCCGCGTGTTCGACACGCTGGTGAAGCTGCTGGCCCCCATCCTGGCCTACACCTGCGACGAGGCCTGGGAGCACGCCGGCCACACGGATTCCGTGCATGAGCAAGACTTCCCGGAGATTACCCCCGCCACGCCGGAGGAGGACCGCATCATCGCAGACTTCGACCGCCTGCAGCAAATCAAGGGCACCATCCAGATTGCCATCGAGGCGCAAATCAAGGCCAAGGCCTTCAACAAGAACAACGAGGCTGTGGTCAACCTCACCATCCCCGCCGACGAGGCTCCCTCCGTGGCCGCCCTGCTCGCCGACAAGGAGTTCGCCAAGGAATTCTTCATCGTGGCGGATGTGAACGTGACCACAGGCGACGCCCTCTCCGCCACCGCGGAGAAGAGCGGCTACGCCATGTGCCCCCGCTGCCGCCGCTACGAGCCCGCCGCCAACGCCGACGGCCTCTGCGCCCGCTGCGCCGCCGTCATCGGCTAATCCCACGCAATGAAACCATCCCCCAACCGCCGCCAGCCGCCCACCCGGCAGGCGGCGGTTGTCCATGTATCGTTATGAGAGCCTGAAAGTCTCAATCACCTGGCGAACAGTACGATATCCAACACCTTGCTGCGGCCAATCAATGCACGGTACACCACCGTACATGCTGTAATGATGAGCACGCACGCCATCAGGGAAAGGATTGGAGGCGGCAGTTCTCCAGCCATCTTGAGGTATGCACTTGCAAAAACGCGTAGGAGCATAGGATTGCACATGTAGATGAGAATTACTGCTGGCCCCGCCATCGCTACTGCGCGCGCCGCAGAAGGAAAACCCAACTCAAAGGAGTATGAAATGAACAACAACGCCCATATGCCGATTAAATGGAAAGCCTGCAACGCTGGGAGTTCATGCTCGACAAAAGACCATGCAAGCGACCCACACAAGATTACCGCTCCCAGGCACACTGCGGTTTTCCCGTGTTGCTGTGCGCCAGGGAAAAGGCGTTTCGGCAATTGATCCAGCGGTATACCCCGCAATATTCCTCCAGCCATGAACAGGAACAACACATACGTGGGATAGGTGTTCACAATGAGAGGCTCCCACGTTAGAGGCATAATCTCCCACACTGGCTCTATCACAAACGAAAGGATGAACAAAACGACCGCCATGCAGGCGCGCCACATATGGGGAAGGTAGTTTAGCGCGGCCCCAACGGGCAACAGCACTATCATGTATTTGATAAACCACATGGGGTATGGCGCATAACAAATGGCATCCCATGTTTTAGCCAGGGAAAAACACACGCCGTCGCGACTGAGAATGGAACCCAGCGCAACCCAAAAACAATATGATACCAAGAAGATGGCTGAACGCTTTACGGCTGACACCATGCTTAACTTTGTATTGAAATACCCAGCCAGCAGGAAAAACATGCACACTGCACACTTGGACAAAAATTTCTCGGGCAAGGCGGCAGTCGAATGGACCTGGCACACAAAGAAAATGCCAAGGACCCTAGCGCAATCCACCCATGCCACGCGCTTATGCGCCGAACCACCGATTCCTTGTTCAATTTGTGGATGACTCACGCAGTCAAGCTACAGTATTCGGTATGGGTA
>R28__coassemble_428_pt1 | contig 17612 bp, 14 predicted proteins | sample R28__metabat2_low_PE_030 | metagenome-assembled genome bin R28 | reverse complement strand
TAGAGCGCCTGCGCCATACGGCGGTATCCTGTCTACACGCGTAGTCGGGATTTTCACTCGAACTTCCTTTCCCACGGTTCGTTGCCTCCCCGCAACTTTGTCCTTCAGGTTTGGGATTCCGCATCATCACGGCACCTTGTGGACTTTCTCCCTCAGCGCGCGTATCGCGTCGGTCGTACCAGGAAAGCTCCTCTCCATATTCATGGAAAGGAGCTTTCTGAACTAGCCTTTTTGTGACTGTGAATTTTAGCAACTCCGAAGCTTTGTGTATAAACAACTTATGAAAATTGATGTCATTTTCTGAAAATCACCTCGAAAATCGTCATATCTCATAACAGGTTGTAAGGAGTTTTAGAAAGCGCTCGTTATCAAAGCTTTGCAAAATGCACTAATATTACCTGTCAGCAATTCGGCCATTCATGGATTAAGCTCCAAATACTCAAAGGGAGAGATGCCGTTACCTTTTGCCAAAAAATCGGCGTACTCCCAAGGCAAAAACGGAACATTTTTTTCAGAGAAGGAGCAGTTCTCTTGCTGGATTTTGCGTTGCTGAGAGAACCACATTTGCACCACTTGTTTTTGATTTTTGGTGAAAAATTCAAAGCGTTGGGAATAGTAGGCTATAGTTTTTTCGCGCGCTCTGATGTATATTCCGCTCATCGAGTAGAGCCAGAGTTGTAAGCGATAATCTTGGATGTTATATTTCAGGCTAAGAATCATATAGGCAGGCATAATGAACCGCAAAGCCTCTGCTCCCATGTGGCATATCCCCTCCTCACAGGCAAGCAACAAAGCAGGGGAGATTTTACTCCAATCCTTACGTTCCTCGCGCTTGTGTAAATCATTCATTGTCGCTTGTGAAGAACACGCAAATGCATCATCTTGCGCGGCAGCCCCCAGCAAAACATTTTTTTCCCGTACACACTTCACACCCCTAAATGCTTTTTCTATCAGACGCTGCTGGTCAAAATCCCATATCTTATTTTGCCGTTCTGACAAAAAACAAGACTGCTCTTGTGCTGTTTGTATAATTTTATGATAAAAGTCGTTATTCATTTCAACACTATACTACCCTAACTATATTCATTATGCAACATTAAAGTTTCTTTTTCGTTTTTACCGCTAATAATAAGTGCTAATAAGCATGGCTGCTCTCTCCCCTCTAAACATAGAGAGGAGAGAGAAATGTCAACTTGGCTTAACTACCTCTTTTGTCAGCTCATCAGTTTTTTCTTACACTTAACATACTTTTCGTTGCAATTTTTAATAGCATTTTCTGCTACTATTTTAATAGCTTCATCGTGCCCCTCATCAGAACCGCCAAAACATTCTCTGTCATAAGCTTCTCGAGCAGACGCAAGGCGCTCAAAAAGTCTCTTTCGTCTCATATATTCTAGACATTGATAAACCTTTGGCTTACATGGAACATCCCCCTTACATGCTTGATCTTCTACAGCCTTTTTCGCTTCGTGTTTTTGACGTTGCAGTTTTTCGCATTTTTTTCGTCGATATTTATCGCTTGCCCATTCTACTGCTTTAATTGCTCCAACACCTACTGCATAAACAGCAATTGCTCCTGCTACAACGATTGCAGTGGATGCTAGTGCTGAAACTAGAGCTGCCGTCGATATTAAGGGCAGAGCCATAGCAAAAGCCCAATCACCATTTATGTCCACATAACTTAAAGGAGATTTTTTTACATAACTATACCTATTGTAGTCGCTTTCGGTTTCTTGCATAAAGTCTCGTACTAACCACGTGCCTGTTGTAGGTATATAATATCGGTTTCTAAAATAAACTAAGTTCAATTCCGAATCCGCGTATTCAGAGGAGAATTGAATATTTTGTGAAACATCCCCATTTTCTCCAACTATGCCATATGGGGTATAGGTGTAAGATGTGCGCATGTAGCCATGCTGTCCGTAGACTTCGCAGATGTTCTTTGTTAAATCCCAGCCATAGGTGTACCAAGTGCCATCCTTCTGGATAGCAAGCGGTCGCGTGGCTACAGATTGTGATGGGTCCCAGGTAATAAGCCACAAGCAAGGATGGTTGCTGCGAGTAAGGTCGCAACAAGCAATCTGAAGGTTGCCCCGGTACAGGAATCGCTGGTGCAGCGTTACACTACCATTGACTGTCACTTTCTTGGTTGCGCGTCTGCCCATGTAGTCATACGAGCATTCTACAATGGTGCCACTATCTGTATTTGTGAACGAAGTCGGACGGTTCTCTGCATTGTAAATTACAGACCAGATACCAGTGCTCGTTTTCACCTTTGTCTGATTACCGGCATCATCGTAAGTCGGCTCAAAGTCACCGATAGCAGTGTATTGGTTGAGCTGATTGCTTTCGTAGGACGTTGCTGATTCAGCCGCTTCCTGTGCAGTCTCGCGGTTGCCAATGTTGTCGTAATCCCATCCGTTGAGCCCGGTGCCGTCCACCACATCGCTAATCAACTCGCTGCGGTCGTTGTAGTTGAACACATCGTTGCGGGTGGCACCCTGCCGCGCGAGCGTGCGGGAAGTCGGTCGCCCCAGCGTGTCGTACTGGTAGGAGCGGCGCGCCACCAGGGTGTTGCCGCGTTTGTAGTCCATCTGGGTGAGGAGGTCGCGGTGCTGCTCATATGTCTGGGTGAGCGTCATGCCGTTGGGCTTGGTGAGCGTCTGCAGCAGGTGCGAGCCTTGCAGGTAGGTGTAGCCGAACTGCTTTCCCTGCCCGCCGTGAAGGAAGCCCGCGCCGCTGATGCGGCCATCTGTGCCGTAGGCGGTGGAGACAGCCTGCTCGGTAACGCCGTTCTTGGCGTAGGTGTAGCCCGTGGAGCGGCCGAAGCTGTCGCGCGTTTCCGTAACGAGGTGGGTGACACCCTCCGCGAGCAGTGAATCCGTCTCCTGCTCGCCGTAGGCGTTGTAGCCGATAGAGCGCACGCCCGCATCGTCCGTCACCTGGGTGAGCTGGCCAAGGTGGTTGTACACAAAGCTTTCCGCCGTGGTGGAATCGCTGTACGTGATGCCCAGCAGGAGGCCGCGCGCGTGCTCATAGGAATAGGTCTTCACCTTTTCGCGGGCATCCGTCTCCGAGGACAGGCGGTTGAAGGCATCGTAAATCTTGACCGTTCCCTTGCCGTCGGCGTAGGTCTTGGAGACCTCAAGCCCGGTGGTGGCGTGATAGGACCAAGTGGTCACGTCTCCGTCCGTACGGGATGAGGGATCCGTGGTGATGGTTTCCGTGCCCGCGCGGAAGGTGGTAAGCGTGGTCATGCGGTCGTCATCGTCATAGCCGAAGCAAGCGGGCTGAATAGCCGTTCCCCATTCCGCCACCTTGCGCCCGCGGATGTCGTACTTGTAGCAGGCGGTCTTGCCGCAAGCGTCCGTAACGACCGAGGGCTCGTCAAAGTAGGGATTGTAGGCCCTGGTGGTGGTATTCCCTGCGGCATCTGTGACGCTGACGGTGCGGCCCGCAATGTCCGTGCAGGTGGTGGTGGCATTGCCGCGACCGTCCGTTTGGGTGAGCTCCATGCCCGTCTGCGTGAAACGTCGGGACTGCGTGGAAGCCACGCCCGCAAAATCTGACTGCGAGATGGCAAAGCCGTCCACGACTATGCGGTGGGCAGAGATGGAGCTGGTGGGAACAGAACTGTAGGAATCTCTGACCGTACCTGCACCATATTCCGTCCAGTCGGTGCTTGTCAAGCCGCGTTCATCAATGACAACCGATTTTTCTGCCAAGGTGGAGGAAAGGCTGCTAAGCAACTCCTTGCGTGTAGAAGTGAGCGCCGAGCCCGCCGCATTGTAGCGGGTGCGGGTGGTGGTGGAATAGACGCCGTCCGTGCCATCCTCCACGCCGTAGGCGAATTCCTCCACGGGGGAGTTGAGCGGCGAGGGTTCTGCCGCCAAGGCGAGCACCTGCCGCGTGACATTGCCGAATGAGTCGTACTCGTACAGGGTGGAAGCGGTGGGCGTGGTGTCCGCACCGGTGTCTTTGTAGGAGCGAGTGAGCTGACCTCGGTTGTTGTACTCGCTACGCGTGTAGATGAACCCGGTGGTGGAGGCCTCGGCTTCCACCACGGTCTCCCCGAAACCGTTCTCCAGGGTTTGGGAGAAGATGCTGTCGTCCGCCAGGCGCACGGTGGTGCGCATGCGCCCTTCGCTCACATCGTAGGCGTACTTGAGCTCGCGCTGCCCTGTGCCGGAGACGCGGGCGGTGCTGCCGTCCGTGTTTCGGGTGGTGACGAGCGTGGCGCCGGAGGGCGTGGTCTGCGTGGTGGTGAGGCCATCTGCGCTGTAGGCGGTGGTGGTGGTGCGGCCCAGGGCATCCGTTTGGGAGACGATGCGGCCCAGGGCATCATACGCGGTGCGGGAGACGGTGGTGAGCGCGCCCGCGCGGGTGGTGGTGGCGGTGGCGCGGCCTTCGGCATCACGCGCGTACTCCGTGATGGTTTCCGGGGTGATGCAGGTGTCGCCATCGTACACGGCGGCGCGGGTGGTCTCCACCAGCATGCGGGCGGAATCGTAGGCGTAGTCGGTGGTGATGCCGTCCTCGTCCGTCTCGCTCAGGATTGCGCCCGTGCATATCAGGGTTCGGGAGGAGGAGCGTCCGTTGTCGTGCAGTGTGGCAATCCTGCGGTTCTGGCAGTCGTAGGTATGGGTGGCGCCGGAAAGCGGCAGCCAGTCACCATCCGTCGAGAGGGCGTAGCGCTCCTCCCTGAGCAGGTTGCCCTGGTCGGAGAAGTAGCGCACGTTGCGGGTCGAGAGCCCGGGTGTTGGCACGCCGCCCGCGCGGGTTTCCTCAGTCACGCGGTAGAGCGCGCCGTACTGGGAGGAAGCCTCGTAGGCATAGTGGGTCTGCACGCCGTTGACATTCTGGCGCATCTTGATGCGCCCGCGTGCGAAGACATTGGAGGCGGCGGCGAGCCAGGTTTCCTCCACGGTGAGATGCTCTGCGCTGCCGGATGCGGCGGTGGTGCGCACCTCCACGCGCTTGACATCGGCGGTTTCAATGTAGGTGTACTCCGTGTCGCGCACGGGATAGACCTGCCTGTCGGCCCCCACGGCCTGCACATGGGAGGAAACGGGATCCAGGCGGTAGCGGCCGGGAGCATCACGGTACTCGGTGCTGTGCAGCATCCTGCCGCCCTGCGCCCAGGGCTCGGAAGAGAGAAGCTGCCGGCAGTTCGCATCGTGCCGGAACTCGTGCACCGCTCCGGTCGGGGAGACGCTCTTCACCATGTTGCCGGTTTCATCGTACTCGTACGTGGTGGTGGCGGCCTCTGGAGTGTCGTACCCGTCCGTGTGGCTGGCAATCTGCGGGCCCAGGCCGGTGAGTTGGTAGACGTCGCACTCGCGCGAGGTCATGGCGGAGCCTTTGGAGCGGGTGGTGACCACGCGGTAGGAATGAGCGTCTATCTGCCGGCGCACGCGCTGTTCAGAGACGGCGGTCTCCCCGGAGCCCGTGGTCATGCTCCACACACCGCCCGCATAGCACCAGGTGGTCACAAAGTCCGGCATGGATGCGGGCAGGGAATTGTCCCGCTCCGCCACGCTCACGGTACCCGCGGTGGAGTCGCCGCCCACGGTGAAAGTCTTGAAGGGGGTGCCGGTCACCGTGTAGGGGGAGGACGCGTCAACGGGCGGCGTCACCTGGTTGGGCAGGTAGAGCGAGATGGTGTAGCCCAGTCCGGCGGCATTCGGCACGATGTCCGCCAGACCGTCCCACGCGCTCCACACCTGGCGCACGTTGTCGTCCTCATCTCGCACCACGGCCAGCTTCCGGAGCGCATCCGCCGCTGTCAGCACATAGCCGAACTCCGTGATGTAGGCGGCAAACTTGTAGGTCTGCAAATCGTAGAATGCAGCCGAGCCGTCCGCCGAGCAGATGCGCAGGTAGGAGGCGTGGGAAAGGTCGGTCTCCACGCTTTCATCCGTGGCAATGTCCGTGACAAAGCGCACGATGTCGCTTGTGTCTGAGAACACGCCCGCGCCCATGGCGCTCCTGCCGTCGCCGGAGCAGAGGTACACCGTGTACGCATTGCCCGTGTACACGGCAAAGGACTCGTTGGGTGCAATGGAAGCAGACTGGGGCCGCACGCAGGAGCACACCGGGTGGCTCACCGCCAGCCCCGCGTGGGAAAGGGTGTCCGCCGTATGGGTGTAGGAGAGCAGCTCCAGGCGCGCCGCAGGTACACCCGCCATGCCGCGGAACGCACCGAAGATGAAGGAAAACTCCATGTACTCCGGCTCCGCGTGCCGTATCACGGACGAGCCGCCGCCGGAGGAACCGCCCGTTGCCACGCTGCGGGCGTTGGCCGCAACCTGCGGATCACCCCCGCTCTGGGTGTCTTTTTCACAGGCGCATGTGGCCTTCTTCTTCACATTCATGTTATCCGGCAGGGAAACGCGAGCGGCGGGAAGCACCCCAACCGAGCCCTGGAGAATGGAAACATTACCGGTGGGCAAGGGGTAGAAATCGATGTTGAGGTGAATGATGGCGCACCGGTATACACCCGCCGGTGGCGTGTATGGAGCTACAGAAAAATCATGGAGGCTCCCCGGGTGGAGATCGATGAACACCTTCCCCGGCAAAAGCATCCCCACAAAATCATCCACCGAGCCGGAAGCCTGCACCGTCTGCGTTCCGTCCATATACACCTTTCTGAATATCGGGGGATTGATATCGAACATGTTGCTCTGAACCCCGGCGTAGTAGTTGAGCTGGATGACATCCGGATAGTGTTCCTGGTCGTCGATAAGCTCGACGGTGCTGGAGGGCTGCCGCCCCCGCAGAATGCAGTTGTCAATGTGGAAAATGAGGTTTCTCATGGTTGGTTGCCTTTCTATTGGTAAGGTTTATCACGTTCTTCACTGCCGCTCAAGCAGCGGTGTGTGACGTTCAGTTTTTTTGTACACGAAAAACGCACGAATGCAAGAAGTTTGTTTTGTTGGTATTTTTTGTTATATTGTAATACACATGTATTACAGCAAAACAATGCGCAAAAGCATTATAAAGAAAAGATTGTGGGAGCAAGGCGGCTTTATTTGCAAAATATATTACAACGCCATATTGAAGATTTGTGCCTGAAAGCCAGGCACGCATGCCGCGCAACCACGCGCATCATGTTTTTTGGACCCAAGGCTGCTGAAACAATTCAAAATGTGCAGTTTTTGTATTACAAGCAAACAAGGCGCAAACAACTTATATAAAATGCGCAGAGAAGGCAAAAAGCTTTTCAAAATGCATTTTTTATAGTGAATCCAATAAAGAAAAAATCTTCCAGGGAGACAGAAATGGGCGGCGCATGCCAGGCGCGCACGCTGGCCGATTAGCGATCCTGTGTCAAGCAGGAAGGGTGAAAAATGTTGAAAATTCCTTGTGGTTATGAGGAATTTTCAAGGTGTCGCCCTGAGGATTTTTGCGAAATGAATTCTGGATTTTTCTTTGGCCGAATTCCCCGCAATCCGCATGGTTGCTGGGTTTCAGAGGTGTTGAAAAAGCATAGCTGATAGCTGATCCGCTATGCTTATACGGTAACCCATTGAAAAACACGGCCCCAAGAGCAAGCGTAACCTTTCGGATTACCAGTGTGATGGACAAGTGCAAGCGCGCACCGCGCCGCCGCCGGGCTACCGCCGGACTACCGCCGGCGCGGCTGCCGAAACGGGGCAGGGGTGATGAACGAAGTTTCACATGTAACCCAATCATTCGCCCAGTGCCATGAATTGCCATGCCGGAGCATGAAACGCTGTGACAGGCGGGGTGCAAAGCCAGCGCGCGCTTTGCGCGCAGATTCATCGCCGACCCTGCATCCGCAGGGTGACGCTTCCGTCTCCGCGTGGCTCTGCGCGCCACTGCAGCGCCGTGCCATATGAAAGGATGCTTCAAACACGCGCCGGCGCATGCCCCGCAGGGCGGGGCGGGCGGTCGGAACGCCCCTTCCATTGCTCCAGTTCCTGTATCGCGTAGCGCTTCATTTTCTCCTTGAAACGCTAAGTGCCACATTTACAGTGGTGTGTCAATAGCCAATCGCGTTTTTCGGACGACTTTTTGGGGTTGCTCACACGTTTTTCGGACGACTTTTTGCCTCTCCTTACACGTTTTTCGGATAACTTTTCACTAATTCGCGCTGTTTCAGCGGAGTTTGCGGCGCAGGGAGAGGGCGCTGAGGAGGGCGGTGAAGTACGAGTAGTCGTGCTCGCGGTCGCCGGATTCCAGGACGAATTCGTATTCTCCCATGCGTGCGTCCTCCTGTGCGGCGTTGTGGAGGCGCAGTTGGATGGTGGCCTCGTCGTCGGTCTTTCGGCCGCGGAGACGGGCCTCCAGCTCGGCAGAGGGCAGGTAGATGTACACATCCGCGAAGGCGCGGCGGATGACGGGATCATCGCACGCGCGGATGCTGGCGGCGCCCTGCACGTCGATATCCATCACCACGTTCTTGCCGGCCTGCAGGAGCTCCACGATGTGGGAGCGGAGGGTGCCGTAAGAGTTGCCGTGCACGGTGGCGTGTTCCAGGAACTCGCCGGCGGCCACCTTGGCGGCGAAGTCCGCTTGCGAGAGGAAGTGGTAGTCCACGCCGTCCTGCTCGCCGGGTCTCGGCTCGCGGGTGGTGCAGGAGATGGAGTAGGCGGTGAGGCCGTCCGCTTCCGCGCGGCGGCAGAGGGTGGTCTTGCCGCAGCCGGAGGGACCGGAGACGATGAGAAGTGTTCCAAGCATATGGTTCAAAGCGTTATTCGATGTTCTGCACTTGTTCGCGGACTTTTTCCAGCTCGGTCTTGGCGTCCACCACAAGCTGGGCGAGGGTGGCGTCGTTGGCTTTGGAGCCGGTGGTGTTGAGCTCGCGGAAGATTTCCTGGCAGAGGAAGTCCAGCGTGCGGCCCACGGGTTCGTTGCGCCCGCAAATCTTCTCGAACTGGTCCAGGTGGGAGGAGAGGCGCGTCATCTCCTCCGTCACGTCGCAGCGGTCTGCAAAGAGCGCAATCTCCTTCACCAGGCGCTCGTCCTCCAGGGGCAGGGGCAGCCCGCATTCCTCCAGGCGCTTCATCAGGTTCTCTCGGTAGCGCGCGGGCACACCCGCGGCGCGCTCCGCCAGCTTCTCACGGTAGCCGCGCAGGGTTTGGATGCGTGCCAGCAAATCCCGCTTCATGTTCTCGCCTTCCTGGGCGCGCAGGGTGAGGAAGGCTTGCAGGGCCTGCTGCAGCGCGGTGTTCACGGCGGGTGCGGCGTCTTCCGCGGGGATGTCGGATTCTGTCTGTTCACCGATGATGCCGAGGCGCACCATGGCATCCAGCGAGGGCTCCATGTCCTCCTGGAAGTTGTCGATAAGCTCGTTCATGCACTTCTTGAAGGCGGTGAGCTTGTCCTTGTTGACGGTGATGGGTGCGGGAGCGCCGGCAGCGCGTGCAAGGCTGATGCTGACGTTGACGCGGCCGCGTGAGACGGCGGCTGCCACGGTTTCGCGGAGGGTGGTTTCCAGCTCCGCCCAGGCGCGGGGGAGGGCCACGGCGATTTCCGCCTGCTTGCGGTTCACGCCGCCGATTTCCACGCGGACGGCGGTGTTTCCAAGGGGAGCGGTTGCCGCTCCGAATCCGGTCATGCTGTTCATAAGGGGGTGGTTCCGATGATGTCGACGAGGCGCGCATCCAGCGCGAGCTGGTCGTACACGTTGAAATTGAGGTCGGTGCGCAGGGCTTCCAGCACGCGCATGCGGCGCAGGAGATCTTCCACGGGGAGCGCGGCGGCCAGCTGCGCCACCTCCGGGGTGACGGGCTGCACATCCGGCGCGTGGCTGGCCACCAGCACCGCCTGCCCGAAGCACAGGGAGAGCAGCTCCAGCATCTGTTCCCGCTCGCTCAGGTATTCCGTCTCGATGAGTGCGGCGGTGGCGTCTTTCTGGCGCGCCTCCCAGTCCTTGATGTCGGTTCCGGCGGCAATCTCCTTGGCCTCTGCCTTGAGTACGGCGTTCAGGTGGTCGGAGATGACCTCCTTGCGCTCTGCCAGCAGGGCAATGAAATCCGCGCGCAGGGCGAGCGCCGCCACGTCCGAGCCCACATGGCGGAGGGCGGCGGCCACGGCCGGCAGGAAAAGCTGCTGCACCTCGCTGAGATGGAGCTGGGAGCCGGCTTCCCGCAGGTTGAGGCGCACGCAGCGGGACAGGATGGTGATGAGCAGGCGGCTGGGTTGCTCCGTCACCAGGATGATGAGGGTTTGCGGCGGCGGTTCCTCCAGCGTTTTCAGGAAGGCGTTGGCGGCTTCCTCCATCATGCGGTCCGCCTCCAGCATCACCACCAGCTTGGTGTCCCCCTGTTCCGCCTTGAGCGCCAGGAACGGCTCGATGGCGCGCACGTCCTCAATCAGGATGCGGCGGGTCTTGGAGCTGGGGCGCAGCACGCGGCACATGGGGTGGCGCAGGCTCTCCACGCTCTCCGCCACCGCGCCGTTGAGCTCGCGCGCCAGCTTGAGCACCAGCTTGTGCGTGCCCGCCGCCGGCGTGCCGGTGAACAGCAGCGCGTGCGGCATGCGCCCGCTGCGGATGGATTGCAGCAGCACGCTTTCGGCTTGTTGGTAGGTGAACGACATGCGGTTGGAAAATCATTTTTCCGGGTAGGAGCCCAGCACCTTGAACATCGGGCACTGGCGGCGAAGCTCCGCCAGGCAGTCCGCCAGCGGGCTCACACTCTCATGCCCCTCCACCACCACGTAGAACAGGTACTCCCACGGCGTGTCCCGCGTGGGGCGTGAGTCCAGGCTCAGGATGTTGATGCCGTGCGCCTTGAAATGCTGCAGCACCTCCACCAGCCCGCCCGCCACGTGCGGCACGGTGAAGCAGATGGTGGTGCGGTCCTTCCCGGTGGGGCGGGTTTTCTGGTGGCCGATGACGGCGAAGCGTGTGGCGTTGGTGGCCTTGTCCTGGATGTTGCGCTCCAGCACCTGCAGCCCGGTGTATTCCGCGGCCACGGGGCAGCCCAGCGCCGCCGCGCCGTCGGCCGCCTTCTCTGCGGCCACCTGTGCCGCCGCCGTGGTGGATACGGTGGGCACCTGTGCCGCGTGCGGGAAATTCTTCAGCAGCCAGTTGCGGCACTGTCCCAGCACCTGCGGGTGGGAGTAGATGACCTTGATGTCTTCCCGCGCGGCGTTGGCCATCAGGCAGTTCTGCACGGGCTGCTCCATCTGCGCGCAGATGTGCAGGTTTGTGTGGGCAAAATGGTCCACGGCCTGGGAGACGGAGCCATCGGTGCTGTTCTCGAAGGGGATGACGCCGTAGTCCACCTCGCCGCGCTCCACGGCGGAGAAGATGTTGGCGAAGTTGGAGAAGGGGATGAGGGTGGCGCAGTCCCCGAACCGGGTGAGCGCGGCTTGGTGGCTCCAAGTGCCTTCCGGTCCCAGGTAGCCCACGCGCATGCCACCCTCCATCTGGCATGAGCAGCTTACAATCTGCCGCCAGATGGCCTCCACGCCCTTTTCAGGCAGCACGCCGGCGTTCAGCTCCATCAGCCGCGCCATCAGCACGCTTTCACGCTCCGGAGAGAAGACGGGCGCGTTCTCCACACGCTTGATTTCCCCCACCTGGTGCACGCAGGCGGCGCGCGCCTTGAGCTGCTCCATGATGGTGGCGTCTATGCGGTTGATTTCCTCTCTGAGCTCCTGCAGATCCATGCGTGGCCATTCTACCACGCCCGCCCCGTGCGTTCAACCTCCATTTTCACCCGCCGCACCGCGGCGCGCATGTGTCCGCGGGCGATAATTGTTATTGAACCTGTCTGTCGGGGCGCGCGTCACTCCTGCGTAGGCAAACGCCATGCGCATATGAACAACAAGAACATCACCAGGTACACGTACGAGAGCACGGATTTCCAGGGCTGGCGCGTCAGCATCCAGCGGCGCGGGCGAATCATCACGCGCTACTTCTCCGACCTTCAATGCGGTTCCGAGGAGGAGGCCCACAGGCAGGCCGTGGAGTACCGTGACCACATCTTCTCCCTGATGGCGGCCAACCGCAACAACCTGGAGGAGTTCATGGACCGCGAGCTGGAGAACGTGCAGCAGATGCTGCATGAGAAGGAGCGCGGCTACTCCGCCGGGCTTTGAAGCTGCGGCGCCAGCGTGTCCGCCAGCTCCGCGCAGCCGAAGAAGGCCTCGCGCTCCAGGCGGTTGAACTCGCGCGCCAAGCGCTCCATCACCTCCACCATGCGCGTTTTCGCCTCCGGCGTGTTGTCGATGTAGTTCCAGAGCGCTTCCTCTCCCTCCCCGCGCATGGCCGCCAGCTTGTCCAGGCAGTCGCGCAGTTCCGGCACCAGGGCCTCCGCGGATGCCTTGTCCACCATGCGTTCCAACAGGGAGGTTTCCGCGCAAAGGGCTTCCTCCAAGGCGCGGCAAGCCTGCTGCGGCGTTTCCGCAGCAGAACACACGCACGCGCATGCAGCCATCCATATGGGCCATGCCCTCATGAGCCCATCATACCGCCCGCGCCGCATGCTGTCAAGGTTGCAGGGCGCAGGAAAAAAACAGAATGCTTGACACCGCGTGCGCAGAAGTGTATAGGGTGTCGTATGAACGCAAACGCCGTGATTGCCGCGCTGGGGCTGCTGGCCCTGAGCACCGTGCCGACCTATGCCGCGAATGATGCGGCCCCCTCCGCACCCGCCGCCAAGGCGGAGACGGGTGGGCTGCCTAAATCCGTAACCAATGCGCTGGACAAGGGAGACTTTAATGCCGTGCGCGCCGCGCTGCTGGCAGAGCTCAAGCAGATGGGCGTGCCTGAGAGCCGCGCCGGGCTGGAGCTGAAGGACTCTCGCCCCTCTGCGAACGAGGCTGCGGTGAATGCGCTGTGCATGGCGCTGGAAGTGGTGGACTGCACCTCCCCGGAGGTGCTCAATGAGTTTGCCAAGGACAAGGACCACCTGAAGTTCTTGAAAGCGTTCTTTGCGGATGCGGATTGGCAGGAGACATACCTGAGCTGCGGCCTGGTGCCGTACCACAACGATTGGGGCGTGCGCATCCTCTACGATGTGTGGAAGGAGGAGAAGGGCGCGGTGAAGAACAAGCCGCTCGCCGTGGCGCTCGCATCCTGCTGGGGTGGCGGCGAGACCTGGCAGAACGTTCCCATCCAGAAGAAGGACCCCTCCAAGTACAACCCCGTGCGCCGCTACAAGTATTTCCAGCGCCAGCAGGCCAAGGGCGTCCTCCATCCCGGCTTCCGCAAGCTCAAGGCCTGGGAGCTCCGTTTCGTGGTGGCCATCCCACAGCAGGACTGGGACGACGAGTCCTACGAGTGGGCCTTCAAGCACATCAACCTGCCCTGGGACCAGTACGGCTGGGCATGCTGGCATGCACCCTACACCGACCCCTCGAAGTTTGGCGACAGCGTGCAGAGCGGCGAGTACAACCTGCCGTTCAGCGATGAGAGCTGGGCGGAGGCCACGCAGCGCAACGGCGGCGTCTGCGGCGCGCTTTCCCACTACGGCACCGTGGCCGCCATGGCCCACGGCATCCCCGCCTACACCGTCGGCCAGCCCGGCCACTGCGCTTACGCCGTGCGTTTGAAGCGCGGTGAATGGACCGGTGGGTTCGGCGGCCCCGACGGCGGCATGCACAACTACATCTTCGGCAACCAGGCCCCCACCTCGTACAACCTCATGGAGGCCGTCTTCAAGGACGATGCCAGGATTGCCCGCGCCTACCGCGCCAGCTTCCGCGCCCGCGCGCTGGAGGATTTGGGGCAGGACAAGGAAGCCATCGCCGCGTGGAAGGAAGCGCTGGATGCCGCACCCATGCACCCCTTCTTCCGCAAGGCGCTGCACACTCTCCTGGTGAAGAACGGCATGACCCCCAAGGAATGCCTGGACTACCTCATGGAGACGCTGCCCAAGTACAAGCGGCACGGCGTGGCCGCGTGCAACATGATGGACGACCTCAACGGCCCCATCGGCGCCATGGATGATGATTCCAAGCTCAAGCTCTTTGCGGAGGTTCACCGCATTGTGGCGGCAACGCCCGCTTCCTGGGCCGTCAAGAGCGAGGAAACCATCAACCGCCAGTCCGCCATGCTCAAGTCGGAGAAGGCGAAGCAGCAGTTGCTCGCGGATGCCTTTGCCGCCTACATGAACACGGGTGACGGCACCATCTTCGGCCAGGTGCTGGAGTGGGCCGTGAAGACCTACGTGCAGAGCGGCCGGGACGACGTGTTCAACAAGGCTTTCGCCGCAGCCACCTCCAGGGCGGCCGGCAACGCCACGGGCGAGCGCGCCAAGAAGATGAGGCAGGCATACGGCAAGGCCATTGTGGCCGCGGAGCAGGCCCGTTCCGCCGCCGCGTTCTCCGCCCTCTCCTCCGCCGCGCAGAAGACCTGCCCGCCGGATGTGCGCCCGCCCAAGCTGCAGGCTCAGCTGCCGGGCAAGCTCGGCAAGGGTGTGCTCTTCCGCATGTCCACCACCAGCGGGTTCGACGACCCCGTGGCGCATTCCCTGGTGCTCACCCCGCAGGGCGGCCGCTGCCACACGGACCGCGAGGCGCATCCGCACATGATTGTGGAGCTGGAGGGCAACGCCACCGTCACGGGCTGCCTGGTTCACAAGGTGCCCGGCAACGAGGGCCGCATGAAGCGCGCCAAGATTTCCACCAGCACGGACGGCGCAACCTGGTTCGACCAGGAGAAGACCGACAACATGCCCTCCGAATGGGTGGTGCAGTTCAAGCCCGGCACCCAGGCCAAGTGGGTGCGTATCGAGTTCGACAACCCGCAACCGGAGTTCGCCCACATCTCCCACTTCCTCATCTTCACCAAATAAGGAGACATCACCATGAACATTCGTTCCATCACCTTCAGCCTCCTCCTCGCCGCTCTCGCACCCGCTTTCGCCGCCACGGTTTCCTTCCCGGATTTCCAGCAGGCCAAGCAGCAGGCCAAGACCGACAACAAGCCCGTCCTCATCCTCTGGTACGGCTCCGATTGGATGCAGGACTGCGCCTCCGTGGTGCAGGCCTGGGAGAAGTTCGCCGGCAACGGCAAGCTTCCCGTCATTTTCGCCCAGTTCAACGACAAGACGGGCCAGACCAGCGATGAGCGCCGCAAATGCCAGAATGAAATCGGCATTGAGGAATACGACCTTCCCGCCGCCGTGCTCCTGGCTCCGGACGGCACGCTCATGGCCACCTGGAACGGCAAGGACGTGCGCAAGCCGGAAGGCCTGGCCAAGGATGTGGCCGCGCTCGTCCCCAAGATTCCGCAGTTCATGAAGCACGTTGCCACCGCACGCGACCGCGGCGGCAAGGAGGGCGCCATGGCCGCAGGCTCCGCCCTCAAGCTCATTCCGTATGCGGATGCCCGCCGCCACAAGGAGCTCACCGGCATCATCAACAAGAAGGATCCCAAAAACGAGACCGGCATGCGCGCCCTCTTCGCCATGGACCACCAGGCCATGTACAAGGAAATCAACAACACCCTCAACGGCGGGCCCGACGGCAAGCTCAAGGATGGCGCACGCAAGTTCGACGATGCCGTGCGCTATGTGCAGGCTACCATGAGCAACTCCGGGCTCGACAAGGACAGCAAGGCCATCACGGAAACACGCCAGCAGTGGCTCGCCGGCCTCGCCTACGTCTACCGCGAGAAGTTCAAGGCCTCCAAGGATGAGAAGGACCGCAAGCTGCTGCTCAAGGCCCTGGCGGACTGCGTGAAGCTCAACCCCAAGAGCCAGTACGGCATCGGTGCCGCCAAGTACCACCACTACTGGGACCCCAACTCTTTCACCGTCATTGAGAACATGTTCTACAACCCCGGCGACCAGACCCACAACTTCGAGAAGGACTGGCACGTGCGGGTGACCAAGGGCATGGACGGCCCCGGTACCTACGAGTTTGAGCTCGTTCCCCGTGAGAACGGCCGCCTCATCACCCGCAACTTCCGCCTTGTCGTCAACGGCAAGGAGGTAGCCAAGGCCGACGCCGCGCCCGATAAGGACACCAAGAAGGTCACTTTCAAGGCTCCCAACGTCAAGAAGGGCGACAAGGTGGAGGTATGGCTCACCGCCGAATGCCGCGATGGCTGGTTCGGCTGCTCCGGCGAATGCCGCATGACCAAGGTGCGCTGAGCTCGTTCCCCCTCCCGCAAAAAAATGGCTTTTTTCATTTTTTTGTGCAAAAGGCGGCTCGGCGTGCTTAATAGGGGTGTATGAAGAAGAAATCGGGATTTGACCGCAAGACTATCATCGCGCTTATCACGGCCCTGGTGGTGCTGGTGGGCGTGTGGGGGGTGCGCTACCACATCTGCCACCGCCAGGTGGATGAGGTTATGGCGCTGCTGAACGACGGGCGCACTTGGTGCTGGGAAGAGGATATCCTGAAGGACCGCAGCGTGGACAGCAGGAGCGCATGCGAGGCGAAGGACCTGGAGGCAACCGTGAGGCGCCTGATGAAAGAGTTCGGGCGGCGGGAAGGTGCCTCGCTTGCGGAAATCCGTGTCACCGGTTTGCCCAAGCCCCTGTATTTCCAGGTGGGGGAGAAGGGACACGCCTACCTTTTTGTCCCGAGCATACATCAGAATGGCAATCCCCCGGAATACGAGGACGATGAATACCTGCGTTTCTATATCCATCCCAAGGCGAATATCAAGCTGAGCGAGCCGAAAGCCGATTATTCCTACACCATCGACATAGAGACGAACATCCCCTACTTCAAATCAGTGAATGGCTATACCAACGGACCCGCGGAGCGCCAAGTGCAAGAGAAACGTCATTTCACTTGCGGGCGGGGATGGGATGGTATAGAATGCGGGGCGTGAGGGGAGAAACGGAAAACCATTGGATGACCATGCTGCTGCGCGTGGGCATGGGGCTGTTTTTCCTGGTGGTGGGCGTTTTGAAAGTGGGGCAGGTGGCAGACACGGCAAACTTCATCCTGCGCAGCAACGTGCTGCCGGAGTGGTGCAGCATGCCGCTGGCGTGCCTGGGGATAGCCATGGAGCTGGTGGTGGCGGTGTGCCTGCTGTTCAAGTGGCACTATCGCGGAGCCACGCTGTGGGGCACGGTGATGTGCAGCGTGTTTGTGTTGTTCTACGTGCAGGGCTGGGCGCGCGGGCTGGAGCTGAGCTGCAACTGCCTGGGCACCGCCCATGAGATTGTGAACTACCCGGCGGACACGGTGCTGCGCATCATGCTGCTGGGCGCCATGCTGCTGCTGTACTGGGATGCCCAGCGCAGCGCCTTCGCCCTCCCCCACGGCCGCCGCTTCCGCTTCCCGGATTGAGGCAGGGGGCATGTCATGAGCAGGCGTTGGCGTGTATCCACCCCGCGCCCGTCTTCGCGCGTTGCGCTTCCGTCTTCGCTGAAGCTACGCCGAGATAAAACGCCGTGGCAGGCAAGGCGGGGTTACGTTAATTGCAACGCACGCGGAGACACCCCTACGGCTTACGCCGTGGGCTAGAAAATGTTGAGCCTCCTAGGAGGCTCACATATAGCCGCGTCCTTGGCGCGGTCACAAAAAAGGTTCATCTGGCATACTGCCAGATGAACCCTGAAATTCCCGCGCCCGTATGGGCGCGCTCTATTCTCAAATTGTAAATCGTCAATCGTAAATCACTGCCGTCCCATAACGCTCCGGTAGCGGAGCGCTAACCCGCATGGTTGCGG
>R28__coassemble_427_pt1 | contig 17647 bp, 14 predicted proteins | sample R28__metabat2_low_PE_030 | metagenome-assembled genome bin R28 | reverse complement strand
GAGGACGCGGAGAAGAAGTAAAAATACACCCTCTCTTTGGAATTTGTCAGATGCCGACGAGGATTACAAATATAAGAGAAATCCAAGAATATTTTGCAAGCAAGAAAACGAATTACTCGAAACTTATTCTTTTATAACAAAAAAGAAATTTATTTATACCCCATATCAGAAACAAAAATCAAATAAATCTCTACATATACAATATAACATTGAATTTCATGACTAGAGATTGCATACTTGATCAAACAACACAAAAAAATCAAGCAAACAATGATTTATAAAACATTTATTTTTTATCTATTAATTTTTGTATCAACATATGTCAGTTTCGCTGAAAATAATTCATTAGAAAAATTGAACGGCGTTGAGTATGGTGATTATATCGTATTTAATCAGACTCTTCTAGATTGTGATGGGCGATGCGTTGCTTCTTTTGATGTTGAAGATTTTTCGTTGGAGGCTTTTGAAGCGGATCTCAACATGCTTCTTGAACAAAGCAAAGCGCATGAAAATGATAAAAACACCCTTAGATCTACAGGAGGCACACCGAAATTGAATGTACCGTGGAATGACCGTTGGTTTTTCGGCCGAAGGGTTAAGGAAAGCGATGGTTATGTATATATCGAAACATCATGCGTACCCAAGCAAGCAAAACGACCGAATTTTGTCATATCCTCAGTATACCATAAAGGAGCAAGGATGCAGTATTTAACCCTGGGGGAAGAGAGTATCACCCACTGGGGATTTCAGCCGGCAGAAAACAGTGTTTTCCCTTCCAACGAAGAGTGTCTGGGCTTCGGTAAGCTGCTGCTTCATGTTTACCACGGAGACAATGTTCCCCTGACGTACAACATCCCCGAAATGGATCGCCGCGTAGAGCTCCTTCAGCAGATACGGCAAAGGAGACGGTTGGAAGACCAAAATTGGCTAAACAGGCAGTGGCGCTGGTCCGGGTATTACGGCAACCCGAGTAAGACCATGAAAGCCATGGGGGTGGCCCCCCTTGTGAAACCGGGGCGGGTGCCCAATGTAAACTACCGGGCCCAAGGATTCAAGGAGCTTCGCAAACAACTGGAAACCCTCATTGCCAAACAGTCCGGCGCAGTTGTCCATCTGCATAAATGCGTTGACAACGGGGAGATTGTGGAGTGGGATTTCTGCCTCGGCGACAAATCCCGCGTCCATGTCAGCATGGCAAATGCATACAGCAGCACCCAGGCTATGAAAATGATGTACACATACCCGGAACGCTTCTTTGACGACAATTTCGGCGGCCTGTCCAGAGAAATCGGCCTGGATCACAAGTACAATTGCGAACAGCTGCCCGATATGCTGGAGTTTGCCGAAGGCGTGGCAGGAGAACACACCATCCGCATGAGGCAACTGATAGGCGAGGACGGCCTGCCCGTAAAGGGGAGCGAGAAGCGCAGCATCTACTTTACCCGCGGCAACACGGCGGTGGGAGTGTTCACGGACAATCCCGCGTTCAACGTTCTCCCAGCCGCCCGCGCCATCGACATGCTGCTGGTGGAGGGCATGCGCAAGGCGGGCGAACCGCTCACGAGGGAGCAAGACTACCTGAAAGAGGAGAAGAAGCAAAAGTAACCTCCAAACTCCGGGCAGGGGCCGTTTTGGCCCCTGCCCCGCTACTTTTACAAATCATGAAAACACATCTCAAAGCCAAAACAATCATCCTTTTTACATTTCTTGTGTCTCTAATTTTCCAAATTACATATGCAGGCAGTGTAGAAATTGGATTAAAAGACATATCAAAAGACAACAAGAAATATCCCAAATACGTCTTTGATTGGGTTCAAGAAGGAACTGTAGTGGATGGTTGGGTATATACAAATCAGAATTGGATTGCTCCGCATGCGGATTTCTGGATGGTCAATCGCTTGTTCGATGAGCAGACCATTGACGACAGGCTAACCAACAATAAACTCATTTCACTCATCCACCATAAGAGAGTCAATACCGATTTTGCCACGATAAGAACAGAGGGTGAATTCACCTTTATCCACTATCCTGCCGATTTGTATCGGAAATCCCCTCTGTTTTTGGCCGAAGTGTTTTACAAAGACTGTTTTTTGCGAACCATCCGGCTATGTGGCTCATACGAGGTATCAAATACATCACCTAAGGTTCCGGATACAATTATTAGTCTGTTTCCCATGGAGGAATACAAACAGGTAGCGATGAAGCTGCTGCGTGCCTACAAGGGGGAAATCACCCTGCCTGTTGACCGGGAATACGCCCAAAGGCAAAAGAAGCGCATGGAGGAAATCAAGCGCGACCGGGAAGAGCGAGATCCCCGGTATGCAGACCGGAAATGGCATGAATACCTCATGTTCAGCGTGGGCAACGAGATAGCCGAAAAAGGCCTGATACCCAGGGAGCGCATTCCCGGGGAGAAAGCCGTCATTCCCAACGTAAACGAGGGGCTGTACCTGCAGACCAAATGCACGGATCGCCTTGCCAAGCTGCTGGAGAAGGCTTCAGGCTGCCAGGTGGGAGCCATCTCCGGAGACGGTGCCAAGCCTATCAGGGGCAGCATGACCTTCCGCCTGGGGCCGCATGACGATGGACGCTACGTCTACATGTGGGTGGCCCACGCATACAGCTACTACCAGGCGGGTCGCTGCATGTATACCATGACCTCCTTCTTGGATAACGGCCCGCTGCCGCGAACGGGCCTGGGCAAGGATGGGAAGATGCACATCCTTACCCCCGATGAGCTGCTGGCCCTGCTGGAGCCTGCGGGAGATGCCGTGGGCGAGCAATGCCTGCGCCTGCGCGCCACGGTGGATGACGAGGGCCTGCCCGTGAAGGGCAGCGAGAAGCGCAGCATCTACTTCACGCGCGGCAATACGGCGGTGGCCCTGTTCACGGACGAGCCGGACATCGACGTGCTGCCCCTGGCGCGGGAAATGGACAAGCTGCTGGTGGAGGGCATGCGCAAGGCGGGCGAACCGCTCACGAAGGAGCAGGACTACCTGAAGGAGGACGCGGAGAAGAAGTAAAAATACACCCTCTCTTTGGAATTTGTCAGATGCCATCCACTCCGCAAGTTCAACCCCACGGCTCTGCCGTGGGGTAAAAAAATGTAGAGCCTCTTGGGAGGCTCGAAATTAGCGCGCCACCGGCGCGTTCCTACGTAATGCCCCGCCCTGCGGGGCATGCACCGGCGCGTGTTTGAAGCATCCTTTCATATGGCACGGCGCTGCAGTGGCGCGCAGAGCCACGCGGAGACGGAAGCGTAGCAGAGGCGGCCGCATGGCGGCGGGGCGGCTCCGCTATCCCTTGCGCTTGGCGCGCTCGCGCCACCAGCGCCAGGCGGCGAAGACGTGGAGGGGCAGGAGGCGCGGGATGGCCCAATCGCGCACCATGAAATCCGCCTTGCTCTTGTGGATGCGGATGCGGTGGATTTTCTCCGGCAGGGAGGCGTTCCACCAGTTGGCGCGCACCTGCGTGCCGTGGAGCTTGCGCATGAGGAAGGATTCCAGCTCGCGGATGTCCTCGGCGGTCCAATCGGTGAGGCCATCGTGGCGCGCGCGGTCCACATCCTCCAACATGTGGATGTTGGTGAGTTCGCGGAAGGCTGCGTACTTGACCTTGGCGCGCTCCTGGGCAAGGATACCCTGGTAATCATAGCTTTCCTTGCGGCTGAAGATGTTGGTCTCGTGGATGCGGTATTGGCAGGCGAGCTCACGGCTGCCGCAGACGGGGCCGGAAAGGAAGGCGCGCACCTCCCACGCGGGGTCCTGCGCATAGTGGCCGTCATCCTCCCAATCGCGGCGGAGGTTGCCCCATTTCTCGTAGAGCGAGCGTGAGAAGGCCATGGAGCAGCCGAATCCGTTGAGGCGGGGATTGCAGCCGCGGTGCAGGTAGTTCTTGGCACGGTTGGCGGCGGTATCCAGCTTGTGCAGCTCCGGGATTTCTTCCTTGTAGTTTTCCACGCAGTACGGCAGGATTCCCATGTCCGGGTTCTCGTCGCTGAACTTCTGTGCGCTCATGACAATCATGAGCAGCTCCGGGTGCTCCGCCACAATACGCGCGGTCTTGGAGCAGCGGTCCGGGTACTGGATGTCATCGCCGTCCACCATGACGATCCAGGGGTGCTTGGCGGCGGCCCAACCGGTGTCTGTGGCGGCGGCCACGCCCTTGTTCCTGTCGTGCTTCAGCACCGTCACATCCCACCCCTGGGCATGTTCCGCCAGGGTCTGCTCAATCACGGCGGCGGTGTTGTCGGTGGAGGCATCGTTGACAATAACGAGCTGCATGGGCCCGCGGTAGTCCTGCCGCAGGCAGGAGAGGATGGCCTCCTTGACATACTTCTCCACGTTGTAGCAGGTCATCACCATGCTGAGCGGGATATCGGCGTGTTCGTTCATGAGCGTAACTGTGATTCGAATTGGCGGAATTGGATGGCCTCCAGCAGGTCATCCGCGGTGGGGGTGTCGTGCGCGGCCAAATCCGCAATGGTGCGTGCCACGCGCAGAATGCGGTCGAAGGCGCGGGCGGAGAGGCCGAACTGGTTGACGGCTTGGGTGAGCAGGTCCTGCTGCTGCGGAGAGAGCGGGCAGAACTTGCGGAGGAGTTTTCCGGAGAGGCGCGCGTTGCAGGTGACGCCCGTTCCGGCATAGCGGGCGAGCTGGCGCTCGCGTGCGGCGACCACTCGTGCGCGGATGGCGGCGCTGGGCTCGCCGTCCGGCTTGTGGAGCAGGCTGGCGGGGTCCACCGGCGGCACCTCAATCAGCATATCGAAGCGGTCCAGCAGCGGGCCGGAAATCTTTTTGCGGTAGCGCGCCACATCACCGGGGGTGCAGCGGCACGCGTGGCGGGGGTCTCCCAGGTAGCCGCAGGGGCACGGGTTCATGGCGGCCACCAGCATGAAGGCGCAGGGAAAATCCATGCTGCCGCTGGCGCGTGAAATGGTGACCATGCCGCTTTCCAGGGGCTGGCGCAGGGTTTCCAGGGTGCGGCGGTTGAACTCCGGCAGCTCGTCCAGGAAAAGCACGCCGTGGTGGGCAAGCGAGATTTCGCCCGGTGTGATGTTGGTGCCGCCGCCCATGAGGCCCACATCCGAGATGGTGTGGTGGGGCGCGCGGAAAGGCCTGCGGCGCAGCAGGCCGCCTGTGCGCGGCAGCAGCCCGCAGACGGAATGAATCTTGCTGGCGGAGAGGGATTCCTCATGCGTGAGGGGCGGCAGGATGGTGGGCAGGCGAGAGGCGAGCATGCTCTTGCCGCTGCCGGGGCTGCCGCACATCAGGAGGTTGTGGCCACCCGCGGCGGCTATCTCCATGGCCCTCCGCGCGTACGGCTGGCCCTTGATTTCATCAAAGTCGATATCCCGCCATTCCACCTCATCCGCAGCAGGCGGCGCCACGGGGCTAAACGATTCACGGTGGCTGAGCACATCCCACGCCATCAGCAGGTTTTCCACCGCGTACACCTCTATCCCCTCCACCACGGCGGCCTCCTCCGCGTTCTCCGGAGACACCATCAGGTACTTGCGCCCCGCATCCCGCGCGGCGATGGCCAGCGGCAGCACGCCGCGAACCCCGCGCACCATGCCATCCAGCGCCAGCTCACCCACCAGGCACCAATCATCCAGGTGCAGCGGCACCCGGCGGCGATGCACATCCGGCACGTTCGGGCAGTTCTGCTGAATGGCCATCTCCACGCCCAGCGCAATGGGCAAATCAAACCCGGGGCCCTGCTTCTTCACGTCTGCCGGGGCCAGGTTGACGGTAACGGCCATCTCCCCCGGCTTGAAGAACGAGCTGTTGGCCAGGGCGGAGTTGACGCGCTGCACGCTCTCGCGCACGGCGGTGTCCGGCAGGCCGACCACGAGGGTGCGCCCCATCTCCTTGACGGGTTCTGCATCCACCTCCACGCGGACCTCAAGGCCCTCGATACCCTGGACGGTGGCGGAGTACAGGCGCGTGACCATGGCGGGAAGGAAGCAAACCTACTTCACGATGACCTTGGAGCCGATGCCCATCTTGCTGTACACAATCTGGCAGGCCTCCTTGGGCACACGCACGCAACCGTGCGACTGGCCGACGCGGTGGACGTTGCCCACATGCATACCCACGCCGCCGTTGAAGCGCATCCAGTACGGCATGTCAGCGCCCTCGAAATGCGTACCTGGAGGCCCCGGCACACCGGCCACGGCATTGCCGCGCACAAAGTTGTTGTTGGCGTCCATGTACGAGCCGTAGGAGTGGGAGCGGTAGAACTCCTTCATCTCCGACACGCGGAAAGTGCCGCGCGGCGTCTCCCTGCCGCCCACGCGGCCGGAGCACACCGGGAAGTCCATGGCCACCTCACCGTGAATGTACAGGCGGCCGCGCTGCTCCTTGAGCAGCACCTCCACATAGGTATCCGCCGGCGCGTAGTTTTTCAGCGCGGCGCCGCACCAGATATCGCGGCTGAGCGTGTAATCCGGCTTGGCGATGAAATCCTCGAAGGTGTAGGACTTGGTCTGGTTGCGGGAGGCGCGCTCCCACTCATCCGCAGTGCGGTACTTGTGGCCGGGGCCCATACCCTTGTGGGATGTGCAGCACGGCAGCACGGCAAGCGCCAGCAACGCCGCCAGCGCGGTCAGGTGAAATCGCTTGTTCATATCTTGTATTTCTGGATTCTGGATGAAAATTCCTTGGGGAGGACGGCCTCCACAATCACGTCGTTGTCCTCGTACTCGGTGGAGAGCACCTTGCCGTCGCGGTGCATGATGGCGATGATGCGGCTTTCCGCCTGCGGAATGCGGTAGGTGGCACGCTCCACGCGCTCGGCGAGCACGCCCACGCATGCGTTGTACAGCGTCTCCAGCCCCTGCTCCTTCACCACGCTCATGGGCAGGCTGGGGCAGTCCACCTTGGCGGCCAGCGCATCCAGCTGGGACTCGCGCTGGTCCTCCGGTATGAGGTCCACCTTGTTCCACACCACAATCATGGGCTTGTCATGCGCGCCCAGGCTCTCCAGCACTTCGCACGTGGTCTCGTAGTGGCGCAGCGCCTCGCGGTCGCTCGCGTCCACCACCTGAATCAGGAAATCCGCCACCACGGCCTCCTCCAGCGTGGATTTGAACGCCTCCACCAGGCGCGTGGGCAGGTTGCGGATGAAGCCCACCGTGTCCGTGAGCACCAGCGGCTGCCCGTCCGGCAACTCAATCTTGCGGCTGGTGGTTTCCAGCGTGGCGAAAAGGATATCCTTGGCAAGCACGCCCGCGCCCGTGCTCATGTTGAGCAGGGAGGACTTGCCGGCGTTGGTGTAGCCCACGATGGCGGCGGTGGGAATGCCTTGGCGCAGGCGCTCCTTGCGCTGGGTGGCGCGCTGGCGGCGCACGTTCTCCAGCTCGCTGCGGATAGCCTCGATGCGGTCGTGCGCCAGGCGGCGGTCCAACTCAATCTGCTTCTCGCCCTCGCCGCGTGCGGCGGCACCGCCGCCCTTGCCGCCGCCGGAGCCTCCGCGCTGGCGGTCCAGGTGCTTCCACATGCCGGCCATGCGCGGCAGGGCGTACTGCATGCGCGCCAAATCCACCTGCATCACGGCTTCACGCGTGCGGGCACGCTGGGCGAAGATATCAAGGATGACCTCCTCCCTGTCCGCCACGGGCACGCCCACCAGCTTCTCCCACTCGCGTTGCTGGGAGGGGCTGAGCAGGTTGTCGAAGATGAGCGCATCCGCGTCCATCTCCTCCACCCAGGCGCGGATTTCCTCCGCCTTGCCGATGCCGCAGATGTACTTGGCCTGGACCTCGCGGGTGAACTCCAGGCGGCTTCCGGCAATGCCGATGCCCAGGTTCTCCACCAGGTTCTCCAGCTCCGACAGGAGGGCCTCGCGCTCACGGCGCGACTCCCCAGGCATGCCGATGCTCACCAGCAGGGCACGCTCCAGCTTGTCCGGCTTCTCGCGTATCTCGAATGACATCTATCAATTGAATGAGCTGCTGGTTGTCACGGGCACATCCCGCAGGTAATCACTGTGGCTGGCGTGGCACGGGCATTCCCCGCAAGAGCTGAGCAACCCCATTCCCAACACGGCGGCCGTCATGAACGCAATCGTTTTCATATCTCGCCTATTGAACCGCAACACGGCAGAGGAATCAAGCTTAAAGTGCTGCACGGCGGCATGTCGTTTCCCTTTGCCGACTTCAGATTCGTGATTCGGGAAATTTCCTTGCAAGGGAAGCGCGTTTGCGCTAGGATGGCAGACGACCTCATTGCCATGTCAGAAACCTCCCTTCCCCACCACCGATTCGACGATTGCCTCTGGATACGCTGCGCCAACAGGGGCAGCTTCATGAACAGCCCCACGCTCAAGAGCCTGGCGGAAAGCTATCTGAATGACGGCGGCACCTGCGTGGTGGTGGACCTGGAGGTATGCCCTGGCGTGGACTCCACGTTCATGGGAACGCTGGCGGCGCTGGCGCACAAGATGCAGGAGGTGGGCGGCAAGGCCATGGTGGCCTCCCCCACGCAGCGGGCGCGCACCGCCATGGAGAGCCTGGGGCTGGACATGCTGATGGAAATCGACCCGCCGCACCCGTTCTGGGAGAACGATGTGCAGGAACGCCGCGAACAATTGGTGGAGGTGGATACCACAGCGGGAGAAAGGGAAACCGCTGCGCTCAGCGAGGTGGACCGCTCCCGCCACGTGCTGGAGGCCCACCAGACCCTGCGTGGCATGAACGAGAAAAACGACGAGGCCTTCGGATACGTTTGCGAGACCCTGGAGGAGGATCTCAAGCGCAAGGAACAGGAGAACCATTGACAACCCACCATGCCCGCCGACAGACAGAGGGCGGCGGCAGCCTACGGCGACCTGCTGCACCGTGTGTTTCCCGCCATGGCGGCGGGAGAGGACACGGAGCCCGCGCCGAAGGTGCCGGAAATGGAACTGCAGGCGCTGTGGGGGGCCGGCATGCTGGGCATGGGCGGGGAGACGCGCGGGCACGGCACCGTGCGCATCTTGGATTTCGGCGAGTGGAACCGCTGCGCCGGGCCGGATTTCCTGAACGCGGAGATAGAGCTCAACGGCGTGCGCCGGCGCGGCGACATTGAGCTGGACCCCACCGCGCAGGACTGGGAACACCACGGCCACGGCGCCAATCCCGGCTTCAACAAGGTGGTGCTGCACGTGGTGTTCAAGGAGCCGCCGCACGGCTGGTACACACGCAACTCCCTGCACAGGGAGGTTCCCGTCCTCACCATTGCGGAGGACGTGTGGCGGAACGCGGCAGGCATGCCGCGCCAGGCGGACAACCCCGAGACAGAACGCTGCCGCGAGCCGCTGCGCCAGATGGACGCGGCGGAGATTGCCGGCCTGCTGCAGGCGGCGGCCGCGCACCGGCTGGAGCACAAGCGGCACCTCTTCCGCGCCAAGGCGGAGCATCTGGGGCTGCGGCAGACGTGGTTCGAGGCCTGGGCGGAAACGCTGGGCTACTCCGCCAACAAGGTGGCCATGCAGATGCTCGCGCGGCGCGCACCGCTCGCCCGGCTCGGCAAGCAGGCGGAATCCATCCTCTTCGGCACGGCGGGCTTCCTGGTGCCCGTGCTTCCGGCGCGCACATCCGCCGATGCGCGCGCATACCACCGCCACGTGTGGGATTCCTGGTGGGCCCTGCGCGAGCGGTACGAGCTGGCGGACCCGCACAACCTGCCGTGGGTGCTCTCTCCCGTGCGCCCGCTCAACCACCCGCAGCGCCGCGTGGCCGCCCTGGCGGAAAGCGCCATGCGCTGGTCCCAGATTGAGCCCAACCTGAACGTGACGCGGGCCAAGACGCTTGCCAAGGTGCTCGGCGCCATCTCCCATCCGTACTGGGATACCCACTGCACCCTGCCTTCCGCCCCCATGCCCCGCAAATCCGCCCTGGTGGGCAAGCAGCGCATCACGGATTTCCTCACCAACCACGTCTACGCGCAGGACGATTCACCCGCCGCATGGGCATCCTACCTCGCCCTGCCGGGCGGCGCGCCCGCATCACGCATTGCGCGCACCGCGCAGCGCCTCTTCGGCGAGCGCGGGGATTTGGCCTCCCTGCTCTCCCTGAGCTACGCGCACCAGGCCCTGCTGCAAATCGAGGCCGACTTCTGCGCGGCGCAGCCGTGCGCAGAATGCCTGTTCCCGCGCCAGCTCTGCCAGTGGCGCATGCCCGCCTGCCGGAGGTAACCGCCCCCGGCGGCAACGTCACATGTTCATGCCGCCATCGCAGGCCAGCACCTGGCCGGTGATGTAGCGCGCGCCATCCGATGCCAGGAAGAGCGCACACTCGGCCACGTCCTCTGGCTCCGCTATGCAGCCCAGCGGAATGCGGCGCAGGATTTCCTCGCGTGCGCTTTCGGGCATGGACTGGGTCATTTCCGTGCCGATAAAGCCGGGGGCAATGGCGTTGACGGTCACCTTGCGCCCGGCAATTTCCTTGGCCAGGGACTTGGTGAAACCAATGATGCCGGCCTTGGAGGCGGCGTAGTTGGCCTGGCCGGCGTTGCCGCCCAGCCCCACCACGGAGCTGATGTTGATGATGCGCCCGGCGGGGCTCTTCATCAGCGTGCGCATCAGCGCCTTGCAGGCCAGGAACACGCTCTTCAGGTTGGTGTTGAGCACGGTGTCCCAGTCCTCCTCCTTCATGCGCATCAGCAGGCCGTCGCGCGTAATGCCGGCATTGTTCACCAAAATGTCGATGTTCGGGAACGCTGCCAAAATGTTCTTTGCACACTCCTCCACCGCTGCAGAGGTTGCCACATCGCACGCCATGGACGTGCAACTGCCGGGATATTCGGCGTTGATTGCATCCGCCGCGGCCCCGCACGATTCCGCGCGACGGGAGATGAGTATCACATGCGCCCCCTCCGCCGCAAACAGCCGGGCTATCGCCCGCCCTATGCCGCGTCCCGCGCCTGTCACTACCGCCGTTTTGCCTGCTAACTTATCCATAAGCCTGCATTTTACACAAAACCCCTTCTCTTGGCAAGCCTCTTGCTTAAATCTCTATCAATGGGATTTCACTGCTACACGCATTTTCGCCGAATATAGCGGCATTTTGCCGCAGGAACACGGCATAATCGGCGAAAATCAGTTGACATGAGGCGCGCAGATGCTTATAATACGCGCAGGTGCGTGTCGCGCGGGCGGCATGCTCCCGCGTTGTCGCGGGCGCGTATGGGCGCATGCGGCAGGGCAGCCCGACCCGCAGAAAAGTTTACAGCCGATTCTCACTCCATGTTCCGTTTCTTCAAGAACCTTGCAAAGATGTTCACCTACGACATCGGCATTGATCTTGGCACCGCCAACACGCTGGTCTACATCAAGGACCAGGGTATTGTGCTGCGGGAGCCTTCCGTGGTGGCCATGCAGGGCGACCAGGTGAAGGCGGTGGGTGAAGAGGCCAAGCGCATGGTGGGCCGCACGCCGGGCAGCGTAGTGGCCATCCGCCCCCTCAAGGAAGGCGTGATAGCCGACTTTGTGGTGGCGCACCAAATGCTCAACTACTTCATCCGCAAGGCACGCCACAAGCGCAGCCTGCGCGGACCCCGCGTGCTCATCGCCCACCCCTCCGGCATCACCGAGGTGGAGCGCCACGCCATCGAAGTTTCCGCCTACAACGCCGGCGCCATCCGCGTGCGCCTGGTGGAGGAGCCCATGGCCGCCGCACTCGGCGTCGGCCTCCCCGTCTCCGAACCTGTGGGCAACATGATTGTCGACATCGGCGGTGGTACCACCGAGGTCGCCATCATCTCCCTTTCAGGCATCGTCTACAGCCAATCTGAGAAGTGCGGCGGCGATGCACTGGATGACTCCATCACCCGCCACATGCTCTCCGCCCACAACCTGCTTGTGGGGCCGCGCACGGCGGAGGAAATCAAGATACGGGTCGGTTCTGCACATCCCCTGCGGCAAGAGCTGCAGATGGAGGTGAAGGGCCGGGACCGGGGTAGCGGTCTCCCCAAGACCGTCACCGTGCGCTCCGAGGAAATCCGAGAAGCGCTCAAGGACAAGTTCGACATCATTCTCAATGCCGTGAGGCAGACGCTGGACCATTGCCCGCCGGAACTGGCGAGCGACCTGTACGACAGGGGCATCGTGGTGGCCGGTGGCGGCGCGCTGATACGCGGCATTGCGGATTTGCTGCATGAGGAAACGCAACTGCCCATCGTGATAGCGGAGGACCCGCTGAGCGCGGTGGCAGAGGGAACGGGCAAGTTCCTGCAGGAATCAGATGCAGTGTTCGATGCGTACGACTAACCTGCAGCCGCGCCGGGTTCGGCAAGCCCGGCACGGAGGGAGGGGCTCTGCCCGCGCCGGGGTGAAACCCGGTCGGCACCTGAGCCGCTAGGAGTACGTGCCGCCCCGGCAAGGCGGTATGCGCGCTTTCCCACGGTGCAACACCAAACCAAACAGTATAACCTTGTCAATTATTTCAAAGATGATTAACACAGTGAAGCACCTCTTCGGGTTCGGACAATGCAACCCGATGGAGGGAAACACCATCGTGATCAATGCAGAAAAGCTGGAGCGCCGCGCCGCCCTGTTGGAGGACGGCGTGCTCGAGGAATACAGCATTGAGCGCGAGGGTGAAGACAACATCGTGGGCGGTATCTTCAAGGGCCGTGTCAAGAACATCGAACCCGGCCTGAAGGCCATGTTCGTGGACATCGGCTATGAGAAAAACGCATTCCTCCACTTCTGGGATGCGCTCCCCCTGGCACTGGATTCCTCGCTGGAGGAAATCCAGAAGGAGGGCCGCCCACGCAAGCAGCAGAAGAAAATCAGCTCCAAGGACATCCCCGACATCTACCCCATCGGCTCCGACATCATGGTGCAGGTCACCAAGGGACCCATCAGCTCCAAGGGGCCGCGCGTCACCACCAACATCTCCCTGGCCGGGCGCTACATCGTGCTGATGCCGTTCACGGACCAGTTCGGCATCTCTCGCAAGATAGACGACCCGAAGGAGCGCCAGCGCCTGCGCCAGATTGTGCAGAAGCTCAACGTGCCGGAAGGCATGGGCATCATCATGCGCACGGTGGCGCAGGGCCAGCGCTTCCGCCACTTTGTGCGTGACCTGGCCATGCTGCTGGAGCAGTGGCGCGGCGTGGAGGAGAAGTTCAACACCCAGCCCACCGCCACCTGCGTGTACCGAGAGCCCGACCTGGTGGAACGCACCGCGCGAGATTTCCTCACCGACAACGTGGACTACATCGTCTGCGACAACAAGGAGACCACCGAGCGCATGCAGGAAATCGCCGGCAAGATTTCCCGCCGCGCCAAGCGCCGCATCCAGTACCTGCCCACCACCCTGCCCATCTTCGAGGAGCTCGGCGTGGAGAAGCAGATCAAAGAGGCCTTCCAGCGCCAGGTGCTCCTGCCCTGCGGAGGCTATCTCGTCATTGACGAAACAGAGGCCCTCATCGCCATCGATATCAACACCGGCCGCAACAAGGGCAACAAGGACCTGGACAAGACCATTCTGGAAACCAACCTGGAATCCGCGCGTGAAATCGCACGCCAGCTCCGCCTGCGCAACATCGGCGGCCTCGTGGTGGTGGACTTCATCGACATGCGCCACCGCAAGGACCAGATGGCCGTCTACAAGGCCATGAAGGACGCCCTGAAGCGTGACAAGGCCAAGACCCAGGTGATGCAGATCACGCCCATCGGCCTGATGGAAATGACGCGCCAGCGCATCAACGAATCCCTGCTGGACTTCGTGAACGACCACTGCCCGTACTGCCACGGCCGCGGCCGCATCAAGAGCGTGATGACCATGAGCGTGGAGATTCAGCGCCAGCTCAAGTCCACCATTCAGCGCTACCACGAGAAGGTGGGGGACATGGTTGTGGTGGTCAACAGCGATGTGCTCTCGCGTTTCAAGAACGAGGACGCCAACCTCCTGATGGAGCTGGAGCGCCAGTGCTCCGGCCGCCTCATCTTCCGCAGCGACCCCTCCATCCACCGCGAGGCCTTCGCCATTGTGGACCCCCGCACCAACAAGGCCCTCTACAAGGTCAACATGTAGCGCGCACGCGTGCGTACGCTTTCAAAGCCCATCCGGCCTTCCGCCGGGTGGGCTTGCTTTTTTTACACAAAAAAGGGTGAATTCCCGCTTATAAAGGGTAGAGGAACGTGAAATTCCTTTACCCAAGACCATCCCACCAATACAAAGACAACAAATTTGAAGACACATACTATCGCCGCGCCGTTGGCGGCGGCTGTGGCCGCGCCCGCCTTTTCGCTGGATTGGGTGACCGGTATCAACGCTGCCAAAGAGCAGGCCGCCAAGGACGACACCTTCAAGCTAGGTGGACCGCTCCAAGGTGGACGCCGCATTATACGACAATGTGAAGGCCGGTCCCCCCACCTTTGCAAATGAGGAAGAGGGGCTGCAGATTGCCAAGGAAATCCGCGAGAGCATCGATGCCAAATTGAAGGAGTATGTGACCGCTCTGTTTTAACCTCTTGTCATGGGGAAATGATAAGCGTATACTGTGGGTATGAAACGCAAAACATGGATTTGCTCGCTGTTGGCGGCGGCAGTTGCCGCGCCCGCCTTTTCGCTGGATTGGGTGACCGATTTCGACGCCGCCAAGGCGCAAGCCGCCAAGGAGGGCAAGGCCGTCCTGGTGGACTTCACCGGCTCCGACTGGTGCGGCTTCTGCATCAAGCTCAAGAAGGAGGTCTTTGATTCCCCGGAGTTCGACGCCTACGCCAAGGACAAGTTCGTGTGCCTGGAAATCGACCTGCCGCAGGGCAACAAGATTTCCGCGGAACAGAAGAAAATCAACGAGGAGCTTAGCGAGCTGTACAACGTGGACGGCTTCCCGTCCATCTTTGTCATGACCCCGCAGGGTTATGTGGTGGGCGGCTTCTGCGGGTTCCGCGCCCTGCCGGAAGTGCAGAAGGCGCTGGACACCGGCCTGGCCAACGCCAAGGCCATTGCAGATGCCGAAAAGCAGGGCAACGATGCCAAGGTGGACGCCATGTTCAAGGTGTGGAAGGGGCTCGGCGACGAATTGGCCGGCTCCGCCCAGCAGCTGCGCAGCGACCTAGTGAAGCTCGATGTCAACGACCGCTGCGGCCTGCGCACCCAGAAGCAGGCGGAGGAGGAAATCCGCGACGTGCAGAAGCAGCTGCAGGACTGCGTGCAGGAGGCCGGCTCCAAGGGGCTCAAGGATGCCCTGGCGCTGCTGGAATCCAAGCAGGGTTCCCTCATGGAGCAGAACCGCCACGCCGCCATCCAAATCAAAACGAGCATGATGTTCATGCTCTGCGAGACCCAAGAGGATTTGAACCGCATGCGCGACACCCTGGTAGCCGAGCTCAAGGCCCTGGACCCCGCCAAGTACGACGCGGAGCAGATTGAGCAGGACATCCAGCGCATCACCCAGATTGCCAAGGACGGCCAGCAGGCCCTCGACTACGCCAAGGAGAGCCGCCAATCCATGGATGAGCGCGCGGAGGCCGCCAAGGCCGCAGAGAGGGAGGCCGCAGAGGAAGCCAAACTCCAGTCGGAAGGCGCCACCAAGCTGGAATGGGGCACGGACCTGGCAGCCGCCAAGGAGCAGGCCGCCAAGGAGAACAAACCCATCCTGCTGCTGTTCACGGGGTCCGACTGGTGCGGTGCCTGCATCGCCCTGCACAAGGAGGTGTTTGATAAGGTGCGTTTTGCCGCCTATGCGCGCGACAAGTTCATTCCCGTGGAAATCGACTGCCCGCACGGCAACAAGATGAGCGAGGAACAGAAGAAGGCCAACAACGACCTGGCAGAGAAGATGCATGTGGAGGGGTTCCCCTCCGTGCTCGTCCTCACCCCGCAGGGTGCCGTGGCAGGAGGATTCGTGGGCAGCCAGGACTTCGCAGGCGTGCAGGAGGACCTCAACACCGCGCTCGCCAACGTCAAGACCATCACCGATGCCGAGAAGCTGGAACCCGAAGCCAAGGCCAAGGCCCTGGCCGAGCTCTACCGCAATCTGGATGAGGAGATGGGGCCCATGGCCTCCGATCTGAAGGCCAAAATCCTGGAGCTCGACCCGGAGGACAAGACCGGCCTGCGCCGCGATCTCGAACGGCAGGCCAAATACGACCAGCTTGTGGAGCACACCATGTCCATCTTGAAGCAGGGGGACTCTAAAAAAGCCATCCCGGAAATCATCGAGTACTGCGACAAGGAGCTCGCCACCGCAACGGATGACGACTTCAAGCTCGCCCTCATCGAGGCCAAGACCACCTTCCTCTTCGTCGGCGCGCAAACCAAGGAGGATATCGCCAAGATGCGCGAAACCCTCGCCTCCGACCTGCAGAAGGTGGACCAATCCAAGGCGGATGCCAAACATTACGCCGACGTGAAAGGGGGGCCCGCTTCCTTTGAGACCGATGAAGAGGGCCTGGAGCTCGCCAAGAAATACCGCGAGGCCCTTGAGCAACTCAACAAGGAGGAGCAGGAGTAGGTGAATGAATGAGGGGATTCAGTTCCTGTTGTACCGCTCTCCCGAACAGGAGGGCGTAGTGCAGGTGTGCGTAAAAGACGACACACTATGGGCTACCCAGAAGGCAATGGCTGAATTATTCGGTGTGGGAGTGCCTGCTATTCACAAACATCTGCAAAACATTTTTGAGGAAAAAGAATTAGATGAAAAAGTGGTTATTTCCAAAATGGAAATAACCACTCAACATGGCGCAATCATCGGCAAAAGTCAGACTAGGCAGGTACTGTTCTACCATTTGGACGCTATTATCTCGGTAGGCTACCGAGTGAACTCAGCAAGGGCCACGCGGTTCCGACAGTGGGCAACGCGAACGCTCAATGAGTTCATCCGCAAGGGATTTGTACTGGACGATGAACGTTTGAAGCAGGGCAAGGCCGTGCTGGGCAAGGATTATTTCCGCGAGCTGCTGGAGCGCGTGCGTTCGATACGGGCGAGCGAGCGGCGCATCTGGCAGCAGATAACGGACATCTTTGCCGAATGTAGCTTGGACTACGACAAGAACGCCAAGCTCACCCGGGAATTCTACTCCATGGTGCAGAACAAGTTCCACTACGCCATCACGGGTAAGACTGCACCGGAAATCGTATTCACACAGGCCGACCACAACAAGGAGCACATGGGCCTGCTGACGTGGAAGAACGCACCGGACGGGCGGGTCCTGAAATCCGATGTGACCGTAGCCAAAAACTACTTGGAAGAACCGGAAATACGCCGGCTGGAGCGTGCCGTGAGCGGGTTCTTTGATTACATCGAGGATTTGGTGGAGAGGGAAAACACCTTCACCATGGAGGAGTTTGCCGGCAGCGTGGATGCCTTCCTGACCTTCCGCAGGTACGAGATTCTGCCGGACAAGGGCAAGGTGACACGCGAGCAGGCGAATGAGCGTGCCTTCGCCGAGTACGAAATCTTCAACCGCACCCAATTGACGGAATCGGACTTTGATAAGGAGGTGAAGGCGTTGTTGGGTAATAAGGCTGATAAAAAATAGCCATAGGCTCAATGCGTATATTACCCATTGTATTGGCAATATTGGCAAGCATGTCCACCATCGTTCCGTCCATGTGTTGAAAAAAAAAGCGGAATGCGTTCTATACAGATGGAAGAAAGATTCCACATACTATGAAAACATCACTGATCATCGCAATCGTATCCTC
>R28__coassemble_424_pt1 | contig 17683 bp, 13 predicted proteins | sample R28__metabat2_low_PE_030 | metagenome-assembled genome bin R28 | reverse complement strand
TTTTTACAACTTAGATGTTCACAATTCTAATGTTGTCAATCCTCATCTGGGCAATATGCACTTGGCCAAGAATCCCGTGGCCAAGAAGCCCGTGGCCAAGAAGCCTGAGCTGCATGAGCCCGTTAATTCCACGAACGAGGAGCGTCCGCGAGCTTCGCGTGGCAGAGCCAAGGTTGAAAAGAGCTTGAAGCCTATCTACAAGGTGACCTCCAAACAGCTGCAGGAATTCTTCCCGGATGACAACATGCTTAAGACGGCGTTCAAGGCACTGCTCTCGCTCGCCAAGAAGAACAAGGGGTGGGTGCGCGACGAGGATATTGCTTCCTCGTTGCCTTCCGATATGGCAGAGGACGATGACATCCCTCGTCTTTTCGAGCATCTGCACGAACTGCGCATCGAGGTGAAGGGCGCCGAAGACAATGATTTATCGGACCATTCCTTGTCCTTGGACACTCCCGCTGCCCAAGAGCGCATCAAGGAGCTTATTCGCCAAGCCCAGGAACAGGGCAACTATCTCACCTACGACGATATCAACGACGTGCTGCCCCAGGGCTTGGTGGAGGCCGGCGACTTTGACGAGGTTATGATCCGCATGCGCGGCATGGGTATCGATATCATCGACGCCGCGGATGTGGATGCCTATCGTGAGCGCCAGCGCCTCAGCGATGGCAACGAGGAAACCGCGGCGGAGAAGCTGGATGCCAAGATGGACATCTTGGACGACCCCGTCCGCATGTACCTCAAGCAGATGGGACTCAAGGAGCTGCTTTCCCGCGAAAAGGAGGTGGAAATTTCCCGCCGCATTGACCAGGCGGAAAGCAGCCTGCTGGAGACGCTGCACAAATTCGGCGTCGTGGCCGAGTTCTACTGCGACGTTGCAGACCGCATCCGTTCCAGTCAAGAGCGCTTCGACCGCGTGGTGTCCGACAAGACTATCGAGCACCGAGACAAGTACACGGAGGAACTGCCTCCGCTCATCAACAAGGTGAAGGCCAAGCATGAGCATGTCTCCCGTCTCTACAAGCACCTGCATGATGCCCGCCGCCGCAAGCGCGGCGTGGCCGCCGCCCAGGCCGCTTTCGATGAGGCCCTTGCCGAGCTCGTTGCCCTTTACCCGCACTTCTGCTTCAAGGGCAAGGTTTTTGAGGATTTTGTGGCAAAGCTCAAGGAATACCGGGTGCGCGTGGTCAAGCTGCTCAACCTGCTTGAAAAGAATCCCAAGGATTCACACCTGCAAGACTCCCTGGCTGAGTACGAAATGCGCATCTGGATGCCTGTGGATGAGTTCAGGGCAAACTCCAAGCTCATGCGCCATAGCATGAAGGAGGCTCAGGAAGCCAAGAAGGAGATGATTGAGGCCAACCTTCGCCTCGTCATTTCCATCGCCAAGAAGTACACCAACCGAGGGCTGGCTTTCCTGGACCTCATCCAGGAGGGCAACATGGGCCTCATGAAGGCAGTGGAGAAGTTCGAGTACCGACGCGGCTACAAATTCTCCACCTACGCCACTTGGTGGATTCGACAGGCCATTACCCGTTCCATCGCGGACCAGGCCCGCACCATCCGCATCCCCGTCCACATGATTGAGACCATCAACAAGCTCATGCGTGTGCAGAAGGGACTGGTGCAGACGCTTGGGCGCGAACCCACGCCTGAGGAAATCGCCGCTTCCCCGGATTGCGATATGAGCGTGGAGAAAGTGCGTAACGTCCTCAAGATGGCACAGCAGCCTATCTCCATGCAACAGCCCGTGGGTGATTCTGACGACACCTCGTTTGGCGACTTCCTGGAGGACAAGAGCGCGGAGAACCCCATGGACGGGGCTTCCTACAACTCCCTGCGCGATAAAATTGTCGACGTGCTCAACACGCTCAACTCCCGCGAACGTTCGGTGATTGAGCAGCGCTTCGGCCTGAAGGACGGCACCCCGCACACCCTGGAGGAGGTGGGACGCCAGTTTAATGTGACTCGCGAGCGTATCCGCCAGATTGAGGCCAAGGCCTTGCGCAAGCTGAGGCACCCCTCCCGCATTGTTAAAATCACCGGCTACCTGCCGGATTCCTCCGAGGGCTGATTGCCTGCGCCATTCCGATTTCCGGGTGCTTTCCCCTAGCCTGGGGGTAAGCACCCGTTTTTTGCCTTTTTTTGGAAAATCGCGCATTTTTGGGGTGACGCCGCGCGCGCGGTATGTTATAGTACCCGCATAAGCATGAGAAAAGCGTTTTATCGTCTCGCAGCCCTTTCTTTGGCAGTCCCTGTGGCCCTGTCCGGTTTCCCTGCAGCCTCTGCTCAGGATGAGACGGACGGCATCGTCACGCGGGAAAACTCGCGCCGACAGCTTCAGCTGCAGGACGCCATGATTCAGGTTCAGGAGGCCCGCACGGCCTACGGGAACAAGCGCTACACGGAAGCGGAGGAACACTACCGCAACGCCTTGGCGGTCATTCCCAAGGTGGAAGCCACCCGGCAGCACGTGCAGTTCATCAAGGACAGCCTCTCCGATGCCCTGATTGCCAAGGCCATCGACTACCGCTCCGTGGGCCGCACAGAAGAAGCCATTTCCTTCCTCAAGGAAGCTGTGCAGCTTTCCCCCACCAATGCGCGCGCCAAGGGCGAGCTGGCCATGTCTGCCGACCCCCAGCGCAACAACCCCGCCCTGTCTCCCCAGCACGTTGGCAATGTGGAGGAGGTGGAGCGTCTCCTCACCCTCGCCTACGGTCATCTTGACCTTGGCAAGTACGACGAGGCCGAGCAGACTTTCCGGCAGGTCAGCAAGATTGATGCCTACAACATCGCCGCCCAGCGCGGCATCGAGGCCGTCAACAAGTACCGCACCCGCTACAACAAGGCCAGCCACGACCAGACTCGCGCCAAGGCCTTGGAAGACGTGGATGCCACATGGAATGACGAACACATCGAGCAAGGTGTGGCCCCCCTCCCGCTGGACAAGACGGAGGCTAGCGCGGAAGCCATCTCAACGGAGACGAACGGCGGCCTCATTGTGGAGGATGCAGTGGAGGAGGCCCGCGTGTCCCACGCGCTGGACGACATCCACCTGCCGCACATGGTGTTCGACGAAGCCGGCATCCTGGATGTGGTGGACGCGCTGCAGGCACAGGTGAAGCGCTATGAGCGAGAGAACCCCACCGGCGGCCGAAGCATCAATATCTCTACTGATTTCGGCCCCGTTGGCTCCCCCGGCTACAACGCCATTATGGAGAAGCACGTGACGCTTAACCTGACGGACGTGACGCTGCGCAAAATGCTGGATCTTCTTTCCCGCCAATTGGGCCTTTCCTACTACCTGACGCCCCTGGGCGTGGAGCTGGCGTACTCCGGGCGTGATTTCGGCCCCATGGTGGAGCGCGTGTACTCCGTGCCGCCGCACTTCTTTGACCAAAGCGAGAACGAGGGGGAGGAGCCGAGCGACGACGACTTCACCTCCGCCTCCACCCATATGGTGGTGAAGCGCATGAACCCCGTGAAGGTGCTCAAGGATATGGGCATCTCCTTCCCGGAGGGCTCCAACGCCCGCTACGATTCCAACAACCGCCGCCTCACCGTGCGCAACACCGTGCACAATCAGGAGGAAATTGAAAACCTTATCGCCACTCCGCTCAAGGGCAACAGCAACTCCGTCATTCTCAACGTGGTGGCTGTGGAGGTCAGCGAGACCGACCTCAAGGAACTCGGCTTCGACTGGCTCATTAACCTGAATATCGCCCCGGATGGCAACTCCATCCTCAGCGGTGCCGGTGCCAAGACCCTTTCCCAGCTCACAGGCCTTCCCATGGCCACCTTGGGCGGACGCGATGACATTCCCGACAATGCGACGCCCGACCCCAACACCCGCGTCATCGGCGGCCTGCGCTCCGGGGATGAGGCCTTCGGCTCATCCAGCATGGATCGCTTGATTGAGCGCGGCAGCGTGGGCGAATTCAACAGGACGATTGCGGACAAGCCCAAGGCTCCGGGCATTATGACGGTGCGCGGCGTCTGGGGCGCGGGTGACGTGGCGGTCATCATGCGCGGCTTGGACCAGAAGAAGGGGGCTGACATCATGGACAACCCCAAGATGATTTTCACTCCCGGCATGGAGGAGCAGGTGGTGTTCGCCAACGTGCGCGAAATGTACTATCCGGAATCATACGAGGCTCCGCAAATCAGCTCATCCTCCGCCAACATGGGCAACAACGGACAGGGTGGCCGAAACGGACAGATGCAGTCCACCATAGCCACCGGTGCCCACCCGGACAGTTTCCTGCGCTTCGGTATGAGCGAGGACGCCGTTGGCGGCGTGGGCTCCATCCTCCAGGTTCACAGTGCCGAGGTCTCTGAAGATGGCCAGTCCATCACCATCGCCCTCACCGTCACCGTCAACGAATTCGAAGGTTTCGTCAACTGGGGTACCCCCATTGATTCCTACATGTGGGGCCCCGGCGCCGGTACCAACGCCAACGGCAACCTCAACCAGCAGCTTACCAGGTTCCGCCTTACCGAAAACCGCATTCTGCAACCCATCTTCAAGCGCCGCATGGAGAACACCAAGATCACGTTGCTCCCCGGCTCCGTGGTGGTCATCGGCGGCCTGCAGGAATCCAAGATGGTGCGTTACGAGGACAAGATTCCCATTCTGGGCGACCTGCCGCTTGTGGGGCGCCTGTTCCGCTCCGAGGGGCAGGAGAACACCCGCCGCGCTCTCATCTTCTTTGCCAAGGTTGATGTAGTGGATCCCACCGGTAAGAATCCCAACACCGGCGAGGCCCCGGGTTCTTTCTTCTCTGGTCAAAACTAACCCTGAAATCCCATGTCCAACAAAAACGACGACAAGTACGCGGACGAGCCAACGCAAGTTCGCAACATTATCAAGCAGCTCAATAATGACAAACCCTCCAAGGAGAAATCCAGAGAGGTGGTTATGCGCCCTGACGGCACCAAGGTCATCCGTGTCACCAAGAAGCGCAGGGTCATGCTCTCCGAATCCGACAAACGGCGCAAGGGGCGTAAGCAGTTCCTGATTATCCTGCTGCTTGTTTTTCTTCTCACAGCGGCTGGACTGGGACTCTTCTTCATGCGCATGGCCACCATGACTGGTGAGTCGTACGTGGCCAAGCAGGCGGAGACTCTGAAACAGGCGTGGGGCGCAAGCGATCTGCGCGTGGTGGGTGGCGGCGTGAGCGGCAGCGGCTTCCGCCTGAATTCCATCGTGATTTCTTTCCCGGAATCCTCCATGGTGCAGAGGGTGGAAATGAACGGCATTGAGGCTGAGCTGAATTCCTCCACCTTCTTCACCGGCCATCTCACAGGTGACTTGGTGCGTGTGAAGCGCATCTTCGTGTACCTGCGGGAGGACGCCAAGAAGCTAGCCTTCCCCATTCGGCAGGGCGATGACTTGTGGAACTTCCGCCGCGTGGAGTGCGAAGATTTCAACCTGTGTTTCGGCAATGGTGAGAAATCTCCCGTCTCCATTGAGCACAGCTTCGCCTACATGTACTACCCGAACAGCTCCCAGCGCGACGAGTGCGTGTTCTGCCTGAAGGATGGTCTGCTCAAGATGCCGGGCTGGAAGAAGATTCACATTGCCAGCGGCAAATTCAACGTCTCCAGGGTAGCCATCGAGGATTTCGCCCTGGAGGGCTCCACGGACAACGCCTCCGGCAAAGTGATTGAAGCCTCTGTCTCCCGCCTGGGTATTTACGGCAGTATCCTTGATCAGGGACAGCTGGAGGGGCCGTATACCTTCGATTCCGAGAATATGCCGCTCACGGAGTTTACCTCCGGGCGCGTTCAGTTCTTCATGACGGCTAAGACGCGCTCCGTGCCGCGCGCCAAGAATGCCTCCAAGGCTCTCATCTCCCTGCCTTTTAACCATCCGGAACCCTTCTTCCGCGGTGATTTCCCGGTCAAGCAGCTCACCATCACCGAAATCCCCGCCATCTTCAAGCTCATCGAGCACATTGAACCTCAAAAGCGCAAGACTTATGCCCCGCCTGTCATTCAGCAGGCCCTCGTCCAGCTTGACCATGCCGACGGCAACCTCATTGTCCGCGTCGAGGACGGCCAGGCGGTGGAGCGAGATGTGATGGAGTTCAAGTGCGACATCAGCGTGGATGAAGCCAATATGCTCCAAGGTTCCATGTCGTTCGGCCTGCCTGCGGTGTATACCCATGCGGAATACCCGGATGGCTTGGCAGATCCCATCCTGATGGAATCGGACAACGTGGCTTGGCTGACCACCCAGGTGGGCGGCCCCGCCAACCACCCGCAGGACGACAGCGACATTCTGGAGGCCCGCGCGGCAGAGGCGCGCAAGAGCCGCCCGGAGCGCATTCCCTTCGATCGCATTGATGTGGACAGCTTGGTTGAGCAAATGCGCTCCTCCAAGGAGCTGCAGGACAGGCGTGACCCTGATGCCCAGAAGAACTTCGACCTGGATCAGCGCAACAAGGACAATCCTTTTGAAACGGAGCAGGAGCGCAAGGAGAAAACCCAGCTTCCGACCATTGATAGCGGAATGGACGAACTTACGCCGCTTTCCCCGTTCTAAAGCCGCGCGATGGATAGCAGGGATACAGAGTTGCGCAGCGCATGGTGGTCCCGCCTGGTGGGACACATGCTCTGGTTTGTGGTTACGCCCTTCTGTATGACGCTGCGCAAGCGGCTCGTCATCGCGGAGGATGAGAAGCCGCTGCATCCCGGCAGCGAGCCGGTGATAGTGGCTTTCTGGCACAACCGCAGCTTTGTGCCGGCTCATTTCTACAAGTATGTGCTCAAGGCCAGCGCGCCCATGTGCCTGCTCAGCAGCGCCAGCAAGGAGGGAGCCATGATGGATGCCGTGATGGGCCACTACGGCATGCGGACCGTACGCGGCTCCAGCCGCCGACGCGGGATTGCCGCCTTCAAGGAGATGATCCGCGTGGTGCGTGACGGCTACTGCATGGCTATCACCACGGACGGCCCCAAGGGGCCGATTTACAAATCCCATGCGGGCGTGGTAAAGCTGGCCTCCCTCACCGGGTTGCCCATCGTGCCCGTGTGCGTGGACATGCCGCGCTGCTGGCGCGCCATGAAGGCGTGGGACAAGTTTGCCGTGCCGGTGCCTTTCTCACGCGTGAACGTGCGCTGGGGCAGCCGCATCACCGTGCCCGCCGGGCTGGAGGACGATGCGCTCAAGGAGTATGCCGAGCAGCTGGATGCCGCCTTGCGCCACGGACGCCCGGATTTTGAGCCCTTGGATGAACTCCAACAAACACAATAGCTATGACACCGACATTGATAGACGGAAAGGAAGTGGCCAATCGCGTGCGCGAGGGCCTGAAAGCCGAGATTGCCGAGCTCACCGCCGCCGGACACACCCCGGGGCTGGCCGTGGTGCTGGTGGGGGAAGACCCCGCCTCCCAGGTGTATGTGGGCTCCAAGGTGAAGGCCTGCGCGGAGCTCGGCCTCTACTCCCAGAAGTGGGCGCTTCCCGCAGAAACCACCCAGGAGGAGCTCGTTGAGCTCATACACAAGCTCAACGCGGATGACCGCATCCACGGCATCCTGGTGCAGAGCCCGCCCCCGCCCCATATTGATGAGGAGGCCGTCATCCTCAACATCGACCCGCGCAAGGATGTGGACGGCTTCCACCCCGTGAACGTGGCCAAGCTGGTGCTGGAGGAGGAGGAAGGCTTTGTTCCCTGCACGCCGCTGGGCTGCATGGAACTGCTCAAGGCATACGGCATTGAGACCGCCGGCAAGCACGCCGTGGTGGTCGGCCGCAGCATGATTGTGGGCAAGCCCATGGCCAACCTTCTGGTGGCCAAGAAGGCCAACGCCACCGTCACCATCGCCCATTCCCGCACCAAGGACCTCCCCGGCCTCTGCCGCTCCGCGGACATCATCGTGGCCGCCGTCGGCCGCCCGGAGATGATCAAGGCGGACTTCGTGAAGGAGGGCACCGTGGTGATCGACGTGGGCATCAACCGCATCCCGGATGCCACGCGCCCGCGCGGATACCGCATCGTGGGCGATGTGGACTTCGAGGCCGTGAAGGACCGCTGCTCCTACATAACCCCCGTTCCGGGCGGCGTAGGCCCCATGACCATCGCCATGCTGATGGCCAACACGGTGAAGGCCTGCCGTCAGCTCACCCGCTGAGCCATGCGCGCGCTGTTCCCCATTCTTGCCCTGCATGCCGCGCTGCTTCTGCTCGCGGCATGCACGGGCGTGGACGGCCACGCCAAGGTCACCCGCACCACGCCGCCGGAGCTCTCCGGCCAGAATGCACAGAACGCAGCGGCCTATTACAACAGCGCTGAATTCAAGCTCCAGCACGAGGACCCGCGTGTGCCCGAGGATTACGCTGAATTCAAGCGCATCTCCATCTACCCCCTCACCTATAAGGTCTGGAAAAGCCCAGCCCTCATGAAGGCCCCAGGCTCCCGCCGCGTTCTCATTGATCTGCAGATGCAGCGCGGTTTCCTCTATGTGAACGACCAGGTGGCCATGGACTTTCCCGTCTGCTCCGGCAAGAACGGCGGCACGCCGCGCGGCTCCTACACTGTGCTGGAAAAGCAGGTCCACCACGTTTCCAACCTGTATGATGTCTCCATGCCCTACTTCATGCGCCTCACCTATGACGGCATCGGCATGCATGTGGGCTACGTGGGGCGCGCTCCCCTCTCCCACGGCTGCATCCGCATTCCCCGCGCCGCCTGCATCCCCCTCTACAACAACATCCCCACCGGCACCCCCGTGGAGGTGCGCTGAAATAGTTGGGAAAAAACTTGTCTTTCAATCCTTTGTGTGGTATGAGGAAAGCATGAGAAAGGCTTTCCTTTTTTTATTGTCATGCCTGGTGGCATTGGCCACGGCGTGGGGGCTGGATTATTCCGCAAAGGAGATGTGGGTGTACCGCGAGAGCGGGAAACCCACGGCGCAGCAGCCCGTGGACGTGTTCTTCCTGTGTCCCACCGTAACCTTGGGTAGCGAGCAGAACATGGATGTGAACAGCACCGCCTCCCGCTTCATCTTCATGCGCACTGTGGGTGGCCAGAAGGGCATCTATTCCGATGCCGCGCGCTTCTTCGCCCCCTACTACCGCCAGAAGAGCATGAGCCACTACATGGACCCCAAGGCGCAGGAGGTGGCGTACGGCGATGCCAAGGCCGCATTCCTCTACTTCCTGGAGCATGAGAGCAAGGGACGCCCGTTCATCATTGCGGGCTTCAGCCAGGGCAGCGAGCACGCGCTGCACCTCATCAAGGATGTGCTGGCGGACCCCAAGCTCGCCAAGCGCATGGTGGCGGCGTATCTCATCGGCTGGTGCATCACGGAGCGCGACACCGCCGCCGCACCGCAGCTCAAGCCCGCGCAGGGGGAGAAGGACACCGGCGTGTTTGTCTCCTGGAACACGGAGGCGCCGGACGTAACGGCTTCCGCCCTGGTGCCGCGCGGCGCGCGCTCGCTTTGCATCAACCCGCTCAACTGGAAGACGGACGCCACGCCCGCCCCCGCGGAACTCAACAAGGGCGCGAAGGTGGACAGCATGCTGGGCGGCGGCAACAGCAAGCCACACTACTGCGGCGCGGTCATCAACCCCAAGCGCGGAACGGTCAACCCCGTCTTCCCCGCAGGCACGTCCGCGCCCTCCGGCATGAACCTCATGGGCCGCGGCGTCTACCACGCGCAAGACCCTTTCTTCTTCTATGAGAACCTGCGCGAGAATGTGCAGACCCGCATCCGCGCCTACACGGAAAAACATGCAAGGAAATAAGCCATGAAAAGGGTGTTGTTCATCTTGCAGGCATGCCTCCTGACGCTGGCCACGGCGTGGGGGCTGGATTACTCTGACAATGAGATGTGGGTGTACCGCGAGAATGGAACACCCACGCCCGACAAGCCGGTGGACGTGTTCTTCCTCAGCCCCACCGTGGGCATGGGGAACGTGGTGAACCTGGATGTGAAGGATCCCGCATCCCGCGCCAACACCAGGCGTGCCGTGGATGCAGAGAAGGGTATCTACGCCGATGCCGCCCGTTTCTTCTCCCCATACTACCGCATGAAATCCATGCCCCACCGCCTGGACCCCAAGGCCCAGGAGGTGACCTACTCCGACGTGAAGGCTGCGTTCCTCCACTACTTGGAGTACGACAACCAGGGGCGCCCGTTCATCATCGCCGGTTTCAGCCAGGGCAGCCAGCAGGCCATGTTCCTCATCCAGGACGTGCTGTCTGACCCCAAGATTGCCGGGCGCATGGTGGCGGCCTACCTCATCGGCCTGAGCGTCACGGAAAAGGAGACCGCCGGGCATCCGCAGCTCAAGCCCGCCCAGGGGGAGTGCGATACCGGGGTGTTCGTCTCTTGGAACACGGAATCCGCAGACACGAAAGGCTCCATGCTGGTGCCCGCCGATACGCTCTCCCTGTGCATCAACCCGCTCAACTGGAAAACGGACGCCACGCCCGCGCCGCCGGAACTGAACGAGGGTGCGCGCATGGACCTCGGGCCGCGCGGCCAGCTGCAGCCGCACTACTGCGGCGCGGTCATCAACCCCAAGCGCGGCACGGTGAACCCCGTCTTCACCGCGGAGCATCCCGCCCCGCCCCACCTGCACGGCGGCTCCTACCACGGCATGGATCCCTGCTTCTTCTATGAGAACCACCGCCGAAACGTGCAGTCCCGCATCCGCGCGTTCATGGAGCGGATGAAGAAAAACCGCCCGGCGTGATGCCGGACGGTTTCGCTTGCCGCTTGTAGGGCAGGGGATCAGGATTCCGCGCAGAGAATCTTGACGAAGCCCTCCTCCTGCAGGCGGGTGGCACCGCAGGCGAACTTGGCGCGAACCTGCAGGGTCTCGTCGAGGTCGTCGCGCACGGAGATGCGCACCTTGAAGTCGTCCCAGATGCCGAAAGCGGCGCGGCTCTTGACCCAGGCAAGGCAGGAGCGGATGCCTGCGTTGGTGACGGGGAGCTGCTCCGTGCGGATGATGCGGAAGCCCATGAAGGAATCCAGCTTGCCCTCGGCAAGGGCGCGCACGGTGTTGTACTCGTAGCTGGAGACCTCCGGCTGCTGGAGCAAGGCGTTGATCTGGCTGCTGGTGCAGGCCAGTACCAGCTCGTCGCCGTAGGCGCGGCGCTCCTCGTTCCAGGCCTCCGCCTTCATGAGCATGTTGAGCGCGTGGCGCAGCTTGCCCAGCGTGAGGTTGCTGTTTGCCGCGCTGCCGCTTTCCACGTAGTCTTCCTCAATGGTCTGGTCGTTGGGGAAGCTCACGGTGGTGGCACCGGTCTCTCCGGTGTGCGCCGTACCCAGGAACTCCGATATCATCACGGAATCCATGGTGCGCCCGGCGGCCGCGCGCAGGCCCTCGATGGTCTTGCTCACCGGCACGTCAATGTTGGCCAGCTTCTTGGCGTCGTACTCGTCGAAGCCCACCGCCTTGGTGTAGATGTGCGGGTACATGACGCGGCGCACGGTGGGGGCTTCCGCCACCGTGGTCTGCTGCATGCGGCTCTGCTTCTCCGTGAAGGAGAGCAGGCCGTATTGGTCCATGGCGACCATCTTGCCGGAAAGGCCGGTCTCCACGGTGACGTATTTGTCGAGGCGGGATGCTTCCTGCTGCAGGAAGGACCCCCACTTCTCACTGTACTTGATCTGATAATTGTTTTCGATGTCAGCCATAATGGTATTGTTTCTATTGTTGAGTGAGCAGCAAATCGGCTGGGGTGATTGCCCGCGCGGGGCGGGGTCGGTGGCCGCATGGCCGCGGCTCCGCGGTTCTGGTGAATTCTCGCGGCGGCCGGAAGCTCTTGCCGTCAACCAGTTAACCATAGGCGCCACCCCCCCGCCAAGCACCCCGCCAAAACCCGCACAAGTATACCGCCCACGGTACACAGCGTTCAATTTAGGATTGGGGATTTGGGATTTAGGATTTAGGATTTGTGTGTATGCATGCCTGGCGAGTACAAACACGGGGCGGTTGGCGTGCAGTGTACAAGCGCGCTGTGTGGACACACATCGTGTGCAAACTAACAAATCCTAAATCTTAAATCCCAAATCCTAAATCCCAAATTCCAAAGGGAATCATCCACCGGTTAGCTTTTTGTCTTGCCCGCGCATGGTGATGAGAGTAGCATGTGGGCATGAAGGCAATGCTCACCGGTATGGCAATCACCGCGGCGGCTCTGGTTTCCTGCCAGAACATGCCGCCCAAGGACTTTACCATCCACACCCGGCCGGAGGGGGCCGCCATCTCCATCAACGGCGAGAAGGTGGGCACCAGCCCCGTTACCACCAAGGTGGAGCAGACCAAGGATTTGGGTATCGTCGCGGAAAAGCCGGGCTATGAGGTGGCCTCTGCCAACATACAGTCCAAGACCGGCCCCATCCGCGCCTTCCTGTGGACCAAGTGGTCCTCCAAGTCGCAGTACATCGAGGAGAACGAGGTGACGCTGCCGCTGCGCCGCGTGGAGGAGGTGGAGGACTACAAGCCCAGCACCCTGCCGGAATTCAAGATGCCGGAATAAGGCCTCCCGGCTTACACGCCGAGCTCCTGCAGGATGACTTCCCGCACGCGCTGCTGCACCTCGTCGATAGTGCCGTCGGCCTCGATTCGGTGCAGCCAGGGCATCTCCATTTGCGAATACACCTTGGCCACGGCGGCCAGGAAATCCTCCTTCTCAAAGGCATCGTGCCCGTTGCCGCGGGCGTTCATGCGCTCCAGCGCCATCTCCACGGGGATATCCAGCCAGAACGCCGCATCCGGGATGGTCGCAAACGCCTCGTTCATCTCCCGCAGGTTTTCCACGTCCTCCCCGCTCGCACCCTGGTAGGCCATCATGGAAAGGTAGTAGCGGTCCAGCAGTACCCACTTGCCCGCCGCCAGCGCCGGCTCTATGAAATCGCGCACATGCTCCCGACGATCCTGCAGCAGGCACTCCACCTCGTCCTCCACGCTCAAGCGCTCCCCGGACTGCGCTGCCTGGCGCACCTTCATGCCCCACGGCCCCCGCGTCGGCTCGAAATCTGTCTCCACCTCGATGTCGCGTGCTCGCAGATACCGCGCAAGAAGTTCAATTTGGGTGGACTTCCCGGTGCCGTCGATGCCCTCGAAGACAACGAGGCATCCCCTTAGGTGAGGTGTTTCAGATTCCATGGCTCCCGCCATCCTAGCACATCACCCCCAAAGACACAAGCACCATTTCTACAAACTATTGCCGCAATATTTGTGCATTGTTTGAGAAGGTGTACGGGAGAGGGCGTGAGCCGTGGAAAATGCCGCTGCGCCGAAAAATACCGCATCGGGTACCCGTTTTGAAATAACGGGTGTTTTGCCAGACAAGTCCATGGATGATTCCGTAAAGGTCACTTTGCGAAGCGTCAAGGCGCGTTGCAAAAACGCGCTGTGTCTGATGAGCGACGCTATTTCTTGCGCTTGGTCTTGGCCTCCTGAACCAGACGGTATACCTCCTGGTAGAGCTTGTCCACTTTTGCGAAACGTCTGCCGGAAACGCTGTTTGGGGATAGCTGCATCCCGAGCAGGATGCCCTCTTTCACCTCAAGGGCATGGGCGAGCTCGGCATCAGTCCAGCGTGTGTACTTGCGGATGTAACCCAGCATCTTGACGAGGGAAACTTTCGGCGCAGTTTTCTTCTTGGTTGGACTTTCTTTCCCCGCGGCTTTCTTTCGCGCGGCGGGCTTGGGCTTGGCGGGCTTCTCCGGCCGCGCCAGGGTGGGGGAGGGCATGGTGTCCGCCGGTGCCAGGTCGATGCCGAAGACCGCCGACAGGTCGGCGTCGCCAAGCTCGGTTTCAGGCGGTGCGGTGAGCGCGGCTTGGGCATTCCCGGCTGATGTCTCCACCAGGGAGTTGATGTCCAGCCCGCGCAGGGTGAAGAGCAGCTCCGGCTTCTCGTCCAGGCGGTGTCCCACGCCGTACAGCACGGCGGCAAGGTGCTTGCAGAGCGAGGATGAATCCGGGCAGGAGCAGTACAGCTTCAGCTCGTTCAGGCGCGGGAAGATGCCGTCCGGCCCGCTGCGGAACATCTCCAGCACGGGTGCGGGCAGCTTGCCCTGCAGCAGGTCCAGCATGGAGAGCGGCTGTGCGGTGCAGGCGTTGTGGATACGCTCCTTCTGCTCGTTGTTGAGCGGGGCCACCTTGATTTCCACCTCGTATGGCTTGGAGCCGCTGCCCGCCACCCAGGCTGCGATGTAGCCGGGGTCCACGGCCAAATCTATCACGGAGCCGCTGCGCACGTAGCTGCGTCCGCGCGGCAGGCGGTTCTCGTTGTCCTGGTAGGTTCCGATGTTGTCGCACCACGCCTTGCCCCAGAAGGTCTTGGCAATCTTGGTACCCTCGATGCACACGGGTTGCAGCGGATGCCCCAGCTTCTTGGCCAGCTTGGCCGCCATCACCTGCGCTCGCGCGTTGAGTTCCGCTTTCGTCAGGGAAGGCGGGTAGTAGTTGTAGTAGTCGTCGTAGCGTCCCATGGTTCAGTCCTCCCAAGTCTTGCGGGCAAGCGAAACGAATTCCACCAGCTCCTTGTTGCTCATTTCCGTGAGCAGTTTCTCCGCGCCGTCCTTGAACAGCCCTTCCGCCAGCTCCCGCTTCTCCTGCAGCATGGCGTCTATCTTCTCCTCCAGCGTGCCGGGGCAGACAAAGCGGTGGATGAGCACGTTCTTCTTCTGGCCGATGCGGTACGCGCGGTCGCTCGCCTGGTTTTCCACGGCGGGGTTCCACCAGCGGTCGAAATGCACCACGTGCGAGGCTGCGGTGAGGTTCAACCCGGTGCCGCCAGCCTTCAGCGAGATAACGAAGAACGGCGGGCCGTCCGGACGCTGGAAGTCCTCCACCAGCTCCGCGCGGCGCTTCACCGGGGTGCCGCCGTGCAGCACCAGCCCGGAACGCCCGAAGCAGCCCGTCAGGAAATCCTGCAGCGGCTCCGTCATCTCCCGGAACTGCGTGAACACCAGCATTTTCTCTTGGCGCGCGGCCACGGTCTCCACTATCTCCGCCAGCTTGGCGAACTTGCCGGACTGCTCCGGCGCGTAGTCTCCCGTGCCTTTGAACTGCGCGGGGTGGTTGCAGATTTGCTTGAAGCGCGCCAGATACGCGAACACCAGGCCGCGGCGCTGGATGCCCTCGCTGTTCTCCAGCTCCTCCTTCAGGGATTCCACGCAGCGCGCGTACAGCGCCGCCTGGCGCTTGCTCAGCGGGCAGTAGTCCGTCATCTCCGTCTTGTCCGGCAAATCGGATATCACGCGCTTGTCGGATTTCAGGCGGCGCAGGATGAACGGGCGGGTGAGCCGCCGCAGCGGCGCGTAGTTCTCTCCCATGCGCTGCACAAAGGAGGCAAAGCCCTTCTGCGTGCCCAGCAGGCCGGGGTTGATGAGGTCGAAGATGCTCCAGAGATCACCCAGGTTGTTTTCCACGGGCGTGCCGGTGAGCGCGATGCGGCGCCGGGCGCGCAGGTGGCGCACCGCGCGGCTGCGCGCGCTGGATGCCGTCTTGATGGCCTGGGCCTCGTCCGCCACCACGGCTGCGAACTCCACTTCCTGCAGCTGCGGCAGGCGCGCCGCCATGCCGTAGGTGGTGAGCACCACATCGTACGGCTTCAGGTATTGAGCCACGTTGGTCTCCACCTGTTGGCGCTGCTCGTCCGTCCAGGCGGAGGGATGGAGCACACCCAGGCGCAGGGCCGGCGTGAAGCGGCGCGCCTCCGCCTGCCAGTTGCCCAGCAGCGTGGCCGGCAGCACCAGCAGCGCGGGCGGCGCACCGTGCTCCGCACCCAGTGCGCCCGCCTTCTTCCACAGCGTCAGCACCGTGAGCATCTGCAGCGTCTTGCCCAGACCCATGTCGTCCGCCAGGCACACGCCCAGGCCCATCTGTGCCGCGCGCCAAATGTAGCCCACGCCCTCCTTCTGGTACGGACGCAGGATGCTCCCCAACGCCTTGGGCAGGGGCGGCGGTTTGACCGCGCCCGCGGCAAGCTGCGCCAACGCGCCCTGCAGGGATTCGGATGCGGCGTACTCCACGTCGTCCGCCGCCAGGGACTGGCCGTCCGCGCCCACGCCGGCGAGCATGCGCAGCCCCTGCACAAAGGACACGCCCTCGCCCTGTTCCAGGCGGCGCGCCTCCTTCCAGCAGTCCAGCAGGTTGCCGATGCGCTCCGCATCCGCCAGCACCCATTGCCCGCGCACCTGCACCAGCGTGCCCTCGCTCTTCATCAGGCGTTTCAGCTCGGCTTCCGTGAGAGGTTCGCCGCCCAGTGTGATTTCCGCGGAGAAGCTCAGCAGGGATTGCGCGGAAAGCTGCCCCTCCCCTTGGGAGAGCAGCACGCGCACCTGCGGCGCGGGGGCCTTGGCTCCCTTCCAGATGTTGAACACGCGCACCACAATGCCCGCCTCGCGGTACGCCTCCGATTCCTGCAAAAACTCGTACGCCTCGCGCGGCGTCCACGCGCACGGGCGGAACAGGCGGTTCTCCGCCAGCATCCGCTCCATCAGCCCTCCGCGTTCCGCCACGCGCCGCACAGGCTCAATCAGCAGCTGCAGCGCTGCCTGGTTCCCGCGGTACAGCTGCAACGCCGTGCCAAGCGGCCAGTGCCGCACCCTGCCGTCGGCAGCCGTGCCGATGAATGTGGCCATGAACGCGAACGGACGCTCCCCCGTGGTGTCCGCCTTGTTCTCCGCCAGATGGAAGCTGATCTTGCCCACGTCGCGCCACGCGTCGCTCAGCGAGCGAGCCCATTCCGCCAGAGGCATGTTCGGGTGCAGGGCCAGACCCTCCACCACCTCGCGCTCCACGTTCGCCAACACGCCCGCCAGCGTCTCCACGCTCCAATACTCCGCTCCCTGCACCGGCGGCGCGGAAAGAAGATGGCCCGCCACCGCCTCGCGCGACATGCGGCACTCCCGCAAGCGTTTCTCTGCATCCGCCAGCACCGCATCGCCCGCAAGCTCAATCATGCGCCTCAGGGCACCCACCACCAGCGTGCGCAGAAAACGCCAGCCCGGCAGCTCCGCTCCCACCTCGCGACCCACCAAATCCACCCATCGCCACCGCATTCCCGCGCGGAACACACCATCCGCGCCATCCGGCACCAGCGTGCCGTCCGGCAGCAACCTGACATCCCCGCGCCCCGCCGCCGCATCGCTGCCCTCAACCCTCTCTGCCGTAGCTTTTTTCACACTCCCATCATACCCATTCCTCCCCACTCCCCGCAAGCTTTTTCTGTTCCATCCCCGCAATCGCGCAGCCATAACGGATTATCAAACTGCGCCACACTAGACCTGCGGATGGCAAAAAATTGGATTGACATGCGCCGCGTTTTGGAATAGAAAAAAGCCAGTCAGGTGGGGAGCCTGTTTTCAGGCTCACGCTGCATCCAATGTAGTGTTAAGACCACGTTTTTTATTTGGCCCTGGATGCCTCGGCATCCAGGGTCATCTCATAAGCCATGGAGCCAATCTCTAACAGTCCGGAAGAACTCGCCGCATCCCTCGTCAGACGTGGAATGCAGAGTTCCCAAGGATTGGTTGGCACTGCCCTGCAAACGGAAATTGCGGAAAGGCTGCGCTTCATCAGTTTTCACAGGTTGTCGCCGTACTGGGCGGTCGCCGACCCCATGGGCATAGCCGGCAATGCCGTTGAATCAATTACACGTAGTTGGTCGGGGGTTCAAATCCCTCTCCGTGTATCCAACCG
>R28__coassemble_422_pt1 | contig 17696 bp, 24 predicted proteins | sample R28__metabat2_low_PE_030 | metagenome-assembled genome bin R28 | reverse complement strand
GGGCGGGGGCGGGAGGTATCTGGCCAGATTCGTCCAGCACGGGGCATTCTGCCTTGCGCACGGCATCCAGGCGCTGGTATGCGGCGTCTGCGGCGGCCTTGCGCTCGTCTGTGACGGCGAGGGCGAAGCGCTTGAGGAGGCGGACGGCGGCGATGTCCAGGGCGGCGGGGCGCAGGCTGCGCGGGATGAGCGCGCAGTCTGCGCTGAGCCTGTTTGCCTTGTTGGCGGCGACGGCCTCGCGGACGATGGCGGTGATGTCTCCGAGGGTGTCCTGGACAAACGGCAGGGCTTCACCCTTGGAGACGGCGGCGAGCTCCTCTGCGTTGAAGACGGAGGAGAGGTCCGCGGGGGTGAGTGGCAGCCAGAAGGTCATGGTAATTTACGATTTACAATTTACGATTTACGATTTGGAAGACAGGCGGCTTAGCCGCGAGCTACAACCTGGTTGATTTTGTTTGCGATGGAGATGGCGATACCGATGACGCGGTCCTGCTCCCTGGGGTCCTTGACGCAGCTGGCGTAGCGCGGGCTGGTGAGGAGGGAGGCGGTGATGGCGGTGACCTGCCCCGCGGTTGCCCCCGCCGCGGGAGCGGCGGGAGCTTGGGGGGTTGCCTGCACCGGGGAGGCGTCTGACTCTGTGGTCTTCTTCTTGCTCATGGTGTTGGCAGGGTTAGGAGATGGCCAGGCGCTTGACGCAGGAGGGAGCGGTGACGGCGTTGTAGACGGCGCCCTTGACCTCGTAGAAGGTGGTGTGGGCCTCGTCGTTGCGGATGGTGATGACGCTGTCGATGGGAGCGCTCTCGTTCTGGCGGATCTGGCGGAGGCCGCACATGTCGCCGACCTGGTTTCCTTCGTCCACGTAGGTGAGCCAGACGTCCGTGCCCAGGGCGTTGGTGCCGCTGAAGGGCACGCCGGGGCCGGGCTTGGCCGTGGCGACGGGGACGGTGGAGCAGAGGATCTGCGGGACGCCTTCCGTACCGGGCTCGAAGTGGAGGAGCTTGAGCAGCAGGCTGGGGGTGATGACCTTGGCGTCGTTGAAGGACACCATGTCCATGACCTCGGCGTTGGCGGCGAGGATGCTCCAGGCGTTGTCGGAGAAGAGCATGCGGTTGGGTGCGACGCCGTTGGTCTCGCGGAACTCCTGGAAGAGGGTGCGGAGCTCGGCGATGGGGTCGGAGTCGGAGCTGGACCAGTTGCCCTTGCTTTCCACGGCGGCGACGGCGTTGCGGAAATCCTCCAGCGCTTCCTGGATGAGGGAGGTGCGCCAGATGGAGAGGAGGCTGGCGCTCTTGGCCTGGGCGATCTGGTCTGCGCCCGCCTCACCGGCGGCGAGGAGTTCCGTGTCGTCCACCGGCACGCGCAGCCCCTTGTCCTTGAGCTTGAAGGGGACCTCCTCGGCATCGATGTTGACGGTGGTGGAGGGCTGGTAGAGGGCGCGGTTGGTGTCGGCGCTGCGGAAGGCGTATCCCTGCGGGTAGCGGGGGAAGGTACCGAGCATGCCCTTGGCCTTGAGGGTGGGGGCGATGAAGTCCACGGGGTTGGCGGGCTGGCGCTTGAACCAGCCGACTGCGTACTCGTAGAGGGGATAGTTGAATGTGGTGATAGCCATAATTCAGTTGTTGGGTTGATGGTGATTTACTATTTACGATGTACTATGTACGATTTTGGGGTTGGTGGTTATGCGGATACGCCGGAGCCGGAGCCGCTGCCGGAGCCGTCGCCGGAGCCGCTGCCGCCGCCATCCTCACCCTCCTCCGTTTCCGCGGCGGGAGCGGAGAAGGGAAGCATGACGACGCGGACGAGCTGGCCGGCGGTGGTTGCGGTGATGTCCTCAGCGGCGACGGCGACGGGCGTGCCCTCCGCATCGCTGACGCGGGCGTCTTCTCCCAGGGAGAGCATCTGCCCCTTGGAGACGGAGGCGGAGAGGGTACCGCACTGGGCCTGGATGATGCCGCCGAAGCTGCGCAGGCAGATGTCTGCGCCGGTGGCGTTGCCGGCAACGGCCACGGAGTGGCTGTCCGGGGAGCAGATGATGCCGATGGCATCCGCTGCGGTGGAGGCAAGGGCAATCTTGCCGTTGGTGTCGAACTTGCCGAACTTGCCGTCCTGCAAATGCGGGTTGGCTTTCAGCGCGTCGCTGAAGTCGGCGTGGATGACCGGGTTCTGGTTGGTGATCATATTGGTTACTTGGGGTTGGTTGTGGGTTGTGGGTTTATCGGTTGCCGTTGGCGAAGTCCTGGGTGGCCTGCGCGTAGACGCGGTTGTACTCAGCCGGGTTGAGGGCGCGGCCGAGGGCTTTCTCAGCGCTCTCCACGGCGGCGGTGCAGAAGTCCGCGCGCAGCTTCTCCTGGGAGTTGACGGCGATGGTGCTGCCGGCGACGGTGACGTTGACGGTGGCGTTGGGCTTCTTGCCGTTGAGGGCGGCGTTGGCGGGCTTTCGGGAGTTGAGGCAGAGGTGGGGGTACCTGCGGCTGTTGGCGGCGGGTGCTCCATCCGTGCCGGCGCTCCTGTTGGCTTCCGCGAGGGCGGCGCGCAGCTCCTCGTTGGATTCCGCGAGCTTCTTGACGGCATCCAGGAGGTCTTCCGGGGTGGCGGAGTCGGGGAGTTCCAGCAGCTCCGCGATGGCGAGGATGGCGCTCTCCATGTCCTGGGTGTCGGGCTGGGAGGCGTCGTCCTCGTTGGTGGCGGTGCTGTCTTCCGTTTCATCGCCGTCAGAGTTGGCGGCGGCGGTGTCTTCCTCGCGGTCCTGCCCATTGGTGGCGGGCTCGGCGGCGTGGTCGGTGTCGTTGCAGGAGGTGTCCTGCCTGGTCTGGGCATCGTCCGCATCCGTGTTGGTTGCGGCGGTGTCCTCGGTCTTGTCTTGTTCGGTGTCCATATTGTCTTTTGGGGTTCCGGCGGCACTCGCCGCCGGCATGCACATGTTGGTGCAAGGGGTTTGGGCCGCGTGTCGCGGCATGTTGGTGAGGGTGCATCCGATGAGGCGGGAGGGGCTGGCACCGCCGGGGACGCGCTTGAAGTCCTTGTAGTCGTACTCCGTGGAGAAGTAGACGAATTCGCCGCCGTCCACCATGGCGTGGCCGAAGGGGGTGAGCTCGATGTAGGCCCAGAGCTTGCTGCCTTCCGCGCGGAGGGAGCGGATCCAGCCGCAGGCGCGGGTGTCCTGCTGGGCTTTCATGCCGGCGTGGTCGCGGGTGAGGAGGAGGCCGCGGCCGGCGGCGTCCAGCGCGTTGAAGGTGGAGACGAGCTGCTGGAGGGTTTCCGTGGTGGCCAGCTCTGTGTCCAGCCCTTCCTGGACGGCGAGGGCGAGCTGCTCCGTCTCGTCAGCAGGAACGTGGAGGCCGTGTGCGGCGAGCATTCCGGGGAGGTTGGGGCAGCGGTGGCGGAAGGTTGTTTCCACGCAGAACCAGGCGGCCTGCGGGACGGAGCCTTTCTTGAAGGGGGCGCGGGGAGCTGACGATGTGGTTGGATTCGGCATGGCGTGGGGGGAAAAATTTTGGATTTGGGATTTAGGATTTAGGATTTGGGATTTGTTTGAGTGCTGGGCTGGTTTGCTGCAGCCCCGCCTTGCCGTTGCAAAGGCGTTGCAAAATGCGTTTCGGGCGCGGGGTGGGTACTTACCGCCCCCGGGGAGGCATCCACCCCTTCACGGGGCTTCTGTGCGGTTTCGGGTTTCGGCAGGTCACCTGTGGCCATGAAGTGGGCGGCGGCGTGCTCGGCTTCCTGCTGCGTGCGGTAGGTGCCGCAGAGCATGATGGAGCCGCGGGCGTCCACCCAGAAGGGGCGGGGGTAGTGCGCGGTGTCGTAGCGCACCTGGGCGGTGCGGCCGGCGGCGTTGTCGTAGCTCTTGATCAGTTCGCTCATGGCTGGTGATTTTTTTTTGAAGTTTTTTTCGATTTGGTGTTGACTTGGTGGTGTGGTGTGGTAGATTGAAGTTCCTGACGGCACCTTGCTGGGGTGGAGATGGATCCCCTGCTAAGTAAACTGGGCACATGCGCCGTGTTACCCGTCAGTAGGCCTCCGTCCTCGGCGGGGGCTTTTCTTGTGTTCCCGGGTATACCAGTTTTTTCCTATAAGGCGGTCGTACTTCTTTCTGGGCTTCATCTTTTCACCAGGAGCCATAGATGGCTGCTTCTCCGGACTCAGGACAAGAACGTGCCCCTTGCCCTCTATGGTCACATCGTGCCTCTGGTCGTTTGACCTTGCCCCATGCATGGTAGTTTCCGCAAGTTTTTCGGAAGGAATTTTCTTGGGATGGTCTTTACGCTCTGCATGGTCGCGGCCAAAATGCTCTTTGTTGCCAGGGATGAGGTTGACCTCATGGCTGCCTACCTTGAATCCTGTGCTCACCTTCTTGCCCTTTTTGGCTTTCTTGAACGCTTTAGTCAATGCACGTTTCTGCTTGCGTTGGCTGTCGCCCGATTCGACAAAGTTCGGAGATCCAGTCTTTCGCAGGTCTTTCTTTCCCTTAGAAGCACGGCCTCCCTTTTGGGCGTGGTTGCCAGCACCGGTGGAGCGCCACCTGCCGTTGTCTGAGCGCGGCTGGCTTCCGTTCCAGTTCTGTGCGGCCTCGTCACCCTCTTCAGAGTCTGCGGATTGGGCGATGGCGTTCTCCAGGGCGTCTGCGGCGCGTGCGGCGTCTGCGGAGATTTGGTCGGGGTTGAGGCCGGTGTTGGCGAGGTTGTGGATGGCGTGCAGCTCATCCTCGGAGAGGGGCTCGCCTTCCTGGATGAAACCGCGGCGGGCGTTGCAGGCGCGCTCGAAGGTGTCGCGCGCGGGCTGCCAGAGCATAAGCGGAGCGTACCGCTTCTCCAGGCTGTTCACCGCGGAAGGTTCCAAGACCGGCACCGGCTTCAACGGCATGCCCATCCTGTCCTCCATGGCTGCCAGCGTGGGCGTGTAGCCCGCCGCCTTCGCGGCATAGATGGCGGTGCTGTCCATGTTCGCGCTGTTCACTTTCAGCCCGGTCATGGCTTGCACATCTTCGTCGCTCACTCGGTAGCCCGTCTGCGCCAGCGCGGTGATGTTCTGCACCGCTACGCCGGTGTCGTCTCTGTCCGGACGTTTCAGCACGAACTCCACAAGCACGGGCTGGCCCGGGTGCCACTGCTCCAGGATGGGCACGATGACGCTCTCCTGGATGATAGCGGCGATTTCGTGCGCCTCGGCGTCTGCGAGGTCGTCGAAGGCGTCTTGGTGGGAGGAGCCTGTTTCCGTGTTGGTTCCGGCGCCGGGTGCGGTGAGCATGGTCATGAGGCCGCCGGTGGCGCGGAGGACGATTTCCTGGGTGGCCATGTCGAGGGCCTGCTTGAAGGTGTCCGGCCCGCCGGCTCCTGGGGTGACGGCCTTGACATCGGATCCGGAGGGGAGGACGCCGGCGGCGTTTGAGACGCACTGGTTGGCGAATTTGAGGTAGGCGGCGTGGGTGGCCTGGTCTATGCCCGGGGGCATGATGGCGAAGATGGGAGGCACGCCGTAGCGGCCGTTGTAGGTGAGCCACTGGGCCTTGGCGTTTTTTCGGTCCAGGCAGAGCATCAGGGCGGGCTGGTCGATGGGGCGTGGGCAGACGCGGGTGATGATGCTCTCCGGCGCGACGGGGAGGGGCTTTCCGACGGTGAGGCCGAAGGAGGCGTCCGGGTTCCACTGCCAGGGGCCGTTGTAGCCGTCGCGCGCCCAGTTCCAGTTGTCGGTGATGTTGAATCGGAGGTTTCCGAATTCCGTTTCATAGAGCTGGATGTGGCGGTAGGCGCGGAAGGATGCCTGGCCGAAGGCGGCGATGGCCTCCTCTATGTTCTCCAGGGCGTTGGCGAAATCCTGCGCGGTGCGGAGCTGGGCCTCTGCGAGGAGGTCCTCCGCATCCGTGAGGCCGTCTTTCTTGACGATGCTCCAGGGGATTTTCTTGAGGGCTGTTTCCCTGCGGTCCACGCAGGTGGCGAGGATGGGGTCTGCGGGTTCGAGCTGCTCCCAGAGCCACTGGAGCTCGCACATGGCGCCGCGGGAGGCCTCGTTGAGCGCGCTGCGCACCTTTTCCACGGAGAGGAAGTCCAGGGGGTGGACGTTGTCCAGCCACTTGGCCTTGCGAAGGGCGATGTCCAGGAGGTCCACCCGGCTGAAGACGAAGGGGTGGCTGTCCATGGTTTTGCGGTTCCTGTTTCTGCGGCGGCTCATGTTGGAGGTGGGGTGATGGTGTTAGAAGGGGCGGCGGAGCATGGTTTGCGCGGTGATGCCGGCGCGGTCCACGGGGATGGGGAGGAAGGGCGCGCCTGCGGGTTTGGCGGCGTGGATGGCGAGGGAGAGTGACCAGAAGCGGTCTGCGTGGCCGTCTGCGTTGCGCTCGCCGACGTATCGGATGTTTCCGGCGCTGGTGGTTTCCTTGCGGATGGAGCGGAGGTCTGCGACGAGCTTGGGGAGCGGGGGGATGCGGAGTGCGCGGTCCTCCATGGTGCGGCGGAGGGAGTTTGCGAGGTCTTCCTTGGTGCCGGCGGTGAAGGTGACGGGTTCTATTTTGTAGCCGTGGCGGGCTTGGAGCTCTTCCGCGAGCATGGAGCCGATTCCGGTGGCATCAATGGCGATGCGCTGGACCCAGGGCAGCTCCGCGTAGCTTGTGATGGCGGCCATCTGGTCTGCGAAGCGGGTGTTCTGCATCTCGATGATGCGGCGGGTTTCCAGGCCGCGGGAGGTGCGCTCTAGGAGGAAGAGGACGGTGAGGTCGTGCTTGCGGCCGACATCCACGCCGAGGTAGTAGACGGAGGTGGGGTCCAGGTGGAGCTCCCAGAGTTCCGCGGGGGGCATGGAGCAGGAGTCGATGAGCTCGAAGGAGATGAAGGCGCCCTGCTCGTCCGCCGGGATGCACATGTATTCCTGCAAGAAGCTCTCCTCGTCCACGCAGCCGGAGCGTATGTAGTCGAAGTAGGCGGCATCGTCCATCTGTTGGCGGGGGTCGTCTGCGGGCAGCTTGCTTTGAAGCTTGGCGAGGAAACCCTGGTCGAGTGCGTCTTGGAGTGTGACCCTGTGGAGGGAGATGCCCTTGGGGTTTCCGCCCTCGCGGGCCTCCTGGACGAGCTTGTTGAAAAGGTTGGCCTCGCCTCGGTGGGTGGAGATGATTTCCATCTGGCCGCCCCAGGTGATGCCGGGGTAGGCGATGGCCCAGAGTTTGCGGGGGTCAGGGTGGAGGGCGAATTCGTCCAGCACGCGGTCGCCCCGCTTGCCGGCCTGAGCGTCAGCGTTGGAGCTCAGGCTGTGGATGCGCGCGCCGCTGGCGAAGTGGAGGACGTAGGCGGAGAGGTTCTTGCTTTCGTCAATCACCTGCTGGCCGTTGTCCTTGAAGGCCACGTGCAGGATGTTGGCAAAGGCCTTGCAGTCCTCGTTGAAGAGGCGAGCCTGGTCCTCATCGCGGGAGGCGATCCAGGCATCCAGCAGCGCGCCTTTCTGGGCCTTGCGGCGCACGACGCTGTATGCCGTGGACCAGGAGAGGCCGATTTGGCGCGCTTTCTCCATGAGCTTGATGCGGGAGCGATCCTGGATCCACTTCTGCTGGTAGGGCAAAAAGAATTTGGGATTTAGGATTTGGGATTTAGAATTTACGCTGGCGCGCGTACCGGAGCCGCCGATATGGGAAGCGGCGGAGATGGATGCGGCGGCTGTGGCGTTGCGAGGCATGAGAAAAATCCTAAATTCTAAATTAAAGCAGTTTGAGCTGTTCTTCTGCGAGGGCGAGGGCTTCCGGGGAGAGGCCGCCGTTGGCGACCTTTTGCTCCAGGGCGGCTTTGGCGGCATCTGCGGCGGCGGCGCGCTTCTCCAGGAGGGAGACGCGGCGGGCATCCAGCTCCTGGGCCTGGGCCTGGAGGACGAGTGAGAAGAGCATTTTCACCAGCTTGGCGTCCGCGCCGGGCTGGGTGGCCAGGTCCATCACCTTTTGGCGGACGGCGTTGGTGGCGGCGGCGGTCATATCCTCCCCGCCTTTGAGGGCGGCGAGCTGGCGTGCGATTTTCTGCTTGCGCGCCCAGTGCTCCGGGAGGACGTGGACCTGGTAGTAGTCGCTAACCGACGTCCGGCTGCACTTGAGGCCGTGCTTTTTGAGGTAGGCGAGGACATCGTTGTAGCCTTTGCCGTCCAGGAGCATGGCGTCCACCTCGCCGCGGGCTTCCGGGGTGAGTTTGGCGAAGGTGGAACTGCTGTTGAGCTTACGCATGATTGGGATTTACGATTTACAATTTACGATTTACGATTTGGGAAGCTAGCGGCGGCGGTGCCGCCGGGAATTTTTGAAATTGTCAATTGTCAATTGTACCTTGTAAATTATTCGATGGCGTTGGCGAGGGCGAGGCGGCCTTTGTCGGAGATGGCGTAGCGGAGGCCGACGAGGTTGTTGTGCTGAGCGATGATTTGGCCCTCTTGCTCCAGCTGGATGATGGCGGCGTCAATTTCTGCGTAGGTGGGCTGGGGGCAGGTTGCCCAGCGGACGTTGTTGCGGAGGGCGTCCCGCTGGGCGAGGTAGCCGGAGGGAAGGTTGGAGAGTTCGCGGAGGATGGCGAGGGTGATAGGCATGGTGGATTTACTGGTTGAAGTTCGGCGGCTAGGCTTGGCGCTTGGTGATGGTGTCTCGGATGCCTTGGACGAGGCCGATGAGTTCCGAGAGCTTGTTGCTGGTGTCGTAGTAGAGGTCGTAGAGGCGTTTCATGTCCGCATCATGCTCCTGCTTGGTGACGTAATGGATGTCTGCGTTGCGGACTTCCAGGGGCTGGGGCTCCACGGCGACGGTGTGCTTTCGGCCGTACATGTAGCCACCGCCCAACGCTCCTGCCACGATGGCTCCGACGACGGCGGGCGGCAGCCCGGTGTCTTTGCCGACTTCTTCCACGGGTGCGTCCTCCGCGGCCAGAACGGTCCACGCGGAGGCGAGGGCGAGAGCGAGGATGAGTAGAGCGTTCTTCATGGGATTTACTTGGAATCTTGCCAGTCCTGGATGGCGGCGGTGATGAGGTCCGCGAGCTCTTTGCGGTTGTGCTGGACGAGAGCGAGGTCAGCCTTGTTGGTGATGAAGCCGAGTTCGACGAGCACCCAGGGGGCGCGGGTGTGCTTGAGGACGGCGAGGTCTGTGCGCTTGACGGTGCGGTTGGCTCTGCCGGGCATGACGGGGCAGATTCGGCCGGCGATGAAGGTGGCCACCTGGCAGCCGGTGGTGGAGAGGTAGCAGACGTGGGCGCCGTGGGCCTCCGCGTTGTCGGAGGCATCCATGTGGAGGGAGATTCCGAGGTCCGCCTTCATGTTGTTGGCGGCTTCGATGGTGGCGTTGAGGTCGTCGCGGTTGTTCTTCTGGGGGAAGTCGAGGATGGTGACGGCGTGTCCTGCGCAGCGGAGGGAGTTTGCGAGGGTGTTTGCGGTGAGGCGTGATTCCTCGTGCTCCTCGTGGCCGTTGCCGCGGGCGCCGGTGAGGTTGGCGTGTCCGATGTCGATGATGATGTGCATGATCTGGATTTACGATTGACGATTTACGATTGACGATTTGATGAGTGCGGCGCCTTGCGGCGCGGGTTTCTTGGTCTTGGATTGCCCGCCGCCCACCGGGGCGGCGGGGCTTTTCCAACTTACCTATGAAACTACATCTCTCTCAGATGCGGGGGCGTTTTAGCATACAAAAAAACCGCCCTGCAAGAGGGGCGGTTCATTTGTCGCAAATGTCGCGTTTGTCGCACTTGGCGCGGTTTACGAAATGGACAATGTACAAAGTACAAAGTACAATGTGGGGAGTTCGGCGCGCCTAGGGGCGCGCGTGCTGGAGGCGGGTGGTTGGTTGGAGGTCATGGGCGGGTTAGTTGAGGTTGAGCCAGAGTTGGAAAAGCTCGCGCCGTGCCGCCTCTCCCTTGGCATCGCGGCGCGCCTTCCCCCGCATCAGCGTCAGCAGCTCCTCCACCTTGTCGCGCCGCAGCCACTTTTTCTTTCCCTGGGGCAGCGTGGTGCCCGGCAGCACGCCCCGCCTCACCAGCCGCTGCACGGTGCGGCATGAGCAGCCGAGCCGCTGGGCGGCATCGTAGACGGAGATGAATTCAGAGCTGTTCATAGGGGAGAAGCCGCCAGCGGCGGCGATTGGGTTTAGGATGATGCTCCTTGCTCCAGCTGGGCCACCAGTTTTTGCAGGGCGGCACGCTGGGTGTGCATTTTTTCCAGTTCTTGCGGAGAGGTGCTGGCCAGCCCCTTGTCCACGAGCTCCTGTGCCACTTCCATGCCCTTGAGGCTCAGCTCCAGGGCTTCCAGGGCAGCCGTGCGCTCTTTTGCGAACAAGGGTGCCACGCCGATGCCTATGCCGTCCATGAAGAATCTAAGGTCTAGCATGGAGGAGCGGAGAACCGCTTCCGCATGGTTGAGTTCCGCAGGTTCCCCTGTGGCCAGGGTGATGGACATTTCTCGCGCGGCGCGCTCCACAGAGGTGAGGACGGCGTGCGCACCGGTGGTTTCTTCTGGGGTGAGATCGATGAATGTGTTCATGGTGTCTTGGATTGGGGATTTAGGTTGCGGGGATGTTGAGGAGGTTCAGCACGTCTGCCATGTTGTAGGCTTTGTCTGAGCGGCAGTGTTGGCTTTGCTGCCAGCGGAGGGTTCCGTTGTTGGCGGCGGCGCGGACTTTCCTGATTTCGGCTTCTGTGAGGCCGAGGTTGCTTTTCAGGGCTCCTGCGGTGAGGTAGATTTCCTTGACTGGCGTGTTCACAGCGCGGTCTCCTTTCTGGCGGTTTTGGTGTTGTGGTGCTGTGCCGGTGCAAGCTGGATATCCAGGTGTTCCGGCAATGTTCCCGGGGGCATGGTGGCTTGCATGGCGTGCAGCTCTGTGGCGTGGGGCAGTCCGTGGGCGGCTTCCGCCTTGTGCTGCTGCTCGCGGCCGCGGTTGGTGAGGGTGGAGAGCATGGGGATGACGCCGCGGCGCCAGCCGTGGTCCTTGACGAGTTTTTGCACCAGGTATTCCAGGGAATAGGGCAGCGTGTTCGGCAGGGAGAGCCGCGCGGCGATGATGTGGCGGACGTAGGCTTCGTTGAGCTCGAAGCGCTGCATGAGGTCGCGGATGTGGACGAGCGCGCTCTGCTCATCGGAGACGGGGGTGTTGTCGCGGTGCTGCGGGAGGCCTGCAACGGCCGCGAAGGCGTTGTAGAGGGCGGTGTAGTGGGCCTGGGTGCACTGGGTGAGGCTGCTCTTGCCCGTGGTGTCGTATACGACGGCGCGGCGGTACTCTGTGGGGTCTGCGTAGCCCATGGCGGCGCCGGCGGCGGCGTAGGCTTTGGCTGCGAGCTGGCAGATGACGGCCTTTTGGCGGCTGGAAAGGGGATGGAGGCGGCGGGATGTGTCGGTGCGTGGTTTCATGGCATGGGGAATTAGGATTAGGATTAAGATTAGGATTAGGATTAGGAAAGGCGCCTGCGGCGCGGGGGTGCGCGCCGCAGGCGGTGCGGGTTAGTTGTTGGCGGCTTGACTCTCGCCTTTCACCTTGACCTCGAAGGTTTCGCTCTCCTCCAGGTAGAGGCCGAGCTCCACCAGCTGGGCGGGTGAGAGGGCGAACTGCCCTTCACGGGCTTCCGGGTTGTTTTGGCGTTCCTCATGCACGGCGAGGGCGGCCTTGACGGCGTCCTTGCTCAATTCCGGTTCCTTGTGGAGGAAGAGGGCGTCCGCCCACTCCTTGCCTTTGGCGAGGATGCGCTTGACCACCTCCTTCACGCCGCCTATTTTTGGCAGCGGCTTCACGCTGGGCGGGTTCTTGTGGATGTTGTATTCCACGGCCTCCGTCTCTCCGGTGCGGGTGCCGGGCTTGAAGACCTCGGCGGCATGGGCGCGGGCGTAGGCCTCGCATTGGTCCATGAGGGTGTCCCTCTCGGTTTCCAAGACGGCCACCTTGTCGTCGAAGCGCTTGCCCAGCTGGGCGACGCGCTCCTTTTTCTGCGCCTTGAGCTTGGCCATCTGCGCGTCCAGCACGCCGCAGCGGTTCACCTTGTCGCGGAACTCCTCCGTGGTTGCGATTTCCACCGGCGGGTTTTTCACTTTCTTTACTTTTGCCATTTCGTTGTTGTCCTTTCTATTTGGGGGTTAATGGGATTTACTATTTACTATGTACTAGGTACTATTTGGAAAGTTCGGCGGCTACGCCGCGGGCGGGGTTCAGTCGCCCATGGATTCGCGGACGAGGGGGTTGGCGGCGCCGAGGTTGAGCTCTTGCTGGACGGGGCGTGCGGCGCGCTCTGGCTTGCGGTCCAGGATGCGCTCGAACTCTGCGCGGGCTCCTGGCTGGAGCTTGTGATCCTGGAGCCAGCGGGCGAGGTTCAGCGGGTCTGCATGCACGCTGCGGACCATGCCGAGGGCGTGGGATTTGTACTGGATGCAGATGGTGCCGGGGTGGGCGTCCGGGTAGGCGGTGTAGTGCCAGCCGAGGGCGGTGAAGATGTCGTTCATGCCGGAGGCGGCGGCGAGGGATTTGTAGTTGGTGGCCATATCTTTTGATTTACTAGGTACTATGTACTAGGTACTATTTGGGAATTAGCGGATGCCGCCGGAGATCTGCACGAGCTGGCCGTGGACGGCGAGGAAGTGGCACCATGCGAAGGTTTTTCCCGCCGCGCGCGCGGTGGTGGCGGCGGCTTGGAGCGTTTTGCACAGGCGGCCGAGGCCTCTGTCCCGCAGGATTTGCCGCACCACGGCGAGCGTGTCCTTGTCCGGCTCCGGCAGGCCGTATGCCGCACAGATGGCCAGCGTGTCCTCATGCGACAACGTGGCGGGGATTTGCACGGGGTCTCCGCGGCGGTCCAGCTGCTCCAGCCAGCCCACCCAGTCCTTGCGCACCGCGGTGCGGTGCGTGGAGGTGAGCACCGAGCGCCACACGTTCGTGCCGATGAGGACGAGGCCGCAGTGGGTGAGATCCAGGATCTCGCGCAGCATTTCCACGATGCGCAGCCCCACATGGCCGTTGCCCAGGGCGATTTCGTGGATTTCGTCCACAATGAGGAGGTGCCGCGGCGAGAGACGCGCCTTGATGGCGGTGAGCATGTCGTAAAGCCGGCGGCGCGGCTCCATCCCCAGGGCGCGGCACAGGTCGCTGGCGAAGGATTGGCAGCTCGCACACGCGGACATGCGCAGATACAGCACATGGTCGCTGCCGGCGGCGCGGGTGCGGGCCTGGTACTCCAGCGCAGCCCGCGTCTTGCCTGCCTGTGTGGGACCGTACACGTTCACCACGCGGTGGTACATGGAGGCGAACTGTGCGGCATCCCGCACCAGTTGCCACGCCTTGATTTCCACAAAATGCTCCGGCTCCACCAGCTGGTTTTCTCCGTACCGGCGCAGGAACTCCTGCACCATGCCGATGGAGGTGCCGATGTCCGCCCCGTACTTGCCGGAGAGGATGCGCGAAAGGCGCGTGCTGCTGATGCCGATGTCCGTGGCCACCTTCGAGAGGGACCACTTCGTCTCATGGAGCACGTCCAGCAGGCGTGCCAGCGTGGCTTCCGTGGCGGGGTCGTATCCGGCGGCGGCGAGGGTGGTGCGGAGGTCCGCGATTTTGGCGAGTTCTTGTTTCATGGTATGGGGGGAATTCGGATTAGGATTATCCGCCGCCGCTCCTGCGGAGCTTTGGCGTGACAAGGGATTTAGAATTTAGGATTTGTTTGGGGGTGGGAGCGGAGGAGGGAATCCAGGGCTTGCTCATGGTACGCCGTTTCCAGCCCAATCTGCTCCCGCTCCAGCCGGTCCTGCTCTTCTGCCTGGTATGCCACGAAGGCGGGCCAGGCGTGGGCGAGGATGAAGATGACCGCTATGCCGATGAAGGCGGCGGCGGTGAGGCGGAGGACGAGCTCCGCGAGCATGCGGTCCGCGCGGGCGCGCCGGCGTGCTTCTTCTTGTGCCGTGAGCCTCACGGCGATCTCGCGGTAGTAGTCCGCGCGTGCTTGTTCTGTCGTTTCCATAGGTCTGAGGATGCGATTTGGGATTAGGATTAGGATTAGGAGGGGAAGCTAGCGGCGGCGGAGCTTGAGGTTGTAGGCGGCGCTCTCCACGTTTCCATGCCAGGCGTCTAAGGTGTAGGTGGCGCGCCAGTGGAGGACGCCGCGGCGGCTGTGCCGCCGCGTGAAGGCGAAGTAGCGGTAGTAGGTTTCGCCCATGTGGTCCATGCCGTCATGGAGCATTACGATGCTTGTATATTGTGGTTTCATTGGTGATTTTGGATTTGGGGTTTAGGATTTGGGATGTAGGATTTATAGGTTGCCGAAGACGTCGATGTCTGTGGCGGCCATGGCGTCTGCGACGACATCCGCCTGTGCCGGCGGGAGGGCCTTTGCGCGGGGGGCGGTGCGGGGTGCGAGGCCGGCTTGCTGCATGATGGCGCGGTTGGCGCCGTTGTTGGATTCCACGCGGGTGCGCTCTCCCTGCCAGCGGGCGCGCTGGGCGGTTTGGCGGGCGACGTTCTCCGCGTGTGTGCGGCCGATTTGCTCGTAGACGGCTTCCATGTTGCCGAGGTCTGCGCGGACGGCTTGCGGGCACTCGCCCAGGATGCCGCCGCGCTCGTCCAGGAGGACGAGGGCTTCCGGGGCGTAGGGGTTGAGGACGACGCGGACCTCCTCTCCCTCACCCAGGAGGATGCGGCGGCCCGCGGGTGTGATGCAGGCGGCCTGGTAGTGGATGGGTGCGGGGGAGATGTAGCGGTTCTGGAGGGTGATGAGGGCACCGCGCACTTTTGTCTTGCGGTCGAAGTTGCCGCCGGCCATGCGGAGGAGCTGGACGTAGAGCGGGAGGTCTATGCGGGTGAGGTTGGCGGCGCCGCGCTCCCAGACGTCCCGCGGGGAGAGCTTGGTTTCCCGCACGAGGGCGGGGTTGGCCTGGGCTGCGGCGGCGATGAGCGGTGGCAGCGGGTTGGCTCCGTTGTTGGTGAGCAGGCTGGCGGGCTGCCAGATGCCGGGGGCTACCTGGTACTCCAGCTGCGTGTTCTTCTCCCAGCCCTCCAGGGCATGGTCTGTGCGGGTGTTGAAAAGGGTGTAGGCGGTGATGAGCAGCTCGCTGAACTGCGGCATGGTGAGGAAGTGGTTTTGCAGGGCGCCCGCAAGGTCGCTGCGGCCGGCTTGCAGGAGGCGCTCGCGCCATTTCTCCACCTGTTCCTGGGCCTTGATCATGCCGTAGGTGGCTTCCGGGTGGTGCTGGCGGTCCATGCCGACTTGGCCGGTGAGGTAGCCCAGGAAGTTGTGGATGCCGTTGTGCTGGGATTCGATGTGGGTTTTGGTGCGCGGGTTGCCGTGGCGGGAGCCCGCGTAGCCTTGGAGGAGCTTCTGCTCGGCGTCGTGCATGCCGCCCATGACGATGGTGAGGCCGGGGATGGCGGCTTCCAGCAGCTCGCGCACGGGCGTGGGCAGCGTGGCGGTGCCGTGCTCCATGACGAGGCGCACGCCGTCCTTGTGGTAGCCCACGTAGCGCAGCATGTAGGCGATGAAGAGGATGAAGTGGGCCTGGCGCAGGCCGTCGCGCTTCTTGCCGTCTGCCGTTTCCGTGATGGTGGCGGGGATGTGCCCCCAGTGCACGCGGCAGCCGCTGGCCACGTCCACCGCGCCGAATTCCAGCACGCGGACGAGCTGCGTGCCGGAGACGACGTAGTTGTCGTGCCACACGTCGTCGAACTCGTACACCTGGCCGGGCAGCAGGTTGGCGCGGGTGAGCATGACGGAGAGCTGGCGCGGCTGCGATTTGGTGAGGCCGAGGCGGATGTTGGCCAGCTCCGCGCGGTTGATTTTGTTGCGCAGGGCGGTCTCCGAGCAGCCGGGGGGAATGGTGCCGGGTGTCCAGGTCTCGAAGCCGGGCACCACGGCGGCTCCGGTGAGGAAGATGCGGTGGATGTCTGCCACGGCGGCGGCGGTGGAGCGCTGGTTGGTCTCGAACATCTTGGCCACCCACGCGATGAAGCGCGGGGAGTTGGCACCGCCCGTCTCCAACTGGGCGGCGGGGGTGGTGCGGCCATCCACAAAGACGCGCCAGTCCTGCCGCTTCTGGTAGGCGTAGTACAGCCGCCGCGCGGTTTGCATGCTGCACGAAAGCGCGCGCGCCAGCGCGGCGAGGATGCCGCCGGGGCCGGTGATGCGCGCTTTGGCCGGCAGCGTTTCCAGGCAGTTCAATGCCGCCAGACACCGCAGCCGCTGCGGCTCCGGCAGGGCCGCGTAGTCATCCGCGGCGAGCATGGGTGTGAGGTCGGTCTGCATGGTTACTTGACGGCTTTGAGCTTGGCGGCGAAGGCGGCGCACACCGCCTCCATCTGCCGGCGCGTGGCCTCGTCTGCCAGGGTGTAGCGGCCGGAGTCCATGATTTCCTCCAGCTGGCGGGCGTGCGTGGCCAGCTCCTGCGTGGCGGCTTTGGCCAGGACCTCCGGCGGGGTGTCTTTCTTGATGCGGCCAAGCTCGTTGCGTTTGGTGAATTCCGGCTCCTGCTTCATGAACTCAAACAGCGCCTGCCGCATGCTGGTGGCCTCCGGGGCGATTTCGTTGAAGGCAAGGGAAAGCCGCTCCGCTATCTCCGGCGTGCGGGTCTTGCTGAATTCCTCCAGCATGTCCTGCAGCTCGTCCGTGGTCTCGTTGCCCATCCGGTCCGTGCACTCTATGCAGCGGTCAAACAGCCGCATGTACTTCTGCGCTTGACGCACACCAAAAGCGAACCGTGGTTCGCTTTTGGAATTGTTCTCAAAAATCTTCGTAAACTCGCCGTGCTGCATGCTCAGCTTGAGCTTCTTCAGCTCCCATCCCAGCACCACGCCGGTCTGCCACGCGCGCTCCAGAGCACTGGTGATTTGCCCGTGCAGCTCATTGCACCACGCCACCTTGTCCGCGGCTGTCTCCGCCACCACGGCAACGGCGGCAGGCTCCGTCTCGTTCAAACTAATCAGGCTCATACCGCCATTTCCTTTCTAGGTTCGCGCAGGCGCAGCTGCCGCTTCGGCAGCTTGCGGAGCTTCGCAATGAGGGTCGGGCTTTGACGCTTCCCCGCCACCACCTCGGTGACGTGTTGGCGGGAGCGCCCCAGGCACCGCGCCGCGCCAGCCAGCGTGTAGCCGCGCGCCAGTAGCCATTGGACTGTAATTTGGGCTTGCATTTGCTTCTAGTCTTGGTTATTCTTATCACGTCACGGGGCGATTATCACCGTGACGTGATTAAAGTTATCAGAAAATTATCACGCGCGCAAGCCCAAAATGTAAATTTTATGAAAATTTCTGAAAATTTGTTGAGCCTTCTTGATAAGAACGGGCTTTCCCAGCGCGAATTCGCGGAGCGGCTCGGTCTCAGCAAGGTGTCGCTCAACCGCTGGATCAAGGGCAAGACAAAGCCCAACAGCGCAGCACTGGCGCGCATTGCCGAGTATTTCGGGGTGAGCGTGGCTGAGTTGTGCGGCGGCGAGGGTGATAATCAGAAAATTATCACAAAAGTGTCAGGTGGCGAAGACTATTGGCGGCAGCGAGCAGAGGCGGCTGAGGCCGCCTTGCGCGCGTGCACGGAATCCACAGGCGAACAGCTGGATGCCGACGAGTATTTGCGGCGCTTGCGGAGCAGCGTGCGCTTTGTAGTGAACTTCATCGTCTCGGATGCGGAGCCTTGGGCAAGCCCGCCCCGAGATACCAGCACCCCGCCTGAAAAATAGCCCCGCCCCCCTCATCACGGCAATGAAGCAATGGAGCTTGTATTCACCTTTTCTGACCTGATTGA
>R28__coassemble_419_pt1 | contig 17813 bp, 9 predicted proteins | sample R28__metabat2_low_PE_030 | metagenome-assembled genome bin R28 | reverse complement strand
CACCTGCCGTGGATGCGCATGGGCAACATCAGCGCGCTGGACAGCCCCATGCCCAAGGAGTGGCATGCGGACCAGGTTGCGCTGCAGCACAAGATTCTGGACCGCATGCGCTCGCTGGGGATGACCCCGGTGTGCCCCGGCTTTGCGGGCTTTGTGCCGCAGGCGCTCAAGCGCATCTACCCGGATATCAAGCTGGTGGAGACCAACTGGAACGGCGGCCTGCCGCACAACTGGATGCTCACGCCGGACCAGCCGCTCTTCAAGAAAATCGGCACCATGTTCATCGAGGAGTGGGAGAAGGAGTTCGGCAAGTGCTCCCACTACCTCATTGACAGTTTCAACGAAATGGACCTGCCGTTCCCGCCGCACGGGCAGCCCGCGCGCTATGAGATGCTGGCAGACTACGGCCGCGCGGTGTATGATTCCATAGCCGCGGCCAACCCGGATGCCGTGTGGATGATGCAGGGCTGGATGTTCGGTTTCCAGCGCCACATCTGGGATTCCCGCAGCCTGGAGGCCCTGATCAGCAAGGTGCCGGACGACAAGATGATGCTGCTGGACGAAGCCGTGGACTACAACAAGCACCATTGGCACAACCAGGTGAACTGGGATTTCCACAAGGGCTTCTACAACAAGCAGTGGATTTACAGCGTCATCCCCAACATGGGCGGCAAGTGCGGCCACACCGGCGTGCTGGAGTTCTACGCCAACGGCCATCTGGAGGCCCTTGAATCTGCCAACCGCGGCCGCCTGGTGGGCCACGGCATGGCCCCGGAGGGCATTGAGAACAACCAGGTGGTGTACGAGTTGATGGCGGATGCCGCCTGGTCCCAGAAGAAGATGGACCTGTCCGCCTGGCTGAAAAACTATTCCATCTGCCGCTACGGCTCCTGCCCCAAGGAGGTGGAGGAGTTCTGGGCGCTCATGTGCAAGTCCGTGTACGGCACGTTCACGGATCATCCGTACTACAACTGGCTGCGCGGCGCCGGTGCCGCCAACAAGGGCAGCATCAACTCCAACGCAGACTACTTCAAGGGCATCGAGACCCTGGCCAAGGCCGCGCCCAAGCTGCACGGCAGCCCGCTCTTCCGCGCGGATTTGGAGGAGTTTGCCGCCGGATACCTGGGCGGCAAGGTGGAGCTGCTCATCATGGCCTGCGACCGCGCCCTGCAGGAGGGTGACAACGAGGAGGCCAAGAAGCTGGACGACCAGGTGACGGAGTACATGCTGGCCATGGACCGCCTGCTGGAGAGCCACCCCAACTTCCGCCTGGACCGCTGGCTCGCCTTCGCCCGCAAGCACGGCAAGGACAACGAGAAGCTGGCGGACTACTACGAGAAGAACGCCCGCCGCCTCATCACCGTCTGGGGCCCGCCCGTCAACGATTACGCCGCCCGCACCTGGAGCGGCCTCATCCGCGACTACTACCTGCCGCGCCACCAGCTCCACATGAAGGGCCGCTTCAACCCTGCGGAGAAGGTGGACGTGGCCAAGTGGGAGCTCAACTGGGTGGAGCAGAAGCACGGCGTCTCCCAGGCCAAGCCGTACCCGGACACCGTGGAGGTCGCCGCCAAGCTCATCGCCAAGGCCACGCCCATCACCGCGGATGCCTTGAAGCCCAAGGACAACAGCAAGCAGGTGGCCACTTGGTCGCCCGACCAGGTTTCCACCGATTGGAATGAGGTCTCCTGGCCCGTCGCCACGCAGGATTTGCGTCAGGCGGGTGCCGTGCGCTTCCGCTTTGTCCGCGGCGACCACCGCCTGGATATCTCGGAGGTCAAGATTGAGCTGGACGGCCAGATTGTGGCGGAGGTGAAGCATGACGGCATTGCCGGCGCGCCCTCCTCCAACAACGTGTACCGCTTCACGCTGCCCGCCGGTACCGCCGGCAACAACAGCTGCCACATCATTGCGCGCGTCCGCTCCAACGGCGGCAACAACTCCTACGGCTCCGTGGAACTCCTGCCGAAAAAGAAATAACGGTCCATCAAGCCACAGCCGCAAGCAATTGCGCCCCTGGTAAAAACTCACCCCGCCCCGCTAGGCATTGCGCTTTGCGGGGCGGATTTTTCACGCGCACGCGCGGAAAGGGGTTGAAAGGGCAGGGCGTGCATGATACAATACCCCCAGTATGGAAAATTTTTCTGAATTGGAGTGGAAAAGTTTGGCCGAACTTCCGGATGCGGAAGGTTGGGCCGGCATGTTTGCGGGCGTAAGCAACGGCGTGCTCATTGTGGGCGGTGGCGCCAACTTCCCGGAGAAACCGCTCTGGGAGGGCGGCCCCAAGCGCTGGACGGACCGCCTGTTCGTCATGGAGCCGGGCAACCCCGGCTGGCATGACGCCACCCCGCTACCCAAGCCGCTGGGCTATGGCGCCACGGCCTCCCTGCCGCAGGGCATGATGCTCATTGGCGGCAGCAATGCCGGCGGCGCGCTGGCGGATTGCTACATGCTCACCTACGAGGAGGGGGATGTGGTGTGCCGCCCCGTGGCCCCGCTTCCCACCACGCTCACCGGGCACGCCGCCGCCGTGATGGGCGGCAAGGTGTACGTGACGGGCGGCAGCGTGGCCGTGGGTGAGCAGGATGCGGAAAGCCGCATGTGGGTGTACGACCCCGCCGCCGACTCCTGGAGCGAGGGCCCCGCCCTGCCGGCCCGCGGGCGTTTCCTGCACCAGATGGCCGCCATTGGCCACACCCTGTATGTGCTGGGCGGCATTGGCATTGTGGAGGGCGAGAACGGCCGCATGGCGCGCGAGATGCTGACGGAGGCCTGGAGCTACGGCGAGTCCACGGGCTGGCGCCGTCTGGCGCACCTGCCGCACTACTGCGGCGCGGCTCCCACTCCCGCCCCGGTCATCGAGGGGCACATCTACCTGTTGGGCGGCGACGACGCCACGGTGAAGGGCTACACGCCCGCCAACCACCCGGGCTTCCACAACCAGAGCCTGTGCTACAACCCCGCCAACGACACCTGGCACGATGCCGGGGAGGTGGCCGCCGCGCGTGCCGTGCTTCCCTGCGCCGTGTGGAACGGGATGGCCGTCATTGTTAACGGCGAGCAGCGTCCCGGCAAGCGCTCCAACGAGGTTTGGGGCGTCAAGATCCGATAACCCCTTAACCCATCAACCAAGAAAGCCATGAAGACACTCTATCTCCTGACTCTCGCCCTCTCCCTGCCGCTCGCGGCAGAGGTGCTCCCCCCCACGGAGGAAATCCCCGCTGAGGAGAATGCCCAGCGGGTCTCCCTGCATGTGGCGCAGCACATGAACATCCCCGACTCCATCGGCCGCGCCGGTATGGGTGCCGTCGGCCTCAACCGCGCAGACGACGGACGCCGTGCCGTCATCTTCTTCGGCGGTGCCAACTTCCCGAACGCCAAGCCCGGTGCCAAAACCCCGGAGGAACGCGGAGCCAAGGTCTTCTACGACACCATCGGTGCCGTGTCCTACTCCGCCACCGGCGTGATGAAAGACGCTCCTGCCAGGCTGCCCTACCCCGTGGCATACGCGGCGGTGGGCGCGCACGGCAGCGACATTTTCATTGCGGGCGGCTGCAACGCGGACGGCCACCTGAGCAAGGCCCTGCTGCTCTGCCCGGACACGCTCAAGACCACCGCGCTGCCGGAGCTGCCCGTCACCTGCGGCTATCCCGCCTACACCGTGCTGGGAGATGACCTTTACGTCATCGGCGGCCAGGAGAAGCCTGATTCCACCACCGCCCTCAAGCGCGTGTTCAAGCTCAACATGGCCGACCCGCAGAAGGGCTGGCAGGAGCTTGCCCCCATGCCGGACGACGGCCGCCACCTGGCGGTGGCCGGCACTGCCAACGGCAAAATCTACGTGACGGGCGGCTGCTCCCTGCACCCGAACGCCGAGGGTAAGGCGGAGCGCACCTACCTCAAGACCACCCTGGTGTACGACCCCGCCACCAACGCCTGGAGCACGGCTGCGGACGCCCCTGAGACGCTGGTGGGCGCCGCCACGCCCATGCCCTTTGTGGAGGGCGGGCTGTACCTCATCGGCGGCGACCCCGGGGAGTACTATCGCGCCTCGCTCAAGGGGGAGGCCCCGGCGGAGCACCCTGGCCAGGGCCGCTTCATCTACCGCCTGGACCCCGCCACCGGAGCCTGGACCAAGGCCGGTGAGCTGCCGCTCGGCGTGGCAACCTTCCCCAGCGCCACGGATGGCTCCATCATCCTCACCATCTCCGGCGAGACCCACCCCGGCGTGCGCACTCCCAAAATCTTCCACATCTCCATCAACAAGTAACCAATCAATACAGCCATGGAACCCTCTCCCGAAGCTCCGAACGCTGTCATTCAATCCATCCTGGACGCCTGCGCGTCCGCGGCGGGCGCCACACCGTGGGCGGCCATCGCCGTTGCCGTGGTGGCCATCCTCATTGTCATGAAAACGGGCGTGAAATCCCGCCCGCTGCCCAAGGCCTCCCCGTTGAACGGCCCCGGCAAGTGGGCATGGATAGCCGTCATTGTGCTGTGGGTGGTGGTGATGCTGAACTACTTTGACCGCCAGCTGCTGGCCGTGCTGAACAAATCCATCACGGAAGGCGCGGATGGCATTGCCATGGACCAGGCCCAGTTCGGCATGGTGACCTCCGCGTTCCTCATCGTGTACGCGGCGCTCAGCCCCGTGGGCGGCTACCTGGCGGACCGCTACAGCCGCAAGTTCATCATCCTGTGCTCGCTGGTGGTGTGGTCCTTTGTCACCTACATGACCGGCAAGGCCGCCTCCTACGAGGAGCTGCTGCTGTGGCGCGGCGCCATGGGTATCAGCGAGGCCTTCTACATCCCGGCGGCGCTGGCGCTCATCTCCGACTACCACCGCGGCAGCACGCGCTCCATGGCCACGGGCATCCACATGAGCGGCATCTATGCCGGCCAGATGCTGGCGGGCTGCGGCGCGCTCATGGCGGGCGAGCCCTACTGCCTCGGCTGGCGCCTCACCTTTGAGACCTTCGGCTTCATCGGCGTGGCCTACGCCATCATCGTGGTTTTCTTCCTGCACGACCCCTCCAAGAACACCGTGCCCGCCGCAGAGAATGCGGACGAGTCCGCCGAAGAGGCGGTGGAAGCCGCGGCGGAGGAGAAGGCTGCCAACGACTTCACCATCGGCCAGGTGCTGAAGAGCCTGTTCACGGGGCGCGCGATGGCCATGCTGCTGGTGATGTACGCCTGCGCAGGCTTCGCCAACTGGTTCCTGATGGGCTGGTACCCGCGTTTGCTGCAGGACATGTTCGGCATTTCCGAGGCTGAGGCCGGACCCACCGCCACCTTCTGGATCAACATCGCCAAGTACATTGCCGTGCTGCTGGCCGCCGTGGTGGCGGACCGCTGGTACCTGCGCAACAAGAACGCCCGCGCCTATGTGCCGGGCATCTGCTTCTGCCTGGCGGGACCGTGCGTGATCATCGCCATGCTGCCGGCGCTGGGCGTGCCGATTGCCCTGGGGCTGGGCGCCACCGTGGCGCTGGTTTCCATGCAGGGCGTGGCGCAGGGCTCTTTGGATGCCACGCTCATGCCGGTGCTGCGCTCGCAGATTGACGAGCGCTTCTCCGCCACGGGCTACGGCCTGCTCAACCTTACTTCCGTGGCCGCGGGTGCGGTCATCTCCACCCTGGGGGGCGTGCTCAAGGACAACAACGTGGACCTGGGCATTCCGCTGAGCGTGGCCGGCGTCCTCATGGTCATCTGCGGCGCCTTCTTCTTCTTCCTTCCCAAAGTTAAAGAATAAATACTCATGAAAACACTCATCTGCACCATCGTGGCCGCGCTCGCGGTCGGTTCCACCCTCGCTCCCGCCGCGGACAAGACGCCCGTGGAGGAATCCGTGGTGGTCTTCGAAGCCAAGAAGGGCAACAACTATGCCAGCATCCGCATTCCCTCCATCATCAATGCCGGCGGCACCCTCATCGCCGCCGCGGAGGGGCGTAAAGCCGCGACCGACCAGGGCATGAACGACATCATCATTTGCACCAGCAAGGACGGCAAGAAGTGGTCAAAAATGGTGGTCGCCGCCGCCTCCGGCGAGGACACGTACAACAACCCCTGCCTCATCTACGACAAGGCCACCAAGAACATCGTGCTCTTCTTCCAGAAGTACCCCAAGGGGGTGAAGGAGCGCGGCAACGTGCCCAAGGGTTGCACCGATCCCAAGACCATCCACAACTTCGTCTGCTTCTCCAAGAACGGCAAGAGCTGGAGCAAGCCCAAGGACGTGACCAAAGACACCAAGCACGATGACGTGGATATCACCTGCAGCGGCCCCAACCCCGGCTGCCAGCTGACCCGCGGGCCGCACAAGGGCCGTCTCATCGTCCCCCTCAACGAAGGCCCCTTCAACAACTGGACCCTTGCCGCCGCGTATTCCGACGACCACGGCAAGACCTGGCACATTGGCCAGAAATCCGCCACGGGCGGTGGCGTGAACGAGGTTTCCGTGGCTGAAACGGAAGAGGGAGGACTCCTGATTGTCTCCCGCCACTCCAGCGGCGGCAGCAACCGCAAGTACGCCTATTCCGAGGACGGAGGCGAGACCTGGGGACCCATCAACACGCACAGCGAGCTGCCGTGCCCCGGCTGCCAGAACGGTCTCACCCGCTATTCCTTCTCCGATGACGCCAAGCTCGGCAACAAGAGCCGCATCATCTTCACCGGCCCCTGCGCCAGCGGCCGAAACAACGGCGTGGCCAAAATGAGCTACGACGACGGCAAGACCTGGCCCGTGGAGAAGGCCCTGGGGCCCGGCGGCTACGCCTATTCCGCCGTATGCACGGTGAAGCCCGGTGTGGTCGGCGTGCTCTTTGAGCGCGACGGCAAGATCAACTTCACCACCTTCACCATTGACTGGCTCACCGACGGCAAGGACGATGGCAAGGGCGGCGGCACGGCCAAGGAGGATTAAGAACAAGCCCGCATGGCGTATAGCCGTGCGGGCTTGTGAAATTCAGGGGGAAGGTGCGGTTGGTATGCAATGATTGTGATTTGCAGGCGGAACGAGGGGATGTTCAGCCGAGGCGCTCCGCGTAGTCGGAGTAGCCGAAGCGGCGCACGCATTCCTGCGAGCCGTCCGCATGCAGAAGGTAGATGTCCGGGTGGGCCACGCCGTTGAAGTGCGTGGTTTTCACCATGGTGTAGTGGCTCATGTCGTCCAGCACCAGCTCGTCTCCCGCGTGCAGGGGAGTATCGAAGGAATAGTCGCCGAAGGAGTCTCCCGCCAGGCAGGTGGGGCCGCCCAGACGGTAGGTGTGCGGTTTCTGCCCCTCTTCCGCGGCGGCGGAATAGTATTCGCCGGGCAGGCAGACCGCGGGTTGCGCGGCATCTGCCGGGGCAGGGGAGGCTGTGACGGCGAACACATCCGGGCGGTAGGGCATTTCCAGCACATCGGGTGTGTGGGCGCTGGCGCTCGCATCCAGGATGGCATGGTGGTAGCCCAGGCTCTCGAACACATCCAGCACGCGCACGCGCAGCACGCCGGTGTGGATGGCCCACGCCTCACCCGGCTCCAGGTAAACCTGCACGCCGTAGTTGGTGCGGATCTCCCGCAGCAGGGCAACGAGCGCATCGCGGTCGTAGAAGGGTTTGGTGATCCAGTGGCCGCCGCCCAGGTTGAGATAGCGCAGTTGGCCCCCGCGCAGCAGGTGGCCGCACGTTTTTTCAAAGGCGCGGAAGGTATCGATGAGTTCTTGGGCTCCCTGCTCGCAAAGGGTGTGGATGTGCAGGCCGGAGATGCCGTGCAGGGCGTCCGCCCCCGCCTTTTCCAGCTCCTGCGGCGGGATGCCGAGCCGTGAGCCCGGCGCACAGGGGTCGTACAGCGGGGTGTGGCCCGTGGAGTGGCAGGGGTTGATGCGCAGGCCGAACAGAATCTCCCCCGCCTTGGCGCGGGGATGCTCGAGGCACATCCCGCGGTAGCGCAGCCACTGCGGCACGCTGTTGAAATCAATGTGCGCGGCGAATTCCAGCAGCTCGCGCAGCTCATCCTCCGTGTAGCCGGGGGAGAACACCGCCACCTCGCCGCCCAAGCCCTGCGCCAGGCGGGCTTCATACAGCCCGCTCGCGCAATAGCCGTCACAGTACGGCTGCACCGCCTTCAACGCGGCGGTGCAGGCAAAGGCCTTGAGAGCCACCAGCATGCGCGCCCCGCCCGCATCCCCCACTTGGCGCAGGATGTGCGCGTTGCGCTCCAACGCGGCAGGGGATATCAAGAACCGGGCCACGGCGCGGGTTATCCGTTAGTTGGCGGCGGGAGCCTCTTCTGCCGGCTTCTCTGCGGGCTGGGTGCTCTTGAGCACCTCGATGAGCGAATCGTAGTTGCGCTTGGTCTCCAGCTTCTGCAGCAGATTGCTGGTGCCCTTGTTGGCGGCGGTGCAGAGGTTGGCGGCAAGCGCCCAGGCCTGGCGCGCCTTTTCGGTGTTGCCGTTGCGCTGCTCCAGGTTGCCGTAGGAGGTGTAGATCTTGGAGAAGCTCACGGCCATCTCCACGGTGGGCTGACCCTGGTACTTGGCAGCTATCTCAATGCCCTTCTTGTAGGTGTCGAGCGCTTCCTCGGGGTCGTCGCCAATCAGCTGGCAGTCAGCCAGGCAGCGGTAAGAATCCACCACCTCCACCACGGCGCGGGAAAGAGCGGTGATGGCCTCCTTGCCGCTGATGCTTTCGCCCTCTTTCATGTCCACGCCCTTGAACTGGGCCTCGTCAATCTTGAGGGCGGCGTTGTAGTATTCGAGGGCTTCCTTGTTCTTGCCCTGCATGAGCAGGCAGGAGGCAATGCCGTTGTTGATGGAGCTGAGGGTGTGCTGGCCCTCTGCGGAGTTGAGCTCTTCCTGGCTGAGCGCCTCGCATTCCTTCAGGGCATCGCGGTAGGCGGCCTCCGCACGGGGATATGCACCGCCCACGTTGCGCAGCACCTTGGCCAGCGCGCTGACGGCACGCACTCGCTCGCGGGCGTCCTTCGATTCCGCACGCAGGTGATCGCAGTAGTTGCTCAGCAGTTCCACAAAGTCGCGCGTCTTCGAGTTGAACACCGGGAACGTGTCGTTGTCGCTGATGGTCAGCAGCAAGTCGTACACGGCAGCGTTGAACAGGGCATCGCGGGATTCGGCCAGCGTGCCGGTAGACGGGGCTGCGGGCGCAGGCTCTGTTGCAGCGGGCTCCGGCTTCTGTTCGGTCTGGTCGGCCTTGGGACCCTCGTCACCGCAGGAGGCGAGGAAGCTCAGGGAGAAAAGGCTGGCCGCGGCCAAGCTGACGGTACGGCGGGTGGAAAATGTCTTCATATGGCTTCCATTCTCTTCCATGCGCGTGTGCGCGTCAAGCCAATTTTCCCGCATGGCAGATTTTTTGCACAGGCTTTCGAACTCATTTTTTTTCGGGGGAGCTCACTTTTTTGCTTGTCTTTCCACGGGAACCGTGGCTAAAATAGGGAAACCTAACGACATGAAGCATCTTTTCTCCATTCGGTGTCTGGCAGTGGCTTGCGGCGCAGCAGCCATCTCTCTCCTTTCCTCCTGCTCCGGCAGTCGCTCCCCGCAGGCGCTGGCTACACAGTTCCAGCAGGCGTGCAACGTGGCGGTGTTCAGTTATAACGACGCCTATTCCCCCCGCGTGAGGCATTGTGTGGAAATGGGTCCGCTGCCTGCGGAAACCGCACGCGCCATTGAGATGTGGATCCGCCAGTCCACCGTCAAGACTTTCTCTTACGTGTATCCCCAGTATTACATTGCCATGCAGCAGCCGGGTTCCACCGCAACGCGTGTGTGGGGCATCTGCTCCGACGGCCAGGGCAACCTGGTGGGTATCCTGGTGCCGCAGGATGGTGTGAAGGCATGGGACCTTCCCTACCGCGGCTCCTACCGCCTGTATGTGTGTGAGGGCAAGAACCGCGCGGCCATTGGCGGTGCCATCATGGAAGCCCTGGCGGATGCCGGCTATGACCGCGTGCGTCTCGACGCCCGCCGCAGCCGCGGCCTGCTGGAGGACCGCTACCTGATTTCCAAGCCGGCGGAGGACACCAGCCTGGCCCACGAGCAGAAGCTGCGTGAGCAGGAGGAAGCTTCCGTGAAGGCCGCCCAGGAGCGCAAGCAGGCCGCCGCCCAGGCCGCCCTGCAGGAGGAAACCGCCGCCATGGAGGATGAGGAGGATGACAGCTCCTCCTCCGATGACAGCTCCTCCGACGATCTGGATTCCATCAGCGTGGACGACGATTTCTAAAGCACCTTTCCAAGAAACCTCTCTCCATTTCTCAGCGGGCGCATCCCACCGGATGCGCCTGTTTTTTATGGGCGCACATCGTGATGAGATGAACCGTGATGAGCGCGCAAATACGCATTGCCATGTGGTGGGAAATGTGCTAGAATCCGCGCATATACGCGGGCGCGCGCCCGCGAAACACTCCTCTTTGCCATGAAAACCGCCACACTTGCACTCGTTTCCCTGGGAATGGCCGGACTGCTGCTGTGTTCCTGCGACAAACCAGATACCGCCGCGGCAAGCGCCGTGCAACAAGATGTCGCCGTCACCGTCTTCCGCATCCTTCCCAAAACCGTCACCGACACCGAGGATTGGTTCAGCACGCTGGAGGGCGATGGAACCACGAGCGTGACCCCGCGCATTTCGGGAACGCTGCTGCAGCACGAATATGAGAAGGGCTCCATGGTGAAGAAGGGGGACGTGCTGTTCCGCATAGACCCCGTCACGTTCCAGGCCAATTTGGAGCGTGCCAAGGCCAACCTGCAGGTGGCGCAGGCCGCCGTGGCCACGGCCAAGGCGGAGCAGCTGAAATGCCAAAAGGATTTTGAACGCAATGAGAAGCTCAGCCCCAGCGGTGCCGTTTCCAAGAAGGAGCTGGAGGAATCTCGCCACGCCCTGCAGGCCGCCATTGCCACCGTGCAACAAGCGGAAGCTCAGGTGGCGCTCGCCCAAACCTCCCTGAAACAGGCGGAGCTGGATATGGAGCGCACCGTTATCCACGCGCCCATTGACGGCCTGGTGGGAGCTCCCAATGTATCCACGGGCGACACCGTGAATCCGGGCGAGACGCTCGCCACGATGCTCCACGCCACCCCGCTCAACGTGGTGTTCCACCTTAGCAGCGAGCGTCTGCTGCGCATGTTCCACCAATACGAGGTCTCGGAGGCCGACTTCTCCGAAGTCGGGAAGTTCCAGATTATTCTGGAGGACGGATCCGTGTACCGCCATTTGGGAAAAATCCACGCCATCGACAACATGATTTCCGAGAACGGGCTCATCAAGGTGGAGGGCGATGTGGACAACTCCGAGCTGGAACTGCGCCCCGGCATGACCGTGCGCGTGCGCATTCCCAGCGTTGAGCGGGATGTGCTGCTGGTGCCGGAGGACGCCGTCATCACCCAAATGCTCAACACCTTTGTGCTGGCTGTGGACAAGCAGGGGGTGCCGCACCTTATCTCTGTGCGCCGCGATGGCGAGTACGAGGTGAGCATTGACGAGGAGGGCGGCTACACCTCCACTCAGAAATTGGTGGCCGTGGCCGGGGTGGACAAGCCCCTGGCGGAATCCCTCAAGGAAATAGGCTATGACTCCCCGGCAGATGCCCCCGTGGTGTCCGACCCGTTCAATGGTGTGCGCGCCGTGGCCGTATCGGCAGCCAATAGCCGACGCGGCGAAAATGAAGCGCCCACCCTGCTGCGCACCTCCCCGCGCAGTTTCAAACCCGTTATCAGCGAGCAAATGCGCATGGCTGCAGAATCCCTGCATCCCACCGGAAACAAGCAGGCGGAGCCCAGCCTGCCCCCGTTCCCCGTGAAAGTGGCGCCCCTCACCCGCTGTGACGTGGATATCACCCAGGAGTGGTTCGGCACCCTCCAGGGCAAAGACGAGGCGGACCTGCGGCCCAACATCTCCGGTATTCTGGAGGGGGATGTCATCAAGGCCGGCACCCTGGTGAAAAAGGGTGACGAGCTCATCCACATAGAGGCCATCGACTTTGAGCTGGCGCGCGATAAGGCGAAAGCTGAGCTGGATGGTGCGCGTGCCGCCAAGGAACGCGCGGAAGCCCTGCTTGCCAAGGCCAGGGATGATGCCGAGCGCTACCACGGCATACAGAACACCAACCCCGGCGCCATCTCTGAAAAAACCGTCACGGATGCAGACCTGGCCGTGGCCGCCGCGGAAGCTCAGGTGGAGTGTACCGCCGCGGATATCGCCCAGGCGGAAGCCTCCCTGCACATTGCGGAAATCAACCTGGGCTACACCACCATCTACGCCCCGTTTGACGGCCGCATCAGCTTCGCCCTGGGAACCACCGGTGCCATGGTCACCCCCTCCAGCCCCAAGCCGCTCGCCATCCTCACCTCCACCAATCCCATGGAGGTGCACTTCAACGTCAGCGGCACGCACGCCCTGCGCGGCCTGCGCAAAATCATGCAGCGCGCCGCCACCGATGATGCGGATAAAATCACCTTCGACATCATCTTGGAGGACGGTGTGCCCTATCCCGCCAAGGGCGTGGCCACGGGTATCGACAACCGCCTGAACAAGGAAACCGGAACCCTGCAGGTGATTGGCGAGGTGCCCAACCCGGACGCCCTGCTGCGCTCCGGCATGCCGGTCACCATCCGTGCCGTGCAGGAACGCATCAAGGGAGCCTGGCTGGTGCCCGCGCGCGCCCCTCTCTGCGATGGGGACAAGAGCTACCTGCTGGTGATGCAGAAAGACAACGCGCCGTGCATGCTGCCCGTGGTGTTGCACAACATGGTAACCATTCCGGTGAAGGACGCCTCCGGCAAGGAGGTGATGCAGCCCATGCAGGTGGTGGAACCGGACCACGCCATTTTGGGCACCCTGCTGATGATTGCCAACAAGGTGGACAACCTGGGCACCCTGCTGCTGCAATCCGAAGAGGTGAAGGACTGGAAGGAGCTCGCCCTCAAGTACGACCCGGAACTCACCGCCGAGGACTTCGACAAGGAGTTCGCTGAAAGCAGCATGCTCTCCCACCGCGATTTTGTGCTGCGCCGCGCCAATGCCAAGGATGAGATCGACCTGGTGGCACATGCCCGCGGCTTTGCGGACTCCATGGAGTTGCTGCTGCATGAAGTGGGCTTCAAGCAGGGGGAACCGGTCAACATTGTGGTGGAGGGCACCCAGCAGGCCGCCATGACCGCCAAGGCCAACATAGCCGCCGGGGCGGACGTCAACGTGCTCACCCCCGTTCCCTTTGAATATACGCCGCCCCGCGCCACCAGCGGCTCCGTTACCACCACGCCTGCCGAAGTCAACTCCGACACCGCCAACTAAACCACCAGCCTTTCGCACATCATGTCACCGTATTTCATCAAGCACCCCACCATTGCCGCGGTCATCTCCATTGTGACCACACTGCTGGGCGTCATCTGCATCCTCGGCCTGCCCGTGGCTCAATACCCGGACATTGCGCCCATCACCATCTCGCTCTCCGCCTCCTATCCCGGTGCCAATGCAACGGAGGTGGCGGATTCCGTGGCCACGCCCATTGAGCAGGAAATCTCTGGCGTGGAGGGGCTGGACTACCTCTCCTCCACTTCCGCCAACAACGGCGGATGCGAGCTGAGCGTCATCTACGAGCCGGGGCGCAATGCCAACACCTGCCAGCAGCTCACCTACATGCGGTACAGCCAGGCTACCTCCTCCCTTCCCCAAGAGGTTGCCAAAATGGGTGTGCATATTGAGCAGCAGGCGGGCCTGCCCATTCTCATCTACACCCTGCATTCCCCCAACGGCTATTTCGACCGCGTCAACATGACCGGCTACGCCTTCGTGAACATGGTCAACCCCATCAAGCGCGTCAAGGGGGTGGGCAACGTCTCCGTCTTCGGTGCCAAGTACGCCATCCGCATCTGGCTGGACACCAAGAAGATGGCCCAGAAGAACATTTCCGTCATGGAGGTGAATGCTGCCATTGCCGCCCAGAACACCATCAACCCCGGCGGCTCTGTGGGCGCGGAACCCATGCCGGACGGGCAGGAATTCACCTACACCATCCGCAACAAGGGACGCATGACGTCTGTGGAGGAGTTCGGCGATATCTCCGTGCAGACCAACGGCACCCAGATTGTCCGCCTGCGTGATATCGCCAAGATTGAGCTCGGTGCGGAAAACTACGCGCTGTCCGCCCGCCTGAGCGGGAAGTCCTGCTCCGCCATTGCCATCTACCAGGCCGCCGGCTCCAACGCCATCGAGACCGTGGACAACCTCCGCGAGCTCTTCGCGGAAATGGAGCGCAACATGCCGGAGGGGCTCGTGGGACAGGTGACTCTGGATACCACCGTTTCTGTGCGAGAGTCTATTGAGGAAATTGGGCAAACGCTGGTGGAGGCGCTCATCCTGGTGGCAATAGTGGTGTTCCTGTTCCTGCAGGGCTTCCGCGCCACGCTGATTCCGCTGCTGGCAGTGCCGGTATCGCTGGTGACCACGTTCTGCTTCTTCCCGCTGCTGGGCTTCACGCTCAACACGGTGTGCCTGCTGGGCATGGTGCTGGCCATCGGCCTGGTGGTGGATGATGCCATTGTGGTGGTGGAGGCCGTGGAGGCGCACATTGAGAAGGGCATGAACCCGCGTGAGGCCACCTACGCCGCCATGCGCGAGGTGAGCGGTCCTGTGGTGGCCATTGCTCTGGTGTTGGCGGCGGTGTTCCTGCCGTCCGTGCTGCTGCCTGGCATCACGGGCACGCTGTTCCAGCAGTTCGCGGTTACCATTGCCGTGTCCATGGCCATCTCCGCGTTCAACGCGCTCTCGCTATCCCCGGCGCTCTCCGCCCTTCTGCTCAAGGAGAAGTCCACCAAGAAATCCCTGCTGCAGCCCTTCTACAATCTCTTCAACCGCTGCTACGATGCCGTGGCGGATGGCTTTGCCAAGTGCTGCGGCTTCTTGTGCCGCAAGCTCTACATTTCCATTCCCCTGCTGGCTATCGTCTCCTCCGCCATTATTCCGGTTTCCCAGCGCGTGCCGGGTGGCTTCCTGCCCACGGAGGACCAGGGTTTCCTCATCTCCGGTCTCATCATGACCCCGCGCGTCTCCCTGCAGCGCCTTTCCCAGCAAGCCTCCACCGTGGAGCAGGTGCTGGCCCGCGAGCCTGCCGTGAAGGATTACGTGGCCGTCTTGGGCACCAATATGTCCAACGGTGTGCAATCCTCAAACGCCGCCTCCTTCTTCATCGTTCTCAAGGATATGGAGGACCGTCCCATGGTTGACGGCCACAGGGTCACCGCTGCGGAGGTGTGCGCCAACCTCAACGGCGCAATCGCCATGTCCGGGGTGGACGGCATGACCTTCGTTACTTGTCCGCCCGCCATCCCCGGCGTCGGCACGGGGGATGACATCTCCTTTGTGGTGGAGGATCGCGCCGGACAGGGCGTGAAGCCCCTCTATGAGCAGATGGTGCGCCTGGAGGCCGCCCTGAATGCCGCGCCGGAAATTGAAAGCGGCTCCGCAACCGACATGATGATGCCCGCGGTGCCGCAGAAATCCGTGACGGTGGACCGAGACAAATGCTTGGCGCAGGGCGTGGACTACGCGCAGCTCAACGCCATGCTGCAGAGCTTCAACGGTTCTGCCTTCATCAACTACTACACCCAGTTCGGCCAGCAGTGGCAGGTGTATGTGCAGGCCGCCGGTGCCGACCGCGCCAATACGGATCAGATTGCCAACTTCTACATCAACAACAAGGAGGGCAAGCCTGTGCCCATGAGCACTCTCGTCACTGTCAAGGACACCACCGACACCGAATTTGTGCTGCATAACAACACCTACAACGCCGGCAAAATCGGCCTGCGTCCCGCTCCCGGATATTCCAGCCAGCAGGCCATGGACGCCGCCGAGCGCGTGTTCCGAGAGACTCTGGATGTCACCAAGTTCGGCATGTCCTTTGTGGAAATGAGCTTCCAGCAGAAGAAGGTGGCGGATGGCCTGGGGCTGGGCACCATCTTCGCGCTCTCCGGTGTGTTCGCCTTCCTCATCATGGCGGCACTGTATGAGAAGTGGACGCTGCCGCTGGCCATCTTCCTCTCCGTCCCGGTGGCTGTGCTGGGCGCGTTCCTGGGGCTGTGGATGACCGGCATGGATATGAACCTGTACGCACAGATCGGCCTGGTGATGCTGGTGGGCCTGGCGGCCAAGAACGCCATCCTCATTGTGGAGTTCGCCGTGCTGCAGATGGAGAAGGGCAAGGACTTGGTGGAGGCGGCCATCATTGCCGCGCGCATGCGTCTGCGCCCCATCCTGATGACCTCCTTCGCGTTCATCCTGGGCTGCGTGCCGCTGGTGCTCGCCGAGGGCTCCGGTGCGCTCTCGCGCAACGCCATCGGCATTGTGGTGGTGGTTGGCATGGCCATTGCCTCCGGCATCGGCATCTTCTTCATCCCGTGCTCCTTCGTGTTCGTCATGAAGCTCTTCCGCTCCACCGTGCGCAAGAAGCAGACGGAAGACCCGGATGAAATCTCCGCCAACGCCAAGTTGGACGCCGCAGAAAACGCGTAACCAATCAACAAACAACCTACCAAAAAGAAAGGCACCGGAACTTCCGGTGCCTTTCTTTTAAGCGGAGCGGGGGGGATTCGAACCCCCGGTACGGGTTAATGCCCGTACGACCATTTAGCAAACGGTTGCTTTCAGCCTCTCAGCCACCGCTCCAAATGCGTGCCGCAAGTATACGGAACTTTCCCCTTCACGTCAACACCTATTTCTGCAATTGACAAATTTTCCTTGCGCCCAGCGCATGCTTTGGGTAAGATGGGAAGACATGAAATCTCACCGCATCCTTTTTTCCCTGTTGTCCCTGAGCCTGGCGGCTTCCCTGTGTGCATCCCCGCTGCATGCGGGGGAAGGGTCCGCGCCCGCACCGCAGGCGGCCGCCACAGCCGGAGTGCAGAGCGATGCCTTTGCCCTGCAGGCATTCCAACACCTGCTCAAAGAGCAGAAGGGCAACGTTGTCTTCTCCCCCGCCGGGTTGGAGGGCGCGCTGCAGCTGCTGCAGCAGGGCGCACGCGGCAAGGTGGCAGAGGAGCTGGCCGCCCTGCCCGTGGGCAAGTGGGAAGGCGAGAGCGCCATGCAGGTGAGCGAGGCGAACGCCCTGTTTGTGGCGGAAGACCTGAAGCTCAAGCCCGGCGTGAAGGTGGACGCGGTGATACGCGCGCCCTTTGCCTCGGACCTGGAAAAGTCGAAAACGCTCATCAACGAATGGGCGGACAAAAACACGCGCGGCATGATTCCGGAGCTGGACGTGGGTATAGACGAAGAAACCCGCCTGGTGGCGGCCACAGCCATTGCCTTGGAGGAAAAATGGCTTCAGCCGTTTTTACCGTGTGGTAATTCCGAGAAGGATTTCCATTTGTCGGACGGCAGCACGAAAAAGGTGTGCATGATGCGCAAAAATGGTTATTTCAGCTATGCCGAGGATGAGGACTGGGCGGCAGTGGCCCTTTTCTACAAGACGGACGAGCGCCCCGGCACGCCGGGCTGCTTCATCGGCATTTTGCCGAAGGGAGACGCTCGCGCCTTTGCCGCGGGGCTCACGCCGGAAAAGATGAGCGCCATCCGCGGGCAACTGGATGCCTCCAAGAAGCAGATGGTTGAGGTGAGCTTGCCCAAGTTCGAGACCTCCACCCCCACTTATTCCCTGAAATCGGTGTTGCAAGCTTGCGGCGTGCATACGGCCTTTCTCCCCGGCGCGGACTTCTCCGGTTTCGCGGATGAGGACCTGGTGCTGGAGGAGGTGCGGCAGAAATGTTTCGTCAAGGTGGACGAGGAGGGAACCAAGGCTGCCGCCGTCACGGGGTTTGGCTATGGGT
>R28__coassemble_416_pt1 | contig 17898 bp, 15 predicted proteins | sample R28__metabat2_low_PE_030 | metagenome-assembled genome bin R28 | reverse complement strand
CGGGGCTGATTGTTTCAATCAGCCCCGACTTTTTTCAATCTTTGGGACACATGTGAGATGCGCCCCCCCTTGAAGAGGCGCTGGGCGGCATTGGCAATCTCGCGGGGCTGCGCTAGACGGGAAGGCCCAGTGCCTCGAAGGCGAGAATGCGGCAGCCCTTGAGATCCATCTTGCCGGTGGGCAGCACGGGAATGCTTTCCACGGGAATGATTTCGCGCGGGCACCAGAGGCGCGGGATGCCGCTGGCCACCAGGTGCTCCCGGATGGTGTCCAGCTCCTTGTTGAGCTGGGTGTTGTGCACGGCGGAAAGCAGCACCAGAGCCTCGCCCTTCTGCTGGTCCGGCACGCCCACCACGGCCACGGCGCGCCCGGTGAAGCCTTCCGGCACGGTGACGAATGCCTCCACGGCCTGCTCCACCACCTCGTGGGGCACCATCTCCCCGCCGATCTTGGAGAAGCGGGAGCGGCGTCCGCCGAGAGAGAGGATGCCATTGAGGTCCACGCTGCCCAAATCGCCGGTCTTGAACCAGCCGTCGCGTATGACTTCGCGGTTGAGTTCCTCGCGGCCGATGTAGCCGTTGAAAATGTTGGCGCCCTTGAGCCACACCATGCCCTGCTGGGAGAGCGGCAGACGGATGTTGTCGTCGTCTGGATCGGTGATGCGCACGGCCTGGCCGGGCAGCAGCTGCCCCACGGTGCCGCGCTTGTACGCCTGCACGTAGAAAGGCTGCTCCGGGGTGGGACCGGTTTCCTCCAGGCAGCACGCCACCACGGGGGATGCCTCCGTGAGGCCGTAGCCCTCCATGAGCTTCACACCGCACTTCTCCTGGAACTCGTCTGCCACGGTGTCCTGCAGGCGCTCCGCACCCACCACGAAGTAGTGGACGCTCTTGTAGGTGTCCTGGTTGGCGCGGCGCAGCATGCTGCGGGCAAAGGTGGGGGTGGTGACCACCAGGCGGCACTGGTGTTCCTCGATCAGCTCGTTGAGGCGCTTGGCGTCCAGCGGGGAGGGATAGGTCACCATCTTGATACCGAAAATCGCGGGCATGAGGGTGCTCACGCTCAGGCCGAAGCTGTGGAAGATGGGCAGGCTGGAAAGAATGGCGGAATGCTTGGGCATCTCCACCTTGCAGTTCATCTGGAGGATTTGCCCCACCAGCATGGTGTGGGTCATGCTCACGCCCTTGGGTTCCCCGGAGGAGCCGGAGGTGAAGAGCAGCGCGGCCTCGTCGTTGCCGCTGCGGGCATCCAGGTTGAAGGTCTTGTTGACCAGTGCCATGGGCGCCAGCTTGGCGAAGGCCACCCAGGTGGCAATCTTGGACATGCCCAGCCCCTTGAGCACACGCTCCAGGTAGATGATTTGGTCTGCGGGCGGCCAGGGGAACTGCGGCAGCTTGGCCATGAACGGGCGGGCGGTGATAAAGTGCTTGATGCCGCTCTGGCGGCAAATGCTCTCAAACGCGCCCTCGGACGAGGTGTAGTTGATGTTGACGGGCACCACGCCGGCCAGGATGCAGGCGAAGTTGGCAATGACGCCGCCCTTGCCCGGCGGCAGCAGCACGCCCACGCGGGCCTCCGTCACGTTGGCGCGTATCCACCGCGCCAGCGCCATGGATACGCCCAGCAGCTTGCCGTACTCGATGCCCGTGTTGTCCAGCCCGTCCTCCAGGCGCACGGAGGCGTGCTTGCGCATGCCCTCCACCAGCAGGCGCGCCAGGGAAACCTGCAGCTGGGGCAGCGCCGCATAGTGGCGGGCAGACGCCTCCAGCCAAGCCTCCAGCGCGCGGTCACCCGCCAGCGGGCCGGGTTCCAGCTTGGGAAGCACATCCACCACGGCGGTGTCATAGCTGGCCTCCTCCGTGACCACGCGCACATAGCCCTTGCGGTAGAACCCCACATACACGGGCACAGGGGCAATGTGCAGGGCGGCCAAGTGCATCATGAACGGCATGGGCACGTCACTCACGCACGCCATGTCGCGGTTGGGGATGCCGGGCACGTAGAGCACGTCGTGTCCCTGCTGGAGCTGCTCCAGGATTTTCTCGCGCATATCGCGGCTGTCGCAGTTGCGGAAATCGAACTCCAGCACGTGGCCTGCGGATTCCATGAAGCGCATCATGCGCGGCTCCGGGCGCAGGTGCCTCTCCATCAAGAAGCACACGTCGCCGTACCCGCCCATGGCGTGCACGAGCGTTTCCAGCGTCTCCCGGTCCAAGCGGCACGGCAGGTAAAGGGACGGTTGAGGGGTGAAATTCTCCTCCCCAAATATGCGAACCTTGCTCATAACACAAAAAACTATACCATACTCTAGCTTTTTGTCAAGTTGCTGACAGCACTTGTTAGGCGATTGCGCCAATCACTCCTTGTGGCGGAAGCGGCGGGAGATAGTGCGGAAGGAGCGGAAGAGGCCGTGGCCGTAGAAATGGCGCAGGAAAGCCTGCAGGCGCTGGAGACGTGTGCGGGGGATGGCCTCGGGCCCGCGCTCGAAAATGCGGGTGAAGAATGCCAACAGGCGAGCCTCCGCCTCGTCCAGCGCGCGCGGATTGAGCAAGGGAGGCTGGTTCAGGATGTCCGCCATGCGCTCATAGTCCTCCGAAAGCTCCAGGATATACTGGATGAAGGCGGTCTCGTCCTTGAAGCGGCGGGCATGGAGGAAAGCCTTGGGATTGAAGGTGTCCTCCACGGTTTCGTCACCCCAGTAGAGGGGGATGCAGCGCGCCTGCAGGGCGTCCGCCAGCTTTTCCGTCAGGTAGCCCGGGGAGGATTCGTTCTCATAGGCCACGCCGAAGAGGTGCTGAGACATGAACGCGATTTTGTCGTCCACCAGGTAGCCGATGTTGTTCATGAGCGGGCCGCCGCAGCTGACCTGCTTGTGGGGCATGAGGTGCTTGACCAGGTTGTTGCGGGCCTTGCAGACGTGATTGCGGACTACGAAGGCGCAGAACTTGCGGTTCTGGGCACGCAGCTGGTCTGCGGTGACGGGAGTGCGCGGCTCGGTGAGGGCGCGGCGGCGCTCCGCGTTGAATAGGCTGGAAAGCATCCAGTACGGAAGGTACATGCGGCGGTCGTCCTCGCGCTTGTCGTGGGTGAGACAGTAGTCGAAGTTCGCGAGGTCGGCGGGATGGTTTTCCCATGTCACGAGAATGCGCACGCCGCGGTAGCGCTCATACACGCTGTTGAAGGTATCGCAAAGGAGGAAGTCCGCCTCGCGGAAGCGCTCCGGCGGCAGGATGCACACAGGGAAATGACGCTGCAGCCACCCCAACAGCTGCGACATGTCCGCGCAACCGGCGGTTGACAAGCGTATCTCATGCTGGGTGGTCATAGGTGGGTAGAAGAGCGAACAAAACGGCGCACGCGCAGCTTGTTGAAGCACTCCTCCATGAGGTTGACGGGGTTGCGGCGCAGGTAATGCCGGTTGTAGATGCGGCCGGCGGGGCCCTCCGGTGCGGCGGCGGCCTCATGTTCCGCCACCACCTGCAGCACCTGCGAGTACAGGTTGTAGCGTTCGATGACGAGGCGGCGAGCCTCCACCAGCGCCGGGAGGCGGCGGGTGTACTCGTCGTTCTCCACGGCGGTCTTGATGATGCGCAGGGCCTCCGGCGAATCATCCACGGGGATGCGGATGAAGCTGTCTGGCGGCAACACCTGCTCCAGCTTGGGATCCCCTGCGTAGAACGGCAGGGTGAGACAGAGGATGGGGTCTGCCAGCTTCTCGGTCCAATGGTATGGCTGAACGGTGTTCTCTATGGCCACGTGGTAGCGGAAGGCGTCCAGAGCCTCGTACTTGTGGTCGATTTCGCAGATGCCCTGCCCCTTCCACACGAAACCGGGCAGATTGGCATGCAGGTATTCCAAGAGGCGATGGCGCTTGAAATGGTTGGTGTGCTTCATGAGCTTGCGGGAGCACACGTTAGACACCATCTGGGTTTTCTCGAACTCCGGGTACTGCGCCAGCTCCTCCATGGTGTGCCCGGTCATCTGCACCAGGCAGCCGCAGCCGCGGCGGTAGTGGCGGTGGCGCAGCACCTGGGGATCGCATGTGGTGAGCACATAGTTGAACTGCCGCGTGTACGCGGGGGACGGCACCTTGATGAGCTGCGGCTCCTGGGTCACCAGGATGGTGCGGTCCAACGGGCACGCCAGGTCCACATAGTTCACGTTGCGCGGCAGCTCGTCATACACCACCGCCCAGTCGTACTCCCGGCATGCCTCGTCACGGGTGAACTCCACGCCCTGCCAAACAGTGTGTGCCGGCAGGAAACGGGTCTTCCATGATGAGATGATTTTGATAACCATGCGCACCGCCCGTGATTGTAGGTTGCAAGGGGCGTTTTGTCAAGTTCTTCTTAAGACGTACAGGCGTGTTGCCTGCCGCAGCGCGTACACAGGAGGAAAGTTTCGCTTGCGAGGGTGGTTCATTCTGTGCTAATATACCGAGCGGAAGAGTTATGGACAACGAGCCCGCCACCACATCCCCCACCGTCTCCGTGCTGATGCCCGTGTACAACACGCGGGAAGAATGGCTGAGGGCGGCAATTGAAAGCATCCTCAACCAAACGTATGGGGATTTCGAGCTGCTATTGGGGGACGACAGCTCCACGGATCCGCACGTGAAGGAAGTCATTGATTCCTACACGGACCCGCGCATCCGCTATATCCGGAACGAGCGCAACACGGGGTGCGCAGGCATGGCGAACGTGCTGTTCCGGGAGGCGCGCGGCAAGTACTGGGCGCGGCTGGACTCCGATGACACCGCCATGCCCCGGCGCCTGGAGAAACAGGTGGCATTCCTGGAAGCCCACCCGGAGGTGGGCGTGTGCAGCAGCTGGTTCACCCACATGGACACCGGGGAGATTATCCGCATCCCCGAGGACGACCTCTCCCTGCGGCAGGAGCTGTGCATGTCATGCGCAATGTGCAACGGCTCACTCATGTACCGGGCCTCCGTGATGCGGGAGCACAAAATCCAATACGACCCCGAATTCCCGAAATCCGACGACTGGGCATTGCTGCGCCGCCTGATGCGCATTACAAAACTGGGTGCGGTTCAAGAGCCGCTCTTCGCCTTCCGCCCCAGCCCCAACAGCATGTCGCGCTCCAATAAGGAGGTAATGCTGCATGACGCCTACATCCTGCAGCAGCGCATCCGCCGGGAGAACCCGGAAGCATGGGGCTCCCTGCAGGATCGCATGATCACCACCACGCGCTACCGCCTGTTCGGCCTGATTCCCTTTCTCACGGTCATCCGCAGCGGTAACGTGAAAACCTGCAAGCTTTTCTCATGCATTACACTTTGGTCCAGCCGGGACAAATTCCGAATGTAGGATACCCCCATGAGCAAGCCCAACCTTAGACTAGCTTTCGTTGACTTCTGGTCCGGATTCAACCCGCGGCACAACATCGTTACCGCTGCACTCGAACCGCACTACAACCTGCAGTGGGACGAGGCGGACCCAGATTTCCTCTTCTTTTCAAACTACGGGCTGCGCCACCTGCACTACACGGACTGCGTGAAAATATTCTACACGGGGGAAAACCTGGTGCCAGACTTCAACCAGTGCGATTACGCCGTAAGCGCGTGCCGCAGTGATTTCAGCGGACGCAACCTGTACCTGCCGCCCTGTTTCCTGGGTTGCTCGGCGGATTCCGGGGCGACACTGCCGCCGGTGAAGCCTGAGATGGCACACCGTCAATTCTGCAGCTTCATATACTCCCAAGACAGCGTGGGAGAAGGCAGCCGATTCCGCCGCACCTTCTGCGAGCAGCTTTCCATGCAGTACGCACGCGTCACCTGCCCCGGGCGCGTACTGCACAACACAGATGCCCCGGAACTCGCGGCACGCGGCGACGTGGACAACTGGAACAGCAGCAAAATCGCCTACCTTTCCAAGTTCAAATTCAACATTGCCTTCGAGAACAGCAACGCCCCGGGGTACATCACGGAAAAACTCTCCGACTGCTTCCTTGGCAATACGGTACCCATCTACCGCGGCAGCTGCGGCAACCCGGCCCCCTTCCCCAAAGAGGCCATGATATGCGCAAACGACTTCCCCACGACGGAAGCTCTGATTGCCCGCATCCGCGAGGTGAACGAGAACGACGACCTCTACCTCTCCATCTTGGCCTCCAACCCCTTCCGCCACGGCATGAACACAGACACAGCAGAAATGCTGGCAAACTACCTGCTGCCCATTCTCGCCAAGGGGCGCGCGCCTTTCGACAAGGATGTCTGGCATTTCGGGGATGCCGCGCGCCTCGCTCGCCTGGGTCACGGAGCCAGTCCGCTCGCGCTGCACCTGCGCTACCTGGCCACATGCATGGGCTCAATCTTCTCCGTCCGGGAGGGCAAGGCGGCAGCCAGGCAGCGCCGCCACGAACTCAAGAACGCCCTGCGAGACTTGCGCCAAATCCAAAGCCAATAACACTCCAAGCTTTTTATAAAAAGCCATACATCCCATGAGCATATTCCGCCACCGCCACATCCGCATTACGGGTCCCAAACCGCAGAGGGACATATTCATTCACCGCAAAGCGCATGATATCAACATACGCGTGCTAGGGTACGACAACACCTTGCGCGTAGAAACCGATTCCTACCGCGGGGAGATATGCATGTGCGGCGTGGGTAACACCATCATCCTGGAGGAGGGGATATGGGTTTGCACGCCCTGCAAGATTGTTATCGGCGCACCCGCCTGCCCATGCTACAACTGCACCATCATCATACGCCGCAACACTTATCTGGGGGGAGTGGAAATCATGTGTTCGGAGGATAACAGCCGAGTCGAAATCGGAGAACGCTGCATGTTCTCCCAGCAGATTTGCGTATGGTGCTCCGACGGGCACACCATACGCCGGGCGGACGGCTCCATCAACATTGGACGCAGCATCACCATTGGCGAACACGTGTGGGTGGGCTGGGGTAGCAAAATTAACAAAAACACGGCCATAGCGGATGAGAGCATGGTGGGCTGGGGCAGCATTGTCACAGGCCGTTTTGAGGAGCCCCACTGCCTCATAGCCGGCGTGCCCGCACGCGTGCACCGCCAAGGCATTACTTGGGATGAACGCCGTCCCATGGATTACCTTCCGGATACGGACATGAAAAAATACCCGGACTGGAATACGCCACCGCCGCCCTGCGCCTTAGTGAGACCACTGCTGCACATCAAGCTGGCGTGGTTCCGATATCTTTCCAAGCACAAGTGCGAAATGCAGAAACGCCGCAAATACGAGCGCAAGGCAGCGGAAGTCCTCCGCCGGTTGGAAAGCTGACCGAGTTCGCCACGTCTTCAGGCGGGAGCCGCAGATGCGCACTCAGAGAGCGCGCACCATGGCACGCGCGGGTGCAATGTAGGAATTGCGGTGGAAGTGGGTGGGCTCGGAATGCTCGGCATGCTCCAGCATGGCGTATGCATCCACGAATTCGATGCCCAATTCCTCCGCCACGGCGCGGAATGCGGCGTTTTGGCGGCGCAGGGCGGCGTTGCGCACATCGTCTGCCACGGCGGGGTTGTCCTCGCGCGTGCAGGGCGTGGTTGCCACCGCCACCACCTTGCGGCCGTCTCCCAGCAGCATCTTCACCAAGGCGCGGCACTGTTCGGCAAAGTCGGGAGCCTCGCATTCATCAGTATGGTGCGAGCCCAGAGAAAGAATCACGAAGCGATGTTCCGGGCGCAGCGAGCGCATGAGGTCGCACTGCGTTTCCTTCCACAGCGCGCTGAACGATGAGGAATAGGCGTCCGCATGGCGGCGCAGGAACGGGTTTGCCAAGCGGAAGCGGTACATGTTGGAATCAGCGATGCAAAGACCCGCCGAGCCCGGCACGTGGTAGCGGTTCTTCCAGCGGATGGATGAATCCCGTTCGCACAGCGTCTCGCACAGCGCAAGACCCCCACCCACACGAAATCGCGCAGCTGCCAGCCGTCCCTGTAGTCCGGGTGGTAGCTCTTGAATAGCTTGACCTCCTCGTTCTGTTTTGCGATGGGGAAGATGTGGGCGATGACGCTCTTCATGATACCCTTGTGGTACTCGTTGGGGCCGTAGACGTTGAAAAACTTGTGCCCGGCGTACTGCGGGGGCGTGGGGCGGAACTCATCGCGCTCGCGCGCCACCTTGCGGTCGAACACGGCCTTGCTCCAGCCGTAGCAGTTGAGCGGGCGCAGCGCGTTCAGGTGCTCCTGCGTGTCCGTATCGTCGAATCCCAGAGAGCCGTCCCCGTACGTTGCCGCGGACGAGGCGTACATGAACGGGATGCCCGCCGCCGCGCAGAAATCCCACAGCTTTAGACTTAGCGTGAAGTTGGTGCGGGCGATGAGGTCGGCGTCTGTCTCCGTGGTGCTGGAGATGGCACCCATGTGGATGATGGCGCTGATGCGCTCGCGGTGGCGCTCCAGGAAGGCGTCCGTGTCGTCCGGGTGCACGCAGGCGGCCAGCTCCCGCTTGGCGATGTTCTTCCACTTTTCGTCCGTGCCCAGGTAGTCGATGACGGCGATATCCCTCTTGCCAGCCCTTTCCAGGGCGGCCACAATGCATGAGCCGATGAAGCCGGCTCATCCTGTGACGATAATCATGGCTGATTCCTTGTACTCGGCGGCTTGGGTGAAACCAACCGCCGTGCTCCATCATACCACACGGCCAAATCTTTGCTAGTTTTTTTCCGCTAGGATTCCCCATAAGGGGAAACGCCGCGCAAATCCACGGCATCCGGGGCTTCACCGTTCAAAAAGGAGGCAAAATCATACAGGTTGAACAATCGGTACCCAGTCATCCCCAACGACTCGAGAAGATGCTGCGACTGTGTTTCCTTGTCCCAACTGGGGAGGATGCAATAATGGAGAGCCCCCTCCGCCGGACGCTGCAAGATGGAAAGCTTGAGCCCCGGCAGAGACTCGAAGTCCGAAAACAGGCCCCGGGGAGGCGTTTCACGGACAGTGCAAGTATAGATGAAAACAAGTTTCTCGTAATTGATTCGGCCTGCCCTGGCAATCCAGCGGTCCGCAGCCTCCGCAAAGGAAGAATAGTGCACAAAGAGAAGTTCCACCGGGCGGTGGGCCTCATCCTGCGGTATCAACCTTCCCACGGGGTAGGGTTTCTTGCTTTCTGCGGAAACATCACAAAGCGGGCATGCGGTGTAGTATCGCAAATCCTTGCAGAAGGCAATATAGTCCTCATCCTCCATGGCAATGTTGATGGTGGGCGAGAGGAAGCGCATTCCCAGCTGGTTGTACAGCAAACCACCTATGCAGTTGTTGGTGATGAGGGTAAAATCCCGAGCGCGAACCCGCCGGCGCACCCTGCGGCAAAACATATAGCTGCGAATACTGCGGATGAGACGGAAAAGTGGCTTTGGCAAGGCTGGATGCATACTTGGCACATTGGGACTATACAGGAAGGGCAAAATATGTCAAGGGAGAGTTTCGCCCTTTGCGGGCTCAATTTCTCAATCCAAAAGTCTGCGGTCTGAACCTAGTTGTGAACCGAAGTCTGGAAAGAGATCGACGTTTCCTCACCCCTCGGGTATTGTGGTGGCGGTAGTGTGTTCTCATGCCTTCCGCCGAGCCAGCCACCGTCACTATCGTCTTTGCCAGCAATGCGCGGGGCATGCTGCCTCTTTCCGTGGCCGCGTGGTCCGTGGCGGAACATGCGCGCGCTTCCACCGTGTGCGATATCTGCATCCTCAGCGATGCCATTCCCGAAGCGCAGCAGGAAAGCCTGCGCGCGCTCATCCGCCGCGCCGGGGAACGCCACCGCGTGCGTTTCATTGAGATTGACCGCATGCTGCCGGAGGGGCTGAAGGTGGTGGGCGAGCGCTGGCCGCGCGTGGCGTGGGCCCGCGTGTTCCTGCCGGACCTGCTGCCGGAGGTGCACCGCGCGGTGTACCTGGACATCGACACGCTGGCGTGCACGGACCTGCGCATGCTGGCGGAAACAGACATGCACGGGGCGGCGCTGGGCGTGGTGCTGGAGCACGTCTCCCACAAGGGTTCGCACTTCAACGAGCGGCTGGATATCCCGCAAAGCTGCCTGGGGTATTTCAACTCCGGCGTGCTGCTGATGGACCTGGACGTGTTCCGTGCGGAAGGGCTGGTGCAGCGCGTGGTTGACTTTGCACAGGCGCACAGGGCCGTGCTCACTTGCCCGGACCAGGACGCGCTCAACGGGGCGCTGTGCGACCGCCTGTTCCAGCTGCACCCGCGCTGGAACTGGCACGACGGACTGACGCGGCTGATAGCCAAGAAAAGCCCTTCCGCCAAGCTCTGGCGCGGCAACACGCCCGTTTTGTCGGTGGAAGCCGCTCTCCACCTCGCCGTGCTCCACTACCAGGGCGTGCACAAGCCGTGGCTATACAACCACCGCATAGAGGGCGCGCGCTATGAGCAAAGCATGCTGCGGGCCGGCTTGGTGCAATCCCTGCCCCTGCCCGGCTTCAACTGGGCGGATGCCGTAAAGCGCGCTCTCTACCGCCCCATGTACGCCCTCGCTTGGTGGCGCATCCGCCGCATGGCCCTCCGTCTGGGCGCGCGTCAGGGAGATGTCTGCGGGACCGCCGCGCGCAACCACGGAGAAAGCCTCTGACGGCGGCGGGATGAGCTGGTGCGTGCCTAGAGGGCGCGCACCATGGCACGCGCAGGGGCAATGTAGGACTTGCGGTGGAAATGGGTGGGGTCGGAATGCTCGGCATGCTCCAGCATGGCGTACGCATCCACGAACGGAAGTCCCAGTTCCTCCGCCACGGCGCGGAACGCGGCGTTTTGGCGGCGCAGGGCAGCGTTGCGCACATCGTCTGCCACGGCGGGGTTGTCCTCTCGCGCGCAGGGCGTGGTTGCCACCGCCACCACCTTGCGCCCGTTCCCCTGCAGCATCTTCACCAGGGCGCGGCACCGCTCTGCAAAGTCGAAAGCCTCGCATTCACCGGTATGGTGCACGCCCAGAGAAAGAATCACGAAGCGATGTTCCGGGCGCAGCGAGCGCATGAGGTCGCACTGCGTTTCCTCCCACAGCGCGCTGAACGATGAGGCATAGGCGTCTGCATGGCGGCGCAGGAATGGGTTTGCGAGGCGGAAGCGGTACATGTTGGAATCGCCGATGCAAAGGCCCGCCGAGCCCGGCACGTGGTAGCGGTTCTTCCAGCGGATGGAAGAATCGCGTTCGCACAACACCTCATGCGGAGCAAGATTGCCCAAGTTCAACTCGTTCGCCAGAAAGGCGCACGTTGCATCCTGCAGGGCCTTGCGGATGTGGCGGGGCTTGCACAGTTCCCGCCCCGGCAGCAGGAGCGCCGCCACGCAGTGGAGCAGGTACGCGCAGCGGCTGCGCGCGCCCATGTGTGCCGTCATGGCCGCCAAATCCAGGCACGGCAGGTGCAGCTCACCCGCGGTTTGGCATGCGGCGGCATTGCGGGTGTCCAGCGCATCGGCCGGGGTTTGGTAGCGTGGCTTGGTAAGGAACGGCGCGGTGGCGGTGGCCGCCATGAAGCGGATGTTTGGATACGCGCGCACCAAGTCATGCAGGAGCGCCGTGTCGGGCTCGCGGCCGGGGCGGCAGGATTCCCCCACCACCACGGCGGTGTATTCCCTCTGCGCCAGCAGGCTGTGCAGGTGCTCCATACGCCCCGCCAGCGGGGTGTTGCCGCCCACGGCGTCCAGGACGAAGGGCAGCCTCCTCTCCAGCGCCAGGCGCGCCTCGTACATGAAGAAGTCGCCCACCAGCAGCGCGCGCGCGGACTCGTCCTCCCGCTTGGGGCAGACCCACTCGTAAAGATATTCGTTGTAGGAGCGCACGCTCATGGCAGGGTGACGGAGTTACATGTACGGGTCTTCCGTGTTGAGGTAGTTCTGCACATACTGGCGCACGCCGTCCTCCAGGCGGGTCATGGGCTTGCCGTATCCGGCGGCGCGCAATTTTTCCAGGTTGGCCTTGGTGTAGTACTGGTACTTGGGGCGCAGGGTTTCCGGCATTTCCTTGTAGCCGATTTTGGGCTCCAGCCCCAACGCGGCAAAGGTGGACGCAGCCAAATCGTAGAACGAGCGAGCCTCCCCGGAACCCACGTTGAACAGACCGCTCACCCGCGGGTGGTCCAGCAGCCACAGCACCACGTCCGCTATGTCCCCCACCCACACAAAGTCGCGCAGCTGCCAGCCGTCCTTGTAATCCGGGTGGTAGCTCTTGAAGAGCTTGACCTCCTCGTTTTGCCTGGCAATGGGGAAGATGTGGGCGATCACGCTCTTCATGGTGCCCTTGTGGTACTCGTTGGGGCCGTAGACGTTGAAGAATTTGAGCCCGGCGTACTGCGGCGGCACGGGGCGGAACTCGTCGCGCTCGCGCGCCACCTTGCGGTCGAACACGGCCTTGCTCCAGCCATAGCAGTTGAGCGGGCGCAAGGCGTTCAGGTGCTCCTGCGTGTCTGTGTCGTCGAACCCCAGCGAACCGTCGCCGTAGGTTGCCGCAGAGGACGCATAGATGAACGGGATGCCCGCCTCGGCGCAGAAATCCCACAGCTTCTGGGAAAGCGTGAAGTTGGTGCGGGCAATGAGGTCGGCGTCCGTCTCCGTGGTGGAGGAGATGGCTCCCATGTGGATAATGGCGGAGATGCGCTCGCGGTGGCGCTCCAGGAAGGCGTCCGTGTCGTCGGGATGCACGCAGGCGGCGAGCTCCCGCTTGGCGATGTTCTTCCACTTTTCATCCGTGCCCAGGTAGTCGATGACGGCGATATCCCTCTTGCCGGCCCTCTCCAGGGCGGCCACAATGCATGAGCCGATGAAGCCGGCTCCTCCGGTGACGATAATCATGGTGCCTTACGGGCGTTCCGCGCCCTTGCGTGGGATTCTACCAGAGCGCCGCGTTACATTCCAGCAAATTCCGTCCGCACGCGCATTCTCAGGCGGCATGAAGCGATAGCATCTTGATTTTTTGCGCGGATGCTGGTAGACTGGGCTTCCCGTGAGATGGAAAAGAACAGCACAGGTGATGATACTGGCGGCGGTTGCGCTGCTGGGGGTGTCGTGCAGCCGTGAGGACACGGAAAGCACGGTGGTGCGGATGGGCTGCTTCCCGAACGTGACGCATGTGCAGGCGCTGGTGGCGCGGAACATGAGCCGCCACGGGGAGGGCTGGTTTGAGCGCTACCTGCCGGGGTATTCCTTTGAATGGTACACGTACAACGCGGGGCCGACGGCTATGGAGGCCCTGTTCGGCAAGACGGCGGATTTGACCTATGTGGGCCCAAGCCCCGCCATCAATGCGTACGCGGTTTCCAACGGGCGCGCGCTGCGCCTGCTCTGCGGCGCCGTGAACGGCGGGGCCGCCCTGCTGACCGCACCCGGCAAGGGCATTTCCAAACCGGAAGATTTCAAGGGGCGCAACATCGCCACCCCGCAGCTCGGCAACACGCAGGACGTCTCCTGCCGCGCCTGGCTCACCAAAAACGGCCTCAAGACCACGCTGGAGGGCGCGGGCGACTGCCGCGTTTCCCCCACGCCCAACGCCATGCAGCTGCAGCTCATGAAACAGGGAGACATCGATGCCTGCTGGACCGTGGAGCCCTGGGTTTCCCGCCTGGAACGGGATGCGGAAGCCACGCTCATGGTGCAGGAGCCGGACGTGGTGACCACCGTGCTGGCGGCGCGCACCGGCTGGCTGAAAGCGCATCCGCAGGAGGCCGCTGCCATCATTCAAGCCCAGCGCGACCTCACACAGTGGATACAGGAGCACCCGCAGGAGGCCCAGCAGCGCGTGGTGGAGGAGCTCACCGAGCTTACCCAGGCTCCCATGGAGCCGGAGCTGGTGGCTTCCGCCTGGACGCGCCTGAAGCTGACGGACGACATCGACCTGCCGGGGCTTCGCCAGTTTGTGAAGGACGCCCAAGCGTGCGATCTGCTTGACCGCGTGCCGGATATCGAGGGCATTATTTACCACCCCCAGGAGAAAAAGGAGGCCCCCCGCCCATGAGACAGGAGAACATCAACCAGGAAATCCATGCGTACCCCACCGCCAAACTCTGCGTGGAGCACGTCAGCAAGTATTTCACCAACAGCAGCGGCGGCACCATCGCCGCGCTGGAGAATGTGTCGCTGGAAATCAACGAAGGCGAGTTCGTTTGCTTTGTGGGACCCAGCGGCTGCGGCAAATCCACCCTGCTGAACATCATCGCCGGACTGGAGGAGCCTGACAAGGGGGCCGCGCTCATCGACGGCACGCCGATTGCCGGCCCCGGGCGCGACCGCATGATGATGTTCCAGGAACACGCGCTCTTCCCGTGGCTGGATGTCATCGGCAATGTCATGTTCGGGCTCAAGCAAAAGCCCAACCTGAACGACAAGGAACGCCTGGAGGTGGCCAAGTACTACCTGTACCTGGTGAAGATGGACAACTTTGCCCACGCCAACATCCATGAGCTTTCCGGCGGCATGCGGCAGCGCGTGGCGCTGGCTCGCTCCCTCGCCCCCAATCCCAAAATCCTTCTGATGGACGAGCCCTTCTCCGCCCTGGACGCCATGACCCGCGAGCAGCTCTACGGCGATATCCAGGACATTTGGCAGAAGCGCCGCAAGACCATCATCTTCGTCACCCACAACGTGCGCGAGTCCGTGTGCCTGGGCACGCGCGTCATCCTCTTCTCACCCCACCCCGGCCGCATCCGCGAGGAATTCACCGTGGACCTGCCGCGCCCGCGCAACATCAACAACCACGACCTGGCGGACATCTCGCGCGAAATCACCTCCGCGCTCAAGGGCTACGCCGCCGAGGAAGCCGACTGATAGGAACACACCGCTATGAAACGCAGCATCATCATTCTTCTCTTCTTCATCCTGCTCATCCTGGTGTGGGCGGGTCTCACGGGCGATTTGGCGTGCATCGGGCTGGAGGAAAGCCTGTGGTCGCCGTTCGTGTTGCCGCCGCCCAGCACGGTGGCCGCCTACCTGTGGGACAACACCTTCAACGGCAAGATTCCGCTGGCCATGGTGGTTACCTTGCGCCGCCTGCTCATCGGGTACGTCATCGGCCTGGTGCTGGGCGTGCCGCTGGGTATGCTGGCAGCCCGCTTCCGTTGCGTGAACGACACGCTGGGCATGCTGGCGCTGGGCCTGCAGGCGCTGCCGAGCGTGTGCTGGGTGCCGCTGGCGTGCATCTGGTTCGGGCAGACGGAGGCGGCTCTGCTGTTCGTGGTGATCATGGGCACGCTGTGGAGCGTGCTGCTCTCCACGGAGAACGGCATGAAGAACGTGCCGCCCATCTATGCACGCGCCGCCCGCACCATGGGCGCGGGCAAGCTCTACACGCTGGTGCATGTCACCCTGCCGGCCTCCGCGCCCTTTGTGGTCAGCGGCATGAAGCAGGGCTGGGCCTTCGCCTGGCGCTCCCTCATGGCCGCGGAAATCTACGTCGCCGTGGTTTCCGGCTTCGGCATCGGCCAGTACCTGCACTACGGCCGCGAGCTGCAGCGCATGTACCAGGTCATCGGCATCATGTTCATCATCATTGCAATCGGCCTGCTGGCGGACAAGATTTTGTTCTCCCCCGCGGAGCGCTGGCTGCACCGCCGCTGGGGCACCGGAAAGGACTAGAAACCATGCCGCACGGTAACGCCATTTTGGAGCTGCAGCGCATGCTCGGCGACGTGATATCCACGGATGCCGAAACGCTGGCGGAGTACGCGCACGACAAGTGGCACGCGAGCGCGCTGCCGGAGGCCGTGGCCTTTCCGCGCTCCACGGAGGAGGTGGCCGAGGTTTTGAAGTTCGCAGATGCGCACGGCATTCCCGTGACCCCGCGCGGCGCGGGCGTGGGCTATGTGGGCGGCTGCGTGCCTGTGCGCGGCGGCATCGTCCTCTCCCTGGAGCGCATGAACCGCATTTTGGAAATCAACCCCGCGGACGGCGTGGCCGTGGCCCAGGCCGGCGTGCTCACCGCGGATTTGCAGGATGCCTGCGAGGCGCAGGGCTGGTTCTACCCGCCGGACCCCGCATCCCGCAAGGAATCCAGCATTGGCGGCAACATTGCCACCAACGCGGGCGGCCCGCGCTGCCTGAAGTACGGTGTCACCCGCCCCTATGTGCTGGGGCTCACCGTGGTGCTGGCGGACGGGCGCATCCTGCGCTGTGGCGGCCGCACGCACAAGAACAAGCAGGGCTTCGATTTGGTGGGGCTTTTCGTGGGCAGCGAGGGCATGCTGGGCGTGGTGACGGAGGCCGTGCTGCGCATCATCCCCGCGCCCCCCGCGCGCGCCGCACTGCGCGCCAGCTTCCCGCAGTTCGCCCTCTGCGCCAAGGCCGTGCAAGACGTGCTGCAGGGCGGCCACCTGCCCTGCGCCCTGGAAATCACCGATGCCTTCACCCTTGCCGCCGCCCGCGACTATTTGGGGCCCACCGCCCTGCCAGCCGATGCCAAGGGGCACATCATCATCGAGATTGACGGACAGACCGACGCCGTGGCGGCGGAGCAGCGCGCCATCGCGGACATCCTGCGCGCCACGGGTGCCACGGAAATCATCACCGCCTCCACCGCGGAGGACGTGGAGGCCATCTGGCAGCTGCGCCGCGAATTCTCCTACAGCCTCAAGGCCACCGGCCTCACCAAGCTCAACGAGGACATCGTCATCCCCCGCTCCCGCCTGGTGGAGCTGGTGGAGTTCTGCGAGTCCATGCAGCGCGAGACCGGCATCCCCGTGGCTTGCTTCGGCCACTCCGGCGACGGCAACATCCACACCAACATCATGGTGCTCAAGGACGCCCGGGGACGCGACATCCGCGAGCCCGCCGACGCCCTGGTGGACCGCCTCTTCCAATGGGTGGTCGCCCACGGCGGCAGCATCACGGGAGAGCACGGCATCGGCCTCGCCAAGGCCAAATGGTTCCCCCAAGCCGTCGGCCACGTCGCCCTGGACCTCCACCGAACCCTCAAAAAAGCCCTGGACCCCCGCCACACCCTCAACCCCGGTAAAATGGGATTGGAATAAAAAAGGCGTTGGCGCCAATCAAAACACCCGGAGGGTGCGTGGCGCACGTAGGTCTCGGCGAAGACGGGCAATTCCGCCACGCCGTTACACATGAAAGAAAGAGGCACCGATTTCTCACGTAATGCCCCATGACGGGGAAGCGGTCACCTGAGTGCCGCCGCGCGAGCTTATCGATGCCTCACCCCCGCCAATCTACCACACCTCACCACCAAGTCAACAGCAAAAATCAAAAAAGTCGGAGCTGCCAAGCCCCACAAACACCGAGGATAACAAGCTTCTAACCTCTAACCACAAAGGAGCATTACTCTACACGGGAGGGAATTCCTGACCATTCCTGCGAAGGGAAGTTATCGCTTCTCTGTGTCCATGCTCGGCCGCCCGTCGGTACCAATACAGGGTATCGGGGTTCATTCTTCCCGAATACCGAGACAAAGACATCTTTCCCAAAAGGAACATGCTATCCGCATGCCCCAAGGCGGCCAGCCCTTTCAGCAGATCATCCACATTGTATCCCCTGATGTTCACCCTTTCCCGATATACGCGCTCCATCATCTCCGGAGACATGGCGGCAAGCTTCAGGTAAATTCGCACGGCGGCGGAGTCCATGTCATAGAAGGAGTAATCATATTCACCACGCGAGTACGACATGGAACTACCCGGAAAAAGCCTACCACCCGACCATTTGGTGCAGCAGGTGCAGTACATGCGAGCCAGGCGGAATGCAGCCTCGATATGTCCCCGCTCCATGGCTTTCCTGAAATATGAACGTGCCTCGTTCAACCTGTTTTTCGTGAAATGCGGGATGATTCCGGTCATTTTGCAAGCGTAGCGTTGACCGCTTTCCGTAGTGATGCGCTGTTGACGCGCGACAAAGGCAAACCCTCGCCCAAGCTCCAATAGGAAATCAGACAATTTATCCAAAAGAGCCGTTTCCAAAT